>Ga0335073_10006862_pt1 | contig 15986 bp, 13 predicted proteins | sample Lox_Sample_22_FD_207093 | JGI IMG/M metagenome (GOLD analysis project Ga0335073, IMG submission 207093) | Soil microbial communities from Loxahatchee National Wildlife Refuge, Florida, United States - Lox_Sample_2.2 | ecosystem: Environmental > Terrestrial > Soil > Wetlands | place: USA... | reverse complement strand
CGGGTGTGCGGAGCTCGTGCTCGCGCCTCACTCCAGCGCGGCCGCGAGCCCCAGGAACGCGCTGATCACGACGAAGTAGATCGCCAGCAGCGGCCACAGCCACTTCAGGTACTTGTCGTAGCCGACCTTCGCGAGCGCGACGCCGCCCATCACCACGGCGGTGGTGGGGATCCACAGGTTCATCCAGCCCGACGCGGCGTTCCAGGCGGTGACCGTCAGCGCGCCTGAGACGTGCGCGAAATCGGACAGCGGGGCGAGGATCGGCATCGCCAGCGTCGCGTGGCCGGAGGTCGAGGGAATCAGGAACGCGATCGGCAGGTTGATTATGAATATGAGGACCGCGAAGACGCCCTTCGACGCACCGGAGGCCGCGTGTTCCATCGCGTGCAGCACGGTGGCGGTGATCTTCGTGTTGTTCATGATCACCGAGACGCCTCGCGCCAGCACGATCACGAGCGCCGGATAGAGGAATTCGGAGGCCCCCTTGGTGATCGACCCGCTCAGTTCCTTCTCGCGCAGCCCGGCGAGGACGCCGATGACGATCGCCGCGATCACGAACAGCATCGCGAGTTGCGGGAACCACCAGTCGAGCTGCCACGAGTACGGTTCCGCGCCCGAGCCGGAGAAGATTTCCGCCCACGGCACGACCGCGAAGATCATGAAGCCGAACGTCAGGCCGACCCCCCAGAGGACCAGCTTGTCCTTGCCTCTGAGCTTCGGCGGTTCTGTGGTGGCTTCGTGGACCGCCAGCTCGCGGTCCCCCGGAAGGAAGCCGACGAGCGATGTTTCCGGCTTGGCCTTGACCTTCGCCGCGTAGCGAAGCACGTAGGCGATCGCGATCGCGGTCAGCACGATCCACATCACGAACCGCAGCGGCAGCCCATCGCCGATCGAGACGTTCGCGAACTTCGAGGCGATGCCGACCGAGAACGGGTTCACCGTCGCCCCCATCACGCCCACCCCGGCGCCGACGATGATCGTCCCGACGGCGACCATGCGGTCGTAGCCGAGGGCCAGCAGCAGCGGAATGAGCAGCCCATAGAAGGCCAGCGTTTCTTCAGCGAAGCCCTCGACGGAGCCGAGCAGCGAGAAGACGACCATGATCGACGCGATCAGCAGCCAGCCCTTCTTGCGCGTGCGATAGGCCAGGCGGCCGATGCCCCGGTCGAGCGCGCCGGTCGCGAACATCACGGCGATGAACGCCCCGACCGCGAGCACGAAGAAGAACACTTCGGCGCTCCCGTAGAGCGTCCCTTCCGCTTCCCCCCCCGGCGCGACGTGGTGCGTTTTCGCTTCCTTGATCCCGTAGAGGCCGTTGACGGGCGAGAGGATCAGTTCCCTAGTCCGTCCCCCGAAGGAGAGTCCCGAATGGACGTGGTGGTAGGTGTGGGGAATCGGGGCTTCCTTGGAGTTCAGGCGGTATTCCCCGGAGGGGACGACGAGCGCGATCAGCCATACCCCCACCGCCACGACCGCGAGCACGGTGAGCGCGCTCGGGAAGGACTTCGTCTTCTTCTTCTTCTCGACGGGCGGCTCGGGGGGCGGCGCCCCGTCGGAGGGCGCGGCAGGTTTGACCGCGGGGACCTGCGGAGGCGCAGTCGCGCCGGCCGGCGCCGCAGCTTTGACGACGTGTGGCGTGTTCTCGTTGCTCATCGTTGAAATTCCTTCCGAGTGGGTATTCGCGGAAGACGCAGGCCTCTGCGAGCACTGTCCTTCGGACTCGCACCTGAGGCGGCTGGTAGGGCTGGATAGTGCGGGGCGCCGGATGCGATCGTCATCACTTCTGGCGTCTTTGTCATTGCGCTCTCTGTATGCCGGCGGGAGCGAGCAGAGCATGTATCCGAATCTCGCAAGCGCACCCCCGGTGTCTCGCCGTGCGGGCACTTGGACGCGATCCGTCCGTCAGCCAGCGATCAGGAGCGAGCCGTCCGGTGAACGGACGACAGCGCTCTTTCGACGATCCGCAGCGCCTGCAGACCGACGATGATGCCGAGCGCGATCGCGATGATCGAGATCAGCGCGTCCACGAACGTGGTCGCCCCCGCGACGGTGTCATCGCCGACGAGCTGGGTGACGCCGATGAGTCCCAGGGCGCCGGGGACCAGGAGCCAAAACGCGGGCAGAAAGCTGACAAGCGCGGGCGGCGCCGAGGGAAAGCGCTCGATGAACGTCGCCAGCGACGCGACCACCAAGCCACCGACGAAGCCGCTGAGCAGCGCACCGAAGAGCGCTGCGCCGATCAGCTGTCCCGCCCACGCGGCGTAGAGAACCAGCAGCAACCAGGGCAGCGAGCGCCGAGGTGCGGAGTGCTGCAGCGCCGTGCCCACGCCGAAGACCAGAACGCCCACGAGCGGTGCCCACATGCCCAGCAGGTGGAGCGGTCTGGAAGGCACCTTTGCGGCTGTCACGCCGACGAGCGCGGCGCCGGCGACGATGCCGAGCGCGAGCAGCGCGAGCTGGAGCAGGCCCGCCAGAAAGCGACTCGCGCCAGCGACGACCTCGTTCGATGCCAGGTCGACGGTCGCGGTCGTCAGGAGCGCGCCCGGCAGAAAGAGGACCAACGGTGGGATCAGCGCCTCGAGCGGCTCCGGGCCGTAGCGTCCCGCGACCCCGAATGCGATCGCCGACACCGCGCCCGCAGCCAACACGGGAAGGATCGAGCTCAGACCAGGGACGCGTGAGGCACCCAGGCGCAGGATCGCAACGAGCAGCCCGAGCACCAGGTAGGAGGGCAGCAGTTCGGCCGACGGGCGAATTATCAGCCCAATGCCGAGGGTCACGACGACGTAGGCGAGAGTCCTCACGATCGAGTTGTGGCGCCGCGGCATCTTGCGCACGTTGCTGAGCGCCTCCATCCCTTTATCCGCGGGCAATTCTCCATTCGCCGCGGAGCGGGCGACATTGAGGACCTCGGTGACCTGATCCAAGCGAAGTGCGGTGCCGGCGCCACCCTGGAACTCCGGCGTTGCGAGCGTCGCCGGCTCGCGCGGACCGCCCGCGATCGCCACCGCCGTGGGTAGAACCACGACCCGTGTATGCGGATACCCGTACGCGGTGGCCGCTTCCAGCAGGCGTCGCTCTATGTCGCTGACCGCCTCCCCGGTGGCAACCAGCGAGCTGCCCAGCTCCAACAGGAACGCGAATACCTCATCCGCCGAGGAGGTGTACTGCCGCGAGTCGCCCGCAGAGCCATTCGCTGTACTGCGATCGGCGACTGGCTTGTGCTCAGCGGGGGCCGTAGCGTGTTCGGGCAGGACTCACTCCTCGCGGGTGGGGTGCAGGCAGCGCCGGCGCGGCGAGTCGCGAGATCACGCCGCGGGACACGAATCCAGCCTGCGCTGCGGCGCGCAGAGCCGATAGATCAATCCGCTGCCGACGCCATAAGCGAAGCGGACACCCGCGAGTGCAGCGCATTACAACCGGGCTCGGGATTCCTGCCGTGCAGACTCGCGCGAGCAGGTGGAGCCTCGCCTCTTCGGGAGCGGGGTTCAGCGGTGCCGGATGCGGACGTGGTGTTCGCGGTAACCGCCGGGCGGATCGAAGACGGCGCGTCGGAACGGGTGATCAGCTGCGGCGGGGCGACGCAGCCGGACGGCGGCTGGCGCGCGTGCGGTTCAGCTCGTCAATCAGCGCAGCACCCCTGCAAGAGCCGTTTGGCACCGGCAGCCGTGATGCTGCGAGCTCCCCCCCGCCGGGCCCCGGCACACGATCACGCTGCTCACGCGCCGGGACGCTGCCATGCGCCGCGCTCGGGCGATGTGCGTCGCAGACGGCGTTGTGCTCAAACGTCTCGATCTGGTCGCCCTCGCCATTCGGCTGCGCATCGGATAGCGCTCTCCGGAGCTTCGCGCGGGAGCTCACGTTCAGCTTACGAAAGACCTTGCGCAGGTGATATGCGACGGTGCTCGAGCTGATGAACAGCGTTTCCGCGATCTCCGAATTGGAAGCACCCTCAGCCGCCAGCTTGGCGATTCGTGCCTCCTGTGGCGTCAGCTCATCGCGCGTGGTGTCGTCGCGTTTGCGCGCGCGCTCACCTGTGGCCAGCAGCTCCGCGGCGGCTCGCTCTGCGAAGCCGCGCGCGCCCAGCGATTCGAACAGCCCATGCGCGAGTCGCAGCTGTGCGCGCGCGTCGCGCCGCCGGCGCTGGCGGCGCAGCCATTCACCGAAGAGCAGATGAGTTCGGCCCAGCTCCGGTCTCGCGCGAGTCCGGGCTAGGCGCTCGAGCGCCTCGCTGTAGAGAGCGTGTGCACCGTCGTCGCTGAGCAGGGCGCGCGAGCGAGCCAGGAGCCCGAGCGCGAGCTCGCTGGCGCTCGCCCGCGCGCGTTCGGAGAGGCAGGTCAACGCCGCCTGCGCGATGTCGGTCCGCTCACAGCGCGTCGCCGCCTCGATCAGATCGGGAAGCACGCGCGTGCCGAGGTACGGCGGATCGTCCTCATAGACGGGGAGCCCCGCCGCGAGCGCGGCCTCGCACTCACCGAGCCCCAGCTCGAGAACGACGAGCGCCGATCGGGCGAAGCTGACGACCTGGCCCTGACCGCGTGCTGTTGCTTCCCCGACCACACGCTCGGCGCTGGCGCGCGTCTTCTCTGCCTCACCGCGCCAGGCCGGAGGGAGCAGATAGTGCGGCGCAGTCGCCCCGAGCACGCCGGGGTTGTCCGTTGCGATCGCGATCTCGCGCGACTCGGCAAGCGCCGCGTCGGCTTGGATGAAGCGACCCGCGTGCGTCTCCACGTTGGCGATCTCAGCGAGGGCCAGCGGAAGCATCGTCAGCGCGCCCGCCGCGCGCGTGAGCTCCACCCACCGGGCGGCGAAGGCACCCCATGACTCCTCATCGAAGAGCTCACCGGCGGCGTAGCAGCCGAGCCCGAGCCAGCGCACACCGTCCTCGACCGCGAGCGCGCTTTGGCGCAGGCCCGCGATCGCCTCCCGCATGAGCGGGACGCTGGCCTCGTAGTCGAGATCTGCACGGGCCGCGAACGCGTCGAGCAGCAGATCGTCGACGCCGGCGGCGCGCTCCGGAGCGCGTGGCAGATCTCGGGCTGCGGCGGCGATCTCCCGCGGTCCGCCGCCCTTGGCGAAGCGCCCGGCCCACTGTGCGGCCTCGAGTGCCTCCAGCAATGTCACGCGCGCGAGCCGAAGGTCGAGCGGCGCCAACTGGGAGGCCGCGGCAAGCAGGGTCGCTGGGGCGTCCACGCCGCGCCCCCGAGCGAACTCGATCGCGCCCTGCGTGCGACGCGCTTCGGCGCGCTGCCGGGCATCGGTCAATTGTCCCGCCGCCTCATCCAGGTTCGCCTGCGCCGCCTCCGGCGCTCCGGCTGCGAGCTTCGCCTGAGCCGTCCTCAGGAGCCGCTCGGCGCGACGGGAGAGATCAGGCGTGAGCTCAGCTGCTCGCGCGAGCAACGCAGCGGTTGCTTCGTACCCACCGCGAGCCCGCGCTCGTTCGGCCGCCCGATCAAGCTCGGCTGCGGTGCCTTCATCCGGGCCGTCCGCCGCCGCCGCGTGATACCACGCCGCGCGCGTGGAATCGCCGGCCGCGTCGCTGACGACGGCCAGCACCTCGTGAGCGTGGCGCCGCTCGGCCCCCGTCGCTCCGCTGTAGATCGCCGAGCGCATCAGCGGATGGCGAAAGCGGACCTCGTCGTCGACGAGGAGGAACTTCCCGGCCCCCAGCTCGACCACCTCGTCGGGGTCGATCCCCGCCTCAGTTGCGGCGCTTCGTAGCAGGGAACGATCGAGCGGGCTCGCCACAGCAGCGAGGAGCAGCAGTGCCTGGACCTCATCGGGCAGCTCGCGCACGCGGCGCAGGAAGCGCTCCTCGAGCCGTGCCCCGACCGGTAGCGGCTCGGGCAGAGCGCACGCACCGACCAACTGGGTGGCCGACAGCTCGCCAGCGAGCTCGACGATGGCGAGCGGGTTGCCCCGCGTCTCGGCGGCGACCCGCTGGGCCACCCTGCCATCCACGCTCTGACCGGCCAGCGTGCGGAGCAGCTCAGCGGTCGCATCGCGCGAGAGACCCGCCAGATCCAGGCCGGGCAATGCGTCCAGCGCAGCGGTCGCGCGCGAGTGGTCGGCGGTCGCGAACAGCATCGCCACGCGATCCGCGTGGAGCCGGCGAGCCACGAACGCCAGCGCCTCCAGAGACTCTCGATCGAGCCACTGGGCGTCGTCGACCACGACCAACAGCGGGCGCTGGGCGGCGGCATCATCGAGCAGATTGAGCACGGCGAGGCCCACGAGAAAGCGGTCGGGCGGGTCGGCCTTCAGCAGCCCAAACGCCGACTGCACAGCCCGGCGCTGCGGAACCGGCAGCCGCTCCAGCCTCGCAAGCAGCGGGATCAGCAACCGATGCAGGCCCGCGAATCCGAGCTGCATCTCGGACTCAACGCCGGTCACGCGCGTCACGGCCAGCTCACCCGCGGAGCTCGCTGCATGATCGAGCAAGGCCGTCTTGCCGACACCGGGCTCGCCACGGATCACCAGCGTTGCGCTGAGTCCTTCGCGAACCGCTCTGAGCATCGAGACGATCGTGCCCAGCTCGTTCTCGCGCTCCAGGAGCGGCGGAGCGTCGGGCTTGCGGCCGCTCACGACCGTGGCGCTCCTCACGCCGGCGACCGACCCGGGCGCGGCGACGTCGTGAGTGTCATGAGGAACTTCGTCGAGACTCATGCGATTGCTGGACATTTGCAGCGCTGCTCGCCGCAGTCCATGCGGATGCGCCGGAAATATCCTTCCGAATCACCGGATGCGTGCTTCCGGCGTTCCCGAGCGACCACTACGGAAATCCCCACCCGATGCGATTTCCGGTCGTCCCTACCCAGACGGAGCGCCTAGATGGCGATGATGCGTCGTGATGGCTGCATCAGTGCTCATCGTCGACGACGATCCCGTATTTCGCGCGCTGGCCAGATCCGTGCTCGCGGACGGCGGCCTGACGGTCGTCGGCGAAGCGGACAGCGTGTCCGCCGCCGTGGCGGCTGCCACGAAGCTCAAGCCCGCGGCGGTGCTCGTGGACGTCGGGCTCCCCGACGGCGATGGATTTGCGCTCGCACGGGAGCTCACCGCTCTGCCCTGGCATCCGCGCGTCGTTCTCACCTCCGTGGACGGTGATGCGGGCAGCGCCGTGGAGGTCGCTCGCAGCGGCGCGGGAGCTTTCGTAGCGAAGGCCGACCTGCCCAACGCACCGCTCGCGAAACTGCTGGGAGCGCCCTAGACGCGGCGGGTCTCGGCGCGCTACGGTTGGCCCATGGTTGCCCCGATGCGAGTCGTTGTAGGCGAGGACGACGTGCTGCTACGCGAGGGGATCGTGCGGCTGCTCGCGGAGTCGGGATTCGAGGTGGTAGCTCAGGCCGGCGACGCGCCCGATCTCCTGCGCAAGGGTCTCGCCCACAGCCCCGCGGTCGTCGTCACTGACATAAACATGCCGCCCGACAGCAGCGACGATGGGCTGCGGGCAGCTCTGGAGATCCGACGCCAACGTCCCGATACCGGACTGCTGCTGCTCTCCCAGTTCTACGACGACAGCTACGCCCTCGAGCTCCTCGGCGATCGAGCAGAGGGCGTCGGCTACCTGCTCAAGGAGCGCGTGGGGGACGTCGAGAGCTTCGTCGCAGCCGTAACGCGCGTCGCCGAGGGAGGCACGGCGCTCGACACCGAGATCGTGGCGCGCATGCTCGGCCGTCGCCAGCGCGACCGGCCGATCGATCGGCTCAGCCCGCGCGAGCGCGAGGTGCTCGCGGCGATGGCGGAAGGCAAGTCCAACCGCGGGATCGCCGAGGCCCTGCTGATCAGCCAGGCGGCTGTAGAGAAGCACATCACGAGCATCTTCCACACGCTCGAGCTCGACCCGGCCCAGAGCGAACACCGCCGGGTGCTCGCGGTGCTCGCCTATCTGCACGATTCGCCGGTCGTCAGTTAGCTTCCTCGAGCGCAGAAGCACCGCTCATCCGAGGCGCAGTGCAGCGCAGCTCATTCCGGAACAATTAACACTATTGAGCCGGTCGCGCACATGACACACGCTGCGTCGCCTCCCACGCCCGAGGAGGCAGCCGACCCGGACCAGGCCCAAGCGTCGTTCGAGCGCTTGGGCGCTCCGCGATTCGAGCTGAGCGGCCCGTCGATGATGCTCACTCAGGCAGGGCGGACCGCGGCGGTCGTCCCCGGCTCTTTGACCCCTCGGGGAACACCATCGGCAGGATGCTGGCGCCAGTCTCCGACCGTGTGGCGCAGCTGCAAGTAGGCGATGCCCTCTGGAAGCAGCGGAATCCAATAGGAGATCGTGCGGAATGCGAGCACCGCCAAGACGGCGAGGCTTCCGTTGACGCCGAACCCGATGAACGCGCCGATCATCCCCCCTTCCACGCCCCCGACTCCACCCGGCAACGGCAGCACATTGGCCAACGTGCCAACGAAGAAGCCCGTTATGAGCACGGCGGCGGGAGGGGACTGACCGAAGGCGCGAAAGCACGCCCACAGCGTGGCGATTTCAAATCCCCACGCGGGCAGGGCCGCGAGCCACGAGCGGTTGCCGCCGCGCACCAGCGCAAACGCGGAGCGCAGGCCGTCCTGCAACGCCCGGGGGACGGCCGCAGCGCGCTTCCACCAGCGTGCAACGCGGCCGTGCGAGTGCTGCTCGCGACCCAGTAAGAAGCGTTCGAGAGGAGCGCCGAGCCACTGCATCGAGACCACGGCTGCGATCACGAGGAGCCCGAACAGCCCCGGGACGAACGTGAGACCGAACGGCGCAGCTCCTCCGAACAGCCCGATCCAGAGGCCGAAGCCACCGATCACGAGTGCGAGCATGTACACCGCGTAGTTGAGGATCTCGAAGCACCACATGTCCCGCGCGACCGTCGCCGAGGCCATCCCCGATTCGCGCAGCGCCCACACGGTCAGTGCGAGTCCACCTGCCCCGGCCGCGGCGAACAGCTTCGTGGCGGCGGCTCCGGCCATCGAGATCTGGTAGCTCGCCGACCATCCGATCCGCTCGTCGTCGGCGAAGAACACGCCGCGGAAGAGGACGATATAGGCGGCCATCGATGCCGCCACGGCGGGTACGGCGACCCCCAGCCACCGTGGATTGCCGCCACGCAGCAGCCGCAGCGTGGGCCCGAGGCCCACGATTTGTGGCACGACGTAGTAGACGAAGCCGAATATGACTGCGCCGACGAGCGCGCTCGTGGCCGCTCGTCTGTGGCGGGCGAGAAAGCCCGGGCTGCGAGCTGCCCCGCTCGCTGGCGCCACGGTGCCGGCACCGGCGCCTGGCGCGCGCTGCGGCCCGTCGCCCTGGGATCGCGGCGCTGTTGCGGCGCCACCGCTGGGATCGCGGCTCATTTGGGGAGGCTGAGCCCTGATCGCGACGCGCTCAGACCGACCGTCGCCGTGGGCGAGAACAAGAGGCTATGGCCCAGGCGGACGCTCGCCGTCACCGGGGAGCGAGCGTCCTCCGGCAACGGCCGCGCAGGGCACGACATCAATAACGCTTTCGTATAGGCAGGAGCGCTTCATGGGCGCAGACTGCTCGCGCCCGTGCTGAGCGCCGAGCTCGCGCTGCGCACGTCCGCGTTCATCGAGATAGCGACCTACGCAAAGGAGAGTCAATGGGTTTCGATCAATACCACGAGCCGCCCGATGAGTTGCCTGCAGCGACGCGGACCTTCGCGCGCATGTGCTCGTCGTTGACCGAGGAGGCCGAAGCGATCGGGTGGTACCAGCAGCGATTGGCCGTCGAGAGCGATCCGGACGCGCGGGCGATCATGAGCGACGCCCAGGGCGAGGAGTTCAAGCACTTCAGCATGGACCTCGAGTTCCTGTTGCGGCGCACGCCGCACTGGCGCGAGGTTGCGCAGGGGATCCTCTTCCAAGGCGGCGACATCGTCGAGCACGGCGAGGCCGCTGAGGCCGACGCCCTCGACGATCCGCCCGCTCAAGAGCGGACGTAGCGCGTGCACGAGTTGGTGGCGGCCGCTCGCCGGCGGCGGGCCGCTGGCGAGGCGGCCGGTGGGTCGGGCGTCCCCTGGCGGATCGGTGCGCTCTGAACCTGCAGGCCGGTCTCGGCGAGCCAGTTCATCAGCGCGCGGTGCATGGCCTCGGCTCCAACGATCGGCGCCGAGGCCTCGCTCCAGGCCGCAGGTACAACGGCGAACGGGCGCATCTGTGGGCCGCCGAGGCCGCCGTGTGAGCCCATGAACTCCTCGAAGGGCGCCACCTCATCGCTACTCGGGTCGTAGGCACCGTTGACCAGCAGATCTGGGCAGTGCGCGAAGCGGTCGTAACGCCGCAGATGATCAGCGGCGTTCGGTCCGAAGGCGGCGAGCGGATCCTCGCGCTCGCCGCTGCCATCGGCGAGGCACCGCGTACCGCAGCCGCCGATGACGAGCGCTCCACGCGTCCGCGAGCGCACCATCACGAAGCCGATGCCGGGATGCTCGGCGAGCTCGGCGACCAGCCGTGGATGTGCCTCCGATATCCGCTCAAGCGTGAGCCGCTGAGGGCTCGCCGAGAAATACACGAGCCCCAGCGGGCCCGAGACCATCACGACGACATCGCCCTCGCCGGACTGCTCCTGTTTGCTCAGAGCATCGCGGTTGGGTCCGAGCGCAACGGTCCCGTGCATCGTCCGCGCGCGCGTGGCGCGACGCAACAGGCGGCCGCCCGCGCTGTCGTCCTCGCGCGCGTCGGCCAGTACCGCGCCGAGGTTGCCCCACGACTCCGGGACGGCGACGGGCGCGTGCACCCTGCCCGTGGCCAGCGCGCGCTCCACGAGCTCCCCGAGGGTCTGGCCGTAGCGCTGGCGAAACGGGCACCCCTGTGTCTGGCCGTGGTCGGAGAGCGCCACCAGGTGATACGGGCGCGGCGCCTGCGCGATCGCGCGCTCCAGCCGGGCGAGCTGGCGGTCGTGGCGGCGCAGCACCCTGAGCGCGTCGGGCGCGCGGATGCCCGAGTGATGGGCGACCTCGTCGTAGCCGACGAAGGTCGCGTAGCTCACCGGGACGCCCTCCACTATGTCGGCCATCAGCGTCGCCACCGTCACGTCGCGCATGACCACCGCGATCGCCGCGCGCACGAGCGGGTAGATGCCACCGCGCTTTACGTGCTCGGCGCCGCCACGCCGCTGGCGCCGCGCCGCGAGGCGCTCTTCGAGGATGTCGGCCAGGGAGAGCGCGATCGTGCGTATGAAGCCGTAGGGATCGGCGAAGTAGGCAAAATAATCCGCCGAGCGAGACCGCTTGCGGTCGCTGATCATGCTCATCGTGGCCAAACAGCGCGGCGCGTCGCCCGAGAACATGTTGCCGCGACTGGTGCCGCCGGCCCCGAGCAGACCGCCTCCGCTGGAATGGCGGCGCTCCATCTCGGCGGCATCGGGCGGGTGGTTTGACACGAGCGTGCGAGCGGTCTCCTTCTCGTACCAGCGAAACGCCGGCATGTCCGTGTTGCTGCCGAGCAACAGCCCCGCCTGGCTGGCGCCGGTCTGTGAGGAGAGGTCGCATTCCCAGCCCAGAACGCGGTGCGAGCCCTGCTCCAGCCAGCGCGCGAGCGTGGGGGCATAGCCGTCGCGCGCGGCCTCGCGCAGAACCCCCTCGCTCAGCCCGTCGAACTCGAACAGGATGACCCCGGGAACATCGGTCTCGTTGCGCGCTCTTCCGCGCCGCACCCGCCGGCGCACGACGCGCAGGTGATAAGCATCGCCGTCGAAGTCCATCAGCGGGACGAGCAGCATCGCTGCAACGGCGAGCACGGCCGCCGCGAGCACGGCCGCCGCGAAGCTCGGCCACACGTTGTCGACGAGCTTGAACGCCACCATGATCACCACCGCGTTCAGTGCGAGCGTCCCCACGCCGAGCGTGAGCAACGTGAAGGGAAGCGCGAGGCGAGTGAGTGCCGGCCACAGGATCGCGGTCAGCAGCGCGATCGCCGCGGCCGTCAGCACGCCGGCGCCGAAGGAGGGCACCGATATGCCGGCCCCAAGCGCAGAGAGACCCCACAGCAGCAGCCCGTCGACGACGAGCATGATCGCCGCGCGCGCGGCGAAGCCCGGATCCCGCCGTCTGCTGCTCGCGAGGTGTCCGCGCGCTGAGGGCCGCTCGCTCACGCAGCGCGGTGCGTCGAGGCAGGCAGCTCACGCAGCCGGTGCAGCGCCTCGCGCTCGAGCTGGCGGCAGCGCTCCTCCTTCACGCCGAGACGCTCGCCGATCTCGCGATGACTCTGCGGGCGACCGCCGCCGATGCCGTAGCGCCTGATCAGGACCTGACGGTGGCGCTCGGGCAGCAGCCGCAGCAGCCGCCAGGCGTGCCTGCGCATCTCCTCACGCGCCATGTCGCGTTCTGGATCGACGCCGTGAGGGTCGCCGATCACTTCGCTGAGCGGCCTGGCCTCATCCCCCACCGATTCATCGAGCGACGCGGTCACACGCGCCGCCTGGCGTACCGCGCGCACGTTGGCGACGCTCAATCCGCTGCGCTCGGCGAGCGCCTCGACCGAGGCGAGGCGTACGCCCGCGCGTTCGAGCTCCTGCTCGGCGCGCCGCACGGCGGAGAGCTGCTGCGCCGCGTGAGCGGGGATGCGGATCGTCTGAGCGGCGCCGATCGCGTCGAGCAGCGAGCGTCGGATCCACCACACCGCATATGTCGAGAACTTCAGACCGCGGCGGTGGTCGAATCCCTCGACGGCGCGTATCAGACCGACCGATCCCTCCTGGACGAGATCGGCGAACGGCACGCCGCAGTTGCGGTAGGGCCTCGCGATCGCGTAGACGAGGCCGAGGTTGCGCTCGGTCATCTCCCGCTTCGCCGCCAGATCCCCGGCTTCGATGCGCCTCGCCAGCCGCACCTCCTCGACGGCGCTCAAGGGCGTGCGGCGTCCGTCGGAGGTCGGTCGGATGGGCGAACGAGCCGGCCCAGCGCTCTGCGCCCGCGGCTGGGCGCTCATCTCAGGAGCCCCAGTTCACTCGGCGCCATCAGCGTCGGCGAGCAGCCGGCGGTAGGAGCACCCGTGCGCAGCAGATCTGCGAGCGCGGCGCGCGCCACGACCCTCGCGATGCGCCCTGCGATGCCGGGCGCACGGGCGATCGCCTGGCCCGCCCAAGCGTCGCTGGCGCCATCCGGATTGCGCTCCGCGTCGGCGAGCAGGCTGATCGCTTCGAGCTCCGGAGGTGTGAGACCCGCGGCGGAGAGGTCCCGCGCGCGGGGAAGATCGTCGCCCGCGTGGTGGAGCCAAGCGACGGGCCGAAACGAAGCGGGCACGGCGGCGGCGACGCGCTGGACGTGCTCGAGCAGGCCATGCTGGCCGTGGTGCAGGCTCTGTGCGACCGCACGCGGCCATTGGGCGCGGTGGGTATAGCGCTGGGAGCGCCCGCCGAGGCGCCTCATCTCGCTACGCACGGCGCCTTCCAATCTGGGGTCAACTCTCGTCATGCGACTGCCCGCAGCTGCGGTCGAGTGTTTGCGAGCGCCGGCATCGCCTGCTCCTCGGCCGTGCGGATCAGCTCTGCGAGCGCTGGCGAGGGAGTATCTGCCTGCCAGAGAAGGCGGAAGCCAACCGTGCAGACCGGCGCCAGCGTGCGAGCGGTGATGCCGGGACCCACGGCACACGCGGCCGTGCCGAGCGCGAGCGCTTCGCCGCCCGCGACGTCGGCGAGGAACGCCGGACCCGGGCCGCCGGAGCGCAGCGCCGCGCTCAGGCCGAGCCCGGAGAGCATCTCGGCGACCGCCCTGTCATAGGCGCCGCCGTCGCGATGCCCGGTGACGACGATCTCCTCTCCGCGCAGCTCGTAGGCCTCGAGCGGGCCCTCGCCGGCGAGCTTGTGGCCCTCGCCGACGAGCACGGCCCACGGCTCCGTTCCGAGATCAACGCCGCGGAAGTCAGCGGCTCCAAAGACCGAGGGCACCAGCACCGCGTCAAGTCGGCCGTCCCGCAGTTCTCGCGCCAGCGCGCCGCCGTAGGCCTCGAGCACGCTCACCTCGACGGCCGGACGACTGCGGGCGAAGGCATCGAGGAGACTGGAGCTGCCCTGCCAGCGCGGCGCCGTGCAGAGACCGAGCCGCACGTTGCCGAGGACGCCGCTCTGGAGGTCCCCGCCCGTGCAGCGCGCCACCTCGGCGGCGGCCAGCGCGGCGCGTGCGCGGTCCAGGAACAGCTCTCCGGCGGACGTGAGGTCAACGCCGCGCGTGTGACGCTCGAACAGGCGCACACCGAGCTCGCGCTCGAGCCGCCGGATCTGCGTGGAGAGCCCGGGTTGAGCAACCCACAGTCGTTCCGCGGCACGCGTAAAGCTGCGCTCCTCGGCGATTGCGACGAAATAGCGTAGGTGACGAAGCTCCATCGAACGCTCCTTACGCGGCTTGGAAGAGTTGGATGTCGGCGAGCGCGGCGGCCGCCGATGCCTCGGCGTCGAGCGCGGCGAGGTAGGCCGCAAACGCAACTGGGCGGAGCTCGGGCGCGGCTTCTCCCAAGACCTCCCAGCGCGTCCAGACCAGGTCGGCCGCGCCGCGCCAGACCCTCATCGCGCGAGCGTGCAACTGCTTGCCGTAGAACGGGACACCCGGACGGATCAGGAAATTCATGGTGATGCCTCCTTCGAGTCGGATCATGCCGAGCACCGTATGCCCGCACTCGAGTACTCGCATCACCCGCACTGACAGTCTTTTTCGCAGGTGGCCAGCGCCGGATAGCAGTGGGGTGAGGAGGAGCGCGCCTCGAGACCGTCGTCCAGCGTCCTCAGCGGGCGCTAGCCGGACCGGCCGTGCGCCACTGTCCCTACCGGCGGAGTCGGGCTAGCCCTACCCGCGATTGCCCGTGTTTATTGGGCTGGCTATCCGTCCTGAGGATGCGAGCACGCGCCGGAGCGCAATGCCTCGCTCACTCGGAGGATGCCGTTGCCGGCGCGCCCGTAAGCGCGCGGTATGGAGCCCACGCGCGAGCGTTCTGGTCGTGGCGCGCTCATCGCTCCAGGATCGGAGCACCCTCCAATCCCGAAAGGAGCACTAATGCTCACAAGCACCACTGTCGAAGACGACATCCGCTCAGCGCTCGACCTCGACCCCCGCATCCCCGATCCAGGCGAGATCGCGGTGCTGGCCGAAGACGGCGTCGTGACCCTGCGCGGCACCGTCGGCAGCTTCCGCCAGCGCCGCGCCGCCGTCACGGATGCCCGCGAGGCCGACCAGGACTACGACGTTCACGACGAGCTCAAGGTCCACCTGCTCGACGACTGGCAGCGTGAAGACGCGGAAATCCGCGGCATCGCGCTGCAGATCCTCATGTGGGACGTCGAGGTCCCCGAGGAGTCGATCGACGTCAAGGTCGAGGACGGCTGGATCACGCTCAAGGGAACGGTCAATTACCAGTTCCAGAGCGACGACGCCTACGACGACGTGGCCGGCCTCTACGGCGTCTACGGCATCACGAACGAAATCAAGGTCATCAACCCCTGAGCATCGGTGCCTGCGCGGGCGGCCCGCCGCCCGCGCAGGCACCTGCTCCTAAAACAGACGCATCGCACCCTCGCCGCAGGCTCGCTCCCAAGTCCCAGCAGAGCGCGAGACGAGACGCCGCGCCCGAGTCCGCCACCATCTCGTGCAGCTGCCGCACGCGCAGGTCGCATCCAGTTCGCACAATGGGAATCGCTTATTCAGGCGCCATCGATTGTGGCGAGGAAGTCGTAGAAGGCCCCGTCGGTGCGTGCGGTGTCGCCGGTGGCGTCGAGGTCCATGAGCAGGCCGCGGAGGAGACGGCCCGCCAGAGCCTTGCGGTCCTCGAGCAGCCGGCGTGCTCAGCCGCCTGGCAGCACGTGTCTTCGACGTACCTCGTCTGCGCGGGGGACCAGGGTACCCCCGCCGAGCCGCGGCGCGAGTTCCCGGTCGGGCGGGCAGCGTCGTGGAACTCGACGCCGGCCACCACCCCTTCCTCTCCCAGCCGGCCGCCATCCGTGACCTGATCCTCGCGCCCCGACGGCGAGCGCTGGCGCGCAGGCGGTCAACCGGCCGGTGCCT
>Ga0335073_10006861_pt1 | contig 15986 bp, 15 predicted proteins | sample Lox_Sample_22_FD_207093 | JGI IMG/M metagenome (GOLD analysis project Ga0335073, IMG submission 207093) | Soil microbial communities from Loxahatchee National Wildlife Refuge, Florida, United States - Lox_Sample_2.2 | ecosystem: Environmental > Terrestrial > Soil > Wetlands | place: USA... | reverse complement strand
CTTGCCGCAATCTTCAACAATCCACGGACGTCAAGGGGGACGTCAGGCTTGACCTTACCTTAAAGGGTAGCGCATTCAGGTTAATCCCGAATGACCGAAGTCGCCCGGGATTGTGCCAAAGTACTCTGCCTTTTGCGCTAAAACATCCAGCCGCAGTCTTTCCCGGCGCAACAGATCTGCAATCGTGACATCCCGCTGCGCTGTTATATCGTCAAAGCGGAAGACATCGAGCGATGGCCATCCCTGAACTCATTGCCGTGCAAGGCGATATCACCACCATGCGGGTGGATGCAATCGTGAACGCAGCCAACACCTCGCTCTTGGGCGGCGGCGGCGTGGACGGGGCCATCCATAGGGCTGCAGGCCCCGAGTTGCTCGCCGAATGCCGCAAACTGGGCGGCTGCGAAACCGGAAACGCCAAGCCCACACCCGGCTTCAGGCTGCCGGCGAAGTGGATCTTTCACGCCGTGGGGCCGGTCTGGCACGGCGGCGGCCACAACGAAGACGAACTGCTCGAGAGTTGTTATCGCCGCTGTCTCGAACTCGCCAAGCAGCATATCGTGCGGACCATTGCGTTTCCCGCAATCAGCACCGGCGTATACGGCTTTCCTCCCAAACGCGCGGCCCACATCGCCATCGACACGGTGCGCGAAAACGTCGGCTTCAGTGGAGTCGAGGTAGTACGCTTTGTGTGTTTCGATTCTCCGACAATGGACATCTACGAAAAATTCCTTGCCGAGCCGCCGCTGCCCGCCGTGAGCTAGGCGCGACCACGGCATCAACCACGTTGCACGACCCAGGGGGAACCGCAATGGAGTACGTCAATCTGGGCAGGACCGGCATGAAAGTTTCGCGCATTTGCCTGGGCTGCATGACCTACGGCAAACCGCCCGCGCCGGGCGAACCGAAAGCTGGCCGCCACCTCTGGGCGATGAATGAAGAAGAGAGCCAGCCGTTTCTGCGCCAGGCGCTCGAACTCGGCATCAACTTCTGGGACACCGCCAACGTGTACTCGAGCGGCGACAGCGAACGCGTCATCGGCAGATTCCTTAAAGCGAATACGCGGCGCGAGTCCATCGTCATTGCCACCAAGGTTCACGGCATGATGCGCGACGAGCCGAATGGACAAGGCCTTTCCCGCAAGGCAATCCTCTTTGAACTCGATCAAAGTCTCACCCGCCTGCAGACCGACTACGTCGACCTCTACCAGATTCACCGCTGGGACAACGACACGCCGATCGAGGAGACCCTCGAAGCCCTGCACGATGCGGTGAAGTCCGGCAAGGTGCGCTACATCGGCGCGTCGTCGATGTATGCCTGGCAGTTCGCCAAAGCGCTCTATCTCGCCGACCGGCACGGTTGGACGCGATTCGTCTCGATGCAGAACCACTACAATCTGCTCTATCGCGAAGAAGAACGCGAAATGATCGGGCTCTGCAGGGACCAGGGAATCGGCGTAATCCCGTGGAGCCCGCTGGCGCGCGGACGTCTGACCCGCGCATGGCAGGCGGAAACAACCAGGCGCTCTGAGACCGATCGCTTCGGCAACACCATGTACTCGCGCACTGAGGAAGACGACAGGAAAGTCGTCGACCGCCTTGGCGAGATCGCCGAAAAGCGCGGAGTGCCGAGAGCGCAGGTGGGGTTGGCATGGCTGCTCAGCAAGCCGATCGTCACCGCGCCAATTGTCGGTGCAACCAGGGCGCATCACCTCGAAGATGCAGTCGCTGCATTGTCGCTGAAGCTGTCGCCCGAAGAGATCCAGTCACTTGAAGAGCCGTACACGCCCCATCCCGTGCTGGGCTTCAGTTGATACCAATCCCGCGTCTTTCGTTCGGAAAACTAGAGGACGTGCCCCATTCATTCCAGGCTTTATCGCGATGAGTGGCTTCCCTATGGACATTGCATAGGAGTCCGTGATAGCTTCTTTGCATTATCCAAAGGAGCAACGATGGGCGAAGGCAAATCGGAAGTGCTGCAGGGCACGCTGGATCTGATGGTGTTAAAAACGCTGTATGCGATGGGGCCCCTGCACGGATTCGGCATTGCGCGGCGCATCGAGCAGGTCAGCGACGGCGTTCTCGACCTGAACGAGGGCACGGTCTACACCGCCCTCCTGCGGCTCCAGCAACAGGGATGGATCGCCTCGAAGTGGGGAACCAGCGAGAACAACCGCCGGGCCCGCTTTTACTCCATTACCCGGCAGGGCGCGAAGCAGCTCGAGCGCGAGACCGAGAACTGGGAGCGCGTGGCGGGCGTGATGGAACGCGTGTTGCGGCTCGAGAAGCAGGGGTGATGCTATGGCGAAACTGCGAGTGCTGTGGGCGCGAATGATGGGACAAGCGGTGCAGATCCGTGAAGATGAAGCCTTCGACGAAGAAATTCGCGAGCATATCGGGCTGCTGGAGGAGCGTTACAGAGCCAAGGGAATGAATGCGCGCGATGCGGCCCGGGCGGCGAGGCGTCAGTTCGGCAACGTGACCGCACTGAAGGAACATCAGCGAACACAGCGCGGGATTCTCTCGCCTTCAGAATGGTGGCGCGATGTCCGCTTCGGAGTGCGGATGCTCAGGAAGCGCCCGGTATCGAACGCGGCGGTAGTGCTGGCGCTGGCGCTTGGCATCGGCATGAATACGGCGGTGTTCACCTTCGTCAACGGAATATTGTTGCGGCCTCCGCAGGGCGTAAGCCAGACGCAAAAGATGATCGAGCTCTGGCTGAGGCGGCCTAAGCAGACCGGGCCGCAGGCCTATCTGCCTTTCAGCTATCCCGACTACGCGTATTATCGCGACCACGCACATTCTCTGGAAGGGCTGCTGGCCTTCGATGGAGATGGTGTCGACGTGATCTGGAATCACGCCGGGTCGGGCCAGGGTCTAAACGTGATGACGGTGTCGGGAAACTTCTTTTCGCTCTTGGGAGTCAATGCTGCACTCGGACGCACGCTCTCGGTAGACGACGATCGTATCGACAATCCGCGCCAGGTGGTAGTGCTGAGTTACGCATGCTGGAAGAACAAAATGGGTGCCGACCCCGGCATAACCGGTCGAACGCTGATGCTCAATGGCGCAGCGTTCACTGTCGTGGGCGTGGCGCCGGCGAATTTCAGCGGTCTGGTCATTGCGACGGAACCGGATCTGTATGCGCCACTGACGGCGCAGGAGAAGTTTACGCACGACAGTTCTCGCATTACCGGTCGCGACTCTTACTGGCTCATTGTTGCCGGAAAGATGCGCAACGCGAGCGACAGAAAGAGCGCGCAATCCGAGATGCACCTGCTCGCCAAACAGATGGGTCTCGCGCATCCCGAAGAACAGGAGATTCCTGACGCCGAGGTGTACCCGATGACGCTGACACCCGGGCCGTTTCGCGGATACGTTTTTGCGTTCACGGGTCTGCTGATGATCGTGTTTGTCCTGGTATTGCTGATTGCGTGCACCAATGCCGCCGGCCTGCTGCTGGCGCGGGCCACTGGCCGGGCGCGCGAGATGGCAACGCGCACCGCACTCGGCGCGGGACGTGCGCGACTCGTGCGGCAGATGCTGATAGAGAGTCTGATGCTCGCCGGGATCGCTGGCGCAGCCGGACTGGCGATTGGCTGGGCGACATCGCGGCTGCTGATGGAATTAAAGCCGGGGAATCTGCCCATCACTCTCGAGATTCCGATGGACTGGCGCGTGGTGCTCTTCGCGATGGCGGCATCCCTGGCAACGGGCGTGGTCTTCGGACTTGCGCCGGCCCTGCGAGCGAGCGCGGTTGAGCCGGCAAGGGTGCTGCGAGATGAATCGCAAACCGCAGGCCGCAAGAAGGCACGCATGCGCAATGTGCTGGTGGTGGCGCAGGTGGCGATGTGCGTGGTGCTGCTGGCCGGGGCGAGCCTGTGCGTGCGCAGCTTGATGAATGCCAACGCCATCGACCCAGGATTTGACACCCACCACATTGCGCTCGCGACGCTGGATCCGGGAAGCCTTGGCTACACACCGGAGAAAGTCGAGGACTTTTACGCACGGCTCCTCGACCGTGTGCAACACCTGCCGGAAGTGAGATCCGCCAGCTATGCCGCCTTTTTGCCGCTGGGGACAGAACGGCAGGAGGGGACAGCAGGGAAGTTTCTCGGGCACAACCCGAATGCCATTCCCATTTCCGTTTTTCGCGTGGAATCAGGCTTGCTTGGCACCATGGGCATTCCTCTCTTGCGCGGCCGGGACATGACAAAAAAGGAATCCGACTCCGCAACGCCGGATGCGATCGTGATCAACGAATATCTGGCGCGCCGATTGTGGCCAGGACAAGATCCGGTAGGCAAGCAACTGGCCCTGAGCGGAGAAAAAACGATGAGCCAGGTCGTCGGCGTGGTGAAGAACGGCAAGTACCACACCCTCGGTGAGGGACCGGTGGCGGTGGTATTTCGCGGCACTCTTCCCGCCGCGCGGACGCTCGTCGTGCGCACGGATGGGAATGAACGGGCGGTGCTGAATGAGGTGCGGCGCGAAGTTTCGATCGTCGATCCGCTGATGACAGCGACCTTGATGCAAACCATCGGCGATTTCATGGCGCTCCCGCTCTTCCCGGCCCGGACCACGGGTTGGCTGCTCGGTGTCTCGGGAATCCTAGCCGTTGTGATGACCTCCATTGGACTCTTCGGAGTGATTGCCTACGTGGTCTCGCAGCGGACGCACGAGATCGGAGTGCGCATGGCGCTCGGAGCGCGTCGCAGCGACGTGTTGAAAATGGTGATCGGCCAGGGATTGTGGTTGACTGGCATCGGCCTCGGGATCGGGCTCTGCATAGCCTTGGGTGCAGCTCGGCTTCTCTCGCCTCTCCTCTATGGGATCGGCGCGAACGATCCAGCCACGATGATCGCAGTCGCTCTGGGCCTTGCCACAATTGCGTTGGCGGCGTGCTACCTGCCGGCGCGAAAAGCCATGCGCGTGGATCCCTCGGTGGCGCTGAGGTACGAGTGAGCGGGCAACGCCCGGAATGGGATCGAGAACACACCTCAACCCGTCATCCGTCAGGTCCTGTGAGCAGCAAGAGTCTTGCCAGGATACGCCCCGAAAGAGTCATCGCGGAAGGTGAACCATGGATACCTGTTCTTGCATCGACGCAGCGCCAACTGCCGAGGTTTACGCTTCTCATCGACCCCGGAATGGTAGCTGCGGCTAGTGCAGAGAAGGTCGTGGTAGAACGAATTCAAGGAGCGGCGCAAATGACCTCCGCTATCCCACCTTCAACACCAGCTTGCCGAAATGCGTGGCCGACTCAATCTGTTTGAAGACTTGTTTTGCTTCGGTCCAGGGACGCGCTTCCAAAACGGGTTTGAGCTTCGCTGCTGCAATCGCCTTATTCATCTCTTCGAAATGCTGGCGCGATCCAACATAAATGCCGCGGATGTGCACCTGCTTGTGCAGAATCATGGGGACCGGAACGGGCTCCGCCGGCCCTGACAGCACGCCGATCTGCGCAATCGTTCCGCCCATCTTCACCGCGCGCAGCGAACGCGGCAGCGTGCCCACGCCGCCTACTTCGACGACGAGGTCCACACCTTCGCCACCGGTCTGCTCCATCACCCAGCGATCCCACTCCGGCGTTTCGCCGTAGTTGAATCCTTTATCGAGCCCAAGCGAGCAGACGCGCTGCAGCTTCGCGTCACTCGAGGAAATCCCGATCGCGTGCGCACCTTTGAGCTTCGCCAACTGCAGTGCAAAGATCGAAACTCCACCGGTGCCCTGAATCAACACAGATGAATTGGACTGCAGATTCCCGGCCGCGAGCGCGTTCCACGCCGTGACCCCGGCACAAGGAAGCGTGGCGGCCTCCTCAAAACTGAGATGGTCGGGGAAACGAACCAGTCCGGATTCCTTCAGCACCACGTACTCGGCCAGCATGCCGTCGACATCGCCGCCAAGCGCGCCCTTGATCTTTGCCGGTGTCGGCGGTCCGTCGAGCCAGTTCTGCATGAAGATGCCGCACACCCGATCGCCGGGCTTCCACGCGGTCACGCCTTCGCCCACAGCAGACACCTCTCCAGCGCCGTCGGAGCAGGGAATGCGTGGCAGCTTCAACTTCGGGTTATAGAGACCCTTCACCATCATCAGGTCGCGGTAATTCAGCGAAACGGCATGAATTTTAATCAGCACTTCGCCGGGGCCGGGTTGCGGCATGGCTCGTTCAACAAGTTCAAGAGAATCAATGCCAAAAGAAGGAATCTGACAGACGCGCATACCAAAGACTCCGTTTCAAATCGATACAAACCAGCTCGATGCGGCGGCGAGCATGGGACGCCGCTTTGACAATGCTCGTAAAATGAAGATATGGCGCGAGGTTGGGAAAGTAAATCGGTGGAAGAGCAGATGGCGAACGCCCCCGACCGAAAACCCGCCGGCGCCCACGAGGCAACGATGACCGAAAGCGAACGGCGCCTTGCCGCCGAGAACCGCGCCGCAACCGAACGAAAACGCCAGTCTCTCAACCTCCAGCGCGAGAACATTCTTTCGCAAAGAACGTCGAACCCGGGCCGTCGCGCGGCTCTGGAAGCAGCCCTGATCGAGATCGAAACCCAGATCAAGGCGCTGGACTAAGTCACCCATCGGCTGTTCGCGCGAGCGCCTCTGTCGCTTGAGGCGGCGTTACTCGTCGCGCGAAAACAGGATCGAATTTGCCTGCTGCACCGGGGTCATCGAAACACGAGCGATGTTCACGTGCGCCGGACGGTTGGCCGTCCACACGATTACCTCTGCAATGTCTTCCGCAGTCAGCGGCTTTACGCCCTTGTAAACCTTCGCAGCGCGTTCGAAGTCGCCGCGGAAACGTACCAGGCTGAAATCGGTCTGCACCATGCCGGGATCTACGCTGGTTACACGGATCGGCGAGCCCAGCACATCCTGCCGCAGACCGTCGTTGATCAGGCGCTCCGCCGCCTTCGTTCCGCAATAAACAGCTCCGCCGGGATACGCCAGTTCTCCAGCCGTCGACCCAAGATTGATCACGTGCCCGCGCCCGCGCACGACCATTCCGGGCACTACGGCGCGCGTCACATAGAGCAGGCCCTTGACGTTGGTGTCGATCATCTCTTCCCAGTCCTCGACCTTGCCCATGTAGACCTTGTCAAGTCCACGGCTGAGGCCCGCGTTGTTGACCAGGATGTCGATCTCAGACCATTCAGCTGGCAAGCCATCGATCGCGTTCTGCACGGCGCGGTGATCGCGCACGTCGAGGTCGATGGAGTGCACGGCAGGCGCACCGCGATCCTTGCACCGCAAGGCGATCTCCGAGAGACGTCCAGCGCGGCGGGCTGCGAGCAGCAGTTTGGCGCCTTCTGCGGCGAAGGCGAGAGCGGTAGCCGCGCCAATTCCCGCGCTGGCCCCGGTAACGAAGACAATTTTCCCGTTCAGACTCATGTCGCTATCCTAGTGGATTTGTGAAAGGAAGCCCGTGACCCCAGCCACGTCATCGTTGGCTGATTCCAGTCTGCGTTCCTGATCCCTGTCCCCTATTCCCTAGTCTCTAGTCCCTTGTCCCTGCCTTTAGCATGCCACGCCGCTGTGCCATCCTGTATTGGCCAACCGCCCAGTCTTCGTTGGCGAGGCCGGATTGCCTGGCCTCTTCGAAGATATTCGCCAGATTGTCGGCCAGCGCGAGACGCGTATTGCGCGCCGCCGCGGCTTCGCGCAGCAGACGCGTATCTTTCGCGCCCAGGTCGATGCTGGCCCCAGCATGCTCTGGAGGATTGAACATCACATTCGCATAGGCCGCATAGAAGGGCGACTGGAACAGCGCGCTATTCACTGCGTCGAAGAAGGTCTTCGGATCGATGCCCTGCGATTCCGCGAACACAAAGGCCTCGCTCAGCGATTGCAGCATGGTGCTGATCAGAAAATTTCCTCCCAGCTTCACCGCGTGCGCCTGCCACGGCTCACTGCCGACAATCGAAATCCCACGCGACAGCGGCTCAAGAATCGGGCGTGCACGATCCACATTCTCAACGGATCCGCCGGCGACGATCCACAGCTTCCCGGCCTCCGCCACGTTGGGTCTTCCGAAAACCGGCGCTGCAATGAATGGAATGCCGCGCCGTGCGTGTTCGCGCGTGAGCCGTTCCGACAAGGCCACGCTGATGGTGCTGCAGGAAATGTGCAGCGTAGTCGGTGTGAGAGCATCCATCAATCCGTTGGAACCGAACAGAACCTGCTCGTGCGCATAGTCATCGAACAGCATCGTGATCACGGCATCCGCGCCCAGCTCCGCCTCCGCCGGTGTTCCCGCGGCAATGGCCCCCTCGCGGAGCAGCGGCTCTGTCCGTCCCTCGGTGCGATTCCACACCGCCAACTCGTGCCCCGCGGCGATCAATCGCTGCGCCATGGGAATTCCCATCTTGCCCATCCCGAGAAAACCAATTCTCATGAACCCTTCACCTTTCAGTTCGATTTAGCTCTTAGCCGCAGATGCAGCGGGCTAAACTGGTTTTTCGATGCTCAGAACAGCCACTGCGACGCGTTATGTGGTTCCGCTCCGCGAAGGCGGTTCTCTGCCTGCGATTGTAGAAGCCGATGACCTCGGTCTCTACGTCGTGAAATTTCGCGGCGCCGGTCAAGGCATTCTGGCCCTGATCGCCGAGTTGCTCGCCGGCGAAATTGGCCGGGCCCTGGGCTTGCGCGTACCGGAGATCGTCTTCATGGAACTCGACGTCGCGCTGGGCCGCAACGAGCCGGATTACGAAATCCGCCAGCTCCTCAAAGCCAGCACCGGCATGAACCTCGCCCTCGATTACCTGCCCGGATCAACCATGTTCGATCCTGCGGCGCGCGATGTTGCCACCGCGGAGGAGGCCTCCATGCTTGTCTGGTTCGACTCCTTCACGCAGAATATCGATCGCACTCCGCGCAATGCCAACCTGCTCGTCTGGCATCGCAAGCTCTATCCCATCGACCATGGCGCCGCTCTCTTTTTCCACCACGACTGGCCAACAGTCGAGAAGAAGATTGCAGCGCCGTTTGCCGAGATTGAACACCACATCCTGCTGCCGTGGGCGAGGGCAATTGATAAAGCGGCGACGATTGCGCACGAACTCCTGACAGAGCCAGTGCTGAACGATATCGTGAATCTGGTCCCCGAAGCCTGGCTCGAGGCGATTCCCGGCGGAATTTCCGCAGCTGAAAGACGGGCAGGATACCTGCAATTCTTCACGCGGAGGCTTGAGGAGTCCGCTCGGTTCGAACAGGAGGCGATCGGTGCCCACAACCGGCTCGTTTGATTACGCCGTTCTGCGCGTCGTACCGCGGGTCGAACGCCAGGAGTTCATCAATGCCGGCGTGGTCGCCTTCTGTCTTGAGAAGCGCTACCTGGCCGCGCGCATTCACCTGAATGAAAATCGTCTGCGCGCGCTTTGGCCCGATGCGGATGTGGAACTGGCGCGCGAGCATCTGGAAGCTGTCCGGCGCATCTGCGATGGAGATCCAGAAGCCGGGCCGATCGCGAAACTGTCGCAGCGCGAGCGCTTTCACTGGATTACTTCGCCGCGCAGCACCATCATCCAGCCCTCACCGATTCACACCGGCGTTTGCGACGAGACGGACGCACTGCTCGACCGACTCACGAAGCAATTTCTGGATGTCTAGTGGGCAGCCGGACTCAACGGTGCCGCCCACAGGTGCTCGATTGCGAGATTACTGCTGCGGTGTCACCAACTGGTGTGCGATCGCGAACAAGGCCAGTTCCAGACGCGTCGAAACTCCGGTCTTGTCGAAGATGTTTGACAGGTGGCGCTTCACCGTTTCCTCACTCAGCGAGAACTGCTTGGCAATGTCGCGGTTGCTGCATCCTTCTACGATGCAACCCACCACATCGAGTTCGCGCGGCGTGAGGCCGTAGGTCTTGCGTTGCGGCGGCTGCGCCTGGCGCATCAACTCGTGCAGGGCCGAAACCAGATTCACAACACGCTTGCCGCCAATCCAATAATCGCCGGCGTACACGGTGCGAATGGCGGTATGCAATGCCCCGGCGAGCGCGTCCTTGAGAACAATGCCGCGAGCGCCGATGTGCAGCGCTTCAATAATCTGCTGCGTTGTGATGGTTGACGTGAGCAGGATGATTTTGACGGTGGGTGAGCCGTTCATGATGGCTCGCATCGCCTCGAGGCCCGGAAGGCGCGGCATCTGAACGTCGAGCAACAGGATGTCGGGCGTCTGCTCCAGGGTCTGAGTAATGGCTTCGTCGCCGTCGTCAGCTTCTCCTACCACCTCAAAGCCGTCCTTTTCGGTGAGCATGTTGCGAACACCGATGCGGACTACAGGATGATCGTCTGCGAGTACGATACGGATTGGCTGTTCCACGAGAGCGCTAAACCTCCGAAAAACGGACTACGCAACTCCTGAGCGATTACATCTCGAGTTGATACCCGAGACGGTCACAGCAACTCAGGAAATGCCGTTAACTTGCAGGCAGCCCTCGGTGGCCCGCCCTGATCAACGTAACAATGGAACCCCTCCGGGAGTTGGCCGCTTCAGGCACACCACACCATCACCCGGGAAATTCCCTTTCCAGCATACTCTCCAGTCGGTTTGTAGCTGAATACAACTCTTGTAATCCTTCGGCACAGTTATCCAGTTGATCACTGTGCGATTCGAGCCGCGCACCCAGCCGGGCAGCCTGGACCGCTCCCGCCATTCCGCAGCCGCCCTTGATGGCATGGCCGATCCGGCGCACCTGGTCGCTGTCCCCAGCCGCAATTGCCTTCTCCAAGGCCTCGAGCCGCTTGTGCAGATCGCTGATCATGGCCAAGTAGATCTCGCGCACAGTCGACTCCGGCATTAACTGTCGGAACTGGGAAAGCGTGGCAGGATTAATGACCTGTTCTTCTGGACCGGTCGAATCCGGCTGCTCGATCTTGGGCCTGTGCTGTCCGAGCAACTTCTGCAGATCTTCGGGACCAAACGGCTTCAGCAGAAAGCCATCGGCCGCTGCAATCAATTCATCCGAGGGTGTCGTACCGCTGATCAGGATGATCTCGTCCTGCCCCAGCTGGCGTAGCTTCCCAATCAGTTCCGGCCCGCACAGGCCCGGTAATTGCGTATCCAGGAGGACAACCCCGGGAATCACGGTTCCTGACTCGAGAATCCGCAGCGCATCGTCTCCGTCCTCTGCGCTATGCACCAGGTGACCGTGCAACGTCAGGACTGTGGCAATCACTTCGCGGCTGACCAGGTCGTCATCAATCAGCAGAATCGTCGGCAATTCGTTCTTTTCGCCAATGCCCAGCATGCTCATCCGCCTTGCTTGCCCATTTCGGGCGTTCGTCTATTCCTCTGCCACCGAGATTTCGTGCAGCCATCCCGGCGCCTTCAGCAACTCGCGCGGACGGGAGCCATCGGCCGGTCCAACCAGCCCATCGCGCTCCATCAAATCAATGAGGTGAGCGGCTCGCCCGTAGCCAATCCTAAGACGGCGTTGCAGGAGTGACGTCGATGCTTTACCAAATTCGAACACCAGACGAACTGCATCGTCAAACATCGGATCGTTCTCATCTGCGTCGTCGCTGTTACCTTCGATACTGTTCGGCCGCTCATCCTTCGGAGATTCCAGGAACCCCTCAACGTACTCGGCCATACCCTGGTCCTTCCAGAAGCCGACGACGGCGGCCGTTTCCTTTTCGCTCACGTAAGGCGCATGCAGCCGCAGCAAGCGACTGGTGCCTGGAGGCAGGAAAAGCATGTCGCCGCGTCCCAGAAGAGCCTCCGCACCGTTGGTGTCGAGAATGGTGCGCGAGTCGACCTTGGTTGCCAGCCGGAAACTGATGCGCGTCGGAATGTTGGCCTTGATCAACCCGGTAATCACGTCGACGGAGGGACGCTGCGTAGCCAGAACCAGGTGTATGCCGACGGCACGTGCCATCTGCGCCAGTCGGGTGATGGACTCTTCCACGTTGGCCCGGTCGAGCATCATCAGGTCAGCCAATTCGTCGATGATGATCACGATGTAGGGCAGAGGCTGCTCTTCAGTGCCGTCATCGAAAAGCGACGGCATGCTGCCTTCAAACAGCTTGTTGTACTGGTCGATGTTGCGCACGCTCCGGCTGGCCAGCAACTTCAGCCGGCGCTCCATCTCGCGCACCGCATTGCGCAGCGCGTTAGCCGCTTGCTTCGGTTCGGTGATGATCGGCGTGAACAGGTGCGGAATCCCTTCATACATGCCCAATTCCACCCGCTTCGGATCGACCAGAATCAGTCTGACCTGCGCCGGCGTCGTGCGATAGAGCAGGCTCATGATCATCGCGTTAATGGCTACCGATTTGCCCGAGCCCGTTGATCCGGCAATGAGTACATGCGGCATCGACGCCAGATCGGCGGTCACGATGCGGCCGTTGATGTCTTTGCCCATGGCCAGTGTCAGCCGCGATTTCGCCTTGGCGAACGTCTCCGACTCCAGCACATCGCGCAGATGGATGGTTTCCCGCTCATGGTTCGGAACCTGGATCCCGACGGTGCTCTTGCCGGCCATGCGCTCAATGAGAATGCTTTCGGCCCGCATCGCGAGGCAGAGATCTTCCGCCAGCCCGGTCACGCGGCTGTATTTGACGCCGGCCTCAGGCTTGAATTCAAACGTAGTGACCATCGGTCCGGGATTGATCTGCACCACCTGGCCCATCACGTCGAACTCCGCGCACTTCTCAACGAGAACTCGCGCTTCGTCACGCAGGTCGTCTTCGCGAACGACCTTCGGCCCATCGCCGGAATTGAGCAGCGTGCTTGCCGGCAGCTTGTAGCCGCTCACATGCTTGGGCGCAACCGTGACCGTGCGCTCCTCGGCATCGGCGCGTTCGTGGATGGCAATGCTGCCTGCCGGCGCTTGCACAGACCCGTGGGCGGCCGGAACCGGAGCAGGTGCTGGCGGAACTGCTGGTACAGCTTGCGCTGGGCGCATTTCGACCACGCTGCCCTGTGGCGGCGACGCGGGCCGGGTAACGGCAGGCGCGACCGCCGGAGCAGCTTCCGGCGGCCTTGGAATCGCCGAATCTGCAACAGTTCTTTCCCAGATGCTTGCGCGCCGCGGCGAAAGTGGGTCGCTTTCCCTGCGGGCAGAAACAGTCGTTGCGGAGTCTGGCACTGCATCGTTTCTGGGCGCGCGTCGAAATGCGGGAATCTCGTCCACCGGGTCGGGCGTCGGCTCGGCAGCGCGCTTTTTCAATCCGAAAAATGCAGCCCATCGGCTCGTCTGTGCCGGAGCGGCCTCGGCCTCTGCATCCGGCCGAGCATCGCCCGGCATGGCTCCGGTAAACAGTCGTTGCGCCGGCCCCGGCTGATTCTGCTCGAGGAAACGCTCTTCCAGTTCGCGCTTGCGTTCGGCGCGTTCTTCCCGCCAGTTGCGATATCGGTCGTGCCACGCAACCAGGTTCAGCCAGCGATCTTCAATTTGCGTTTTCAGGGTCCAGAAATTGATGTCAGACGCAAAGTAAACGCCAGCCATCGCCAGCACCGCGGCGATCAGCCACGCGCCCTGCATATTGAGATAAACCACCAGGGCTCCGGCAATCACCCGGCCCATCACGCCTTCAACCGGGACGGTATGCAGCCAACGCCAATGCCAGGGAAGCAAGCCAAAAATCGCCGGCATGAAGATCAGAGCCATTGCCGCGCCCATCCAGCGGAGCACCGCCGACCCGCCGGATCGCCTGCGAATCCAATTCCAGCCGACTCCACCTAACCACAGCGGTACCAGGAAAACGGTGATTCCAAATGCCTGAAGCAGCAGGTCGCTCAAGGATGCGCCAAAAATTCCGATCCAGTTCCGCACGCCGTGACCGGAATCCGCACCCGAGGCCGTGTCAAACGACGGGTCCGTCGGATGGTAGGTTGCCAGCGCAAGAAACAGCAGGACAGACCCAAGCGTCAGCGCCATGCCGAGGAAGACGTTCAAAGCCCGGCTGCGCGTGGGGGACTGGCTGATCGGAATCGGCTTCATTAAAGGGAACGCCTCCGCACTCCGGCCTCCGCAATCGTGGTGATCACCAGGATTCTTTGCGATCAGCCGTCTCGCGGGCGAGAACCCAGAGCAGCCTATATTATCCGTGCTGCAATGAGCGGTTTCCGGCCAAAACGGCATTGGGGGAATCAGGGTAGGTATAGCCGAGAGTCATCGGCTGAGGAGTCCTTCCCAACCGAGTGTCCTTTCGCTCCTTCTGATCTACAATGCCCCTACAATTATTTGAAATTAAACAGGTTGTATTGGAGCCCGCGCCCGGCTGGTCGCACTTCATCGAAGCCAATCATTATTATCAGAATCCTTTGCCGCAGTAATCTATCAAAGATAGATATAAGGCTATCGTTGATAGAAATTGCCTGAGCGCAATTTCGGAAATGAGAATCGAATGACCAATGCTCCTCGTACCGCACTCATCCTCGGCGCGACCGGTGGAATCGGCGGCGAAACCGCTCATGGCCTCGCCCGTCACGGCTGGAGAATTCGCGCGCTGACCCGGCACGATGCGCCTTCGACTTCAACGGACAATTGGGAATGGATCAAGGGCGATTCTATGGACCAAGCCTCGGTTGTTGCTGCTGCCCGAGGAGCCGACGCCATTGTCCATGCGGTCAACCCGCCCGGATACCGGAACTGGGACACCCTGGTTTTGCCGATGATTGAGAACACCATTGCTGCGGCCAAAACCACCGGCGCACGCATCCTGCTTCCAGGAACGATCTACAACTATGGTCCCGATGCATTTCCCGTGCTCCGCGAGGACTCACCGCAACTCGCCACCACTCACAAGGGGAAAATCCGAGTCGCTCTCGAAGAGAAACTTGAGGCTGCCGCGCAGCAGGGCGTCCGCTCCCTGATCGTTCGCTTCGGCGACTTTTTTGGACCGAAGCCGGGCAGCAACTGGTTCTCGCAGGCACTGGTGAAACCAAATCATCCCGTCACGAGTATTACGAATCCCGGGAAGAAGGGAATTGGCCATGCGTGGACCTACCTTCCCGACGCAGCCGAGACCTTTGCCCAGCTCATGAACCGCGAAGCCGAACTCGCCGCTTTCGAGCGATTCCATTTCCGGGGTCACTGGGATGCAGACGGTACAGATATGATCGAGGCCATCCGCAAGGCCGCAGGGAACGAGTCGATCCCGGTCGGTTCATTGCCGTGGTGGATCTTCATGCTCCTGTCGCCGTTCAATGAAACGATGCGCGAACTGTCTGCGACTCGCCCTCTGTGGAGCACACCGATTCAACTGGACAATGCAAAGCTGGTGCGTTTTCTCGGCAGGGAACCACATACGCCGCTGCAGACGGCTGTAGACTCTACCCTTCGTGGCATGGGATGTATCGGTGTTGAAAACCATGGAAACAATTAAGACAAGAATGAGCCGCGGCAAAAGGCGCCCCGTTGCCGGGCGGGAGCAGATTCTGTCCGCGGCTCGCGCGATTGGCGAGCGGCAGGGATGGAGCGCGGTGACGATTCGATCCGTGGCGCATGAGCTCGGCTACGCGTCGCCGCTGCTCTACGAGCATTTCCGCGACAAGGAAGACCTCCTCACGCAGATGGCCGTCCAGACGATCGCGATGTTGGAAACGCGGCTCACCGAGGATCTCCCTGCGGATCCTCATGCCGCAGCTTTATGGATGGTCGAGCGGTATTGGAACTTTATGCTCGAACACGCCCATCTGTATCGCCTGATCAACGGTATGGATGGCGTGCCGATCGACAAGGATGCCGTTGGTCGTTCCGCGCAGAATCTCTGCCGCATGATTGCAGACACGGTGCAGCCGCTGATTGGTAAGGGAACCACGTCAGCCGACGCCCACACGCTGGCCGATGAACTTTGGGCCCTGTTGCATGGAATGGCCGTACTCTATTTGGACCGAGGTGCGCCGTTTGATCTCGTCAGAGTCAAGCACGCTGCGATGCGAATGATCGAAGGTAGTCGCATGACCGGATCATTCGAGCGTTCTGGTCAGGTCCAGCAGCCCTAAATAAAAGGATGAAAAGATAATTTG
>Ga0335073_10006860_pt1 | contig 15987 bp, 18 predicted proteins | sample Lox_Sample_22_FD_207093 | JGI IMG/M metagenome (GOLD analysis project Ga0335073, IMG submission 207093) | Soil microbial communities from Loxahatchee National Wildlife Refuge, Florida, United States - Lox_Sample_2.2 | ecosystem: Environmental > Terrestrial > Soil > Wetlands | place: USA... | reverse complement strand
ATCGGTAGATTCCTTTTTCGTGATTGTCCCAGTATTCCCCGGAGAAGGGCCGCTCCGTGGCCTGCTGGCGTGTCACGCAAAATCCGGTCTCGTCCATGTCCTTCACCCAATCGGCCTCGCTGCGGACGATCTTATGCAGCTTTACTGTCTCCCGCCGGCCGTCGTCGCTGACGTGGACAACTTCCACTTCCGGTCCTGTTCCATCCTGCAAAGGGTCGAGCATATTACTTTTTCGTGTCTCCGCCTTTCGGCGCTCCTAACGTGCGGTGGTAAACGGTCTCGAAGTCCGGCTTGCCGCCGACGGACACCGAAGTCGATGAAGTGGTGGTCGATCCACCGGGATGCCCGTTCATACCCGCCTGCGGCTCTTTCGCCGCCTGCGGATCGTCGACCGTATTCTTACCTTCCACTTTCACACGTGACGGCGCGGACGGACGCGCGTCCAGCCGGTCGATCTGATCCTTGGCGATGGAGATCTGAGAATTCTTCACCACCAGCAACACACGTTCATCGTTGGCTTCGTCGAACTTGCCGATGACGGGTTGCGACGAGCCCTTCTTCACAACGCGGATCTCCGTGCCGCTCGTGAGTTTGGTTACCGCGATCCAGGGATCGTCGGCGCAGAATGCCGTGCAAGCCACCGCCATCAACAGGAAAAGGAATCGGCGCATGAAGGCGTCCCTCCTGTCCCATTCTACGCTGCTCAAAGATTTTCGTTGACAGCCCGCAGTATTTTCTCTAGTATGTAGAAATCATGGCCAAGGGCGACTCGGTCGGCGAATTCGAATTTCTGGTTCTGCTGGCCGTCCTCCGCCTGTCCGGCGATGCCTATGGCATGCGCGTGCGCCGCGAAATCGCGGAACGAACGGACCGCGATGTCACCATCGGCGCCGTCTATGCCACGCTCGACCGCCTGGAGGAAAAAGGACTGGTCACCGGCAGGTTGAGCGATCCGACGCCGGAACGCGGGGGCCGTGCCAAGCGTTCCTTTCAGCTCACCGGCGCCGGCGTCGACGCCGTCAATCGCGCCCGCCGCGAATCGGAAAGCATGCTCGAAGGCCTGGCGTTTCCCCTCCCCGGAGGTTCGCGATGAACGCGCATTCCGCTCCGAATCCCCCGGTGATTCTGCGCGCGCTGCTGCTGGCTTTCTCTGGGGACGCCCACTGCGAGCTGGTCGCCGGCGATTTGCACGAAGAGTTCCTGTGCCTCTGTGAGCAGCGCGGCCAGGGAGTTGGGAAACGCTGGTATGCGAGCCAGGTGATGCGGTCGCTGCCGGACCTGGTGCGGCTGCGGATCCGGTCTGGCGAACTGACCCGGTCCCTCGCGGTTCTGACGTGCATCGCCGCGTCGCTGCTGCTGCTCGACCGCCTGTGGTGTTTTGTATACTCGCATGTTCCCTGGAAAGATGGATTGGATCGCGCGGCCGGATTTCTGGCGGTCAACCTGGCCGTGCTCTGCATCGCATCGGCGATTTCGGGCGCGCTCGCCCGCTCGGCGCGCGCCGCGGCGCTGTTGTCGCTGGCGTGCGCGGCGGGCGCAATGGCTGGAATTTGCGCCTCGTTGAGCGCGGCGCCGGCTTGGTATATCGGCGCCGCACTGCTGGCCGCAACCGCAAGCTCCCTGGCCGGATATACCAACACCAAATGGAGGAGCCAATGAAGTGGGTAAAGCGAATTGTCATGGTCGTGGCTGCGTTGTTGATTCTCCCGGTGCTCACCCTCCTGTTGTTGGGGTTGCGGTCGGGCGCCGGGCACGTGCGCAGCTCGGTGGACGTGCAGGCGTCGCCCGGCCAGCTCTGGACCTGGATCGACGATGGCGAGTATGTCAAACGATGGGTGAGCTGGACTGTCGAGATGAAGCCGTGGAATCCGAGCGCCGGTGTGGGCGCCACGCGATCGGCCGTGATGCGCGACGAGAACAACGGCGGGGCGCAGATGGTGATCGACGGCACCTGTACGGAATATACGCCGCCGAAAATGCTGGCCGTCAAGCTGTCGGTTCCAAATGTGTTCGACGGCCTGCAAACCTACCATTTAACCGATCTCGGCAACGGCCGCACCCGTCTGGTCATCGAGATGAGCTACCACTTCGACAGCGCCCTCGCCAGGTTGATGGAGCCCCTCATCACACCCTCCGCCCGCAAGAAGATGGACGGTGATTTGGCGCGTCTCAAATCGCTGGTGGAAGGAAGGGCGGAATTACACTGAGCCTATGAAAACGGATCTTGAAAAACTCCAGGGCGCGTGGAATATCGTGAGCCTCGAGATGGAAGGCCAGAAATATCCGCCCGGCGGATCGCGCATCGTCATCCAGGCGGGACGCTTTACCAGCCTCAACATGGGCGCGGAATACGAAGGTACGGTTACGGTGGATGAAACCACCACTCCGCGGACATTCGATCTGGCGTTCGACAAAGGCCCCGAGAGCGGAAACAAGGCATTGGGAATTTACGAACTCTCGGGCGACAACTGGAAGATTTGCCTGGCGCTGGCGGGCAAAAAGCGTCCCACGGAATTCGTCTCCAAGCCCGGCACCGGACATGCGCTCGAACTGCTGAAGCGCGACAAAGGAACAGCAAAACAAGTGCCCGCCGCCGATACCCGCGCGGCCGCCACCGACCTGGAAGGCGAGTGGATGATGGTCTCCTGCATGCAGGATGGCAAGCCCATGGATGCGCGGTTCGTGAAATCCGCGCGGCGCGAATTTCGCGGCAACACCACCACCCTTCTGGTCGGCGGCAAGCCCATGATGAAGAGCCGCTTCTTCGTGGACACCAAGGCCAATACCATCGACTATCCCGATCTGCGGCAGGAGGGCATCTTCAAAGTGAGCGGCAACACACTGAACACCTGCGTGGTGGCCGCCGGCGAGAAGCGCCCCTGCGACTTTTCCGCGGCGCCGGGCGACGGCCGCACGGTCTCGGAATGGAAGCGCGTATAAGTACCTCTCTGTAAAGTTCGGTTAAGTAAAGGTCAAATCTTCGTAAACTGTGCACCTCTGGTCACAAGGGTGAGGGATCGGCACTCTACGATTTCGATTTCCGTTGCGTCCATTATGGTGTGAGCTACCAAAACCACCTCGATATTCTTTCCCGCCTTGATTCCGCGTACGTTCCTTCGCTGTCTACCGCGGCGCGCTGCGGTCTGGATTTCTACGGCGAATCGCGGGCCGTCCGCCATGCCGGCGGCGACTTCTTCGATTTCGTTCCTCTCGAATCAGGCATGTCCATATCCGTGGGTGAGGTTTCCGGAACCGGTTTGGGCGGGGGGATCTTCCGCTCTGGAGTGCAGTCTCTCCTGCGCTCGTTCGTGCATCAATGCGCGCGGGAGATCGCCAGTGTGATTCGCGAGTTGAACCACATCGTCTGGGAAAGCTCCTCCGGCGATTTCTCGGCGTCTGTATTTTGCGCTCATATCGATCCGGTTTCGGGCGAGATGCGCTATGTGAACGCCGCGCACGAACCCGCGCTGCTCATACGACGGCGCACGGGACGCATCCATCGGCTGGAAAGCACGGGCGCGATTCTGGGGCTCCGGAGTCATGCCGTTTACGGACAACGAACCCTGCCGCTCGAACCGCGAGATCTCTTGATCGTGCCCAGCGACGGCGTTACCGATGCCCGCAGCAGCGACGGCCGCGAATTTCGTGAAGCCGGCGTCCTGAACGTGGTGGAACAATTCCCCGACGTGCGTTCGGCCGGTTTGACGCGGGAGATTCTGGAGGCCGTCGAGCGGCATGCCGGCCGGCAGCTTCAATCGGACGACCGGACGGTGGTCGTGGTGCGCTTTAAAGGCGCGCTGGCACAGACCGAAGCGGTCGAAGAAGAGGAAGAAAGCCTGGCACTCGCCGCGGCGTAATGGAGGGCGGGATTCATCTCGCTCGGGCCTTTAGGCCCATCGTCCGGTCTTACAATCGTCCCATGGCCAAGCGAAGCGCCGGTCTCCTTCTCTATCGCCGGACGAACAGCCTCGAAGTCCTCCTGGTCCACCCCGGCGGACCCTTCTGGTCGAAAAAGGACGACGGCGCCTGGACCGTGCCTAAAGGCGAGTACGCTGAATCCGAGGAGCCGCTGGCTGCCGCCCGGCGTGAATTCGAAGAGGAGACAGGCGTTGCCGTGAACGGCGATTTTCTCCCGCTCGGTGAAGTAAAACAGCCCGGCGGCAAAATCGTGACCGCGTGGGCGGTGGAGGCCGATCTCGACCCTGGACAGGTGCACAGCAATACCTTCCCTTTGGAATGGCCGCCGAAATCCGGAAAAATCCGCGAATTCCCCGAAATTGACCGGGCCGCGTGGTTGTCGCCCGCCGAAGCCCGGCAGAAAATCCTCCCCGCGCAGACGCCATTTCTCGCGCGGCTGGGAGCACGCCTCGGTCTGGAAATCTAGCCCGCCGCGGGGAGTTGTTCTCCGTTCAGACCGGCTTCGCCTGTCGTACTCGCCGGGCAGCCCGGCGGATAATCGCGAACCGTTTGCAGATTCCCAACCGACGTGGAGACTCGCAGCGCCGCGGCCGCCACGCGGTCCAGATCCCGCAGCGTCACGCGCTCCAGCCGCGCATCGTGCGGCGACGTGATCGCGCCCGGCACAAGATCCCGCAGCTTCACCTGCCCCTCCGCGGTCAGGCGATGCGCTGTTGTGAACAAGTCCAGCCGTACCCGCCCGTAGCGTGATCGCGGTGAAATTCGCTCCGTCCAGATCACCGGCAAACGCAAGCGCCAACACCAGCGCGCGTATGCCGCCAGGACCTCATCCGGTTGACCGCAAACCGCATTGAGGTAGCCGTTCTCCCGCGCCTGTTCGAGACGCCGCTTCATGCGTCCATTCGCCACGAGTATTTATCGGAGGATCGCGCCTCGAGGATTAGAGTGTTTCGCGGCCTGGCGCTCCGCCTGCCGCTCCGGGGCTCATCCCGGCGCTTGGGCACCACGCATAGACGAGCGCATCGACAGGAGTGTCGATGCGGCAGAGCGCCTGCGCCGCGGTTCGTTAGCGAGCGGCCCACTCCTGCTCGAACCGTTCCTGCGAGACGAAGCTCATCTGCGTCCCCACTCCCAGCGTCGACAGGGCGGCGTACACATTGGCCCGCGCCACCGACTCGCGCTCGCTCAGTCCGCTGGCCACAAATCGGGCAAAGCTCCCGATGAAGGCATCGCCCGCCCCGGTCGTATCCAGAGGCGTCACCCGGTGCGCCGGCACGTGCTCGTCCCCGTCCGGTCCGCAGCACAACGCGCCGTTCCCGCCCAGCGTAATGATCACGCGCCGCAACCCGCGCCCAATCAGGCTTCGCCCGCAGGCGCGCGCCTCCTCCAACGTTCGCACTGGAAGCCCGCTGAGCGCTTCGGCTTCGGTTTCGTTGGGAATGACATAATCGGCGCTCGCTACCTGATCCAGATCGAGCGCCTGTCCGGGGGCGGGATTCAGAATACTGGGCACTCCATTCTCCCGCGCGAATTGCAGCGTGTAGTAGACCGTTTCGATGGGCACTTCGAGCTGCAGAACAATACAATCGGCGGATCCCAGCAGGGCCGCTGCGGAGTCTACATCGTCGGGAGTCAGTTGGTCGTTGGCGCCCTTGACCACCAGGATGCGATTCTGGCCGGAACTATCCACGAAGATCGGCGCTACGCCGCTGGACACGCCCGGAGTGATCCAGACATGCGACGTGTCGATGCCGCGCGATTCGAAGTTCTGCACAGTGGCCGGACCAAACAGGTCCGAGCCGAGGCGCGCTACCATCGACACGCGCGCGCCGCACAGTCGCGCCGCCACCGCCTGGTTCGCCCCCTTGCCGCCAAAGCCGAGCTGAAACCGGTCGCCGAAAATGGTCTCGCCGGGGCGCGGAAACTGATCGGTGAACGTGGTGAGGTCGATGTTGGCACTCCCCACCACCACGATGTGCGGCTGCTCTTCCATGGCGAACCACTGTACCATCATTCCCCGATGGTCATGTCCGCCGCGCCCCAACCGCCACGCGATTTACGCCGTCTGCGCCACCGACGGTCCGATGTATCTTGCGCTGCCGAAGCCGAGAACCAGCCATCCGATGGCTCCCAGCAGCCACAGTAGTACCACACCGAATACCGGACTTTGACCGAATGACTTCGCCAGGTCGATCATCACAATCAGGGAAATCACGATGTTGACAAACGGAATCAACATGAGCAGGATCCACCAGGCGGGTCTCCCCACCATCGTCAGAATAATGTAGAGGTTGTAGATGGGGATGATCACTGCCCATCCGGGTTGCCCGGCTTTGGTGAAGACCTTCCAGCCGGCGATGATGAAAACCACCATGATCGCCAGGAAAAACAGCATCATCGCCCCGCCGATGGCGAAGAGCCCTCCGGCAGCGGCCGTGCCGCCAAAGTCATTATCGCCCTGCAGTAGCAGAGCCGGAATCATCGTCATATAGTGTCTCCTTGGGTTCGGAATGCACCTGCCGTCCGCCACTGTCCGGAATCGGCTCCCGGACAGTATACACGGAACGATTCTACATAGCGAAAGATTTATCGGATACTGGCCTTTTCCAGTTCCAGTACCGGTCCGCCGTACTGAGATGAACCGGTATCATCGGAGGAGATGTCCGACCCCACCGTTCGCTTTTCCGTTCGAGCCGCCGCCTACAGCCGCTACCGTCCCGCCTACCCTCCAGGCCTCCTCGACCTGCTCCACCGCGAATGCGGCCTGGCGCCCGCCAGCGTCGTCGCCGATATCGGCTGCGGCACCGGTCTTCTGGCGGAATTGCTCCTGGGGTACGGATGCGAAGTGATCGGCGTCGAGCCGAACCTGGAAATGCGCCAGGCCGGCGAGCAGCAGCTATCCCCATACCCGCGATTCCACAGCACCGCCGGACGCGCCGAAGCCACGGGACTCCCCGACTCCACCGTCGACTTCGTCACCGCGGCCCAAGCCTTTCACTGGTTCGATCCGCCGCTTGCCCGCGCCGAATTCAGCCGTATCCTCCGCCCCGGCGGCTGGCTGGTGCTGATATGGAATGAGCGGCCGCGCGAGAAGTCGGGATTTCAGGCGGCGTACGCCGAGGCCGCCGACCGTTTCGCCAATGAGCTGAACCGCATAAAAGAAGGCCAGATCGATATCGTTTTCGGCGGACACCACTGGCATATCGAGAAGCTGCCCAATCAGCAGCGCCTCGACCGCGCCGGCCTCGTCGGACGCCTGAGTTCCACATCCTACGCGCCGCTGCCTGGAACCCCCGAGCACGATGCCATGGAGCAAGCGCTCGGTGCTCTCTTCGACCGCTATCAACAACAGGGCTTCGTGACGTTACTATACGAGACCCTCATATATTTTGGAAAGTTATCCAAGTAGTTCGTGATTGGATAACCATCTCAGCCAAGCCCGATTGCCTGGAATCGTGTAATGCCGTAGAATATTCGCTCCATGAATTGCTTTGCAGGTTTCAAATTGCGCGTTCCTCTGTTATTCCACATCTCATCCGTCGCCCTGTTAGCGGCCGACCCAACTTATAAGGCGATGCGCGACGCCGCTCTCACCGATTCTTTCCTGGTCGAAAATCTCGTGCTGCATCGTGATAACGGAGTCATCACTTTTAAGACCGGCACCATAGCATTTACACCCCCGGTGATGGGCCGGGACACAATCGCGGTCTTCGTCGGCGAAGGAGAGTTCACCTTTGATCCCGTGTTGCCCGTGGAGAAGGCCCATCTGAAGCTGATTACGGATCAGGAGACGGTGCGCGAGAGCTTCGATCACGCTCTGTTCGTCTTCAGCGATGGCGCCGGCAAAGAGATCCGCGCCGACGCCCGGACGCCCAGGCAGGATCCGCACGCCGCCGACATCCTCAAGGATTACCGCAAGCTGCTGCGACGGAGCCCGCAGCAACCTCGCTCGCTGGTGGAAGCTCTCCTCACCGATGAGAGCATGGACAACCTGGAGGCCGATCTGCTGATGGATTTATACAATCCCAAACAAACGGGTTTCTTTAGCGCCTATTTCCATGGCAAGAAGCATTCCGATTTGCGCTTTCATGTAAGGCCTCGGGGGGTGATGCCGGTATTCTCGCCGGAGGAAGTCGCCGTCTTCAATCTCGATCCCGGCGGCGAGCAGGAGGGTCTCTGGTATCTCGCCCACACCAAGGACGAGATTGCCAGGCGAGCCGCCAGTTCCAGCGAGGATCATCGAATCCTTTCAGCTGAAAGTTACCGCATCGAGACCACCATCGAGAAGAATGACCACCTGGCCGCCTCCACGGTTCTCAAGGCCTCGGCCGTGTCCAATGGCGACCGCGTCATCAAGTTCGGACTGATGACTTACATCCGCGTCCTGCGGGTGACCTTCGACGGCAAGGAAGCGAGCTTTATCCAGGAACCGCCACGCGAGGATGGCAGCCTCTACGTCGTAGCTCCCGAACCGATGGCCAAGGGCTCGCCGCACGAAATACGGTTCGAATATCTGGGCGATAAGGTGCTAATGAAGGAAGGCGGCGGCAACTATAGCGTGGGCGCGCGGGAAAGCTGGTATCCCGCCGTCAATTCCTTTCACGATCATGCGATCTATAGCCTGCTCTTCCGCATTCCCAAGCAGTACACGCTTTCCGGCGTCGGAAAACTGGTGAAGAAATGGAACGACAAGGATTTCGACTGCACCGAATGGAACACCGAAGTCCCCGTCCCCGTCGCCGGATTCAATTACGGAGCCTTTAAAGAGGCCAAACCGATCAACGATGAAGTAACCCACATCGAGGTGGATGGTTTCGCCGCCGATGAAGCGCCCGATTATCTGAAGGGTGCGGAATCCGGGGGGACGATGGGGTCTCTGACTCCCGCCCGACTGCTGCAATCGGGCATGCAGGAGGCTCAGAATTCCCTGCGCATCTTCAATCTATGGTTTGGAAAATCGGAATTCGCGCGCTTGGCGGTGACCCAGCAGCCGGCGTTCAACTTTGGACAATCCTGGCCTACCCTGGTCTATCTTCCGATTTCGGCTTTTCTCGATAGTACCCAGCGCTGGCAACTGCTCGGGCAGAACGCGTCTCGCTTCGCCGATTTCGTGGATGAGGTCGTGCCCCACGAAGTCTCGCACCAATGGTGGGGTCATATGGTGGGCTGGTCGAGTTATCACGACCAATGGCTCAGCGAAGGCTTTGCCGAGTTTTCCGCCGGGTTGTATTTGCAAGCTACCGAAAAGACCCCTGACAAATACCTCAAATACTGGGATCACGCCCGCCAGACTCTGACCGACAAGAACAGTTACGGACGCCGCGCCAATGACGCCGGACCTCTCTGGCTGGGGCTGCGCCTCAACACCTTCCACACCGAGGGCGCCTACAATGCGGTGGTCTATCGGAAGGGCGGCTATGTGCTGCACATGCTGCGGTCCTTGATGTGGGATCCCAAAGACGGCGACAAATACTTTCGCGAAATGATGCAGGATTTCGTCGCCACCTACATGAACAGGAATGCCAGCACCGAGGACTTCGCCGGCATCGTGCAAAAGCATATGCGCCCGGCGATGGACATCGGCGATCATTCCATCAACTGGTTCTTCCGCCAATGGGTCTACGGCACGGCCATCCCCAGATACAAATTCGAGTACACGCTCGCTCCCGATGCCGATGGCAAAACTCTATTGAAGGCGTCGCTGACGCAGAGCGAAGTGCCGCCCGACTTCGTCATGCAGGTGCCGCTCTACGTCGATTTCGACGGCCCGCTGGTGCGCCTCGGGCAAATTCGCATGACCGGCAGTTCCACCAACGACAAACTGGAAGTCAAGCTCCCCAAGAAGCCGAAGCGCGTCTTGATCAACGCCTATCACGACGTGCTGGAACTGCAGTAATCTGGATTCCCGCCCCATCTTTCGCCGCGCAGCAACCGCTAAGCCGCGCGCGCCGGCAAGCGGTCGGCCGAGTGCGGGTACGCCGACCTTCAAGCTTTCATCTTATCCGCGAATTTCTCGCGGAACTTCTTCACCTTGGGCGCGACGACGAACGCACAATACGGCTGGTTGGGGTGATTCTGAAAATACTCCTGATGATAATCCTCGGCCACGTAAAACGTCGCCGCCGGCTCCAGCGCCGTCACAATCGGATCGCGGAACACGTGTTCCGCCGTAAGTTCGCCGATCATCGCCTGCGCCGTAGCCTTCTGTTCTTCCCCGTGATAGAAAATCACCGAGCGGTACTGCGTTCCGACGTCGTTGCCCTGGCGGTTGAGCGTCGTCGGATCGTGGACCGAAAAGAACACTTCCAGAATCTCGCGGAACGTCACCGCCGATGGATCGAACGTCACCCGGGTCACTTCCACGTGGCCAGTCGTTCCGCTGCACACGTCCTGGTACGACGGATTCGCCACCTGACCGCCCATGTAGCCCGATTCGACTGAAACCACCCCTTCCATACGGTCATAGACTGCCTCCAGACACCAGAAGCATCCTCCGCCGAGCGTAGCGACTTCATTGGTAGCCATTCGTCTTACTATACTGGATGGGAACTCCGCCCGATGAAAAACGGAGCCGCGTGTGAGGGGCTTTACGCAAGTTTACGGCTGCATTCGCAACTAACGGCAAGGATTGGAGTTTAATAGACAAGAGGACGAAAGATGCGCAAAACCGCACTCCTTGCGCTGGGTGCTTCCGTTTGTCTGGCGATTTTCCCCGCGATATTCGCCATTGCGGATACCACCGGCGCAGCCCGCCTGTTCACGCGGGACATCCCCAAGGACCAGCGCGTTCAGCAGGCTCTCAGCCGCTTGACCTTCGGCCCCCGGCCCGGAGATGTCGAAGCCGTCAATGCCATGGGTTTGAAGAAGTGGATCGACCTGCAACTGCACCCCGAACAGATCCCCGAAAATCCGGTGCTGGAAGCCAAGCTGAAATATATGGACACGCTCGGTATGAGTGCGTCACAGATGGTCCGAGATTACCCCTCGCCGCAGGTGGTCCGCCAGATGTTGAACGGCCAGATGCCCTACCCCACCGATCCCGACCGGCGCATGATGATTCAAAAGCTGGCGGCCAAGGAGGAGCAGCGGCTCCAGGGAAAGAACGGCCAGCCCGGTCCGCCGAATCCGCTCGGCAATCCCGAGAGATTGCGCGATCTCCTGACGCAGGATCAAATCCGCGCGCTGCGCACGGGAACACAGCAGCAGCGTGTGGCGGTGCTGGCGTCGTTCCCGCCGGATAAACAGGCCGACGTCATCGAGGCGCTGCCCGGCCAACTCCGCCAGGCGCTCTTCGCCGCCGCTCCGCCGGACTTGCGGCGGAAGCTCGAAATGTCGGCCGGACCGGCGCAGGTGGTGGCGCGCGATCTGACCGAATCCAAGATGCTGCGCGCCATCTACAGCCATCGCCAGCTCGCCGAAGTGATGGCCGATTTCTGGTTCAACCACTTCAATGTGTTTATGGACAAGGGCGCCGACCGGTATCTTCTCACCGAATACGAGCGCGACACCATCCGGCCCCGCGTCTTCGGAAAATTCCGCGATCTGTTGGAAGCCACCGCCAAGAGCCCGGCCATGTTGTTCTACCTGGACAACTGGCAATCCGTCGGTCCCAACGCGCCTCAGCCGCGCGGTCCCAATGCCAAGGGCCAGAAGCGCGGGCTCAACGAAAACTACGGGCGCGAATTGATGGAGTTGCACACGCTCGGTGTGGACGGCGGCTATACCCAGAAGGATGTCACCGAGGTCGCTCGCTGCTTCACCGGCTGGACCATCAATCAGCCGCAGCGCGGCGGCCGGTTCATGTTCAATCCGCGCCTGCATGACGACGGCGAGAAGATCGTGCTGGGCGTGAAGATCCCGGCCGGCGGCGGCATGTCGGATGGGGAAGAAGTCCTCGACATTCTGGCGCACCATCCATCCACCGCTCACTTCATTTCCAGGGAAATCGCCCAGCGCTTCGTGGCCGACGACCCGCCCGAGTCGCTGGTGACGCGCATGGCGCAGACGTTCCTCAAGACCGATGGCGATATCCGGGCCGTCCTGCAGACTATGCTCGACTCCAGGGAGTTCTGGAGCGAGGGCGCCTATCGCACCAAAGTAAAATCGCCGCTCGAAATGGTGGCCAGCGCCGTACGCGCGGTCAATGGCGACGTCGATTTCGCCGCCCCGCTGGTCAATCAATTGACGCAGCTCGGCCAACCTCTATACCGCAAAGTGGAGCCTACCGGGTACTCCAACTCCAGCAGGGAGTGGTTGAACTCGGCGGGCCTGGTGGCGCGCATGAATTTTGCCCTGCAGCTTGCCAGCAACAAGGTGCCAGGGGTGAAAGTGGAAGCAGAGGCGAATAATCAACTGGCGGGCATCCCGCTGGGATCGCCGGAGTTTCAGAAGAGATAAGAACGGTTTTAGCCAGGAGTCCGCCCAATGAGCAATCGCCGCGTGTTTTTACGGAATTCCGCCCTCGCGATGGTGGGCATCGGCGCCGCGCCGCTGTGGTTGAAGCGAGCCCTGTATGCCGCCGACGCCCCTTCGCCGCGCAAGAAGATTCTGGTGGCCGTCTTCCAGCGGGGCGCCGCCGACGGCTTGAACATCGTCGTGCCCCACGGCGAAAAGGCCTACTACACTCTGCGGCCGACTATCAGCATTCCTCGCCCAGTCAGGAACCTCGAGCGGCAGGACGCCGCCATCGATCTCGATGGCTTCTTCGGCCTGCATCCCTCGCTCGCTCCCCTGAAGCCGCTCTTCGATCTGAAGCATCTCGCGATCGTCGATGCCGTCGGCTCGCCCGACCCTACCCGCTCGCACTTCGACGCCCAGGACTACATGGAATCGGGCACACCCGGCTTGAAGGCCACCGAAAGCGGTTGGATGAATCGCGCGCTTCCCCCGGCGAAGGGCAAAGTGTCGCCGGTGCGCGCCGTATCGCTCGGACCGACGCTCTCACGAACCCTGAGCGGCGCAACGCCGGCCGTGGCCGTGCAAAACATCGCTGGCTTCCAGGTGCGCAATGCCGAGGCCGCCGCCGAATTCGAGCACATGTACGAATCTTCGAACGACCCCATCCTGGCCGCCACCGGCCGCGAGACCTTCGAAGCCGTCCGCATCCTGCAATCTGTGCAGCAGCAGGGCTACACCCCCGCCGCGGGCGCGCAATATCCGCGCAGTCAGTTCGGCGACAAGTTGAAGCAGATCGCGCAGCTCATCAAGGCGGATGTCGGCGTCGAGATGGCCTTCGCCGATGTCGGCCAGTGGGATCATCACGTCAACGAAGTCGGCCAGCGGGCGTCCGAAGGACAGCTCGCCAATCTGCTGCGCGATTACGGCCAGGCGCTGAGCGCCTTCTGGACCGATCTCGGCGACCGCATGTCGGACGTGGTGCTGGTGACCATGTCGGAATTCGGACGCACCGCGCATGAAAACGGCAATCGCGGCACCGACCACGGCCATGCCAACCAGATGTTCGTGATGGGCGGCGACGTCAAAGGCGGAAAAGTGTACGGCAAGTGGCCGGGCCTCGAACGCGAGCAACTCTATGAAAGCCGCGACCTGGCATTGACCAGCGACTTCCGCGACGTCCTCGGCGAGTTGGTAGCGAAACATGCCGGCAATCCCAGTTTGAAGGGTGTTTTCCCGGGCTATTCGCCGAAGTTTTTGGGATTGGTCTAAGCCGCTACTCGACTTCGATCACGCGCTGCAGCCGCGGCGATCCATATTCGGCACCGCCAGTCAGGACCAGCAGATTCTCGAGGATCCTCGCCTCGCCGGCGCCGTGGGTGTGGCCGCACAAGACGGTCAGCGATCGATCGGGATGCTGCGTCATCACTTCGGCCAGGCGTTCCCCAACGGCACGGCAGGCGAAATGCGGCAGCCAGTCGTCAGCCGAAATCCGGCCTTCGTGCCAGCAGGATTCCCGAAACGGCGGAACATGGGTCAGCGCCAGAACTCGCGGCCGGAGCGCGATGGCTTCCCGCAGACGGGCTTCGAGAAATGCCGCCGCCTCGTCTCCCAGCGCATTGAGCCTGGCATAGCGCTCGGCGCGATCAAGATTTAAAAGCTCGCTGATCTGGTAGTAGTCGTTCAGTTCCACCGTCGAGTGGAAGAAATCGCCGCAGCGTCCATCCGCCCACGAATCGTGGCCGATCAGCGCGGTCGATCCGGTCAGAGTCACGACGCCGTTTGCGGGCATCCACCGGAGCCACTGCGATTGCGCGCATTTTCGCTCGACGGCTTCGCGCACGGCAGCCATCGACCCGCGATAGAAATCGTGATTGCCCAGGACGAAATAGATCGGCATCGCGAGTTCGCTGGCCATCTCCTCCAGATACCAGATCACGGTACGTGCCTCCCCGATATCGCCGGTGATCGCGAGCGCATCGAGGCGATGGCTCCGAAGATCGTCACGGAGGGCGGCGCGGACCGAGCCTGGCGCGAAGTTCAGGTGAAGATCAGTCAGCCAGCCCAGTCGCACGGATGCGTTACCGCTCGCCTTTCCTGTGATGCTGCCGCTCGGCGCGCCGATGGTTGCGGCGGCCGTTCTTCATCAGGTTCTTGGCCTTCTTCTGCGCGTCGGTAACGTCTTTGCCCCAGATCTGGTGCGATCCCGTGCGGCTTTCGTACTGAAAATATCCGCCAGGGCGGACGCCGAATGCATCCAGAGGCAATCCCAGGTAATTGGTTCGCCCACTGCCGCCGCTCATACCGAAGTAGCTTCGGCCGACGAAATTGGCGGCCAGCACTCCGTCGATAGCATAACTGTCGCCCTGCACCGGGTCGCATACCTCCAGGTCATAGTAGACCGTCGCCGACCCCCTGGGACCCGGCGCCGCCACGGTCAGAACCGCGTCGGGGTCGGCAAGAAGTTCCAGCACTTCGTGTGACAGCGTCGTGGTCCAGAGCTCGCCGTATTTCTCGCAGACGTTCAGATACACGAACCCGTACGGTATCGTCGAGTGGTTCGAGCTATGATACCCCAGCGCCGGCTTCACACCCGTCGTGGGATCCTGCGACGAATCGCCGACATAAATCACCGCCTGCTGGCTCCCCTGAATCGGCGCCTTGCCTTTTAGCGAAGTCCTGATACCCCTGAGGACCGCGGAGGCTCCCCATTCCGGTTCGAAGTGCTCTCGCACCTGCCGGCCGATGGCCGTCAGCGCCCTCTGAAACTCGGCGTCTTGGATCTTGGTGGATAAGTTGAGGACTGTCAGATTCATCCGTGCCAGAGAATACCACAGGCCCTCATTCGGACCCTAGCAACATCTTCACGGCATTCAACAACTCGGCGGGATGGAACGGCTTGTGCAGCACCTGGCAACACCGAAACCGCGAGGCGAGATCGTGGTCCGGACAGGCCGCCATGTACAGCAGCCGGCATCGCTCGGCAAATTGCAGAAAGACCTCGGGGCGATTCGTGATCAGCAAACTCACCAGCGAGGCCCCGCCGTTCAGCAGGTCGAACGCCTCGGCGAACGATGCCGCATGAGCTGCATACCCGCTCCGCCGCAACACACTGTGGACAAGCTTTCCGACGAGCGGGTCCTCGACGACAAGGATCGAAGGCCCCGGGCAAGTCCAACCCATCGCCGGACCGATGTCCGAATTGGAGTATTCGGTGATGATAATCCATTGTCCATTTGGAATCGGCAAGCCCACAATCCCCCCAAAGGCGTGGATCATCAATCTGTGATGCGGGGGATGTCGAGTAAATCTATGGTTCTCAAGTACTTTTGGAGACTATCTGGTGGCACCACCGGCCAAAGATCAGGCGTGAGAGCTCGCCCAGGCGGTTTTCGTTGTATGCCGGATCCGGCAGCGTAGACAGCTCCCGAACGTCGCCGCAATTCTCGTCCTGCCGGCACCAATCGGCTACCATTTCCGGGGTCACTTCCAGGTGGAATTGCAGTCCATAGACTTTGCCGTGGCGGAATGCCTGATTGCGGCATACCGCCGACCATGCCAACAAGTCTGAGCCCGCCGGCAGATCGAATGTCTCTCCGTGCCAGTGGAACACCGTTTCTTCCCGGTCAAGCCCGGCAAACAGGTCATCCTGACGGGCGGTATCGGTGAAGTAAA
>Ga0335073_10006859_pt1 | contig 15992 bp, 11 predicted proteins | sample Lox_Sample_22_FD_207093 | JGI IMG/M metagenome (GOLD analysis project Ga0335073, IMG submission 207093) | Soil microbial communities from Loxahatchee National Wildlife Refuge, Florida, United States - Lox_Sample_2.2 | ecosystem: Environmental > Terrestrial > Soil > Wetlands | place: USA... | reverse complement strand
CTGGCCACGGGCGAATTGGCGAATGCCAGCCTTCGTTACTACGAATATGGGGTGGTCAGCCTGGAAATCGAAACGCCGTTTGAAACGGACTGGCCGGGGTTGATCGCACTCTCCAATCGTTGGATCGAGGCCGGCGAGGTGGAGCGGCGCGGCTCGAAAACGATCCGCGACCGCCTGACTCAACTGCAGCCCGCCGCGCATGGGATCTATGCGGACTGGCTCGACGAGGCGTACTACATCATCCATCTTCGCGAAGTCAGCGACGGGACCGGCGTTGCACTCACGGGTTCGCAATTAATCGGCCAGTACGGCCGGGAGATGAGCCAGGTGATCCGCGGCGAGACGCAAGTGCTTTCGGAACCGGAACAGAAGGAAGTGCTGGCCTCGAGTGTTTCCTATTATCCGACCGACCTGCTGGTGGTGGGCTGGCTGGCGGCGATCGTCTACGATACGCCGGAAGGCGCGGCGCCGCTGGTTCGGTTATTGGAATATGCCAATACGCAGCTCCTGGAATACCGCCGGTACGACGAGATCCTGTCGGCGTTACTCAAACAAGCGTACGGCGCCCTGGAACGGCGAGGCGGGGTGTTTTCGCGCTGGCGGCTCTCGCAGGACGCCACGCAATTGAACCGGCTGCGGCTGGATGTAACGGAACTTACCGAGCGCGCGGACAATGCCATCAAATTTCTAAGCGATATGTACTATGCCCGCGCGTACCGCCTGGCGGCGGCGAAGGTCGGAGCGGGCGATTATCGCAGCCTGGTGGATCAGAAACTGCGAATCGCCGGCGAGTTATACGAGTTCATGATGAATGAGTTTCGGGAGGCCCGCGGGTTCATCCTGGAGCTGCTGGTGATTGTGATTCTGATTGTTGAACTGGTGCCGATTTTCCGCGGGAGATAAGAACGCCTTACCTCGCCGCCGCACCGGCAGCGATGGGGCGGGGAGCGCGGTTCCTGAGCCGGACGAAGAGGTGGCAGGCCAGCAGAATCCAGGCCGCGGAGATCAGCGGACCGTGGAGTTTTTCCAGGCCGGCGGCGGCCGGAATCCAGCCGAGGTGAAAGACCTCGATGGCGGCCACCACCATCACACCGTAAAGACTGAGAGTGAACGCCCGGTGACGCAACCAGGAGCGGCGGTCGCGCGAGCATAGCGCGATGACGAGCGGCGCAGTCAGAACCGCGAGATGATCGGAGGTGTGAGTGGGATAGGCCGTGGTTACAAACCCGGCGTTCCATAAGGTATACGCGGCGATCCACAGCCACGGGATGTCATACGAAACCACGGCATGCCCGTTCGCCCGCGTATAGGTGATGGCGTTCCAACGCGGCACCATCACGATAATCGCAACGGCAAGAGCAGCGGCGAACCAGCGGCGATCGATCGCATCGTAAACGGCCGGCCCGGCGATATTCAACACCAGCAAAGCATAGATGCCCGCGCCGGCGAGGCCGCGAAGCTCCGTCCGAAGCGAAGGGGCGAAGTGAATCAAGAGAATTCCGGCGCAGAGGCTGAAGATTTTGAACCAGGTAATTCCCTGCACTTCCAGCCGGCCGGCCAAGGCAACCATAAGGGCCGGAAAGCCCGCAAAAACGGCGAGATGAAAGGCGTGGCTGTGCATACGCCAATCCGCCAGAAGCAAGACAGCAGCCAGCCCCAGAATGCCCGCGATGAGCATGGTAACGGCGAGTCTAGCACGCGAGGGACGAAGTTAAAGGCGGCGGAGTACTATCTCAGTTCCGCGTTGTGGAACGCTATCTGACTGTTGGATAATACCGAAATTCCCGCGCGAATTCGGGAAATCCGGGTAACAACCGCTATCTTCAACGTGAAGGATGGTCTTCGGCATATGAGAATTGCTGGCGCACTGTATTGTTTTTTGGCTATCGGGCTCTTGGGCGCGCAGACGAACAACGCGCCGGGGCGGCTGGTAGCGCGATCCCTTGGCGAGACGCCCATGTTCGAAGACCTGAAGGAGCTGTGCGACGGGATCGGCGGGCGCCCCACGGGCTCGGCCGCGGCGTCCCGGGCGATCGAGTGGGCGGCGGGCAAATTTCGGGCGATGGGGCTGAATCCGGTGCTGGAACCGTTCGAGATACCGAATTTGTGGCTTCCCGTTGCCGCCGAGGCGGCGGCGATTGCGCCGCAGCAGTTCCCGATCCGACTGGCCGCCGCGCCGTTCACGGTATCGACGAAGGGGCCACTCGAAGCGGTGATGCTGGACGCGGGCGAGGGATCGGAGGCGGATTTTGCGAGGCTGGGCGAACGGGCGCGGGGAGCGATCGCGCTGATCCACAGGCAGGAGATGAAGACTTTCGACGATCTGTTTGCGGAGTACGTCCGCAATCAGCCACTGGTGGCGGCGGCGCAGAAAGCCGGCGTAGCCGCTCTGCTGCTGGAATCAACCCGGCCTCGCGGGCTTCTCTACCGGCATCCGATGAGCTTTGACGGCTCGCCCGTGCCGATTCCGATGGCGATTGTGAGCCGGGAGCATGCCGAGCGGCTGGCACGGCTCGCGCAGCATGGCGAAGTGAGAGTCAGGCTGAACCTGGAGAACCGGCTTGGGGGCGCGTACGAATCACAGAACGTGATTGCGGAGATCCGCGGACGGGAAAAGCCGGATGAAGTCGTATTGATTGGCGCGCACCTGGATTCCTGGGATCTCGGCACCGGCGCCGAGGATAACGGCGTGAATGTCGCGCTCGTGCTCGATATCGCGCGGGGATTCCAGGAGCTTGGGCTGGGGCCGCGCCGCACCGTCCGGTTCGCATTATTCACGGGCGAAGAACAGGGCATGTGGGGCTCACGACGTTACGTGGAGAGACATCGGGCCGAGCTGGACAAATTTGCCGCGACGATCACGTTCGACACGGGGTCGGGCCGGCTGATCGGGTTCTATCTGAACGGCCGTGAAGACCTGCGGAAACCGACCAATGAGGCACTGGCCGCTGCCGCAGGATTCAGAGCCACCGAACACCTGATCGACGCCATCGATGGCACGGACAATTTCGACTTTCTTCTTTCTGGAGTGCCGAATCTGGTCGGCATTCAAGACCCGATTCCATACCTGCCCGACTATCATGCCGAATCCGACACGTTCGACCGTGTCAATCAACGAGAGGAGAAGGCCACTCTGGCGGCTGCCTCAGCCCTGCTTTGGACTTTCGCCGAGAGCCCCGAACGGCTGAACCGGCAGACGCGGGCCGAAGTGGAGAAACTGATCCTCGACACCAAGCTCGACCAACAAATGAAGGCCTTCGGACAGTGGGAAGACTTTCAGTCGGGACGGCGGGGCCTGTTTCCATAAACGCGCCGGCCCGAGGTTTGAGCGTACGGATTCGGACGTTGAGCAGGATCGTTTGCATACGGGCGTCACATTTGGACCGTATAAACAAGAGATGGATCGGCGAACCTTTTTGAAAGCGACAAGCGGATTGGCGGCCGGCGCCGCACTGAGCCCCGAAATGTTGCGAGCGGCCTCTTCACAAATCAAGCACATCGTCGTGGTGATGATGGAAAACCGCAGTTTCGACCATTTTCTCGGGTGGCTGCCGAACGCCAACGGGAAGCAGGCCGGATTGTCATACGAAGACACCAACGGCGTGAGCCATCCGACGCAGGCGCTGGCGCCGGACTGGACCGGTTGCGGCTACAATGACCCGGACCACAGCTACAGCGGCGGGCGGATCGAAGTCGACGGCGGCCTGATGAACGGTTTCATGAAGACGCCGGCGGCGGACGTCTACGCCATCGGTTACTACGATGAAGCCGATAATCAGTTTCTGCCGCAGTTCGCCCGCAATTTCACCACGTGCGACATGTATTTCCCGTCGATCCTGGGACCGACCTTTCCTAACCGCATCTTCCAGCTTTGCGGCCAGACGGACCGGCTGGACGACAGCATCTCGCTGTGCGGGTACAAAACCATCTTCGATCACTGCACGGCGGCGGGCGTGAGCTCGCGGTATTACTACGGCAATATTCCGTTTCTGGCTCTCTTCCCCATCGATGCGATCTTCTATAGCCACTCGTTCTCCACTTTTCTCGCCGATTGCGCCAAAGGCAGCCTGCCGGCCGTATCTTTCGTAGATCCAAGCTTTACTCTGGTGCTCAACACGGGAAACGACAACCATCCGGAATCCGATATCCGGAACGGCGATGCGTTCCTGGCGCAAGTTTACGAGGCCGTCACGACGAGCCCGGCATGGGACAGCACGGTTCTGGTGATGAACTATGACGAGTGGGGCGGCTTCTTCGACCATGTGCCGCCACCGCGAGCGCTAGCGCCGAACGATACCGATACGGACCTGGTAAACGGGAAGGCTCTCCTGGGATGCCGCTGCCCGTGCATCGTGGCCTCACCGTGGACGGTGGGGACGCCGTCCGACCCGACGGTCAATCACACCGTTTTCGACCATACCTCCGCGTTGAAGATGATCGAATCGGTTTTTGGCGTGAAGCCGCTGGCGGCGCGGGAGACATCGAACGACGTCGGCAACCTGCTTTCGTTGATCGATTTCAGCAATTCTCCGGCGTCCGCGCCCGCCCTGCCGCGGCCGCAGCCCGTGACACCTCAGACCATCTGTTCGAGCAGCATCACTTCAGGCGCGATTCCACTGGTGCGCAGCGACGACGAATCGCGCGGCTTCCAGAGACTGCATCAGGTTGCCCGGCAGCGCGGGTGGCCGATCTACCCATAATCTTCGCCCGCTCATATCTTCGTGTTCGCGCGCAGAGTGCTCTTTCGCACCGCGGCGAAGCGGTGAACGTCGCCAAACGGTCTGAATTGGCAGCCGTGTTGCACCTTACCAGCGGACATGCGGTTGAGCATTCGGTTGAGTTCGGTCCTGGTATTCAGTGTCATGATCGTGTCCCTGGGTGTGGCGCTGTACCAGACGAACACCGAACGGCGGGGCCTGCGTCATGAACTCGAACGCCGGGCGTTGGGCGTGGCGGAAAACCTGGAAAAATCGGTGGCACCGCTGATCAAGGGGCCCTCCAACGAACTGCAGCAACTGGTGAGGCAATTCGCCGTGCATGAGCGGCTGGCCGGGGCGGCCATTTACGACGACCATGGACACGCGTTGGCCATGACGCCGGGCCTGGCGCCGGCGATTGCCGCCCGCAACATCCCGCGCGCGCAATCCAGGGCGGCATTGGGCCAATTCTTCACGTTCAATGGCCGGTTTTTACACGGTGTCACCGTGCCGGTGCTGGTGGACGGATTTGCGGCCGGACGCCTGCAAGTGTTTCACGACGCCGATTATATCGGCGCGCAGCAAGCCTCACTGTGGCGGCACGCGTTCATTGGCATGGGGGTGCAGACACTGCTGATCCTCTGCGTCACACCGCTGATTCTTCGCTGGGGATTACGGCGGCCGTTGACGCATCTCGCGGTCTGGCTGGCAGACTTGCGCGGGGGCGCCGCAATCTCCGAGGGTCCGGATCTGCCGGAGGAGCGAACCTTCCAGCCGCTGAAGCGAGAGGCCGCCCGCCTGGCGTCGACTCTGACCGCGGCGCGGGCGGCGGTGATGGAAGAGGCTCGACTGCGCGCAACCGCCGAAGCGGTGTGGACCAGCGAGCGGCTGCGCGTCTTTATCCAGAGCAAGCTCAAGGATAGCCGCGTGATTGTGGTTTCGAACCGCGAGCCGTACGAGCATCGCCACCACGGAGGCACCATCGAATGTTCCGTGCCGGCGAGCGGCCTGGTTACGGCACTCGAACCGGTGCTGCGCGCTTCCGGTGGAACGTGGATTGCGCAGGCAACGGGCGATGCGGATCGGGAGACCGTGGACGAACACGACCGCGTGCGGGTGCCGCCCGGAAACCCTCAATACAGCTTGCGGCGTGTCTGGCTGACGCCGGAAGAAGAGGAGGGGTTCTATTCCGGCTTCGCCAACGAAGGTCTGTGGCCGCTCTGCCACATCGCGCACACACGGCCCACGTTCCGCCCGCAAGATTGGGGGCACTACGTCAAGGTGAACCAACGGTTCGCCGATACGGTGCTGGAAGAGATCGAGGACCAGCCGGAACCTATGGTGCTGGTGCAGGATTACCATTTCGCGCTACTCCCGCGCCTGATCAAGAGCGTGCGGCCGGACGCGCGTGTCGCAATATTTTGGCACATCCCCTGGCCCAATTCGGAGGCTTTCGGCATTTGCCCTTGGCAGAATGAGCTGCTCACCGGACTACTGGGCGCGGACCTGGTTGGCTTCCACGCGCAGGCGCACTGCAACAATTTCCTGGACACGGTGGACCGCGCGCTGGAGTCGCGGATCGATCACGAGCGGTTCGCGGTGGCCCGGCAGGGCCGCGCTACGCGAGTGAGACCGTTCCCGATCAGCGTGCCTTTTGTGGGAGAAGCATCGCAGCCCGCCTCGGCGGAATCGCGCCACACGGAACGGGCCGGCCTATGCAGGGCGAACGGACTGGGAACGGTCCAACTCGGCATCGGCGTGGATCGAGTGGATTACACGAAGGGCCTTCTGGAGCGCCTGCGGGCGCTGGAACTTTTCTTCGAGAAGTACCGGTCTTATCGGGGACGGTTCACATTCGTGCAGATCGGCGCGCCCAGCCGCACTCACATCCGGCGCTACCAGGACTTCATGCAGGAAGTGGCAGCGGAAGCGGAGCGGATCAATCACCGGTTTCGCAGCAACGGATGGCAGCCGCTGGTGTTCATCCCTCGGCACCATAGTCATGAACAAATCCTTCCCTACTATCGCGCAGCCGATGTGTGCCTGGTGACTTCTCTTCATGACGGAATGAATCTGGTGGCGAAGGAGTTTATCGCCGCGCGGGCAGATGAGCAGGCGGTCCTCGTCCTCAGCCGCTTTGCGGGTGCGAGCCAGGAACTGCTGGACGCCCTGATCATCAATCCATACGATACGGAGGCTCTGGCGGACACGATCTATCGCGCGCTCGAGATGACGCCGGAAGAGCGCCAGGAGCGCATGGCAAGATTGCGCTCAGTGGTGCGCGAGCACAACATCTACCGGTGGGCGGGCAGCCTGATTTCGGAACTGGCGGCGATTCGGGTGGAAGCCCAGCCGGCGACCCGGCGCCGGCTGAGGCGGGCCGCGGGCGAGTGACTTCGAATGTGCTGCAGGTTTGGCCGGATGTGGCGCGGCGCATCTCCGAGGCGGCGGCGCTCGCGCTGTTCCTGGACTTCGATGGCACGCTCGCGCCGTTTGTCGCGGACCCTTCAGCGGCGCGGCTGCCGATGTTGACGCGCCAAGCCCTCCGGCGGCTCGCGTGTCTTCCGCGTTTGCGAATCTGGATCATCAGCGCGCGGCGCCGGAACGACCTGTGCGCGCGCGTGGCCGTGCCGCGACTGCAATATCTGGGCCTGTACGGGTGGGAAAGCAGCGCGCTCCCGCGGTTTTCCGAACGCCAGAGCGGGAAGCTGGCAGAGGCGCGAAGAGAGATGACAGGCAGGATCCGCCACATCCCGGGCGTGCGCATTGAAGATAAGGATGCGACCTTCGCACTACACTGGCGGGGCGCGCCGCCCCCCTCCTTCCAACAGGCCGCTCGCGCCCTGGCGAGCGTGATGGCACAGTTTGACGGCAGCCTGCGGGTGATACCGGGCGACCATGTTTGGGAAGTAACTCCGGCCGAACTGCCGGGAAAAGGCGCCGCGGCACGCCTTCATTGGCGCGCATGGCATGCGTGCGCGCTACCTATCTATCTGGGAGACAACCAGGCCGATGAGCCTGCTTTCGCGGCGCTCGCTTCCGGGATCACCGTCTGCGTGGGCCGGGCGCGCCCGACGCGCGCGCATTTTCAGCTTCGAGATCCGCTGGAGGTCTGCTTCTTTCTGGAAAAGCTGGAGAAGGAGATCCGCTGAAGGACGGAAGTTAGCGGGATTCGTCGACGACCTCGATCGCACTTACCGAAGCGTAATTCTCAAGCCGAACAGCGCGCAGGGCATGGGGGGCTTCGCGACGGTCACCTCAACCGCCAGCACGAACCGACTGATTCAACCGGCGCTGCGCTACACTTTTTGATGGCGTGAGAACGCTTTCGCCGAGGGGAAGAATACAGTAGCCAACAGGTCTAACCATCGCCCGGCCGGATTTCAGCGAAGGCCGGACGGTGATCGCAAGGAGAGGCAGGTTCACAAGATGATTATGGATATGCTGTCCGACCGACGCGCGTTTCTGAAGTGGATGGGCGCGCTGCCGACACTTACCGCCCTGGCCGCAGAGGACGCTGTCGCCAAGGCACAAAAGGCTCTGGGTTATACCGCCAAAGACAATATCTATACGCGCATCGGCGTGACACCGATTATCAACGCGCGCGGAACATGGACTTATACGAGCGCTTCGCTCGAGCTGCCGGAGGTTAAGGCCGCCAAGCAGGAAGCGTCGATGCACTTTGTGGATATGTGGGAGCTGCAACACGCGGTAGGGAAGCGCCTGGCCGAGCTATCCGGGGCGGAATCGGGCATGGTCACGGCGGGGGCCGCGGCTGCCCTGGCTACCGGCACTGCCGCCTGCATCGCCGGCACGGACCCCGCCAAGGTTTGGCAACTGCCGGACACGGAGGGGCTGAAGCATGAGGTGGTGATGTTCGGAGGCCGCATCTCGTTCGATAACGCGATTCGCGCGTCCGGGGGGAAGCTGGTCCTGGCATATTCGCACGATGAACTGAAGTCCGCGCTCAACGAGAACACGGCGATGATCTATACGACGGCGCGCGCAGACCGCCTGGAACAGGCAATCCCGATTGCGAAGGCGGCGAAGGTTCCGATTCTCGTGGATTGGGCGGCCGCCATTCCGCCCATCGAGAACCTGGGCATCCCGTGGAAAATGGGCGCGGATCTCTATACGTTCAGCGGCGGCAAGGGACTCTGCGGGCCGCAGTGCTCCGGCCTTCTGCTCGGCCGGAAGGACCTGATCGAGGCTGCCTGGGCCCAGAGTTGCCCGTGGGAAGGCGCGGTCTGCCGCGCCATGAAGGTCGGCAAAGAGGAAGTGATGGGCCTGCTCGCGGCCGTCGAGGCCTGGAAGAAATACGACTTGGCCACGCTGGATAAAGAATGGTCGCGGCGCGTAAAAAAAGTCGCGCAACTGGCGGAAACCGTCCCCGGCGTCACGACCAATATCCAAACGCCGCCGAACGGCAACCGCTACCCGACGCTCACCGTGAAATGGGACGAGGCAGCATTCAAGCTCACTGTCCAGGAATGCGCGAAGAAGCTGCGCACCGGCAATCCTCCGATTGAAACCCTCACCAATACCAACCCGAGCACCGTAGCCGGCGTGCACATCGAACACGATCCCAAATCGCCGGCGCCTCCAGGACGGCCGGACGCCTTGCGCATTGTCTCCCTGACTCTTCAACCGGGTGAAGAGGTGATCGTCGGCCGCCGCATCCGCGAGGTCCTGAGCGAAGCACGGAAGAACGCCGGCGCCTGAGTTCCGCGGATTGCGGGCACGAAACAGCTTGAGCGAGGGCCGCGGGCAAGGATGGCCGGTGTATACTTGCGTCAACTGTCGAAGATGCGGGGCACCATGCAAGGAGAGATTTAGGGTCATGAACAGAAGAGAGTTTCTTTCCACGGCCGCGCTGGCGGCCGCGCCAGCTTTTGCGCAGGATACACCGCGATACGATACCGTCCTCAAGGGCGGTCACGTGATCGACGCGGCCAACCAGATCAATCAGCAGATGGACGTTGCCGTGGTCGATGGGAAGATCGCTCGGGTCGACCGGGATATTCCGGCGTCGGCGGGTAAGACGGTAGTAAATGTCTCCGGCTACTACGTAACTCCCGGCCTGATCGATCTGCATATCTGCTGTTATTACACGCGGCTGGACCTGACTCCTTCTGTGATTGCCGACCATCACTGCCTGCCCTCCGGAGTCACGACGTGCTGCGACGGCGGAACGGCGGGGGCTGACAGCTTCGAGGATTTCAAGAAGATCATCGACCGCTCGAAAATGCGGATTCTTTCCTTCCTGAATATCGCGGCCCCGGGCGCGCAGGCGAACGGAGCGGAGCAGGATCCCACTCAGTTTAAAGTCCAGCTTGCAGCGGATACCGCCAAGAAATATCCCAACCTGGTAATCGGATTCAAGACCGGACATTACGGCGGCAAGTTCAGCGAGACGCGCCTTCCTTGGGCTTCGATGGACGCCGTGATTGCCGCCGGCCGTCTGACCGGGCTCCCCGTGCTGGCGGACTTCACGCCGCAGCCTGCCCAAGGCAAGTTTCTCGCAAGATCGTATCGCGAATTTCTGCTGGAAAAGATGCGGCCGGGCGACATCGTCACTCACTGCCTGGCGGATCGCTATGCCTATCTAACGGAGGACGACAAGCTCAATCCGGACGTGAACAAGGCGCGGGCGCGAGGGGTGAAGTTCGACCTCGGGCATGCCGGCGGAAGTTTCCCACTCCGCCGCGTCGTACCGGCGGTCCGGCAAGGCTTTATTCCGGATTCCATCAGCGCGGACCTGTTTGCGGATACTCCCTATACAGTGGGCATTAATTTAGCCAATGTAATGTCCAAGTTCCTTTGTCTCGGGGTGCCGCTGGAGGATGTTATCCGTCGCACGACTCTGAATCCGGCCCAGATGATCCAGCGGCCCGAGTTAGGGAAGTTGAGCGTTGGCGCGACGGCTGACGTCGCCGTATTTGAGGTTCTGAAAGGTAAGTTCTCCTATCTCGGATCCGGCGGCGGAAAGATCGTGGGGGATCAGAGGCTGCAGTGCGTAATGACCATGTTCGGCGGGAAGATTCTGTATGACCACCCCTACGGTCTGAGCGTGCCCCTGTGGGAGGACATTCCGAAAGACTCGCCGTATTGGACGGACAAAACAAGGCAGAAGGTCTGAGTCCGGCCTTCCGTCCTTCGGGAAACAGTTCGCGGCGGGGCTCGGCCGGCTGCACGTACCAGCCAAAGAGTGGGCCAGCATATTTGAAGATACGCTGGCCGCATAACTCCGTCAGGCGACGCTGGCGTCTACCAACTTGCGCTGGGGTGGCACCTGCTGACCGAACGGCGCCTGTTCCCACCACAAATTACCATCGGATCCCAGCACCAGGACATTCTGCGTATCCGTCGCGAAGAAATTCATCACGTTGGCATCGATTTGAGTTCGTGTCGGCGTGCCGGACGACCCTTGCTCCAGCCAGAGAGTACCGTCATTCCTGAGTACCAGGACGTCATTGAGGTCGAGAACCTGGAACGCGAGCACGTTGGAATCAATCAATACGCGGCTGGGCGGCACTTGCCCAAAGGGAGAAAACTCAAGCCACAAGTTGCCGTTGGTGCCCAAAACCCATACGAACGCGTAAAGACCGACTGCCGCGAAAGCTCGTACGCTGGCGTCCACCTGTTGGCGTGAGGGCGGAACCTTTCCAAATGGTCCTTCTTCAAGCCACAAATTTCCGTCGTTTCCAAGAACGAAAATGTAGTTTGTTTGCGCGACCTCAGAGAACTGATTCACACCACCATCCACCTGCACACGAGATGGCGGCACCTTACCGAACGGAGCAGTTTCTTGCCAAAGATTGCCGTCGTCTCCAAGCACGAGGACAGTCTGAGAGTTCACACCTTGAAACGCCTGCACACTGCCGTCTACCTGCACGCGTGACGGCGGCGCCTTGCCGAACGGCGCTTGTTCCAGCCACAGCTTCCCGTCCCTGCCCAGGACCAGGACTTGTTGATCGCTGAGGGGCTGGAACGTAGAAACCGAACCATCCACCTGCACACGCTGAGGTGGCGCTGTGCCGAAAGGAGGCTGTTCCAACCAAAGGTTCCCATCCGTTCCCAACACGAAGATATGTTGATAGCCGTCTATTGTTTGAAAACTTCTCAGCGCGGGGACGTACAGGCTCTGGCTCAACTTCGCACCGGATGCCGGTGTGATATCGCCGTACACGGCGTTTGAGGTCTCCGCCGTGCCGGGCTGAGGGCCGCCGCAGCCCGTGCTCGCGTTCTGGACTGCAAGCGTGCCCGCGGAGACCGAGCAGGTCAAGGTCCCCGCGCCAGACGTGAAGGTACACGGCGCCCCGCCGCCGGGTCCGACAAGATCGACCTGAAAGCCATAGATGGGATACACGGCGCCGGCCGGGAATGTAAATTTAGCGTTGGAAACCTTGCCGGCCGGATCGGTGACGCTGAAGGCCGCAGCCGTCACGTTGCCGCTGGAATCAGTCGTAAGCTGAATTTGCATGACTGAGCCGGCCAGAATCTGATTGGACGGCGCGGAACCGAATCCTTGGACCTCGTAGTCATTGGACAGGACCGGCAGCCACGGCGTTGTGTTCGGCGGATTCGGAGTATAGCTCGGAGGCCACGGCTGATTCGGCGCATAACTCTGCGCTCCGACAGACCAATACTGAATCTCCCAGCCAACCCCGTTTGTCACTGGCCCACCGACATAAATGATGTACTGGAACCAGTTCAGTGTCTGGCCCTGGCTCTTCGACGACGTCTGGGGATACGAATTCACTTGCATCGAAAATCCAGTGTTGCCGAGAGTGATGAGATCCTGTGTGACCTGCAAGGTTACAGTGAGGTTTTGCAGATTCTGGCAATTATTGACGAGAATCGCGTTGTTGTTGCTGCTCAAGAAACCCATGGCGCGAACCCTCCCAATTCCCAGTGACGAGCAGAGGCGAGTCGTTTCAAATTTAACTGGATTTTCCGTTTTGGATTTTCCAGCGCCATTCAGTATAGACCAAACCGCCGACCTTTCATCCCGCGATTTGCGGTTTTTTCTCTCCAGGCGGCCTCTTCGGTCCGGCAAGGTGGAGTTGTCGCTCTGCCCGCAACTTAGGAATCGTGAACTCCCCCCTTTTTGATTACATTGCAGGGGTTTAGTTAGGCGGCTAACTCCAGGCGATTGCCGCTGCTAATCTGGCGAAGTCCCTGTGAATTCTCTCCACCTGACGATCGCGATGGAAGTGTTCTTTGTTCACCCCCAGCGCCAGGCAGCGCCGGCGAAATTGCGCGTAGCGCTCGTTTGCCGGCGGATGGTTGCGCGTCATCTCCTCTCCCTGCTTTAGAGCCGCGTCATCCACCAACTGGAGCATACCGAACAGGATTGCGATGGAGGTAAGCGCAAACTGGCACACAATCCACTGGGTTTGCGGCGGATCGCCCACGCTCTCCTCGTTGATCACGTCCATCCACCACTTCGTGGCGATGGAATCGGCTTCCAACTCCGCTGCGAGCCGTCCGGCAGCGCCTTCCTCCCAAACGCGGTCGCAGTGCCCGGCGGCGACGTGTGCGACTTCGTGAGCGACGACGAAGTGCACCATCGGGCGCAGAAGCATACTGGTTGGCATCCAGCTATCGAGCGGCCCGAAAAAGGCGAGCAGCCGTCGCACCAGTAAGTCGCGCAAAACCGCCATGCGCCGTCCCCACCTACCCGAAGTGAGATATCGAGTGATATCGTGCTTGACCAGATCTCGCAGGGTCTCCTCGCTCCATTCCGGACCGTAGCGTGCCTTACCGGAGTTACTGAGCCGGCGGAGGCGCGAGTGCACCAATTCGGCGGCTTCCAGCAGCAGGTAGAACATGCCGCGGCGGACGGTGATCTCGTATCGTGAGGCGACGCGCCTGGTGGAAGAGATGACCGCCTCGCGGCTGCGGCGGGCGCGGATTTCGATACGAGTGCCGGCAGGCAGACTTGCATGGCCAAGGACCGCGGTCAAACTTCGGTGGAACAGTGGCGTCGGCGTGCTGAAAACGCGGATCAACCACGCCAGTTCGTGGCGGCGAAAATGACTTGCCAACTGCTCGTTATGGACGGCCATGACCAGCGATCAGATTCCCAGAAGGGCGCACGCGTCATCAGCCAGGGGGAGCAGGTAGACAGCCATGATCATGAGGAAGCGCGACCAGGCCTCGCTCAAGTGGAAAAACTCCCCTGTCCCCCGATCCAGGGCGGCTGCCCAAATCAGAAACGCAAAGGTGGAGAGAAAATAAAAGTGCTTGAGGGTCCGGCCTCCCTTTGTGCCCCCACGTTCCGCTCTTTTGCTTTGAATCCACAAATACAGCAGGTTTCCGAGGACGCAGCCAACCAACAGCACGACGAGCATGCCGGTATCGGAGCCCTTTACGAACGTCCCGGCCTCGAAAGCGGCCAACGCTTCGCCGGGGACATAGCGAGCCAGGCGATCCGCGTAGGAGCCCTCTGGTTCGTATCCCTCAGGCTTTTGCACTCGCTGTCCGAACTCCAGCCCCGCGGTCTCACGGGGGACGTACAGGATTGTCCTGGCCATGGAACTGGCCTCCTCGCCTGGTTGCGAGTTTACCAGACTAGGGATCCTGTTTTCGTGTGCCTGCGGGCTATATCTACGGGCCCATGAGGGCTTTCAGGCGTGCATATGCCTGGCGATGGGCCAGGTCGGCCTCGAGCATCTCCACTTCCGCATCCGCGCGCGCCGCCTTCACTTCAGCGTTTTCGCCATTTGCGCTCACATGCAGAACTAAGGCCAGCGAGGCTCCCATTTTTTGCGCCACCTGGCTGAGTTGGCGCGAGCGCTCGAGTTCGAAGTACGATTTCTTCAGGTCGGCGGCGACCTTGGCCTTGGTCGCCTGCAGCGCTAGTTCCGCCATCTCAAGCTGCACATGCGCTTCTTTTATGGTGTGTTCGCGTTTGCCGAAATCAAATAAGTCGTAACTTGCGATCACACCGCCATAGCCGTAGTTACTTGGTACGGCCGGAATAATATTTTGGAACATGTAACCCGACACGGCGGCGATTGAGGGGACGTATGCCAGCTTGGAGAGCGTGGATGCGGCGCGCGCCTTGACGACGGTCTGCTCCGCCACGATCACGTCGGGACTGGTTGCGACCGACTTGTCGCTGATCTCTCCGAGCGAGACGTTCTCGACCAGCGGATCGGGCGTCGCTAATTCCAGCTCCGTATCTTCCGGCCAACCCATCGCACGGTTGAGAGAGGCGGTTAGTTCCCGGACTTCGGCGGTCTCGGTCACGACCGTCTTTTGGGCCTCCGCCACGTCAGGCTCCGGATCGGACGCGCGGACCAAGCCGAGAGACGCTCCAGCATAAAGAGTCCGGCCCTGAACACGCTCTACCTTCGACTCGGCAGAGAGTAACTTGCGCTGTGCAATGAGCAGCTTGAAATAGGTTTCCTCCAATTTCGACTTGCGCGCATTCTTCGCGATGGGGGATGCCGCCTTTGCCATGGCGATCCGCTCGTCCGCGCGTGCGATCTTCACGGCCTGATGTACCTGCAGCAGGGGAGTGAGCGGCTGAGTGAAGGTCAGGACGGCGAAGGTTTGGTTCTGCGAAAAAATCGGAACCGTGACCTGTGATTGTGTGCCCAGGAGCGGGCGGCGAACCGTGACCAGGCTACCCAGAAAGTCCGTATAATGCAGGTTTCCGGCTAACGCGCCAAATTTGGGAAAGTAATCCGCCTGTACCGCGAGTCGGTGTTGTTTGGCGGCCTCGACTGAGAGCTGTGCCATGCGCGCCGGCAGGCTGGCAACCGGAGGATTGGCGGACTTGACCTGTTCGAGCGTGAGCCGGCGGGCTCGCCCGGCAGGGTGCGGAGTATCTTCGGCCGGAGCGGCGCCGCCGGGAAGTTGGACTGCTGAAATGCCGCCTGCCGGGCCGCGCGACTCGTCACCCGATTGCGCCAGGTGGACGGCCGGGGTCCCTCCCTGCACTGGTGGAGGCGCGTAAGGCGAATTCTGAGCCGCCGCAGCCGTCACGGCGAGGACTGCGGCCGTGACCGGGAGTAATCGCCCCATGCTCACGCAGAAGAATCGGCAGGTCTTGTTGTTATCGAACATTTCAGTTCTCCAGGCATTCCGTCGGATACGGATGCTTTCCGTTGGTTGTTTCCCGGCCGGACCGAAGGGAGCGGGCAGGCTCTTTCTAGGGACCCGGCCGGTTACTCCGCCATCCGGTTGTTTCGCTGCGTTTGCATCAGCTTTTTGACGTCTTCCGATGAGAGCTGCGGCCGATTAATGGTGAGCGTCAGCCTGTTCAGCTTACCGGTGAACTTG
>Ga0335073_10006858_pt1 | contig 15993 bp, 15 predicted proteins | sample Lox_Sample_22_FD_207093 | JGI IMG/M metagenome (GOLD analysis project Ga0335073, IMG submission 207093) | Soil microbial communities from Loxahatchee National Wildlife Refuge, Florida, United States - Lox_Sample_2.2 | ecosystem: Environmental > Terrestrial > Soil > Wetlands | place: USA... | reverse complement strand
GCCACGATTGCAGATCTGAACAGGGCGTTTGATGCGGGCACCCTGACTTCGGAGAAGCTGGTTCAACTCTGTCTCGCGCGCATCAAAGCGTATGATCATCAAGGCCCGCATTTGAACGCGGTGCTCACGATAAATCCGAAGGCGCTTGAGATTGCGCGGGCGCTCGATGCGGAGCGCAAGGCCAAAGGGCCGCGCTCGCCGCTTCACGGCATTCCCGTCGTCCTCAAGGACAACTACAACACATTCGATATGCCGACCACCGGCGGTTCCGTGTTGCTCGAAGGATCGATTCCACCGGCAGACGCATTCGTGGTCAAGAAGCTGCGGGAGGCGGGCGCCATTATCTTCGCCAAGGTCAACATGTCCGAATTTGCGGCAGCCGGAGCTTACAGTTCTCTGGGCGGACAGTCTAGGAACCCCTATGACTTGGCGAGAACACCGTCTGGATCTTCCGGCGGGACAGGTGTTTCAATTGCCGCGGATTATGCACCCATCGGACTTGGAACGGACACGGGTGGTTCCATTCGTGGCCCCGCGACGACGAACGGCGTTGTCGGACTGCGGCCGACGATCGGGCTGCTGAGCCGCAGCGGAATTATTCCGCTTGCGCTTTCATTCGATACCGGAGGACCATTCGGACGCCACGTCTACGATGTTGCGGCTGCTTTGGGAGTGATGACCGGTGCCGATCCCGGTGACCCTGCTACGCGCACCAGTGAAGGGAAATTCGCGAAGGACTATACCACGGGCCTAAATCCGAATGCCCTGAAGGGGGCCCGAATCGGCATTGCGCGCGATTTCATGGGGGCGGATCCGGACGTGGATTGGGTAGTGGGAACCGCAATCGACGCGATGCGCCGGGCAGGCGCAACGGTCGTTGACGTGCGCTGTCCGAAATGGCTTCTTGAGGTGCGCACGGAGTTTTACGATGCCGTTCGCTGGCCGGAGTTTCCGGTGCAGATCGCACAGTATCTCGCCACGCTGGGTCCGAAATATCCGAAGAACCTTGACGAGATGATCGAACGCGCGGAACGCTTCACCATCGCAAGGACTGACGGCGCCCGGCCGAACGCCTCCCGATGGGCGCTATTCAAGACCGAGGCGGCCAGCGGCACAATGGACGATTATCGCTACAAGTCCGTTCACGACTTCGGTCTGCCGCTTGTCCGGGCGGCTGTCGAGGGGATATTCGCCGCGCAGCGACTGGACGCGATCGTGTATCCTACGTCGCCCCGGCGGCCCACGTTGATCGCCGCGCCGCCAAACGCCGGCGGAGGCGTCGGTTCAGCGACCAATATTGCCAGCCTCTGCGGCTTCCCGGACCTCGTCGTGCCGGCCGGATTCACCGGTGACGCGTTGCCGGTCGGCATCTCATTCTTCGGTCTGGCATTCAGCGAACAGAAGCTTCTCTCGCTCGGCTACAGCTTTGAACAGGCGACAAAGGCCCGAAGCCTCCCCATGAACACGCCGCCTCTCGACGGAGAGAAGATTTCGCTGCCATAGGCGCCGCCCACAAGACAACGTAGATCGCTATGTTCAACAAACGGCCTTTCGCCGTTTGGTTTCTGCCGGCATAGGCACGTTCGGGTCTGTATTCTTGACAGCTGTGCTTGCACCTGAAACACTCGAAGAACATCTAGAATGCTGCCTGATTTGCGGCAATATCGGATAACTTCCAACTTGGCGTACTCCGCCCTTGCCCGCCCTCACGAGCGTGCTGTCGGGGTCGGCGTCTTTCCAGAGGGCGAGGAAATCATCGCTGCGCGGCAATTCGTACCCCGGCTTATTTTTCGCTCGACGCCGCCTCACCACCTGGATAGAATGTTAATCGGTCTTTTTCATCCAAAGGGGGGCGATCATGACGCGCAGGGAAACTCTTAGAGCGGGTGCAGCGGGTATATTGGCTTTTCTGCCCGATTGGGCTGTGCCTATCACCGCCGATGATGAGGTGGACATGCCGTTCACCGATATCCCTAAAGGCTTCAGCCCCGGGAACAATCCGAAATCGGCGACGCGCGTGTTCGATATCCGCAAGATTGACGGGCCGTTCACGCCCAAGGATCAGTTCTTCGCGGTACAGCACATGAACCAGCCGGAAATTGATCCGTCTAAGTATCGGCTGAAACTAACGGGTCTTGTTGCCGGACCAGCCGAGCTTTCTCTTGACGATCTGCGTCGCTTACACCCCGTCGAAATTGCCGCGGGCTATGAATGCTCCGGCAACAGCCCGCGGTCGGTGCAGGGTTTGTGTTCATGCGGGCTGTTCAAGGGCGTGCGTTTGCGGGATGTGTTGAAGCAGGTCGGGATCAATTCCAAAGCCCGCGAAGTGGTCTTTTTCGGCTCGGACCGGGGGGCGCAGGACGTTGTGTTCCGGACGCAGACGTTCAAGCTGGAGCAGCAGTTCGGGCGCAGCATCACGCTCGAAAACGCGATGAAGCCGGAGCCGCTCCTCGCCTACGCATTGAACGGCGAGCCATTGACGCGTGCGCAAGGCTTTCCGGTCCGGTTGCTCATGCCCGGATGGTACGGCGTCTGCAACGTGAAATGGCTTGCTGAAATTCATTTGCAGGAGGATCGCTACCTGGGAAATTATCAGGCGCGTTGGTATCGATCGGTGGTCGGGGTCGGAGGCGCGGGTGAGGATAACGATCCGCAGACACAATGGGTGGAAACCGAGATCACCCGAATGCACCTCAAATCCGCCATTGCGCGAGTGCGAAAAAAGTCTGGAGCGTATGAGGTTTTGGGCTTCGCGCTGAATGACGGAACGCCGCTCAAGTCCGTGGAAGTGCGGATTGATGAAGGGCTGTGGCAACCGGGGACCTTTGCGTCGACCAACACAAAGTATTCCTGGAAACTATTCACGTATCGGTGGGAGGGCGTGTCGCCCGGCGAGCATACGCTGGTTTCGCGCGTTACTGATGTGGACGGCATTGTTCAGCCGACCGCGGATGAGTTGAAGCGGAAGAAAACCTTCTTGCAGGATAACTCGCAGTACCCGCGCAAAGTAATAATCAGTTGAAGCTGGATCCTTTCTCACGATTTCACACCCATACGCGTTATCGCGCATTGTCGACTTCGGACGTGATGTTGCGTGTTCGGAAAGGTGCCGTGACCCTTGGGGTGTTCTTGGCGCTGATTAACCCATCTCCGGCCCACAAGTATGGCCGCCGACTGTCTTCTTCCGAGACTTGGAATCCGAACAGATCGACATAAAAATCGCGGGTTTTGTTGTAATTGGCTGATGAATAAGAAACGTGATTGATCGCAGTCCCGCGAAGTGTGTTTCCGGCAGAGGAGACGGGCAATGCTCGGCGGACGCGAGCGCGATCGTTTTCAGCGCCTGACGTCGAGTGAACGCTTTCCGGTCAACACAGTCGAGCATTCGCGACCTCCTGTTCAGGCAAGTTTTCTGAGTTCGGCATCGCCAAGCATATTGGATTCCATTTGGAAACGGAATGGCACGATTCCCTTTGGCGTCACTCGTTCGGGCCGGTTTTCCACTGATGTTGCCATTTGGCCACCGCGGCCGATTTTCCTATCGTCGGACGATCCGGAAGATGGACAACGCGCTACGCTCACCCTGATGTGGTGTTATCGGAACGTGTGGTTGCTCGTGACGACAGGGTGTTCGGCTCGTGCAAGATCATCGGCGTCGTGGCGCGGGCCAGCGAAAGAATCACTCCGCCAAACAGAAGTGTGTCGGCGAAGTAGCTGATCCCCTCGATTTTCACGCCTGTATTCGGGTCCGCAAGCGCCCCGATGAGAACGGGCCCGTAGATGACTATAACCAGGAACAGGATCCAGGCGCCGAGATACGTGGCCGCCATGCGCGTCATCCGCGCCAGCAGGAAACAGATCCCGGCAAGGATTAGAAATGCACCGGTCAAGTAATCGATGAAGGCGCCAGCGGGAATCCACCTCGGCATCTGTCTTTCGAGCGGAACTACGGGAAGTCCGAGCGGATGCAGAAAATGTTGAACGCCAAAAAAAATCGCCGCGATTGCGATCAGCACACGGCCCACAGTAATTAGACGTCCACCGCCATTCCCGCCGATCGCGATTCCTGCTAAAACCCAGCCAGCGCCGCCAAATGAAGATTCTCGGAAGACGACCGTCCATGCGATTCGGCTTCCGACGGTGACCGCTCCCGGAAGATACAATATGGCCACAAACAGGAACATCATGATGCCTAGCAGCAGGCCGGACCAGCGCACTTGAATCTTAGTTGCGATGCTCAATGATGCGGCGATCAGCGCGACGCCGACGAAGTACAGCCAAAACAAACGCCAAGGCATGTACCGCGGCACCATGTTCAGCAGCAACTTTGCGGGGGAAAAATGTTCTGCCCCGAACACCGCCAACGGGAGGGCGAAGCACACGTAGTTCAGGGCGACAACCGTATCGATCCCACGTGCCTGAGCGATATCGTTCTTCGCGGCAACGAGTCCAATCACCAGCAGCGCGAAGCCGGCCGCGGACATCCAGAAGGCGGTGCTCGGGAGTCCAAGAAATACGGCGAGAATGGTTAGCTGCATGATCTCCCGAACCTATACCACGCCTTACGATCTATCGACTCGGACCGCGCCGGCCTCACTTCCTTAACTGTACTGCGCCGCTTCAGCAGCCGTTGCGACGACGAGGAGCAGCGCGAGGCCGGCGACCAGGCCAAGGGCTGCGTCGCGCTGGAAACTGGAAGCTTTTCCGCTGATAATCCACGAAATCGTGTGCTGACAGTTCGCTCTCCACAATTCCCACGGAACGTCCAGTACTAGACTGCGGCCAGCAGCAGCGCCAATACCGCAAAACCGGAAACCAGCCAGGCGCTGAACCTCTGGCGGGAATAATCTTCGCCGAGCACGTCCTCCATCGTCCGGACCTCCGCAATCGGTCGTGCGGGGTTGAGTTGCTCGATCACTCGTCTGGCAGGCTCGGCCAGGCTCAGAGCGTCGTGGTCCGTACGAATCAGAAAAATCATGCGGGGAATTTCAGATGGGAATGAACGTAGTAGACGGTCGCGACTCCGATAATCTCGCCAAAGAAATTCGTGGTGTCCATGACCGCATTGATTCGTTTGCCAAGCGGCTGTCCACCGTTGGGGAATTGCCGCACAAACTCCTCATTCACAATGAAGCGATAAGGTGATCCAGGGGTGTTATCCGCCGCGCTGAAGTCGCGCCCGCTCTTGACCGGGATGCCGAGCGTGTGAAAGTATCCGGGCATCGCGGTTTTGAATGGTTGCGGTCGGTTCCTCGCCCGGCTTGGCCGGTGGACGCGCTTCAATGTTCACGCCCATGCCGGCGCCCGGACCGTTGAGGGGGAGAAAGCTCGCGGCGCTCGCCGAGCGCACGCCTGGCAAGCGGGCAAGCTCCGCGAGTGCCCGCTCGAAGAACTGTGTTCGCAAAGCCGCGTCCCGGGCGTACCGGCCTTCGGTCAGCGAAACGCGAAACGTGAGCACATTCGCGGGATCGAAGCCAAGATTGACGCTCTCCAGACCGATGAGGCTCCGGAACAGCAGCAGTGAGCCGGAAAGCAGAATCACCGAAAGCACTGCTTCCGCGCCTGCGAGCCACGTTCGCAGACGCTTGCCGGATCGTAATCCCGCGGCTCCGCCGCGAAGGCCGCCCACCGGATCCAGATTCGTGGTGACCAGCGCGGGCGCGATTCCGAAAAGATTCCGGTTGCGAGGGAGAGAGCAATCGCCAACACTACAATCCGGAGATCGACCTGAATCGAGGCGGAATGTGCCAGGTCCTGGGGCGCTAGCGCCACCAATCCGTCACGGCCCACCGGGCCAGCAGCACACCAAGGATGCCGCCAGTCAGCCCGAGGATCAAGCTTTCGGTGAGCAATTGGCGTGCGATCCGCCACCGGCCCGCTCCCAGCGACGCCCGCACCGCGATCTCGCGCGTCCTCGAACTGTAGCGGGCCAGCAGCAGGTTCGCAACGTTCGCACACGCCACCGCCGGCGGCATCGCCACGGCGGCCAGCAGCACCAGGAGGGGCAAATTGGTCTCGGGGAACAGGGCGTCGCGCATCGATTGAATATTCACGGTCCAGTTCGTATTGAAGACGGGGTATGCCCTTTCGAGCCGTCTGGCGAGCGCGGTCATGTGAGCTTGCGCCTCGCCGATGGTCACGCCCTCCCGCAGGCGGCCGACGACCGCCATCCATCGCCCCCGAAGTCTTGCGATAGTCGCGCGCCGGATCGAGGCCGAGACACCCCCAAATATCGGTCTTGCGGTCGAGGAAATAAAAATCGGGCGGCAGGACTCCGACGATGGTGCCCGGCTGCGAATTGATAACCACCTTGCGCCCGATAATGTTCTCGAACGCGCGGATGGATGCGCACATGCGATCTACGGCGCAATCATTCTTGCGGGGATTTCGAGGATAGGGCCGGAGGCGGTCGATCGGCCAAATCTCTATGAGGAGAGCGTTCGCGTTCGCAGCCATCCTTAGACACTCCTTCCAAAGACTAATCTTGGGAATTCTTCGGAAACTGCGTCCGCGACGCCGGCAGGCGAACTGAATCTCTCAGAAAGATTGTACTTCAAACTGAACGTTTTCTGATCAAGAATGTTTCCACCATGCAGGGTTCATTGTTCACTGGTCCGAACCGCCTTAGCCTTCGCGCTCGTTCCACCTTCTTTCATTTCCCACTCCCGTCGGAACTCGACCGTGGAACAGGTAGGGCAGGGTTGGAGGTTGCTCTTCTGAATGATGTATTTCTGCCCCTTACACATTCCGCAGCTGTTCATCGGTGACGATTGGACCGTCGCCCCTGCCGCAGGAGCCGCCGGTGGAAACATCGCGCCCGATCGATCAAAAACCCGCTGGGATTGAAAATTATTGTGGCGGAAATGCGGTCGCACGTCGGCGACGAACTCCGAGAGACTTACTCCTCGAAGCTCCAAAGTTTCTCGGATGATCTGAAGCGTGCTCGGCGAGCACTTGATGCTTGCTCTGGGCCAGCGCAATCAGCTCGGCTTCCGGCGACGAATGCTCAGCTTCTTTCTTGGGAAACGGAACTTGATGATGATCGAGATTTTCTTTTCGCGTCTGCATTGTCCTCACTCCGTCCGTTCTGCCGCGTCCGACCAGTGCTTCTGATCGAAAACACTGGATTGATGATGATGATCGAGGGTCCTTCTTCGCATCCGCATTTCCCTCACCCGTCCGTTCTGCCGCTCCCGGCGAGGCCGCCTCCGGCGGCTCGGAAGAGGATATGCTTCGGAGGGAGGGAGCCGAACGCACGGAACCTTTAGCCATCGGCTCCGCGCGCGTGATTGACCTTCGGGTATGCCCCATCGGTCGGTCGCTTTCACGGGCGCCTTCGCTCTTGGGTGGTGTCCTAATTTAGGACACTACCGGCTATTGAATGTAAATCGAGACGGTGGTGCTTGCGGATCCTGTCTGCAACTGGACCACGCCGGTCTGCGCCGTGTTTGGCAATTGAAGGTTGACTTGAATCACTCCTTCGACGATTCCTGGAGCGTCACCGGCGTAGAGAACGGTGAACGGAGGCGACGCCGTCAACGGGATCAGCGGCGCGGGCAAAGGCGAAGCCGCGATGTGACCGTCGGTTCCCGGCGGATTCGTCAGGCCCAGCCCGCTCATGTAGAAAATCACGTACGAACCTGCCTGCGCCGGGTTGGTGGCCGAGTTCAGCGTCCCATCCGCATTGACCACAATCGGATCCTGCGGAGTGATCGAAAAAACCTTCGGGTCCGTCGGCGACAACGAAATTGTGAAAGCATCGGAGGGCACGCCGTTGTACTCCACCGTGACCTTGCTGGTGAGCCGGCCATAGATTGTGAACGGAACGATGGCATTGATCTGCCCATCGCTCGAGTACAGAATCGGCGCGGGAACTCCGTCGAAAAGAACCTGGGTTCCCGCGAGGATCGTCGGTACCAATCCCGTGTTCGGATCGAGCACCGGGCCGACGCCGGTCGACGGACCCAGGCCCGCGCCCTTTATCGTGACCAGTTCGCCAGGCGCGAACGACTCCGTGAATTGGTTGTTCGGGATGGTCAGCGTGGCGGAATTCACGGGCGTGCCGGGCGCCGGTCCGGCGATGCCCTGGCATGATCCGGCGGGAAGTTCCCGAATGCGATGCAGGTCGCGATCGGCGATGTAGAGATTGCCCCGCGCGTCGGCGGCCATGGAGACGATGTTGCTGGTGGTGCTGTAACTGATCGCCGAAGCGATTGGGACGCCAAGGTACTGTGACAGATCGCGGTTGAACAATGTCGGAAAATTCGCGCCGACCTGCTGCTTGATCCAAACGCCGTTGCCGACGAAGACCTGGCCTGAGGGCGTGACGCCGAAAGCACCATAAGAGTTTTGAGCCGACAAAGTCGCCGCTCCGCTCGCCAGACCGCTTTGCGCTTTTGTGGTCGGGTTATATTTCCAAACTCCTCCGTAGAGCATGTACAACAAATCTCCGCTCGCATCGAGACCCAGCCCGGCATACGGCCCGGCCTGGCCCTCCAGGGCCAGGTTCACCGAAACCAGAGTCTCCGGCGGCGCACTTCCGCTGAGTTCGATAATGACCGGCGAAGACTCCGGCATATCCATCCAGACGTAAAGATTCCCACTGGAATCGACGACCACGTTTCGCGGAAAGTGGCCGAAGTTTTCAAGCGACACGCCTCCATGCAACACCGAGGCGAGCGTGCTGATCGTGCCGTCCGGGGATACCTCGCGAATCGCCTCATTCCAGGTGTCCGCAATGTAAATGTTCCCGGACGCGTCCACGGCGACGCCGCCCGGATAATCGAGCTGGGCCGAAGTGGCCGGACCGCCATCGCCGGAAAAGCCGCGAACTCCGGTTCCCGCCACGGTACGAATGGTGCCATCGGGGGAGATTTTGCGTACGCGATGGTTGAGCGCATCCGCCACATAGACGCTTCCATCGGCCGCGACCGTCATCCCTTGCGGCTCGTCGAGATTGGGCCCGGTCGCCGGGCCGCCTTCGGTCCCCAGGCCGTAATAAAGTTGGCCGGCGAAATTGGTCAACGATCCTAGCGGTTGCGTGAGCTTCCAGACTATATTATTCGGACCATCGCTCAGATAAACGACGCCGTTCGAATCCACGGCGCCGAAGAAACTCGAATCCACCGTGTTGTCGATCACCACTCCCTGGGCGTAAAGATTCACCACGCCACCGGTGGTGAGTTGGTATGCATCGTTGTTCGAGGCAATCAGCAAAGAGCCGTCCGAAAGGATCGCGACATTATTCGGTTCCCCCAAATAAGCTTGCAAGGCCAGTTGCGGATAGGTGACGACGCGGGTTGGAAACGGCGTTCCCGCTACTGTCGTGATCGTTCCGCTTGGATCGACCTTGCGAATAACCCCGTTGAGCGTGTCCGCAATGTATAGCGATCCGTCCGCACCGACGGCGAGACCGTTAGGAGCATTCAGGCGCGCACTCGTCGCCGGTCCTCCGTCGCCGCTATAACAGGCTGAATTGGTTGCTAACGAGCACATGCCGATCGGCCCGCCACTCTGGTTTCCGGCGACTGTGGTGATCGTTCCCGTCGGATCCACGCGCCGGATGACATTATTCACCGTATCCGCAATATAGAGCGAACCATCGGGGCCGAGCGCCAGCCCGACGGGTCCGGATAACTCCGCAGCCAGCGCTGGTCCGCCGTCGCCGCTGTAGCCACTGTGCCCACCTGCGAATGCCTGGATCGTTCCATCCGGCCCAATCCTGCGAATGCGATTGTTGCCCGTGTCGGAGACGTAAACGCTTCCATCCGGTGCGGCGAGCACGCCTTCGGGCAAGGAAAGCTGTGCGGAAACAGCGCTGCCTCCATCGCCGCTATTTCCCCCAGTCCCGTCGCCCGCGAAGGTCGCGATCGTGCCATTTGCGTAAACTACACGAATTTTGTTGTTCTGCGTATCGGCGATGTAGAGATTTCCTGAGGAATCCAGGGAAATGCCATTCGGCTGGAGAAGGTATGCGGAAGCGGCCGGACCGCCGTCGCCGGCGGAGTTAGACGGAGGGCCGGCGATCACTTGAAACTGGCAGGGCTGGTTGCTTTGGGCGGGCGCGGAAACCGCGAGCGACAAGAGCAGCGTCACAAGAACACGCATCGATACAGTTTAAAAGACTGCGGGTGATTTTGTATCCGAATTTTGGATCCGAATAATGAGTGCCGAACGATTTGGTACTCGCAGCACGGGTGACACGGGCGGTCGCGACGGGTTGAGTGAAGAAAACTTGGCTGGCTGGCGTACGTTAATGTCCGACATTGGGGCGATGCGGTAGCCTTTGTCTGACTGGGCGACTTCACCTGCACCGAGGAACCAAGCTGGGAGATCGGGTGGATCTCGCCGGGCCCCAGGGCGGTGCTACAAATCAAGAGGGGAGGCTGCATGGCTGACGAGCTTCACGTCATTTTCGGCGGCGGCCAGGTTGGGCAACCACTTGCTCGCATCCTTGGCAAACGCGGCCTGCGCGTGCGTATGGTAAAGCGGTCCGCCGGCGCGCCCGACGGGATCGAACTAAAGCAGGGCGACGCGACGGACCCCGATTTCTGCCGGGAAGCCGCGCGCGGCGCGTCCACTGTCTATCACTGCATGAATCCACCCTATTCTGCGCGCATCTGGGCCGACGTTATTCCGAAGTACATCGACAATCTCATCGCCGCGGCAGGAAGCAGCGGTGCGCGGCTGGTGGTGCTTGAAAGCGTGTACATGCTGGGACGCACGGGCGGGCGCCCCATGAACGAAGACACGCCCCTGAATCCGTGCAGCCGCAAAGGCGAGATCCGCGCCCGCGAAGTCGAGCGGTTGTTCGAAGCGCATCGTCGCGGGGAGGTGCGCGCGACGGCAGGGCGGGCTTCCGACTACTACGGCCCTGGCGCCACGCTCAGCCACCTGGGTGATCAATTCTGGAAACCGGTGATCGCGGGCGGACGGGGACGTGTTCTGGTTAATCCAGATGCGATCCACACTTATCATTACGTGCCGGACGTCGCCGAAGGGCTGGCGACGTTGGGCACGGCGAGTGACGATGCGTACGGCAAACCGTGGATGCTGCCCTGCTCGCCGGCCGCATCGATGCGCGCCCTCGTTGCGCGATTCTCGCGTTACCTGGGCCGCGACATCGGACTAACAGGGATGCCTCGATGGGGCGTGAGAGCGCTCGGGCTCATCGTGCCGATGATTGGAGAGATCAATGAAATGCTGTATCAGTGGGATGAGCCATTCATCATCGATGATCGCCGCTTCCGGAAAGCCTTTGCCGCGGAGCCGATCGAAGTGGAGCGCGCCGCGGCGGATACTGTCGCGTGGGCAAAGGAGCACTACGCTTCCCCGAAACTCGAACAGGCTCAGACTGGACGATAATGGCGGACGTCGTTTCCCAGACCTCGGTCTATTCCTGTCCGCATCCGCACGAGGTAAATCGGAAATTAGGAATCTATAGGCCATTCCGGTCGGACCGCAACCATCAGCCACAAATCTGAACGCGCGATATTGTTGCCGTCGGCCACCTCGGGCATCCGTTTCAAAAGCGGGTTCTCGATTTTCAGCACGCGGAATCCCGCTCGCTCCACCTCCGGACCCACCAGATCCGGATCGATTTCGTGGATTTCTGACCTGATCCGCTCTCGACTGCACGCGATGCTCCGGCAGATCGTAATCCGCGATCACAAAACGTCCACCTGGCTTGAGCGCATGAAGGATTTTGTCGTTCATCACGCCATAAGAAGTGGTGTTATCGGCGCCTCATGACTACTCATGACGAAACGCGTCTACCCGCACTCGAAATATTGCCGTTCTGCCTGCACCGACGTGTATTATTGCCAAAGATGATGACCCGCCGCCTCTCAACTTTGGCTGCCGTGATCACGCTGTCCGCGGCGGTTCCGCTACCGGCGTTTCACCAGCGTCAACGTGGTGGTGACCACGGCAGCCGGAGCGAGCGCGCCTGCGTCCGCTTCGGTCTTTTCGGCCGCACCCGCGATTTTTTCAAGCGATGCGACCGGCTGCGGCGCCGCCGCGGCTCTCAACGTCGCGTCGACGGGACTCGGGATTTCGGAGTGGCGTATAACGAACCGCCCAAGGGCTCCGCGGCTAGCGCCGCCCAGAACCTCGAGTACGCAGGCAGATTTACTATCGACGGAGGCGAAACGCAGAATCTCGAATACTTCGGCCTCGCGCCGGGACTCGTCGGCGCGGAGCCGGTCAATCTTCAGATCCCCGCCGGCACGCGCAACGGTTGCGCGGTTCCCGTGACCGTCCGCGGAGGCTTGGGATATGAAGTCCCCAGCCAGACAGTCTCCATCAGCGCTGGGACCTCAGACGCTTACGGTCTAACGGGAGCTGCTGCACATAAGCTTTGCTGTGAGTCAGGGCGCCGATATTGCCGATAAACGTACAGCCTCCGCTGCACGTAGTGAGGCACTTCGGGTAGAGTCGTTGTTATGAACCTAAATAGAAAAGTGGCATTGATCACTGGCGGCACGGCTGGAATTGGGCGTGCGATTGCCCGGAATCTGGCGGGGGCCGGAGCGCACGTCGCGATTACCGGACGCGACGAGCACCGGCTCAGCGAGGCGGCGAGAGAACTCGGCGTGCTCGGCATCCGCGCCGATGTGTCGAACGAGGAGGATGTGAAGCGAACTTATCGTGAGGTGCTCACGAAGTTCGGCGATCTGGACATCCTTGTAAATAACGCCGGATTTGGCGTGTTCAAACCGCTTGCCGAATTTGACCGGGCGAGCTTCGACGCGGTCTTCGCAACCAATGTCACCGGTGCGATGCTGATGGGCCGCGAGGCGGCCAATCACTTCATTGCCAAGAAGAGCGGCAATATCGTGAATATCGCTTCGACGGCTGCCCTGCGAGGTGCGCCTCAGGGCAGCGCTTATTACGCGAGCAAATTTGCGCTCCGCGGCATGACCGAATGCTGGCGCGCCGAACTCCGGAAGCATAACATCCGCGTATTCCTGGTAAATCCGAGTGAGGTCCTGACTAACTTCGCCCCGACGGCCGGATTTCCGCAGAAAGAAAACGAGACCAAGTTACGCGGCGACGACATCGCTTACGTCGTCAGGGCGATTTTGGAGATGGAGGACCGGGGCTTCGCACCCGAGTTGTCGGTCTTCGCGACCAACCCAATCGACTAATACTACGAGCAGTTGTTCAGCCAGCGGCAATTTAATATGCAATCAACTATCGCCCCGCGCGGAGAATAGCCCGGTCTATCGACAGATGGGGCGGTTCCGCCGTAGACTTGCGGTCAACGCCACGAAACGATCTCCCCTCCTTGAATCGGCAAAGCTGGAATTTCACGATCCCCGCGGTCGCAAAGGACTGGAACCGATCGGTCGCGCCGGCGTCGTTGGACCTTCAGCGTACGCACATCCTTGAATCGAGATCCTTGCACGACGCCTGGGACGGATTTGCTTCGAACTTCGCCGTGAGCTGATCGAGTTTGGCGGGCGTCGCCGCCGCGATCATCAGCGCGCTGAAGTCGTTACGCAAGGATTCATGGAAGAAACGGTAGAAGGCAGCTTCGGACGGAAAATCGAAATAGTTGATTGACAGTTTCGGAAGAATCTCATTCGCAACGGTGGAAATGAGATGGCGCTCGCTGGAAACGCGCACAATACCATTTCCGCGTTGTCGGGCGAAGCACATAAACCGAAGTTTCGTAGCCGAGCAGGTTATCGCTGGCCTTCGCCGTCAAGGTTAAACTGGTATCGGAACCGGCAGACGTATCCGATTGTCGAGATCAATGGCAGAGGATCGCCTCGGATCGTTGAAAAGCAGCCGGAATTACAGTATGAGAATCGAGCGGAAGGGCTTCCGCGAACGCGATGGCCATTCTCATTCCATCTCCGGGCGCAACGCATCCTGCGCTCTCCCAGCGCCGGCCCATAGCCGCGAGCGAACCAGCCGGTTCGTGGACAAGCTCGTCGCGGGTGACGGTGATACGTGCGTGCTTTTTCGAGCCGTGAATTTCGATTCCAACCTCGTTTCGGCACGCGCGCAAAATCTCGATTGGTAATGTGAACGTCCTCCGATCAAGACGCGCTTGCCGTACGTCGGGCGGAACGAGGACCTCGCCAGCACCGACTCTTGTCAGGCGCCAGCTTCCCGGCTGATGAAGCGCACAGCCAGACGAAAGCGCCAGTAAACCTGCGAAGACTCGCGACATCTGCTATGTTTTTAGCACATTCTGGCAAAATAGATTGGCTGGCGGCAGTCCGGCCCCCTTTCCGCTTGCCGCCCAGGTGCCAGAGGGTGTCGCACTTCTCGAATTACGGCTTTGGAGGACGGACGGGCATTCGATGCACGCTTCCTTTCTGTTATCACCACTTAACGCGCGCGTGGGGCGTTTTAAGCGACAACTTTGGATGCGTTGTCATTCGAGGCGGAAGCAGATTTGATCCCGCGCAGTCTTCGCAAATTCGGGTCGATTTGGCGGTCCCGCCGGATCGTACGCCGTTCAAAGCGGGGTAGCCTGAGAGGGGCTACCAAGCACCTGGGCCCGGCAAAGAACGCGTATGGTTGAACGTATATTCACCGAGCAGACGCTCACTGCCTGCTTCATCGAAGGCGACCATACGCACGATCATTTTGTTCGTAGGCGCGGCCTTCGCGAATGTTATGGACTCCTGCAAGGCAACGCTGCTTGCCCCGGAATGAACCGGGATGTCCGGCAACCGGAGCTGTTCGACACCGCGCTCATCGCAGATGCAGAGATCGACACTTTTCGCGCCGCCGATGTTCGCGGCCAGGCGCCCGATGAGAATGTCGTCTTCCGCGGTCACAGTGCACTCGACGCCACCTCCAGACGGAGGGGCGTATTCACGGACGCGCAAGCCTTCCTCCGCAGCACGCAGAAGAAATGCATCGCTCACAACCATTCGCAGGGAGCCCTCGCGCGCCAGCTTGCGGACTCCTTCCGCAAGTTCGATGACTTCACGGAGACGCGCTCCGCACCGGTCGCAGTCGAGCAAATGCTCCTCGACGGCTTCTTCCTCGGCTTGCGCCAGCGCGGCGATCCAATAGTCGGCGAGGACTGCCGCGTCTATAGGATTTGAACAGGTCATGCTGCAACCCCCATGCACTCGCGCAATAGGCGAATGGCGCGATGGCGAATTACCCGCACGTTGGCCTCAGAAACTCCGAGGAAACTGGCAAGGTCCGCGCCGGTCTGCTCGTCATAAAACGTCATCACGATGACCGTTCGTTCGCGCTCCTGCAAACTCTGCATACAGCGGGTGAGCCGTTCATGATCCAGATGGGGCGCACAAGTCTGGGCCGTATGCAACTGATCCGCGACAAACTGATCGAGCAGGCGTTGTTTTCTTCGCGCCCCGCGACGCAGATCGAGCACTGCCATCCGGCAGGTTCCCAGCACGAACGACACGAGCCTCTCCGGTTGCCGCAGACGCCCCGCCCGTAGAGCTTCGAGCGTGATGATCAGAACTTGTTGTGCCAGGTCGTCCGCGGCATGTTCGTCTCTTAAGTGACGCAGGCCATAAAGCCGAATGCGCGGAGCCATTCGGCGGAACAGCTCGGCTTCAGCTTCGCGGTCGTTTCCGGAGCCGATTTGCCGCGCCAACTCGGCATCGTTCCATGCAATATCCATCAACACATATTTTATGTGTAACGCGGAGGCTGCCTGTTACACATCCGGGTATCGGACGCGGGCGATTGTCCACAAAGTTGGTCCGCCCAAGGACAAGGAGAAGGCAAATGATCACAAACGAAAAAACCGGCACTCGTATTGATGAGGTCGCGGCTGGAATCTACCGCATCTGTACGCCGCTGGACGTGATTCCTGGGGGTTTCACGCTCAATTCATACCTGATCGCCGACGACGAGCCGCTGCTGTTTCACACGGGGTGGCGGAAGATGTTCCCAACCACACTGGAAGCCATTAGGAAAGTGATTCCCGTCGAGAAGCTGCGCTGGATCGGTGGATCACACTTTGAAGGCGACGAATTTGGAGCGCTGAAC
>Ga0335073_10006857_pt1 | contig 15993 bp, 14 predicted proteins | sample Lox_Sample_22_FD_207093 | JGI IMG/M metagenome (GOLD analysis project Ga0335073, IMG submission 207093) | Soil microbial communities from Loxahatchee National Wildlife Refuge, Florida, United States - Lox_Sample_2.2 | ecosystem: Environmental > Terrestrial > Soil > Wetlands | place: USA... | reverse complement strand
TAGACGCCGCCGAGCGCGCATCCCCCGACCGCGATCACGACCTTCGGGTCGGGGGTCGCGTCGTAGGCCTTCCGGAGCAGGTTCTCGGCGGCGCGCACCGCGGGCCCGGTCACCATCAGGAGGTCGGCGTGCCGTGGCGCCGGGGTGAAGAAGAACCCCAGCCGGTGCAGGTCGTAGTGGGGGGCGGCGAGCAACCGGATCTCGGACTCGCACACCGCGCACGAGCCGGTATCCACCGTCCGGATGTGCAGGCTGCGGCCGAACGCCCGCGCCACCCGTCGACCGAGTTCGCCAGACAGCTCATCGAGGTACGCGCTCGGCTCGAGCTCAGCCGCGGCCAACGTGCCCATCCTCCTGCCGACCAATCGGCACGCTCTTGACGAGCGCGGCCCGATCGGGGGTTGCGAGCTGGAACTCGCCGCTGGGCTTGACCGCGCCGCCGCCAATCTCGAGGCAGCGGCCACAGCCCGTGCAGCGGCCGATATCGACGACCAGCTCGCGCCGCTCGCGGGCGAGCGCCCCGCCCGGGCACACGCCGACGAGCCGGTCGACGAGCTCGACGGTGAGGCGCGCCGACTGAAACGCCGGTGGGCTCGGCAACGCCGCCGCCCACGCGTCGACCGTCTTCGGGTAGCGGGTGGTGGCGATGCCCCGGCGCAGTCCGCGGTAGAACCAGAACGCCATCAGCGCGCGAACCCCGCCACGGTCAGCCAGAAGCTGGCCTCGATGATCGGGATGTCCGTGAACACGTTCTGGGACCGCGCGGCATCGTCGAACGCCCGCCAGTTGCGGACCGACGCCGGGCGCAGCCGCGCTCGCTCGATGCGCCCGTCGCCGGTGAGCGACACCCAGGCGAGCGCCTCACCGCGCGGCGACTCGGCCCATCCCAGGCCGGCCCCAGGGCCCGCCCCTATCGGTTCGCTGCCGGGGCCGGCGTCGCCGAGGTGGGCGTCGATCAGCCTGGTCGATTCGTCCACCTCGTCCACCATCACCCGCATGCGGGCGAGCGCGTCGCCGGCCGGCTGCGTGGCGACGGCGGGCGCGGGCTCGTCGCCGATTCCGTTTGGATGATCGCGCCGAACGTCGACCACCTGGCCCGATGCGCGCGCAACCGGTCCCACGAGCGAGAGCCGGTGCGCGTCCTGGGCGAGCACAAGGCCTGTGGCCTCCAGCCGGTCGACGTAGGAATTGGTCACCAGCAGCGCCTTGACGATGTAGCGAAACTCATCGAGCACCGAAGGCAGGACGGCGCGGATCTGCTCGGCGACCGGCGCACGGCGGACACCGCCAGGGCGCACGACGTCGAACAGGTACCGGTGGCCGAACGCGGCCAGGTTCAACCGCAGCAGTCGCTCGAGCACGATCTCGCTGCGTGCCTGGCCGACCGACAGACCGGTCGTCTGGCAGAGCGCTGCGATCGCGGCGGCGTGGTTGTAGATCCGCTCGAGCTCGAGCGCCACCGCCCGTGAATGCGCGGCGGCCGGCGGCACCTCGGTGCCGGTGGCCATCTCGACCGCGCGGCAGAACGCGAGCGTGTCGCCGACCGAGGAGAGACCGTCGATGCGCTCGATGAGGAACGTGGCCCGGTCCGGGTCAAGGCCGGTCAGGCGGCGCTCGATGCCGCGGTGCTTGTGCCAGTGGAACAGGTACAGGTCGAGCACCTCCTCGCCGGTGGTGACCAGCCCCATGTAGAGCGACTCCCAGCCCGCGACGCGGACCGGGCCGAAGGGAAACTCGAACGCCTCGCCGCTCACGACATGCGGCTCATAGTCGCTCGCGAGCCGCCTGCCCTCGCGCCGCCCGAGCCGGGGGAAGCGGTCGGCGTGGTGGGGCGCCACGAGGACCCGGTTGAGCCGCTTGCCGTTGTCAGGCCGCACCCCGTAGGTCTCGTAGATCTCGCACTCCTCGATGAAAGCGGCGGGATCGAGATCGGACAGCGGCGGGAAGCGATCGCCGTCGAGCTCGCCCTCCAGCACCACGTAACGGCTCTCACCGTCGAGCGCGTACACGCTGCGCAGCACGAGCCGGCCGTCGGCGCCGTCCTGGGCGAACAAGTCGGCCAGCCGGGCGCCGTGCTCTGTCCACAGCTCATCGCTGAGCGAGGCGAGCTGGGCCGTCTCGACGCGCCCGATCTCGACCCGGTCCGCCCCGGGGAGGAGCGCGATCCCGTCGTCGTTCAGCGACGTCGGCCGTCCGCGCTCGCTCATGAGACCGCGTGGATCGAGTGCATGATCAGCTGATTGAGACCGCCGGGAATCCACACCCCGAGCACGAGCAGCAACGCGAGGCCGGCGAGCACCGGCACCGCCGCCAGCAGGCGCCCGGAGCGCTCGGCGTAGGCCGGGCCCGCCGTGGGCCGCTCGGGCGAGCCGCCGAGCGTCATATCGGCGACCGCACCCACGAGCGCGACGAACACGACCGCGAGCAGGACCAGCAGTGCCGCGACCAGCACGATGCTCGAGCGTGCCAGGCCCGCTCGGACAATCGTGAACTCGCTCAGGAACAGGCCGAACGGCGGCGAACCCGCCACGGCGAGCGCGGCCAGAAGCAGCACCGCGCCCGTGAGCGGCGTGACGCTCAGCACCCCGCGGACCTCGTCGATCACTCGCGTGCGGTAGCGCAGGACGATGTCGCCGCTGGTCAGGAACAGGACGGCCTTCCCGATCGCGTGGGTGAGCGTGTGCAGCAGCGCGCCGTAGAAGCCGAGCACCCCGCCGAACCCAAGCGCGATCGCGATGATCCCCATGTGCTCGACCGAGGAGTAGGCGAACAGGCGCTTGTAGTTTCCACCCAGGACGATGAACAGCGCCCCGATGAGCACGGATGCGAACCCGAAGATCAGGAGGATCCGGGCGGCGTAGTGCGTCCCGAGCTGCGCGTGGGTCAGCGCCTGGAAGCGGATGATCGCGTACATGCCCGTGTTGAGCAGCGCCGCGGAGAGCATCGCGCTCGCGGGGCTGGGCGCCTCGGAGTGCGCGTCGGGTAGCCAGGTGTGCATCGGCGCCAGGCCGACCTTGGTCCCGTAGCCGATCAGCGCGAGCAGGAACGCGAGACGGAGGCTCTGGGCGCTCAGCCCGTGGGCGTGCGTGAACAGGAAGGACCAGGTGAGATGCTGGGTCGGCGAGCCGCCGAGGTCGCTGGCCGCGAAGTACAAGAACAGTGTCCCGACGAGCGCGATGGTCACGCCGAACGAGCTGATGATGATGTACTTCCACGCCGCCTCGAGCGAGACCGGCTTGCCCTCCAGCCCGACCAACACGCAGCTGGCCAGCGTGCTCGCCTCGATCAGCACCCACAGCAGTCCGAGGTTGCCGGTCTCGAACGAGGCCAGCATCATCGCCGCGAAGATCGCGAAGAAGATGAAATACAGCCGGACCTGCAGCGGGCGCAGCTCGCCCCGCTCCTCTTCGGCCCGCAGGTAAGCCGCCGAGCCGATGCTGGCCAGTGCGACCACTACGGCGATCGTGGCCAGGAAGAACGCGCTCAGGGGGTCGAGGTAGAGGAACCCGCTGAGCGCTTGCAGGCGGTGCCCGCCGCCCACGTCGAGGGCGAGCACGACGGCCACCGCCAGCGTCGCCAGCCCGGAAGCAGCGGCGAGCGCACCGAGCGGCCGCGCCCGGGGGGTGAACGGCGTGGCCAGCGCCGGCAGCAACGGAAGCAGCACGACGATCAGCGCGAGCGCGATCATTCGCTCAGCTGCCTCAGCTCGGGCGCGCTCGCCTCAGCCAGCTGGCGGGCCAGGCCCGACACGAACGCGATCATGATCAGCACGGCGGCCACCAGGTCGAGAAACACGCCGGCCTCGACGATGAACGGAAACGTGGCCACGGTCGCGATCGCGCCGAGAAACACCCCGTTCTCGATGATCAACCAGCCGATCAGCTGAGCGATCGTGTGGCGGCGCACGACCATGCACAGCGCCCCGAGCAGAATCACGGCGGTCGAGATCGGGAGCACGGCCGCGGCCACCAGCCCGTTGGGAACGGTCTGCGCGCGGATGGCCAGGAACGCGAAAGCGGTCAGGAACGCGCCGAAGATCAGTGAGCTCGACAGGCCGGTGGAAAGCGCCACGTCGCGCTTGAGCGCGAACCGATCGATCAGGAAGTGCCGGGTCCCATACGGGATGCCGATCCCTTTGATCGCGAACGTAAGCGCGGCCAGGGCCCACAACCCGGCGTCGTGCTGGTGGAGCGCGACCACCGCGGCCGCGAACGAGAGCACGATCGACTGCGCGCCGTAGTAGATCACGTAGCGGTCGAACAGCTTCGAGCCCAGGCACGCGAACGCGCACAACAGGATCAAGACCGCGGCGATGTCGAGCAGCACCCCCTCCGGGGAGCTGGCCGACAGGCTCTCGATAGCGGCAAACGTAACCACAGCTCGCTCAGGTCCCGAGCACGTAGGAAGTGGCGATGCCGATGAGCGCCAGCAGGAAGGCCGCGCCAAGGTACTCCGCGATCCGGAAGAAGCGGAGTTTTGCGAACGAGCTGTCGATGATCACGATCAGCAGCCCGCAGATGGCCAGCTTGCCGAACAGGGCGAGGATGCCGAGCAGCCCCCCGCCCAGGCTGGTCGCGTTTCCGAGGCCCCACGGGATCACGAACACGTTCATGAAGATCGAGGAGAGCAGGAACAGCTTCATCCACGACCCCCACTTCACGAGCGCGTACTCGCGTCCGGAGTACTCGAGCACGCGGCTCTCCTCGATCATCGAGATCTCGATCGTCCCGCTCGGATTGTCGATCGGGATCCGTCCGTTCTCGGCGAGCACCAGCATGAAGAACGCCACCGCGCCGAGGAGGTGGGTGGGTAGCACGTACGCGGCGCCCGAGTGCGCGATCGCGTGGTTCTCCAGATACGGGTTATCCGACCGAGACAGCGCGCCGACCGTGAAGAAGACCAGAATCAGCGCCGGCTCGGCGAAGCTGCCCAGCCACGTGGTGCGGCTCGCGCCGAGGCCCCCCACCGGACTGGCCGTGTCGTAGGCGGCGAGCGAGATCGCGAAGCTCGCCAGGCTGAGCACGAACGCCCCGCCGATCAGATCGGCGAGGAAGGCCAGCGGCAGCGGCTCGTCGGTGATGATCGGGACGATCGCCGAAACCGTCAGATAACAGGCGAAGGCGACAAACGGCGCGCCTTTAAAGATCCAGGATGCCTGATCAGACGTCGCGCTGCCCTTGCGCAGCAGCTTGCGCAAATCGCGGTAGGGCTGGAGCACGCTCGGGCCGCGCTTGCACTGAACGACCGCCTCCGCGCGAGACAGCACCCCCGCGTACAGCGGCGCGGCGAACAGCACAACCCCGCTCTGGATGATCTGCAGGACATCGCCCACGCGAACTCTCCTGGCCAATGACGCCTATCTCGAAGTAACTCAAGACAGAAGCCATCATCCGCGCCCGTTGTCTACCGGGCCTAAGAGTTACGCGGGCCTCATCGCGTGCCGAAAGAAATCATATCCAACCATTCAGCAAATTGTCCAGCAGAGTGATTCGCCAGTCAGATTCGACGATTCGGAGAGTCACAGTTCCGACTTGACGCGTGCCGCACGACTACTGATAACATCGACGCAGTCAGAACGCGATGAGGCTCGCGTAACGCCAAGCCGGGAATCGGCAGGGATGATGGCCTCTATCTCAGTTAGTACGAGATAGGAGGTCACGCCGGCAGGCTGTCTGGGACAGGCTACACACACTGATCGTGTCATTCACGTGCGTGTTCCGTGACGGTGGCGGGCGACCGCTAACTCATGCCTGTAACTCGGGAGGTAATTACGATGAACTGTTACATGTGCGACAGCACTGATCGCGCCACCGAAGCGGTGGCGATCTGCCGGCACTGCGGCATTGCCCTGTGTCGGGAGCACATCGACTCGGCCTTGGTGGCGACGCGGCCCGCGGGGCTGGTCCGTCCCGGCTGTGTCCACAACCCGATCGGCACCGCGCACCGGCGGGAGAGCATCCGCGCGCTGGAGTCGCTGTGGTGATCGGGTGACGGACCGCCGGGCCTCGCTGGGCCGATTGGATCGGGACCAACACGGTCAGCCGGCGCCGATCGCACCGCTCGGAGGGAGGAGATGCTCGATGTTCCCGAGCCATCTCGGCGTGCCGCGCCAGTTCTCGGCCAGGTCGCGAGCGATGTGCTCGAGGATCGGCGGCCGGACCTTGGGTAGCTGACCGCACTGGAGGTCGATGGCTTTAAAGCCGTTGAGGGTCGGGACCCCGCTCGTCTCGGCCAGGAACACCAGCTCGAGATCGTGCTTTCGGACTGATTGCACGATCTCCGAGATGTACAGGAGCCGGCCCGGGACGACCTCCAGACCCGTCTCCTCGGCGACCTCTCGCTTGACGGCGTCGAGCACGGACTCGTAGCGGTTGACGCGCCCGCCCGGAAGCGAGAGCTCGCTGCGGCCGCGGCGCTGCTGGTTTGCGACGATTAGCCGGCCGTTGATCAAGATCACGGCACGTGCCTTGACGATCACGGGCTGTCCTTTTGGGTCGGTGGCCGGTCTGCGATCCACTGGTCTAGCTCGGCGGAGATCCCCGCGCACCTCGACTCGATGCGACCAAGCTCCTCCAGACGAGCGCGTGCGTGTCGCTCGCCGCGGCGCCGGTCGGCGGTCGCCCGTTCGATCGCGGCCCGGATCGCCTCGACCGCCTCCTCGATCGCCGCCGTCAGCTCGCGCCGGTAGTCACGAACCGCGTCGGCCACGCGGCTGGCCAGCTCTGAGCGCAGCCGGCCGGCGTGGCGATCGGTCATGTCGATCAGGCGCTGCTCGGCGTCGCGGATCACCAGCCGGCGTCCCAGCGCACCGGGGGTGATCGTGCGCCCGAACCCGACGATCATGTCGAGTGCGTGCTCGACGTCCTGGAGCTTGAACGAGAAGCGCGATGGCGCGCGTAGACCTGTGTCGGGCAGCACATCGCTCGCCCGGGTGCCGAATACGTCCTCGGCCGCTTGCTGGACCTGCTCGAGAACCCGCTCGATGCGCTGTGCGTAGCGCTGCTCGAGCTCTATGAGCCGCTCGGCGATGGCGGCCTCGAAGCGTGGGACGAGCCGCTCGAATTCGGTACGGACGGTCGCGTCGATCCGGCGCTCGAGATTGGCCGACAGCTCGCGCGGTGAGGCCTTCGCTCCGAGCTCGTCGAGGTGCTCTCGGAGCTGCGCGCGCAGGCGAGGCTCCTCGCTGCGCGCGTACCGCTCGAGCGGGTCGTTGACGAGTTGCTTGACCGCCCGCTCGATTCCGCGCTCGAGCAGGTCTCCGGCCTCCGCACTCGCGGCCGTCAACTCGGCGATCCTCCCTTCGAACATCACAGCGCGCGTCGCCAACTGATCGAGCGGGAGCTCAATCGCGTGGGACTCAAACCGCGCCGCCTGCGCGATCTCGCCGGCCGCGCTTCGGGCCAGCTGCGCGACGGAACGCAACAGTAGGCCGTGACGCTCCTCCGCGGCCAGTCTGCGCAGGCGCATCATCAGCGGGCCCAGACCCTCGCGCCGACGGGCGCTCACGGCGAACAGTTCGATCTCGCTGTCTCCGAGCAGATCCCGGAGCGCCGAGCGGACGAATTCCACGGCAACCTCGCGATCGGCGTGGTCGAGATGGTCGATCTTGTTGATCACCAGCAGCAGACGAGGGACTCGTTCCGCGGCCTCGCGAAACAGTTCGCGCTCGCCCTCCGACAGCGGCTGGCCGGCGTCCAGGACACAGAGAGCAGCGTCGACCCGGGGCAAGAAGCCGCGGGCGACCTCGGTGTTGTGAGAGTGAATCGAGCCGATTCCCGGGGTGTCGACCAGCTCTAGTCCGGCCCGTAGCAGGTCGTGGTCGAGCTCCACCTGCGCGAGCTCCACTCCGAGCCGGTTGGCCGGATTCCCGGCCTCGGTGACGTATCCGGCCAGCTCGTCGAGTGGGCGCTCCTCTTCCCGGCCGTCCTCGAAGTAGATCCGGAGCCGGTCCCTGTCGCCGAGGGCGATTGTGGTCACGACCGACGTCAGCGGGACCACGCCGGTGGGCAGGACGTCCCGGCCGAGCAGAGCGTTGATCAGCGTGCTCTTGCCGCGTTTGAACTCACCGAGCACAACGAGGTTGAACCGATCCTCGGCCACCCGCGACCGCGCCGCCCCGAGGTGCCGACGCGGGGTCTCGGCCATGAGGCCGTCGGCGAGCGATATGAGCTCGTCGAGCACGCTCAGCCATAGCTGTCGCTCGTCGCGATCCGGCCTGTCGCTGCGCATCGAAGCGCGCATCTCCCCAGGACCACTCAGAACCGTTGGCTCCACGAAACCTCCACAGCCGTCGACGTCGTCTGTAGAGGCCATCAGCGGTTTGAAGCCGCACTCCGAGCGAGCCTCATCGCTCTCCTCGAAGCATACCGGGTGTTCCCCGCGGTCAGACCCGACGCCGGCACCAACTGGCTCGCCATCAGCCCCACCTCGTCGGTGAGCTTATCGACGATCTTGACAACTCAGATGGTCGGCGGCGCCTGGAGGCGGCGCCTGGGCCCCGCCCCCGGCGACGGTGTCCCGCCGATCTGCTTGCCAAAGATCTTCCGGTAGGAGTCTTCGCCGTAGCTCGTGGGTCGCGGCTCGCCCTCGGAGATCCTGAACGGGCGGGCACCGTCGGCACCTCGTTCGGCTCGGAGAAACAGGGCGGTCTCGAGCCCCCGGCGGTGAAAGCTGTTCGCAAGGTCAAACATGTGAGTTACGAACATGACCTTGACCCCCGCCTCGAGCAGCGCGTTCACAACCTGCCGGGCGATTTCGGATCCCTCTCGCTCGTTGGTGGACGCGAACGACTCGTTGCAGAGCAGGAGGCAGTCCGGGGTGACCCGGTCGGCGATCTGGCTCATGCGCGCAAGCTCCTCGTCGAGTTTGCCGCTCTCCATCGTCTCGTCCTCTTCGCGCTTGTAGTGGGTGAATACGCCTTCGCAGATGTTCACCCTCAGCGAGTCGGCACCCACGAACATGCCCGCCTGGGTCATCAGCTGTGCCAATCCGACGCTGCGCAGGAAGGTCGATTTACCGCCCTGATTGGCTCCGGTGATCATCACCAACGACTTGTCATCTGCGACGACGTCATTGCCGACGACCGCCTCGGCGGTGGTCAGCCGCAGGCACACGTCGTACAGCCCGTTTGCCGAGAGCGCGAGTTCGTCCTTCGCGACCGGGATGGGGAAGGCGGTCGGTTCTCCCGTCTCGGCGAGCCGCTCGGCCAGGTTCAGGCAGCCGACGTAGAAACCGATCTCGACGCGCAGCAAAACGAAGAAGCTGTGCACGTGGTCGACCGCCTGCGCGGTCGCGTCGGCGACGAGATTGACCCCACGTTCCTCGAGCGCGCTCACCGCCCTGAAGCCGTTCTCGTCTCGATCCGGGATCGTGAAGCTATACCCGGAGCGGTCGAACACCCGTCCGAGCAGGGTCTGCTCCCGGGGCTGGCGCAGCGTGTAGCCGGTCCCTTTGTTGCCGGCCGCCAACCGGGCGCTCAGCAACATGCCGCGGCTGAACTTGAGCGCCTTCAGATGGCTCTCGATCAGCTCGAAATACGGTTCGTCGAGCTCGTCGCGCAGCATCGCGAAGAACCGAGTGAACCCGGGCGAGCCGAACTTGTCAGCATGCTCGTCGGCCGTCTGCCGCAGCCGCCTGAGGAAATCGAGGAACGCCTCCATCTTCTGAACCGAGGTCGACAGCAGGTTGCGTGGCGAGTCTCTGAGCAGCGATCCCCAGATGGCCTTCTCGGCCTTGAGCGCCTCGCCCGCCAGTTCGTAAAGCGCGTGCACCACTTCCCGATGCTCAAGGCATTCTCTCAGCACCTGCTGGCGGTAGACGATCGCTTCGGGATCATGCAGCCCGAGAAGCAGCGCCCGCCTGGCCACCTCGAAGATCAGCTCGTCTCCACCTGCCATCGCCCTGAGCAGCGTTTCCAGCTCGAGGTCCTTGGTCAGCACCGGCTCCTGTCCCGGCAGCTCGGCGGTCAGGTCGAAATCGCTGTCGGCGTGCATGAGGAACGCCTTCATCGGACAACTCGCCTGCGCAAGGCTTCGTAGGTGAGGCCGTACTTCTCGGCGATCGCCGCGGCATAGGCAAGGCCATCTGCGGTCTTGCGCACGACCTTGTACGTGCGCACCGCAGGATCCTCCGGAACGACCGTGCTCATCATGCTGACCGTGCTCGGGCCCAGCGTGGATAGCTCGTCCACGAACGTCACGAACACGCAGAGCGCGTCGAGGTCGACGATCTGCCTGACCACTTCGCTGCCGACCAGGACGGCATCGCGCAGCGTGGTCGAGCCGAAGCTCTCGTTCATGATCAGCACGCTCGCGCTTGTAGCGTGATCGAAGACCTCGTGGATGCGATGAAGCTCGTCTTCGAACTTGCCTCGCAGCGTTTCGATCTCCTCCTCACGCTCGAAGTGGGTGAAGATCCGATCCGGGAGGAACAGCCGGACATCCGCCCCGGGCACCGGCAGCCCCAGGCTGGCCAAGTAGTGCAGCTGCCCGAACGTCCGGGCGAAAGTGGTCTTGCCGCCGTTGTTCGGGCCGCTCACGACCAGGATCCGCTCCGGGTCGGCGAGGTGAAAATCATTGGACACCACCACTCCGCCGTCGCTCGCGAGCTTCGTCGCCAGCGCCAGATCGAACGTCTCGCTTGCCGCGATGTCCTTGGACCGTGCCGACACGCGCGGGAGTGAGAGATCGAGACCTCTCGCCTTCAGCGGCTCGATGTATTCCAGGAAGGCGACGTAGAACTGGATCTCCCGGTCGAATCGCCCGATCGTGTCGTCGAGATATCGCGCATGTCGCGTGCAGAACTGTTCGAGCCTCGCGAAGGCCTCCGGATGCAGCTGCGCGACGAGGTCGAGGATCCGTGCCTCGATGTGGTTCATGTCCGCGGACTCGCGGAACCGCACCCGATGGTCGCCTGCGGCGCCCTGCTTGAACTTCTCGAAGGTGCGTTCGATCTCAGAGCTCATGTCGGCCTCGTCCTCATACCGGCTCACCCTCACCCGGTTGCCCCTGAGGTGGACTGTGTACCTGACGGCCGCGAGATCGTCCTGGACGGCTTGCGTATCCTGGGCGAGCGCGATGAAGGCCTCCGACTCGACGTGCTCGGCCAGATAAGGGCGCAAGGCGAGAAATCCGCGCGAGCGCGGCTCGAGCGCGTCGAGTTCCTCCCGCAGTGCACGAACCGTGCGGCAGTAAACCGACGCCGCCTCGACGAACCAGCGCTGCTGCTGGCGCGCGTAGTGGAGCTTCGCCATGAGCGCCAGGTGCCCCCGCATCTGCTGCATGCCAGTGGCAAACGTGCGCACGGCCTCGAGCAGACGCTCCTGCTCCAGGTCCCTCAGGACGTGATGGCGGTAGTGAACTGCCTCGACCTCGTGCAGCGGCTGATAGAAGAGCGAGGCAAGGTCATACTCCTCGCGCCCGGCCGTCAGAGAGGCCACGACCTGGTCGAGACGCAGGTCGGCGAAGAAGTCCGGTTCGCTGACCGACTCGTCGACGGGGCGTTCGACGCCGTCGAACAAGATGCTGTGAAACGGGGGCGCCGCCGCTGGTGCGGAACCATCAGATGAGATCATGAGCTTCCACCGGACCTAGTTTCGGTAGAAGCCATCAGCCGCGCCGGCGGTTCAGAGGCGGGCCTCATCGCCTGTTCTGATCATACCCAGCCCGTCTGCCCGTCTACCTGCTCCACCCGTCGGATATTCTGGGTTCGAGCGATGAGGCTCGCTCAGACCGCGGTCGCCGCCGCTGATGGCCTCTAACGGCACGAGGTTTCGTGGAGGCATTGCAAGCTGTGCACAGGTCCGAGCTCTACTGTCGCATCGAACCCCGACGGCTCAGCCACGGCTAGGCTCAACCGGAGGGAAAGCGCACTCTCGGATGCAGAGATCGAGCACAAGCGCAAGGGCCGCGGCCGCGGCGCTGGGGCTCACCGCCGCCGCTGTGCTCGTGGCGATCGCCGCGCGTGCCCCGCTGTCGCGGGCGACGCCGGTCGACGCCCGGTCCGCACAGGCGCCCACCATCGCGGTGTTCATGGTGCTGATCGGGGTCGGGATCCTGATGCTCGCGGCGCTCGTGTTCGTGGCCTGGTCCGGGCGGCGACGCAAGGACGATCCGCCGGAGCTCGAGCCGCCGCCGATGGAGGTGCATTGGCTGGTGAAACTCGTGGCGACCTTGCTGCCGCTCGCGCTCGTGGCCGCATTGGTGACAGCCGCGTTGATCGGCGCCAGACGCGCGCGCACCTCCACCGGGCCCGGAAGCGCCGGGTTTGGGAGCGCCGGGCTTGGGGCGGGATCCGGCCGTCCGCCGTCGAGCAGCGGCCGAACCGGGTTCGTGTTGCCTGCCTGGTTTCCGTGGACGGTGCTCGGGATCGTCGCGGTCGCTGTCGCCGCCGGCTTGATCGTGCTGTGGCTGCGCCGGCGGCGGCTCTCGGAGGGGCCGTCGGAGGCGAAGGCGACCCGCGCGGCCGTCGAGGCTGCGATCGATGCGCTGGATGCCGAGGCCGACCCGCGCCGCGCCGTGATCGCCGCCTACGCGGCGATGCAGCGGACGCTCGGGGAGCGGGGGATCGCGCGCTCGCCCACGGAGGCGCCGCGCGAGTATCTGCGGCGGGTGCTCGCGGCCAGCCGCGCCACGGAGCGCGATGCGACGACGCTGACCGACCTGTTCGAGGAGGCTCGCTACAGCACCCACGCGATTCCCGAGCGTTTACGCGAGGTCGCTCTGTCTGCCCTGCGTTCGCTCCGCAGCCGGCTGCAGGCGGAGGGGCCGGCGTGACGCTGCTCGCGTCGATCGCGCTGGTCGTGGTGGCCGGGATCGCGCTGGCGGTACTGGTGGCGCTGCTGCCCGAACCGCGCCCGATACGCCGGCGTCGGCGTAAGGCACCCGAGCCCGCGCGGCCAGACCAGCTGGCGAGGCTCGAACGGCTGGTGACCACGGCGGGAACGAGCGCGACGCATGCCCACGCCTATCTGCGCCCGGTGCTGGTCGAGATCACCGCGCACCGGTTGGCGGCGCGGGGTCAAACGCTCGAGCGGATGCCGCCCGCGACCGGACGAGCGCTTCTCGGAGATCGCCTGTGGGACCTGGTCCGCCCCGATCGTCCGTTCCCGGAGGACAGATATGGACCTGGGGTCCCGGCGCAGGAGCTGGGAGCGATGCTGGAGGTGCTCGAGCGGCTATGAACGGATCCCTTTCACCTCGAACGCCCGGTGTGCTCGCACTGGCGGCCGCCGGGCTGATTGCAGGGCTGGCCACGGGCCGCCCCGAGTTCGTACTGCTCGCGATCCCATTTCTGATCTTCGCCGGGGTCGGGCTGGTCATGGCTCGCGAGCCGCGCCTGACGGGCGAGATCGAATTCGAACGGACGCGACTGCTCGAGGGCGAAGCTGTGGGGGCGAGCGTGAAGCTGGTCAACGGTGGGACACAGGCGGTCGAGCTGGAGCTGGTTCCGGTGCGGACCAGGCACTTGGTGCTCGACCCCGCGGACACGGTGGCGGTGCGCGTGCCGGCTCGATCGGAGACGCAGCTCACGTTGTCCGCGCGGCCACGGCGGTGGGGCGCCCACGCGGCCGGCCCGCTGGTCGTCCGGGCTCGCGATCCGCTCGGTCTCACGACATGGGAGGGCCGGCTGGGGCGGCGGGTCGATCTGCGCGTGTTTCCGCGCGAGCAGCGGCTGCGAGAGCTCGTGGCGCCGCTGCGGACACAGCCATTCCTCGGCGCGCACGTGGCCCGCGCGCGCGGCGACGGCATCGAGTTCGCCGACATCCGTCCGTTCCGGGTCGGCGATCGAGTGCGGCATGTGAACTGGCGGGCGACGGCCAGGCGCGGCTCCCTCCAGGTGAACCAGCGCCACCCGGAGCATTCGAGCGATGTCGTTCTCCTTCTCGACACCTTCGAGGAGGCCCGGGATCAGGCCAGCGGGACGCTGGACTCCGCGGTGCGCACCGCCGCCGCGCTGGCCAGGGTCCACTTGGCCCGGCGCGACCGGGTCGGGCTGGTCGACTTCGGCGGCACGCTGCACTGGCTCGAGCCCGCGTTCGGGACGACGCAGCTGTACCGAATCATCGACGCGTTGCTCGCGAGCGACATCGCGTTCAGCTACGCGTGGCGGAACGTCGACAGCATCCCACGCAGGGTCCTGCCGCCGGGGGCCCTGATCCTCGCGATCACGCCGCTGCTCGACGAGCGCTCGATCGCGGTGGTCACCGACCTGCGAACGCGCGGTTGCGATCTCACGGTGATCGAGGTGTCCCCCTTGGATCACACCTCGCCGGGTCCGTCCGCAGGAGATGCCCTCGCCTACGAGCTCTGGAGGCTCCAGCGCGACGCGCTGCGGGCGCGCTTGCGGGCGCTGGGGATCGGCGTCGCGGTGTGGGGGCGGGAGGGCACACTCGGACCGGCGCTCGAGGGGGTGAACGCATTCCGACGCTCCACCCGGCACGTGGTGCGCGTCTAGCCCTCGCGCTCGGGGCAATGGCAGCGCTGGTCTCCTTGGCCGCACTCGTGCTCACCGACGCCGGCGGCACGGGCCAGGTGGCATGGCTTGGCGCGGGCCTGGCGGCGGTGTTGCTGGCGGCGGGGGTGGCCGTGGAGTCACCCGCTCCCGTCCACGTGGCGGTGGCGGTGCTCGGCGTCACCTTCCTGGCGCGTCACGATACTCGTCTGCTGCTGGCGCCGGTGTATGGGGCTGGCCTTCTGCTGATGGACGACCTCGCGATCCGGACGATGGAGCTGAGCGGCGTAAGCCGGATCGCCCCCGGGGTGATCAGCGCTCGCGTCGGGGCGACAGTCGCCGTGGCGGCGGCCGGTGCCTGCGCGGCCGCTGTCGCCGCACTCGCGGTGAACGGCGGACCGGCGCGCTCCGTGATCCTGACCGCGTTGGGCGCGCTGGCCGCCGTTGCCGCCGTCGGTGCGATTGTCCGGTTGGCCCGCCGGCGATACCGGTGGTCGCCCGCCGCGGACTCGCCAGGCACGCCGCGTAGGTCGACCCCGTCCACGCCCCATTCCCATATGACGCTTGATGACCGGTGAGCGCCGACCCATGGACCCTGCCTTTTACAGCATTCTCTTCCGGCGACCGGATGACAGTTACCCCGGGGCTACCGAGGAGCCCGACTACTTCGCGGACTTGAACCTCGACCAGGTGCTTGAGTCGATGACCGCGGGCCGCGAGGAGTACGCGCTGTCGCCGTTCTTTTACTCGCCACTGCACGATGATGCAGCCGTCCGCTACCGCCACGAGGTCCTCCGCGACCTAGAGCAGCCAGAGCTGCTCGAGGCGGTGACGCGTTTCGCCGAGGGGATGAGGCGGATGCGAGCGCATCTTGCCCAATCCGCTGAGCTGCACCACGAGCTCCAGCAGCAGTCGTGGTTTGTGGATGCGATCGATATCTACTGCGAGGCCGTCCGCGCGCTCGTCGATGAGCTGGCCGCGCGACGGCCGGCCTCCGAAGGCTTGAGGAGCTTTCGCGACCACCTGGCAGGCTACGTCGCCTCGACCGACTTCACCGAGCTCGTCGAAGAGACCGGAGAGCTGGAGCAGGCGCTAGCTGCGATTCGGTACTCGATCCGGATTCGAGGGGGGAAGGTCAACGTGACCGACTACTCGGGCGATGCTGACTACAGCGCCCGCGTCGAGGAAACGTTCGCGAGGTTCCGTCAGGGAGCAGTGAGGAGCTATCGAGTGGCGCCCGGCGCCCACGCCGAGATGAACCACGTCGAGGCGCGGATCCTCGAAGGGGTGGCACAGCTGCACCCAGAGCTGTTCGCGCGTCGCGCCGATTACTGCTCTCGGCACCGCGATTACCTCGACGCGATCGTGGCCAGGTTCGATCGTGAGGTTCAGCTCTACGTGTCCTACCTGGAGCTGATCGGGCCCCTTCGGGCGGCGGGCCTTCCGTTCTGCTACCCGCACGTGTCGGATTGTTCTAAGGAGATCGAGGCGGTTGACACGTTTGATCTAGCCCTGGCGACCAAACTCGTGCGCGAGAGGCGC
>Ga0335073_10006855_pt1 | contig 15997 bp, 12 predicted proteins | sample Lox_Sample_22_FD_207093 | JGI IMG/M metagenome (GOLD analysis project Ga0335073, IMG submission 207093) | Soil microbial communities from Loxahatchee National Wildlife Refuge, Florida, United States - Lox_Sample_2.2 | ecosystem: Environmental > Terrestrial > Soil > Wetlands | place: USA... | reverse complement strand
CGTTCAGCACGGGCCGTGTACGCAGCCGCTCGACCACTTGCTGGAAGGTTTTCACCAGATCGATTACGTCCGCGGCAATTTCCGGTTCCGTTCCTTCAGCCTCCATGAATTCCTTCAGCGAAGGATTCGTCAGAACGGCGTCTTCGATCTGCTGCTTTTGCAAGAGCATCTGCGCCGCCGATTTGAACTTCTCATGTTCGAGCAGCCGATTGACGAGCTCACTCCGTGGATCTTCCTGCTGCTCGTTCGCAGCTTCCGGATCACGGGGCAGCAGCATCTTCGACTTGATGTGAATCAGCACCGCCGCCATATAGATGAAATCCGCCGCCACGTTCACATCCAGCTCACGCATCTTCTCGACATAGGCGAGATACTGCGCGGTGATCTTTGCAATCGGAATGTCGTAGATATTAATATCCTGCTTGCGAATGAGATCGAGCAGCAGATCGAGCGGCCCCTCGTAAACGTCAGCAACGGCTACGGCGAAAGGAAAATCGCTCTCTTCTTTTTTCGCCGCTGGTTTCGCGGAGGAAGTGTTTCCCACGACGGCAGCTGGAATCGCGGCTGACTGATCTTCGGAAATTATTTTCGCGTCTTCCATCATGTTGAAGAGGGTGGAATTTCCAGTCTTTTACTTCAACTCCAACGACATCCCCATGGCCGCACGCACATCATCCATGGTCTCGCCGGCGGCCGCTTTGGCCCGCTTCGTGCCGTCCTCCAGAATATCCCACGCCAGCCTTGGATTGTCTTCGAATTTCTTGCGCCGCTCTTGAATGGGGTTCAAAATTTGCACCAGAGCATCTGCCGCCCAGCTTTTGCACTCAATGCAGCCGATCCCCGCCGAACGGCATCCCTCATAAACTTTCGCCATGGTTTCCTTGCTGCTGAAAAGCTTGTGCAAATCGCCGACGGGACAAACGTCCGGATTCCCAGGATCCGAGCGCCGCACCCGCGCCGGGTCCGTTACCATCGTTTTCAACTTCTGCCGTACCACCGGCTCAGGATCCGTCAGCAAGATCGTATTGCCATACGATTTCGACATCTTGCGGCCATCGGTCCCCGGCAGCTTGGCGGCAGGTGTGAGCAGCGCTTGCGGCTCAGGAAACACCCATAAGCGCTTAAGCCTTTCCTCAGCAATATCTGGCGACACAATGCCTGGCTGTCCGATGCCCGTTTCCAAATCCTGCTTTGGATAGAGCACGTTAAATCTCCGCGCGACCTCTCGCGTCAACTCGACATGCGCGACCTGGTCTTCACCCACTGGAACGCAGTGCGCTTTGTAGACCAGGATGTCCGCCGCCTGCAGCACCGGATAGCCAAGAAATCCATAGGTGCCGAGGTCCTTGTCCCTAATGTTCTCGCGTTGCTCCTTGTACGTAGGAACACGCTCCAGCCAGCCCAGCGGGGTAATCATCGACAGCAGTAGATGCAGTTCCGCGTGCGCCGGAACATGCGACTGAATGAAGATCACCGACTTTTCGGGATCGAGCCCTGCCGCCAGCCAGTCGAGCACGACCTCGATCGAATTCTCTTTTACCCGCGACGTGTCCGCGTAGTCCGTCGTGAGCGCGTGCCAGTCGGCGACTTCAAAAAAACACTGATACTCATTTTGCATGCGCACCCAGTTCTCAAGCGCGCCGACGTAGTTGCCGAGATGCAGCTTTCCCGTTGGGCGCATGCCGCTGAGCACGCGTTTGCGATTTTGAGTTGGTGTCATCCCGTTTTCGCCAAATGAAACGCTTCTCCGCAACACGAAACCGCTCATCCGGCGTGCCGGAGCGCTTGCATTTTCGCTATCGCGCAGGACCTTCGATAGTACCACGCAAACGCGGCTTTCATGATCGCTCCGCGAATCTCAGAAGGACCTCATGCTTTATAATTCGCCCGCCTTGTCCTCAACGACTTCTACCGCGGCGCAAGCGCCCGCCACGCTCGCGCGAAAGCTGCGCGCGACCGACTACTTCACTCTCGGCTGGGGCACGATGGTCGGCGTGGGCTGGCTCGTCATCATGGACGACTGGCTCTCGCGCGGCGGCGCCCTCGGAGCCCTGCTCGGATTCCTCATCGGCGGCGCCGTTCTTCTTCCCATCGGATGGGTCTACGGCAAGCTGGTCGCCGCCATGCCCGATGCCGCAGGCGAAATCGCCTATACCGCGGCGGTATTTCCGCCGTCGGTCAGCTTCGCTACCGGATGGATGATGATGCTCGCTTACTTCATCGTCTGCCCCTGGGAAGCCGTGGCCCTCGGACGAATCGCCGCTTATATCATTCCAAGTCTCGATTCGATCCCTCTCTACACCATCGCAGGGCGGCCGGTCTACCTGCCGCATTTGTGTGTGGGCTTGGGACTGACCGGGCTGCTTACGATCCTGAACTACCGCGGCATCCGCCTGAGCGCCAGCTTTCAGAACTGGACCAGCTTCGGCACACTCGCTCTGTTCGTTCTGTTCGTGGGCCTGGGAGTGAGCCACGGAACAGCAGCAAACTTTCCTCCGTTGTTCACCCACACACCGCTGGTTTCGATTCTGCTCGTCATCCAGATCGTGCCGTATTTCATGACCGGATTCGAATCCGTCGGCAAAGCCGCCGAAGAAGCCAGTCCCGAATTCCGCACCGGTGGCTTCTTGCGCGCCATCTGGATGGCCATCTTCGTCGGGATGCTTTTCTACGCAAGTATCGTCGCGGCAGTCGCCGTTGTCGCTCCCTGGCGTCGACTGATCGGCGCAAAATTCATGACGGCGGTCGCCTTTCAGCATGCAATTGGCTCGCACTGGATCGTAAATATCATCCTGGCTGCGGCCTTACTTTCGTTGTTCAAATGTTTCAACGGAAATTTCGTCGCCGCCAGCCGACTGATTTTCGCGCTGGGCCGCCGGGGCATGATCCACCACCGCGCGGGCGCAGTCCATGCCCGCTATCAAACCCCTTTTCTGGCCGTACTCCTGGTCGGCCTCGCCACCGCAGCCTGTATGTTGTTGGGAGATGCGATCCTTGTCCCCATCACCGAAGTCGGTTCGGTCGCCTGCGCAATCGGATGGTCGGCGACCTGCGCGGCTTACCTGGCGCTCAGTCGCAAAAAGCAAAACTGGAAGCAATCAACGCCTGAGCGCGCTCTTGCAATTCTCGCTTTGCTCGTCGGCACCGCGATGGTCCTCATGAAAATCCTTCCCGGCATCCCGGGCCATTTCACAATTTATGAGTGGATTGCGCTCGCCGGATGGCTTGCAGGAGGGGCGATCGCTTCGGCGGGGAACAGCGGCAGAATTGCATGACGGAAGCATCACGCCAGGTCAAGAGCAAGTTTGATCCCGTCCTCAACCCGGCGCAACGCGGGAACACTCAAACGACCCAATGGAGGATAGACCGCGGCCTGCTTTTCCAGTGTGGTTACTTGATCGCATTTGGCCCAGGACTCGCGACGCAGGCCGCCATCGCCCGCAGCAATCGCGACACGCAGAGCGAATCGCCCATGATGAACCGAGGTGATCGGCACCACGCAAACATCCAGGGCATGACGATTAAGGACGTCGCTCGAAATGATCAGCGCTGGCCGATCTTTATCGAGACGCATCAAGTAAACTTCGCCGCGTTTGGGATACCAGCTTGATGGAGGCTTGGCCATCTCTCAATCCCGGGAAAGCGCACGCTTCGAAGCCTTCTGAAACGCGGCACGCTCTTCGGCAGCTTTTGCGCCCTCGCCGGCAAAGAACTCCGCAGCCTGCTGCTCCAGAGCTTCGCGATGTTCCCAATCCAGCGCCCGCTTCAAGAGCTCGTTTACTCGCTCGCTGGTGGACCGAGTTCCCTTTGTGCTGGAGATTTCCTTCATAATATCGCTGCTAATAGTAAATGTACGCGCTTCCTTCATATATTTGATATTATACCGCACCCCATGAAGCCGGCATTAGCGCTTGAGCTTGGCCTGCTCCGAGTTCGACAGCAGGGATACGCGCGGCTGGGCTAGAGTCCCGCTGATCGCGTATCCAGCCGCTCCTCCGGCTGCGCGCAGCAATTTGAATTGCAATTCGCGTGTGGACGATGCGGTGCCGCTTAGCTCGAACGCGCCCGCTTCACTTTCGAGCTTTGCGTTTCGGATTTCGATCTCTCGCGCGCGCAGCCGCACCTGTCCCGAGAATAGGGCGAACTTCAGCTCCTCTGGAGTTTCCAATGCCATATGCGGCAGCACTCCATCGCGAGCCTCAAAATGCAGAGAACCCTCCGCCGATTGCCAGAACTCGGTCGCCCTATCGCCATTCGCCGTTAACTGGTACGTTCCGTTTGCGGTTCCGGTGATCCATGAATCTTTCATCATCTGCTGCGCCATGTCAGCGAGCGATACTCCGCTTATGGTGCCGCTGCTGATTGAAACCGGCGGCGCTACCCCAAAATCAGTTTGCCACTCGCCGCGATACATTCCCCCTAGAAGATTTGCCCTCATGTCTGTAATTGTCAGCTTGCCGGAGCCAAGAGCAAGCCGCGCGGCGACGTGCGTGGCCGCGACACCATGGATCTGCAGGTGCTCGGCGGCGATCTGGCCCGACGCACGCAGATTCGCAAAGAAGGATGGCGCCGCGGTACTCGGCTCAAGCACGCGATACCATGGCCGCGCTTTCGGACTCGACCGGAGCCACGCACTCAAGTCACTCATCGCGGCCCGCTTCGATCTCAAATTGAAGTGAATTTCGCATTGCGAGGGAGCGCCGCATCCGCGGGGCATCTCCAGCGACCCTGTCCACATAGAATTGGCCGCCTTCGCATTCAGCTTCTCGACCCGCACAGAATCCGGAAGCAACCGCATATCCGCCGACAGGACTTCCACCGGCGCTTGGGTTCCCCGTAGGGTAATCCGGAGATTTCGCAGCTTGGCCGTTCCGGTGATTTGTGGCGCCATAAAGTTCTGCGGACCACTACCCCACCCGGGCCACGCTCCGCGAATCTGCAGATCCGACTGCACATCGCCAGCTGCGGTCGCCTGTAACGCAGGAATGCCCGCCAGCCGGGCTGCCGCCAAGGTTTTCCCGGTCTCGCTTTCGCCCTCCAGTAACAGCTCGTAGCCTTCCCGATCGATCCATCCGCCCGCTATAAGTTTTCCAACCCCCAATGAGAACGGACCGATAACCATCTGCGGCCCCATGCCAAAACCCATGCTGGGCAATTTCTTGTGGAATGCTTTCGCGGTCTCCAAAAACCGCGAAGACGTTGGCCCGCCCGTGAGCACGAAGGGAATCGTTTCGGGTGCGATCTCAGCATGGTTCGCGCTTGATACCAGCCGACAATTCTCGACCTCGCCCCGTCCTTCGAAGCGATTTATCGATGCCTGGGGATTGCGCTCTAGCTTGAGGCTTCCCTGCACCGTTCCCTGCACCACGAGATCGTCAGGAAGATTTTTTTTCGCCCGACGCATCAGCCGGACCAGCGCACTCGCCGGCACGCGCTCCGCATTCAAAAGCAGATCGTACTTATGACTTCCGGGAAAACCGGCCGCGCCTTTCAGGGTTACAACTCCGTCTCGCACCGGCGCATTGCACAGAATGTCGGAAAAGCCTCGATCGATCGAACTGTATAGCGCGTCACAGTGGGCAGCCAGCCGCAAAGCTTCCCCGCTGGTGATGTCATAACGTCGAAAATCCTGAATGGAGGCGTCACTCGCGATCGCAACTCTGGCCGGCGTACCGGTCAACACGGCTCCCAGCTGCACGGCACCGCGCCAGCCCTGATCGACTCCGGTGAGAAACTTCGTCAACTGGCCGAGCTGCGGACGATCCCACTCCACGCTGAAATTCAATGGCGTCTCGCGCAGCACGGCTGCCCGTCGCCATGTTCCGTTGACGCCAAGAACTCCCGTATCGTTCAGGTTCAGATCGGTGCGAGTGGGCTGCGCCTTTAACCGCACCCCCCACGTGTTTTCCGACTCTTGCCACAGAGAAAAATCTGCGTTCGTCAGCGCGTAAGGCTTTTTCTCGCGGCCCACCATGAAGTTGATCCGGCCCGACGAGCCTTCAATGTAGGGAAATCCTGGACGCGGCTCTAGTCGCGCCTTCGCCGTCGGCGCCAATGGAACCTGCGCAGTATGCGCCAAAAGCGTCTCCACGTTCCAATGGCCATCCGTCCCCCGTACTAGATTCAAGCTAGGCTCGCTCATGTCGAGGCGCGCGATCTCCAGCCTGCCGCGCAGTAGCGAAGTTAAGCGCAGCGTGGCCGTCACTTCCCCGGCTCGCAACATGGGCTCGGCGCCGAACGTGGCATCGTCATAGACGACAAGATTCTCCAGATTGAATCCCGGCCAGGGCAGCAGGCGGATATGCACCGATCCAATATCGACGGCACGCCCCACCCCTGAACTGATGGAACGAATGATTCGCGATTTCAGCGGGGATGCGCCCGGGCGCAGCAAAAACAAAAGCAGCACAACCACTGCCGCGATCGCCCAGTGCCGTTTTGAAGAGAGAAGCTTCAACGCGCCCTCACCGTCGGCTAAGGCGCTTCATCGTACAGGCCTGAAGGTCCGATTCCAACGGGTTTCGTCGAAGAAATGAATGATTTCCCGGCCCGCGAACAGAATGCGGTCGCTCCAGTCCGTCTTGGTGTATTGATTTTCCGGTGTCTCGAATGACCAATAAATAAACATTGGCCGGCCGATAATATTCTGCCGCGGAATGAAACCCCAATACCGGCTGTCGAGGCTTACCCCGCGATGATCGCCCATCGCGAAATAGTGGCCCGGCGGAACGACCAGATCATCGCCGTGCACGTACTGCTCCATCTCTGCCGCCCACTCCGGATACACGCCATAATCCTCCGACGGAGGAATCGACGGAAAATTGTTGCGATACTCATCCGCCGCGTTGTCCCGGTCATGTAAAACGTACCACTCGTTCAGCGCCACTCCGTTGCGATACACCACGCCATTCCGCAGATGAATGCGATCCCCAGGAGTTCCGATAATACGCTTCACTACGTAGAGCCCGGGCTCGGCGGGCGAGAGAAAAACCACGATGTCGCCATGACGCGGATCGCGATACGGCAGAACCGGGCCCATCCAGCTCGTCTTCGGCGCAAACGAGATGCGGTTTACGAAAACGTGATCGCCGATCAGCAGAGTGTTCTCCATTGAACTGGAAGGAATCTCGAACGCTTGCACGATAAACGTGATGATGAACAGACCGGTGACCAGAACCGCGCACAGCGACGCCAGGAACTCGACGGTCGTTTCCTTCGGCTTCTCCGGAACTCGTTCTGGTGCCTTTTCGCGGCGCACTTTCTCGGTCAAAACGCTCGTATCCGAATTCTTGAGTCTAGGCACTGCAATCTTTCTGTTCCCTGTGCAGAATGAAACTAGAAGCTATGTCACCAATCGGTTTTGAAAGGGTGCGACTTCCAGCCGCAGCGGTCATGCCCCCAAATGCCAGGCTGAGGGGTCCGTCAAACTCCTGACTATTCAGTGTACCAGCCGCAGCGTGCGATTCCAGCGTGTGATCTGAAAGAAATGCGTAACCGCATAGACCATGTGATTCAACCGTGCAGCCAGCGTCGGAGACGGATTGTCGTCCCAATCGCGCACCGACCAATAGATGATCAGCGGCCTTCCCACCACATTTTCGCGCGGGACGAATCCCCAATAGCGGCTGTCCTGACTGTCGTCGCGGTTGTCGCCCATCACGAAATAATTGCCCTGCGGAATGATCAGCTCGCCGTCTTCCACAAGTTTATGCATTTGCAGCAGCCACGGTCCTTCCATGTTCATGGCGTAGGTATCGAGACGGGGAAAATCGTCGCGGAACAGGCTATTGGGATCGCTCGGGTTAGTCGGCTCCATGTACCGCACATACGGCTCGTCCAGCGGCTTGCCATTGATCAACACTTTCTTGTTGACCAGCCGCAACCGGTCGCCGGGAAGCCCGACCACCCGTTTTACAAAATGCTGCTTGGGATCGACCGGATACAAAAACACGATGATGTCGCCGCGCCGAATCTTTTGATAGGGCACAACGTAATCCCCGATTCCACCGCCGCCGTAACACAGTTTATTGACAAGTAAATAATCCCCCACCAGCAGCGTATTCTCCATCGATTCCGAGGGAATCTGGAATGCCTGCACGATGAAGGTGATCACGAACACGGCGATGACAACCGTGCCCAGCAGCGACTCGATCGAGCTGATCAAATCGCCTTCGAAGGTTCGGATGATTGGCCGCGGTGGAGAGTCCATGAATTCTACTGGTCCGCAGCTCCTGACGTGGGCTTCGTTTCCGTCTTCGACCGCGCCGCCAGCGAGGTCAGTAACTGCCGTGCCGCATCCTGCTCGGCGTTCTTTTTGGTCGAGCCTTTGGCCCGCCCCACCAACTCAGGATTTTTGCCGCTTTTCATATTCAGACGCGCTTCCACCGTAAAAGTCTTGCTGTGCTCTGGGCCAGTTTCCTCCACCAGCACATACGCAGGTTGAGGCAATCCCAGGCTCTGCAGCGCTTCCTGCAGCGCCGACTTGAAATCCGTCACGGGCAGCGTTTCGCCCTGCCGCGCCATCCGCTCCAACTCGGGTTCAACAATATTGTGGAGAACAAAATTGCGCGCTACTTCAAATCCACCATCCAGATAGATCGCCGCCAGAATCGCTTCCAGGGCGTCCACCAGCAGCGCCGTCTTGCTGCGCCCGCCGCTCTTTTCTTCGCCGCGGCCGAGCCGCAGATAATGTCCCAGCTCGAGCCGCTGCGCCACCTGAATTAGATGGCGCTCACTCACCAGATGCGCCCGCAATTTTGAAAGATCGCCCTCGCGGAATTGCGGGAAACGCCGGAACAATTCTTCGCTCGTGACCAGCGACAACACGGCATCGCCGAGAAATTCGAGCTGCTCATTGTCGCTGACCTTGTATTTATGTTCGCCCGCCCGCTGCGACTCCTGCTCGCGCGCCTGCGAACTGTGCGTCACCGCCTGTTCTATGATCGCACGCCGCCGAAAGTGATAGCCTAACGCCGCCTCCAGGCCCGAAATTTCCCTTTCTTTCATTTTTGTGTCGGGGAGGGCCGCCATCGGACAGGCCAGCAGCCGGTGCTCTTTCTCAGGTTCGCAGGATACGGTGGTCGGCTGTCCTGCGGGGCGGTAGCTGCACCGCAGGACGGCATCATCGCTCAGGCTGGCTCTCGTACCTAGTTTTTCGCCGGCGCACTCTGGCCCGGAGCCGTGCCGCTGTTCAGCTTTGTCAGCCGGTCCTGTTCCGCGCGCGCCGCTTTGCCCGCCGGCGAGTCGGCATGATCTTTCGTCAGATCCACCGCCTGATTGGCATACTTCAAAGCCTCAGGAATCTTGTTCTGCATGTCGAGCGCAACTGCCAATCGCAGCACCGCGACCGAATCCAGTTGTTGCGGGAACGCATCAATCGACTTGCGCAGATAGTCTTCCGCCTGCGGCCAATCCTTCGCGTTCGAGGCCAACGTTCCTAAAACTGCATAGGCATTCGATCGCAGAAATCCTTTGTAGGCCGCCAGTTGCTCCGGTGGGTATCCGCTGGTCGGAACATCTGTGTCGATGGTCGTCAGCGCGTGCTCCGCGTCTTTTTTTGCCTCGGCCAGACGCTGATCTTTGTCGAGATCAGTATCGCGTGTGCGCTCGGTCAAGACCTGCGCCACGCCCACCAGCGCCTCCGGATCGTCCGGGTCGTAGCTCAGCGCCTTCTGGGCCATCTCCATCATCTTGTCGCCGTTGTTCGCCTGCTGGTAACGCTGCATGGCCGCTTTGTAGAGCATCACCCGCAATTCGCTGTCAGGATATTTCGTTGCGAAATCGTTCGCAGCCTTCTCCAGTGCGGCCGGATCGGCCAAAGCCATGGCGGCTTTGTAATCATCGAATTCAGGCTGCGTCTTAGCCTGTGGCGGACGCTTCCCCGCCGGTGCGGCCTGTGTCTGTCCGGACTGCGCCTGGCCCGACTGCGTTTGCCCGGCCTGCGGGTTCTGCGTTGTAGCTTTGTTCTGCGCGAAGCTCCACGCGCACGCTCCCAGCATTGCGATCAAGACGGCTGCTCGCATCATGCGTTCTCCTCGTTGCACACGTTTTCTCTTCCGAAATCCTTCATTATTCCGATATCTCAAGGGCAACCGTGCATTCTACCGCATCCCTCGAAACCGAAGATTGTTGAATTGCTTCGCGCCCTTGGCGGCAGTTCTTGGCGAACTTCGCGTTCAGGAGCTTCGGAGCGGGGCGCGCGAAAGTCCGAGCCGTCAATCAATGCTCATCGTGCGCCTTATTGCTCTTCGCTGCTCACGCCATCGGAAGTCACTGCTGCGGCTTCACCGGAGGCTCATATGCCTGCTGCAGCCCCCGTTCGGCAGCCTGTTTCACCTCGGGCAATGCCGCGCCCACGCTCAATGCCGCGCGGTACTCGTTGAGAGCCGCTGCCCGATCTTCCTTCATATCAAGAATCCGCCCCAGATACACGTGCGACCACGCCAGCACTTTCGGGTCTTTCGTCGCCTGAATCGCCTTCTGAAAATTCTCCTGCGCGCCGTCCCGATTCTTAGTCGCCACGGCTACCTGCGCCAGAATGAACAACGCCCGCCCCTGGTCGCCGACCTTTCGCTCGATAGCTTCTTGCGCCAACTCCTGCGCGCCCTTGGCATCGCCCGCAGCCAGGCGCTGCTCTGCAGTCGAGAGCATGCGCCGGTCTTCCATGCGCGAGAGCTGGACTAACTCCGGCGACGCGACCTGCGCGAACTCCATATCGGCCGACGCCCTCAGTTCCGCCTTTAGGTCGATTGCATCGATCATCTCCGGATACGCCGTCCGCAATCCCTCCGGATCTTTCTCGAATTTGACAAACGCGTCATAGAAGTAGCGGGTCAGAATGTATCCCTGTTTCACGGCATCGTCGACCGCCTGCGTGCGCATCGCCTCGGCCGTGTGTTTCGTACCGGTCGTCCGAATCTCGATCGCGCGAATCATGCATTCGGTCACCAGCAGTGAAATGTCGTCTTTGAAGCTCTGTTCGATCGGCGCGCGTTGCACCGATTGCAGCAGCGGCTCGACGCGCTTAATCGCTACGAAATTCTTCTCCGCCAACGGGTCGAGCAGGTAATGAAGATACGCATGCCGGATCTCTTCCATCTTCAGCGGAGCCGCCGAGTGCGGATCGGGAGACGGAAATACCACGACGTAATAGTCCATCCCGTAATTGCGCGCATTCACTTGGTCGGGATCGCCGAGATAATCCAGAAATACGGTGAACGTGCGCCCCAGATATCCGCCCGACTGCATCTTCAAATAAATATCGGTGTCGAAAACCATCTTGGCCAGCGGATCGTGGTAGCGCTCCACCAGCGCCGCATAATTGAGCCGGTGCCGCTCCCAGATGTTATGGATCTGCGCGGCGTTATAGAACAGCTCCAGTTGCTTGCTGAAGTTGGAGATGACCGCGGCATCGGGCGGCAGATCGTCTTCCTTCACTCGCGGCAGAAAATTCGGAGGTCCTTCCAAATACAACGCCAGAGAAATGTATTGCGAGAGATCGTGAGCCGGACCGCTGGTCCGGTGCGCCTCATACCACAGACACATGGTAGCCGCCGCTTCCTGCGCATTCGGCGACTGCCGCAACACTTTCTGGATCTCGTCGCGAATCGTCAGCCGCAGCGGATCAGAATCCTTCAGATCGGCGTCGTAACCGCAGGTATTCATGGCCGCGAGGACCGTGAAAACCGTCTCGCTGGTGTCGAGCGTAATGGGACTGCTATTGTCTGCAAGAGACAATGGCACCCACAGCCCAATTACGGCTGCCACGCACACGAGACTTACGATAAAACCTAAACCGTGTTTCAAAAATTGGTTTCGGGAAGCGCACGAACTCACCGGCTGCGGAAAAAAGAACCGACTCGGTAAAATCGGGAAGGGCACGAGTTTACTCGTGCCGCCAAGCCGTTGAATCAATGTCGGCGCTTCAGCGCCTGGGGTACGCTTTAGTACCGCCGAAGACTTCGTCCGCAGCCTGTTCAGCCGTGCCGACCTCGCCCCCCCCTGACGCGGCTTTACTGGGCACTGAAAAAAGAGCCCTATCGGTAAAATCGGGAAGGGCACGAGTTTACTCGTGCCGCCAAGCCGTTGAATCAATGTCGGCGCTTCAGCGCCTGGGGTACGCTTTAGTACCGCCGAAGACTTCGTCCGCGGCCTGTTCAGCCGTGCCGACCCCGCCCCCCCCTGACGCGGCTTTACTGGGCACTGAAAAAAGAGCCCTATCGGTAAAATCGGGAAGGGCACGAGTTTACTCGTGCCGCTAAGCCGTTGAATCAATGCCGGCGCTTCAGCGCCCGGAGTACGCCTTAGTACCGCCGAAGACTTCGTCCGCAGCCTGTTCAGCCGCGCCGACCCCGGCCGCCCCTGACGCGGCTTTAGCCGCTGAGGGAAGCAGACAAGGTACGCGAAAGCTATTTTTGAAACACTCTCCAGAAAGCGGCTCAGGGAATCCTCCCGCAGATCTGCCATACGCAGGGCCGGTTGGCCATCAAGAATTCGGTGGAGACTGACTTAGTGTAAGGCGTCGCGCTCAGAGGGTCAAACGTGGGCAGAGCACGGCCCGCGTGGATTTCGAGTGAAATCGGGATATGAGCCCATCACGCAGAACAGCACTGTTCTGCTGGTTGGGGTCTCCGCTACAAGATCGACGTGGACAGGGATGTGACGAGGTCTTCAGCCCGCGCGTGTGGGTTGCGTTCCGCTACTTGTCTTGTTAGTGACGACATTGGCTTGCGGCAATTTGCTACCACATTTCATATCAGCTGCGCGCGGTCTCGTTGACGCGAACGATTACTTAGCCTGCATACTATGCGGATCGGCGAGTTCTCCAGACGTTCCTTAGGGCACGGTGAAGGCCCCACCCGTAACGACGTACTGCACCGACATAGGCGAAGTAAAAGCCTCAACTCCCGACTGCTGCACCGGATTGAATTGCAGAGGCGTGCCTGCGGTGGAGTAAAGGTTCCAGAATTCCAACCCGCCGCTGGACGGTGCGGGGGCAAACCCGGCGAGCGTCGAAAGATCGGGTACCGTAAACGTGGTGTTCGTGCCCAGCCACGTCTGCGTGACATAGGTATAGGTGTTGTAGACGGTGGAGGACGACTGGAACTGGGTCCATGACGAATCGACCACAGTTCCTGCAACCGTGAAGCCGGCGGCGATCGCATTGAATGTCGGAAAAGCGGCAGCCATCGGCGGGGTAACCGAACTTGCAGGCGAAGGTAGCGTCGCCGTCACCGCGCTTGCAGCGCTGGAGGATACCAGCGCAAACAGCGATTCAGACGTGAGATTTGCGCCCGCCTGGATAAGGTAGAAATCTCCTGATTGGCTTTGACTGCTGGGGACCGTGGGATAGGTCGATTGCGGGAGTCCAGTGGTATAGGACACAGGAAGAATCGCCGACAAGCCGCCGGACGTTTGGTATGTGGTGTCAAAATCGGCGGCCGCGCCAGAAGGCACGTTTGTTATGCTGGCCGGCGCAGACCCTAACTCGTCCGCCGCTGTCATTGGCGGAAATGCGATTGAGGTGGAACTGGTTACATTGACCCCGCGCTGAATTTGAACAGCGAGAGCGGCGTTGTTGTCGCCCATTGCCACCAGCGCAACGTCAAACGTGCCGGTCGGAACGTCGAGAAGACCCTGTACTCCGGATGTTCCGAACATTTGATCTCCCCAGTAGCCTTCATATAGCAGCGTCGACGTGACGCCGGGAATCGCTGAAGCATCAAACGTCGCATTTATGCTGCCGGACAGAGAGGGACACGCTAGCGACAGAGCGGTCGTGTCTGTTGTCGTTGCTTGGATGATCGATTCGTTCGAATAGGCATTTACCGCGGCAAAGGTAGGACATATATAGGCGAAACCGTAGGCGCTGGTTTCGGCGGGCAGCGTGAACGAAACGCTGGAACCGGAAAGGGTGAGCTCCTGGAATCGGCCGGTTGTGCCAGCCTGATATGCTACTGCGCTGGGCATCGTCGCGCCGGAAAATGAAGCGGTGACGGTGGTTCCCGTCTCACCGCTGGTTCCCATCGCGCCGCCGCCACACCCTGAAGCAAAAACGGTGGTAAGTACGATTGCAATTACGGATAAACAGCAGGAGAAGGGAAATCTGGAATATCGGTCAAGACAGGAGGAGGGCGAAGCCATAAGCTATCCTTTCAGACCGTCGTAAGCTGGGATTTGTACTTGTCCCAGGATACTTTTAATCTACTCGGCGCGTCCGTGACCGGCCTCACATCGTTTCAGTCGACACCATCATGCCATAGCGCTTAGAATCCCCGCGCGCCGGCGCTCTCAACACTACTTCCGGCTTGCGCTCAGCCGCAGCTCGTAGATCTTTGCCTTGATATTGAAAAACTGAATGCCCTGATAGCCGCAGTAGATCAGACCTGGAATGCCGTCCAGGAAACCGAGGCATAGCACGTACTTGTAGAGGAAAAATAGCAGCGGCGAACCCGGCACTCCGAGAAAATGCTTCCTCAACCAGCGGCGCCGCTGCGCCTGCACTCCAAACAGCGTAGGCAGGAGCTCCGACTCCTGCTCTCCATTCAGCCAAATTCTCGCTTCCCAATTCGAATATTCATTATGTTTCTCGATATAGCGTGAAAGCGACTCCACATTGTGATGAATTAGCGGGCTCTTCAGCTGCGCCGTTCGACCATTGATCACAACGTGTTCGTGAACCTCCATATCCGCCATCGATGTGTCCTGGGTCTTCAGCCGGCATTCAAATGCGCCTTTGCCGTGCCGAAACAGCGACATCTTCCAGAAATTTGCCCCGCTGAACCGCAGCCTCCGATTGAGAAAGAACATCTGCAGCTGGATGTAATACCCGTCTGCCTCTCCTGCCTTCACCACCCCGCGAATCTCTTCGGCCAGATTCGGCGTCATAGCCTCATCGGCGTCCATCAGCAATACCCAGTCGTACTCCAACTTCAGGGTTTCCAATGCCCACTGCCGTTTCTTCGGCCAACCGCCTTTGTAGAAGAACTGCACAACCTTCGCATTATGTGAACGCGCAATCTCGACGGTCGCATCGTCGCTCTGCGAGTCGATGACGTAGACTTCTCCGAACCTGCTCAGCGATTCCAGGCAGCGCGGCAGATTCTTCGCCTCATTGCGCACCGGCACGATCACACTCACCGGCACCGTTTGACACGCGCCCGTCTCCGCCTGTCGGATCTGCTGTGGATTTTCCATCATCACAAAATTCCTGCGGGCTGGCCTGAGTTGCCGAAATTATACCGCCCACGCAAGCTATACTCTGTGGCATGGATGACGGCGTCTCCGGTTCCGCGCTCAAGGAAAAAGTTCGGGAATTCTGGAATTCCGAGCCCTGCGGCACGCGCTACCTCGATGCTGATGAGCAATTTGCCGCTCACGCCCGCGCCCGCTACTCACTCGAGCCGTACATCCCGGCGTTCGCGCAATTCACTTCCGCCAAAGGCAAACGAGTCCTGGAAATCGGCGTGGGAATGGGCGCCGATTACCTCGAGTGGCTGAAGGCTGGCGCCATTGCGACCGGAATCGACCTTTCACCGTTCTCCTTGGAGCAAGCACGGCGTCGGTGTCAGGCCGCCCGCTTTCAGCCCGACCTGCAGGTCGGCGACGCCGAGCATCTTACGTTCCCTTCCAATATGTTTGACATCGTGTATTCCTACGGCGTCATGCATCACAGCGCCGACGTGCAGCGATGTCTCAATGAGGCTTGGCGCGTCTTGAAACCGGGCGGACACGCGCGAATCATGCTCTACCATCATCCCTCTCTCACAGGGCTTATGCTCTGGCTTCGATTTGGCCTCTTTCGTGGCAAGTCGGTGCGACAGACCGTCTACGAACAGTTGGAGAGCCCGGGAACGAAATCCTTCTCGAAACACGAAGTCGAAACCCTTATGAGGGCTTTCGAAAATGTAGAAATGCGTCAGGTCTTCAGCCCCGGCGACCTGCTTCTGCACAAGCCATCCGATCGGTTTCGTAGCTCTTTCTATCGAGTAGTTTGGGC
>Ga0335073_10006854_pt1 | contig 15999 bp, 15 predicted proteins | sample Lox_Sample_22_FD_207093 | JGI IMG/M metagenome (GOLD analysis project Ga0335073, IMG submission 207093) | Soil microbial communities from Loxahatchee National Wildlife Refuge, Florida, United States - Lox_Sample_2.2 | ecosystem: Environmental > Terrestrial > Soil > Wetlands | place: USA... | reverse complement strand
TCGTCGGCCTCGATGGGCGGGCTCGACAGCGGATCCGGCAAGGTGAGGGTGGGCGTCGTCGAGGTGAAGGGCGTCATCGGCTCCCCCGACGACATCCTGAAGGACCTCCGCCGCTTCGAGGCCAACGACGACATCAAGGCGATCGTCGTGCGGGTGAACTCGCCCGGGGGCGCGGTCGCGCCCTCGCAGGAGATCCACGACGCGATCGCCCGCGTCGCCAAGAAGAAGCCCGTCGTGATCTCGATGGGCAACGTCGCCGCGTCGGGCGGCTTCTACCTGTCGGTCGCGGCGACCAAGATCTTCGCCGAGCCCGGCACGCTCACCGGTAGCATCGGTGTCATCGCGGAGCTGCCGGAGGTCGACCAGCTCCTCGACTGGGCCCACGTGAAGATGAACGTCATCAAGAGCGGGAAGCTCAAGGACCTCGGATCGCCGTTCCGCCCGATGACGGCCGACGACCAGGCCTACTTTCAGAGCCTGATCGACGACGTCTACGGCCAGTTCCTCGACGCGGTCGCGAAGGGGCGCAAGCTGCCCGTGGACAAGGTCAAGCCCATCGCCGATGGCCGCGTGTTTTCGGGCGCCCAGGCCAAGGCGCTGGGCCTCATCGACGAGCTCGGGGGCTTCGAGGACGCGGCACAGGCGGCGGTCGACCTCGCCCACGAGACCGGCAAGCCGCGCCTGGTCTATCCCCCCGAGGAGATGGAGTTCCGCCTCTCCGACTTCGTGAAGCAGGCGAGCGGCTCCGCGGTGGCGGGGCTGAAGGAGGCGGCCACGCCGCCCCTCGGCCTCCTGTTCCTGGCGCCCGAGGCCGCCGGCAGCGGTCGATGAACCAGCTCTGGGCGCCCTGGCGGGTCGAGTTCATCGAAGGCAAGGCGGCGCCGGGCTGCATCTTCTGCGACTTCCCCGCCCAGGAGGGGCTCGAGGCCGATCGCAAGAACCTGATCCTCGGGCGCACGCGGCACAGCTTCGCCATCCTCAACAAGTTTCCCTACAACAACGGCCATCTCATGGTCGTGCCGCGGCGCCACACCGCCGACCTGGCCGGCCTCCCCGCCGAGGAGGCCGACGATCTCGGCCATTTGCTGCAGCTCGCGCTGCGCGCGCTCGCCGAGAGCTACCGACCGGAAGGCTACAACCTGGGCATGAACCTCGGGCGCATCGCGGGGGCCGGGATCGCGGATCACCTGCACTGGCACGCGGTCCCGCGCTGGAACGGCGACACCAACTTCATGCCGGTGGTCGCGGAGACCAAGGTGATGATCGAGCACGTCGATCGCTCCTGGGAGCGCCTCCGCGCGGCGTTCGACCGCCTGCTGCCCCCGTCACGCTAGAGCAGCTTGCTGCGCACAAGGGCCAGCAGCTCGTCGTTGTCGAACGGCTTGCGCAGGAAGTCGTCCGCACCCGCCGATTGGGCCTCCGACGCCGCGACCTGCCCGGGCCGGGCAGAGAGGACGACCACGGGCAGGCTGGCCGTCTTCGGAGAGGCCTTGATGCGGCGGCACAGCTCCAGGCCGTCGAGGCCCGGCATGGCGATGTCGACGAGCACGAGGCCGACGCCGTCCTCGAGGCGCGTCAAGGCTTCCTCGGCGCCCGCGGCGCGCAGGGTGCCGATGCCCTCCACGGAGAGGAGCACCTCGAGGAAGTCGAGGACCTCGGGATCGTCGTCGACGACCAGGACACGCCGCGCGGCCACCGTCAGGGGCCCTTGCCTTTCCCGAGGACGACTCGCGTCTGGCCCTCCTCGCAGGCGATGGTCAGTGCCTTCGGCTCCGTGTCACGGGGCGCGCGCCGGCCTCCGGAGCCTCCCTTGCGGAACCGGCCCACCGGCACCGTGAGATGATCCCCGGCCTCGAGGGCCGCCTGTCGATACACGTAGGCGTCGTTCAGCGTGTAGGTCACGTCCGTCCAGCGGGACGAGCTGTTGTTCGTGATGAGGAGCACGGGGCCGCCCACCGCCATCTCCGCGCGGACGTCGGCGCCCAGCCGATCACCGGAGCTGGACGTCCAGGCCACGCCGACGACGGTCGCCAGCGACACGGCGAGCCAGGCAGCGACGAGCGCCGCCTGCAGCTTGAAGTAACGGTCCTGCGAGCGGAACGACTCGAGCGCCGAGTCCAGGGCCACCCGGAGCTTGCTGGACTGGGTCGCTGGGGCGGCGGCGGGTGCCATCGTCCCGCCGAGGATACCATCACTTCGCCTTGTCGATCGCGGCGATCACCCGGCTGGCCGTGACGTTGTCCGGCTGCACGGCGAGGACCTGCTCGGCCAGCGCGCGGGCGCGCTGGGCGCGGCGTCGGCGCTCGACCACGTCGTGCGTCTCCTCGGCGCGCCGCTCCAGCACGGCCGCCAGGCTCAGCTTGGCCTGGAGGTTCTTCCCGTCGCCGTCGAGGATGCGCTGGAGCTGGCTCTCGGCGCCCCGCAGGTCGTCCTCGGCGGCGAGCGCGTCGGCCAGCGCGAGGCGGGACTGGGCGTCGCCGCCGTGCAAGGCGACGACCGCGCGAAGCTGGGCCACCGTGGTGGCGAGGTCGCCGCCCTCCGCCGAGAGCTGCGCGAGGCGTTCGCGGGCCTGCCCCAGCAAGGGATCTTCCCTCAGGGCGGCGCGGTACTGCTCGATCGCCTGATCGTAGCGGCGCAGGCCGTAGTAGAGCTCGCCCAGGTACAGGTGCGGCTCGGGAAGGCTCGGGTCGAGCTGCGCCGCCCGCTCGAAGTGCTCGACGGCCTCCGAGTTGTCGCCCATGCGCTCGTAGGCGAGGCCGAGGGCCGACTGCACGCCGGCGACCTGCGGGTAGTCCGACTGCAGCTCCTCGAAGATGTCGACCGCGCGCTGGGGTGCCTCGACTCGCTCGAGCCATCCGAGGCCCTCGCTGAACTTTCCCCGCGCGGCCTCCGGCAGGACCCGGTACGGGTCGTGGATCAAGTCGATGAGCTTGCGTGCCTCGGCGAGGTCGTGCTCGCTCGGCTCGAGCGACAGCGCCGAGCCGATCTCGGCGATGGCCGCCTCGTCCTGCCCGACGTGGTGCAGCGCCACGGCGAGCGGAAAGTGGGGGTGCGGGTCGGACGCCGAGAGCGCGGCGGCCTCGCGAAGCGGCGCCACCGCCTCGGCGAAGCGCTCCGCGTCCAGCAGGGCGAGGCCGGCCCGAAGCGCAAACTCCGCGTTCTTCGGCGCCAGGCGATGGGCCTCGAGCAGCTCGTCGATGCCTCGGCCTTCGCCCCGGGTGCCCGCGAGCAGGCAGAGCCCCAGCACGTAGTGCGCGCGAGCCGACCCCGGCTCCTTCGTCACGGCGTCCCGTGCAGCGGCCGTCGTCACCTCCAGCCGGCCGCACTCGCGCGCGGCGCGAATCGAGTGCCGCAGGGGCTCGAGATCGTCCGGCTGCTCGTCCATGGCGTGCTGGAACCGCTTCAAGCCCTCGCAGGGCTTGCCGTCGTCGAGCAGGGCCAGCCCCTCCTCGTCGAGCTTGTGCGCCTGCTCCGCCTGCGTCGTGGTGGCGCAGCCGGCCAGGAGCGTCGCCGCGAGCACGAGCCGCTTCACGAGGCCCTTCCCCCGTCGCCGGCCACCGCCGCCTCCCGGTCACCGCCGGCGCCGCCGATGGACAGGTGGAGATCGATGAGCCGATCGTGCACGGTTCGCATCAATCGGTCGCGGTCGGCGGTGGTCAACCCCGCCGTGGGAATGGGGTCGCCCACGCGGATGCGAACGGTGCCGGGCCGGATCCGGAACTCGCCCTTGTGCTTGATGCGGTGGCTCCCGTCCACCGCGACGGGCACGATGGGAACCTGGGCGGCGATCGCCAGCATGAAGGCGCCCTTCTTGAACGCGCGGACCTCGCCACGCTCGTCCTCGGCCCGCGTGCCTTCCGGGAAGACGAGGATGCTCGTGCCGCGCGCCACCCTCTCGGCGGCGCGGCGCAGCGATTCGACGGCGCGCTCGCGGTGGCCGCGATCGATCAGCACGTGGCCGGCGAGGTGAAGGTACCAGCCCAGGATCGGCACGAAGCCGAGGGAGCGCTTCGCGACGAAGCGCACCGGGTGCAGCAGCGTCGCGAACAGCACCGGAACGTCGAAGTAGCCCTGGTGGTTGCTGACGAACACGTAGGGCTGCGTCCCATCGAGCGCGGGGTAGGGGTCGGGCGCCAGCCGAACGCCGGCCACCGCGAGCACCGCCGGCGCCCAGAGCCGGCGGGCCATCCAGCCCGCGGCGTCGCCCGACCAGGTCAGCAGGAGCGACAGGCTCACGGGCACGAGGAGGACAAGCGTCCAGAGCGCCGTGAAGGTCATGACGAGCAGGGAGCGCAAGGCGGCGGGTCCGGGGAAGGGTGGGGCGAGCGCCCGTGCTGGAGAGAGCTCAGCCACCGGGAGGCCCGGCCAGATCGCGAAACGCCGGATCGCCGCGCAGGGCGGCGAAGGCGGGATCCTTGGCGATGGCCGCCTTCTGGTCGGGGGCGCGGGCCACGAGGGTCTTGAGCGCGGACAGGGCCTCGGCGCTCTTGCCTTGCGCCGCCGCCAGGCGCGCCCGGCCGTAGGCTGCCAGCTCGGAAGCGGGAGCCACTTCGGCGATGCGGTCGAACGCCGCGGCCGCACCGGAGTAGTCCTTCGCGGCGAGCATCGCACTCCCATAGACGTACAGGACGCTGGGATCGCGATCGTCGATGGCGCTGGCGAGCTTCGCGTCCGCGAGCGCCGCGGTCACGTCCCCGGCCTCGAGCGCGAGCTGGGCACGGGAGAGGCGGGCGTAGAGGTTCTTCGGGGCCACCTCGAGCGCACGTCCGAGCGAGGCGCGGGCTGCGGCGTCCTGCCCCTGCTCGCTCTGCGTCCGGGCGAGGCCAATCCAGGCATCCACCTGACCCGGGTTGCGGGCCGTCGCTTGCTGGTAGGCCGCCTGGGCTTGCGCCTTCTTGCCCTGATCGTAGAAGAGGTCGCCGAGCCGCAGCCAGGGCGCCGAGATCGAGGGGTCCGCCGCCGCGGCGGCCTGGTACTCGGCGACGGCTTGCGCGACCTTCGCGGGGTCCGAGGCCTTCTTGCCCTCGTTCCAGAGCACGTTGCCGCGCGCCAGGTGCGTCTGCGCCTCCTCGTGGCAGGCGGCTAGGCAAACGATCGCGGCGAAGGCCGGCGCGGCGCGCAGCTGCATCATCGCTGAGGGACTTACTCGAACGGCGTTTGCAATTCAACGCGGATCGGGTAGACAGCCCAAGGTGTCGAAGCGCTTCATCGCCCTCGCGGGCAACATCGGGGCAGGCAAGACCGAGCTCTGCCAGTTCCTCTGCCGGCGCTACGGCCTCGAGCCCTTCTACGAGCCGAACGAGCAGAACCCCTACCTCGCTGACTTCTACCGCGACATGAAGGGCTTCGCCTTCAAGTCCCAGATCTACTTCCTGACCCACAAGTTTCGCCTCCACCGCGAGCTCGAGAAGGCGCCGGGCGCCGCCGTGCAGGACCGGACCATCTACGAGGACGCGGAGATCTTCGCGCAGAACCTCTTCCGCCAGAAGCTCATCGACAAGCGCGACTGGCAGACCTACTCGGAGCTCTACCGGGTCGTCAGCGGCACGCTGCGGCCCCCGGATCTCATGATCTACTTACGCGCGCCGGTGAAGACGCTGCGCCAGCGAATCAAGCGCCGCAACCGCAGCTTCGAGCAAGGCGTGTCGACGGCGTACCTGCGCCGGTTGAACGTCCTCTACGAAGACTGGATGCGCCGCTACAAGCTCTCGCCGCTCGTCGTGCTCGAGAGCGACCGCCTCGACTACCTGACCAACTTCGTCGACCGCATCGACGTGCTCGGACAGGTGGAGCGGTACCTCTGACCGAGCTGGCACCTTGCCCTTGACTCCCCCGGGGGCCAGGGTCTAGCTTCAAAAGACGCCGGCTGGGAGCCGGTTTCTCCCCCAAAGGTCTTCACCCGCAACGTTTCCAGCAGTCGACCTTCAGCCGCGCCCGGCGCCCGCCGACGCGGCGAATCCCCGCACTCCGAGACACCCATGCGACATCCCGAAGCTTCCGGCCGTACGAGCGACTCGGAGGCCGCCGCCGAATCGAAGGACGAGAAGGGCCGCACGCGGCACGCGGAGAAGCCCGCCGAGGACGGCACGGCCGAGGAGCCACGCAAGCACGCGCGCGGCCGCAAGGCCAAGGCGGCCAAGCACGAGGCGGAGGCCGAGGACGCCGGCGGCGCGCCCGCGCCTTCCCCCGCGAGCGCCGATGACGACGAGACCCCCGCCGAGGAGCCGCACCCGGCCGAGGCCGTCGCAGCGAAGGGCTCCGAGGCGGGCGGCGCGGTCCTGTCGCTCCCCAAGCTCAAGGAGATGAAGGCCACGGAGCTGGCGAAGATGGCGCGCCAGCTCAACGTCGACGGGGCGGGCTTCAAGAAGCAGGACCTCATCTTCGCGATCCTCTCGGCCAACGCGAGCCGCGCCGGCGAGGTCTTCGCCGACGGCGTCGTCGAGGTCTTGCCCGACGGCTTCGGGTTCCTGCGCTCCCCCGATTTCAGCTACCTCCCCGGGCCGGACGACATCTACGTGTCGCCCTCGCAGATCCGCAGGTACTCGCTGCGCACGGGCGACACCGTGGCGGGCCACGTGCGCCAGCCCAAGGAGGGCGAGCGCTACTTCGCGCTCTCGACCGTGGAGGCGATCAACGGCGACCCGGCCGTGGAGGATCGCGACAAGGTTTTCTTCGACAACCTGACGCCGCTGTACCCGAACGAGCGGCTGCGGCTCGAGCACGACGCCGCGAACATGACCACGCGGATCATCGATCTGCTCACGCCCATCGGGAAGGGGCAGCGCTGCCTGATCGTGGCGCCGCCGCGCGCCGGCAAGACGGTGCTGCTGCAGGACATCGCGCACGCCATCACCGCGAACCACAAGGAAGTCGTCCTCATCGTGCTCCTGATCGACGAGCGGCCCGAGGAGGTCACCGACATGGAGCGCTCGGTGAAGGGCGAGGTCGTGTCCTCCACCTTCGACGAGCCCGCCACCCGGCACGTGCAGGTCGCCGAGATGGTCATCGAGAAAGCGAAGCGGCTCGTCGAGTGCGGCCGCGACGTGGTGATCCTCCTCGATTCGATCACGCGCCTCGCGCGCGCGTACAACTCCGTCGTCCCACCGTCGGGAAAGATCCTGTCCGGCGGCGTCGACGCGAACGCCCTGCACAAGCCGAAGCGCTTCTTCGGCGCCGCCCGCAACATCGAGGAGGGCGGCAGCCTCACCATCGTCGGCACCGCGCTCATCGACACTGGCAGCCGCATGGACGAGGTGATCTTCGAGGAGTTCAAGGGGACCGGCAACTCGGAGATCGTCCTCGACCGCAAGCTCATGGAGAAGCGCATCTTCCCCTGCCTCGACATCAACAAGTCGGGGACACGGAAGGAGGAGCTGCTGCTCGAAGCGGATCACCTCAACCGCATCTGGGTGCTGCGCCAGCTCCTGCACCCCCTGAACCCCATCGACTCGATGGAGTTCCTCCTCTCGAAGATGAAGCCGACGAAGACGAACCAGGAGTTTCTCGAATCGATGAGTCGCTGACCCGTGGCGGAGGGAGCCGCACCGGGGGCCGAGGTGTCCCGCCTCGCCGAGGACGAGAAGCGCCTCTGCGACTGGAAGCGATGGGGACCCTACCTCGCCGAGCGGCAGTGGGGGACGGTCCGCGAGGATTATTCCGCCGACGGCGATTGCTGGGGCTACTTCCCGCACGATCACGCGCGCAGCCGCGCGTATCGCTGGGGCGAGGATGGTCTGCTGGGGATCACCGACCGGCAGTGCCGCCTGTGCTTCGCGGTGGCGCTCTGGAACGGCAAGGACCCGATCCTCAAGGAGCGCCTGTTCGGCCTGACGGGCCCCGAGGGCAACCACGGCGAGGACGTCAAGGAGTGCTACTTCTACCTGGACGCCACTCCCACCGCGTCGTACCTGCGCGCGCTCTACCGCTACCCGCAGGCCGAGTTTCCCTATGCCCGGCTGGTCGAGGGGAACCGGGGGCGCGACCGCCGCCTCGGTGAATACGAACTGGACGACACCGGCGTCTTCGCCGGCGGCCGCTTCTTCGACGTCGTCGCGGAATACGCCAAGGCTTCGCCGGACGACGTCCTGATCCGGCTCACCGTCGTCAACCGCGGACCCGACGCCGCGACGCTCCACTTGCTGCCCACCCTCTGGCTGCGCAACAGCTGGGCCTGGGGCCGTGGCGGCGAGGGCTACTGGCCCAAGGGACTCCTGACCACGCAAGGCCCGGGGCGCATCCACGCCGAGCATGCGTCGCTCGGCCCGTTCGTCTTCGCCTGGGAGGGCGACCGGACGCCCCTCTTCACCGAGAACGAGACCAACTACCGGCGGCTCTACGGCATCGACGGGCCCGTGCCGCACGTGAAGGACGCCTTTCACGACTACGTCATCGAGGGACGGCGCGAGGCGGTCTCGCCGGAGGGGCGAGGCACGAAGGCCGCCGTCCACGAGCGCTTCGAGCTCGCACCCGGCGCACAGGCCTCGCTGCGGCTGCGCCTCACCGCGCGGGATCAGGCCACGGCCGAGCCCTTCGGCCCCGAGTTCGAGCGCACCTTCGCGCGGCGCCTGGCGGAGGCCGACGAGTTCTACGAGGCCCGGCTGAAACGCTACTCCAGCGACGAGAAGCGCGTGGCGCGGCAGGCGTGGGCCGGCCTCATCTGGAACAAGCAGTTCTACCATTACGTCGTGAAGGACTGGCTCGAGGGCGACCCCGCGAGCCCCCCGCCGCCGCCGTCGCGCGTCCGCGGACGCAACCGCGAGTGGGGGCTGTTCTATGCCCGCGACGTGCTCTCGATGCCGGACAAGTGGGAGTACCCTTGGTTCGCGGCCTGGGACCTCGCTTTCCACATGGTGCCCTTCGCCGAGATCGACCCGGCGTTCGCGAAGGACCAGCTCGTGCTGCTCCTGCGCGAGTGGTACATGCACCCGAGCGGGCAGATCCCGGCGTACGAGTTCGCCTTCTCCGACGTGAACCCGCCCGTTCACGCCTGGGCGTGCAAGCGGGTCTACGAGCTCTCGGGGAGCCGCGGCAAGCACGATCGATTCTTCCTGGCGCGCACCTTCCAGAAGCTGGTCCTCTGCTTCACCTGGTGGGTGAACCGGAAGGACGCGGAAGGCGACAACCTCTTCTCCGGCGGCTTCCTCGGCCTGGACAACGTGGGCGTGTTCGATCGCAGCCGGCCGCTGCCCGGCGGGGCCGTGCTCGAGCAAGCCGACGGCACCGCCTGGATGGCGTTCTTCTGCATCACCATGCTGGAGATGGCGCTGGAGCTGGCGCGCGACGATCCTGCGTACGCCGACATGGCCTCCAAGTTCTTCGAGCACTTCGTGGCCATCGCCGACGCCATGAACCGCTTCGGCGGCGGCGGCCTCTGGGACGAGGCGGACGGCTTCTACTACGACCACCTGCGGGCCGGCGGCGAGGCACAGCCCCTGCGCATCCGTTCGCTGGTCGGCGTCATTCCGCTCCTCGCCGTGGGCGTCCTCGACGACGCCGCGATCGCGAACCTCCCGGGCTTCCAGAAGCGGCTGCAATGGTTCGTCGAGAACCGTCCGGATCTGGCGGCCCCCATCTCCTGCCTGGCGACTCCCGAGTCCCATCCGGGCGCGCCGGCGCACGCCCACCGGTTGCTGGCCATTCCTTCCCGAGAACGGCTCGAGCGCGTGCTGCGCTACGTGCTCGACGAGCGCGAGTTCCTGTCGCCGCACGGCGTGCGATCCATGTCGCGCTGGCACCGCGATCACCCGTACGTCTTCCCCGTGGACGGGGGGGAGGCGCGCGTCGACTACGAGCCGGCCGAATCGACCACGGCGCTCTTCGGCGGCAACTCCAACTGGCGCGGACCCGTCTGGTTCCCCATCAACTACCTCCTGATCGAGGCGCTCGACCGCTACCACCATTTTTACGGCGACGGACTCCGCGTCGAATGTCCGACGGGCTCCGGCCGGCTGATGAACCTGCACGAGGTGGCCCAGGAGCTCGCGGCCCGCCTGGTCAATCTCTTCCTCCCGGACGCGAGCGGGCGGCGGGCCTGCCATGGCGATGACCCCCGCTTTGCGTCGGATCCGGCCTGGAAGGAGCTGTTGCTCTTCCACGAGTACTTCGACGGCGAGACGGGCCGTGGCCTCGGAGCGAGTCACCAGACCGGCTGGACGGCGCTCGTGACCCGCTGCCTCGCCAAGGCGCGCGAGGTCCCGCCGGCGAAGGGCGGTTGACGGATGCTGTTGAACGACCAGGACGAGTGGCTGGAGGCGGACGGGCTGGGAGGGTTCGCCTCGGGCACGGTCTCGGGTGTGCGCACGCGGCGCTACCACGCCCTGCTGCTGGCGGCGACGACGCCCCCGAGCGGCCGGACCGTGCTGGTCAACGGGGTCGAGGCGTGGATCGAGACCGCCGGCGGCGCCGTGCCGCTGTCGACGCAGCGGTACGTCCCGGACGTGATCCACCCGGACGGCGTGAGCCGCCTGCGCGGCTTCACGAGCGAGCCCTGGCCCGCGTGGACCTACCGCGTCGACGGCTGCGACGTCACGCAGGAGCTCTTCGTCGCGCGCGGCACGGCGCGCGTGGTGCTGTCCTGGAAGGCCACCGGGGCGGGCGGCCGGCTGCCGCTGCGCGTGCGGCCGCTGCTGTCCGGTCGCGATTTCCACTCCCTCCACCACGAGAACGCGGGCTTCAGCTTCGCGGCGGCAGAAGCGCCGGGTGGCGGCGTGGCCTGGCGGCCGTACGGGGGCCTCCCCGGCGTGGTCGCGCGGGGCAACGGCCGCTACCGGCACGCGCCGGACTGGTACCGCCGGTTCCAGTACGATCGCGAGCGCGAACGGGGACTCGATTTCGAGGAGGATCTCGCTTCCCCCGGCGTATTCGAATGGGATCTCGACGGCGGCGCAGCCTGGCTCTCGTTCGAGGTGGCCGGCGCCGGTCCGGGTGATCTCCCCGCGCTGCGCGACCGGGAGCGAGCCCGCCGGGCGAGCCTGGGCGGCCCGCAAGGGCGTGCCGTGGAGGCCTACCTGGTCCGGCGCGGCGAAGGCACGACGATCATCGCCGGCTACCCGTGGTTCGGCGACTGGGGGCGAGACACCTTCATCGCCCTGCGGGGCCTGTGCCTCGCGCAGAGGCGTCTGACGGAGGCGCGCGAGATCCTCGTCGAATGGAGCCGCCACGTCTCGGACGGCATGCTGCCGAACCGCTTTCCCGACTCGGGCGAAGCCCCGGAGTACAACTCGGTCGACGCCGCGCTCTGGTTCGTCGTGGCCGTGCACGAGACGTTCGCCGCGGCGGCCGAGGCGGGCCAGCCCCTCGGCGATCGCGACGCCCGAGCGCTGCTCGACGCCGTGGAGGCCATCCTCGACGGGCACGTGCGCGGCACGCGCGCCGGCATTCACGTCGACCGCGACGGGCTGCTGGCCGCAGGCACGCGCCACACGCAGCTCACCTGGATGGACGCCTGCTACGAGGGTCGGCCCGTGACGCCGCGGGCCGGCAAGGCCGTGGAGGTGCAGGCGCTGTGGCTGAACGCGCTGTGGCTGCAGGCCAGGACCGCCCCGCGCTGGCGGGCGCCCTTCGAGGCCGGGCGAAAGGCCTTCCTGCAGCGCTTCTGGAACGAGCAGCGGGGTTGCCTCTTCGACGTGGTGGACGCCGAAGGCCGAGCGGGCTCCTGCGATGCGACGCTGCGGCCGAATCAGATCTTCGCGGTGGGCGGCCTGCCGCTCCAGCTCGTCACCGACGACCGGGCCCGCCGGATCGTGGAGGCGGTCGAGGCGCGCCTGTGGACGCCGCTCGGCTTGCGCTCGCTGGATCCCGACGACCCGGACTACCTCGGACGCTACCAGGGTACCCTCCGGGAGCGCGACGAGGCCTACCACCAGGGAACGGCGTGGGTCTGGCTGGCCGGGCCTTTCATCGAAGCCTGGCTGCGCGTTCATGGAAGCGCGGCCAAGGAAGACGCCCGCCGGCGCTTCCTGGCGCCGCTCATCGGCCAGCTCGAGCACGGCGGCATGGGGCACCTCCCCGAGATTGCCGACGGCGATCCGCCGCACGCGCCGAGGGGCTGTCCCTTCCAGGCCTGGTCCCTGGGAGAGCTGCTGCGCGTGCGCGCGATGCTGGAGGACCCCTCCTAGGTGCGCCGGCCGAAGCTGCCCATCCCGCCCAGCCCCTCGCTCCCCGATCTGCCCGACTGGGCCGCGGTCTTCGGGCGGCGGGCGCCGCTGCACCTCGAGATCGGCAGCGGTCACGGCGGCTTCGCGCTCGCCTTCGCCGAGGCCCACCGCGGCGCGGACCTCGTCGCCCTGGAGTGGCGCCGGAAGTTCGCCGACTGGACGCGGGCACGTGCGGCGGCGCGCGGGCTCGGCAACCTGCTCGTCCTCGGGGCCGATGCGCGCGACGAGCTGCCCCGGCTCTTTCGCCCGGGCTCCCTCGCGGCCATCCACCTGCACTTTCCGGATCCGTGGTGGAAGCGGCGGCACCAGAAGCGCCGGATCGTCGACGAGGCCTATGCCGCGCAGCTGCTCGTGCGCCTCGAGCCGGGCGGGCTGCTGGACGTCCGGACCGACGTCCTCGAACGCGGCCTCGACATGCGCGAGGTGCTGGAGGCGGCGGGCTTCGTCAACGAAGCGGGCCCCGGCCGCTTCAGCGAACGGCCGGACGACGAGATCCCCAGCACGCGGGAGAAGCGCTACCTCGCGAGCGGCGACCCGGTGTTCCGTCTCCGCCTGCGGCGGAGCTAGCGCCCCATCGCCTTTAGCAGGGAGGGGTCGAGCCACGCCAGGAGCGCGGCGAGCGCGAACGTCCCCGCGAGCGTCGGCGCGAGCACGGCGGTGGCCGCGCGCCCGAGGGTCACGCGATGAGCCCCCCGCACCGCCTGGACGGAGGTGAGCGCCGCCCAGACCTGGGGAACGAGCAGGGAAGGCAGGACCAGCGTGGCGTACAGAACGCCCGCTCCCCCGCCATAGCAGATGGCGCGCACGGTGCCGGCCAGGCCGCCGCGGGCGTCGCCGAGCAGCCGCAGCACGCCGTGAACCAGCAGGGCCAGCAGGACGTCCGCTGCGAGCCACAGGGTCGACACCGTGACGAGCAGGATGAGGGCCACGATGGCGCGCTCGGGCAGGGAGAGCTCGCCCGCCCCCTTGAGGCCCGCGCCGCTGGCCGCGGAGATGGCCACCGCCGAGCTCGCGCCGATGGCGTGCGTCCAGAGGGCGTAGCGGAGCGCCGGTCGCACGGGCCCAGGCGTTCCCAGCCGATCGAAGAATGCGGCGGGCGCGAGCAGCGACTGGCGCAAGGTCAGCGCGAAGGCCTTGCCGGCCCCGAGGCGCTCCCGCTCCTCCCAGGGTATCCTCCGGGACCAGCAGAGGGGGCACCGCGCGCCGGCCACCCCGGGCAGGGCACAGACGTCGCAGGTGGGTGAGCCGCAGATCTGGCAGTGCGCCGCCGCCGGCACGCCCGGGTGTCCGCCGCAGGTGACGTCCGTCGCCATCATCGCTTCGAGGTTGTAACGCTCGCCCTCTTTGGCCACAATGGCCGGCTTCGCTCCCCCGGAGGTCCACCCGTGAAGCTCAAGGTCCTGTACCATGATCGCTGCTTCGACGGCCTCTCCTCGGCCGCGGTCTTCTCCCGCTTCTACCGGGAGAAGGTCGACCCGGCGGTCGAGATCTCCTACCAAGGGCTGGCGCACCAGGCGGGTCAGGTCTTCCCGCCGGGCTCCTTCAGCGGCGACGAGAACGCGGTCGTCGACTTTCGCTACAGCTCGGACCCCAGGCTCACCTGGTGGTTCGATCACCACCGCAGCGCCTTTCCCACGCCCGAAGATCGCAAGAGCTTCGAGGCGGATCGGACGGGAAAGAAGTTCTTCGATCCCGAGGCGAAGAGCTGCGCGAAGTTCCTCTGCGACACGCTCGTGAAGCGTTTCTCCTTCGACGCGAAGCCGATGGGCGAGCTGGTCCACTGGGCCGAGATCATCGACGGGGCGCTCTTCCCGGACGCGAAGACCGCCGTGGAGCTCAGGGAGCCCGCGCTCCAGCTCATGCTGGCGATCGAGGCGTCGCAGGACGAGGCGGCGCGGCACCGGCTCATCGGCGACATGCAGCGACTGCCGCTCGCCGAGCTCGTGGCGCTGCCGTACGTGCGCGCGAGCCTCGAGCCGGCGCTCGCGGCGCACCGCCGCACGCTCGAGATCATGAAGGCCGAAGCGAAGCTCGAGGGTGCGGTCGTCCACTTCGACCTCGTCGCCCACGGGCTCGAGACGTTCAACAAGTTCATCGCGTACTACCTGTTCCCGCAGGCGGCCTATTCCGTCGGCGTCACCGCCGGGAAGGCGCGCGCGAAGGTCTCCGTGGGCTCGGACCCCTGGCATCCGGAGCGGCGCAAGCACGACCTCTCGAAGATCTGCGAGAGATGGGGCGGCGGCGGCCACGCCGTGGTCGCCGCCATCAGCTTTCCGCCCGGCGAGACGGAGCGCGCGCGCGCGGTGGCTCGGGAGATCGTGGCCGAGCTCAACCGCTAGCGCGCTCCCCGCTGCTACTGGGTCAACGGCCGCCGCTCTTCGCGGTAGAACGGCACCCGGAGGCTCGGACGCACGGCCACCATGGAGCCCGCCACCGCGCCCAGCAGCGACAGGCACGCGGAGAAGAACATGAGCCAGAGCGCTCCGTTGTACGGCGCGAGGGCCGCCGTGCCGTGGATCAGGTTGCTTCCGGTCCCGAACGACATGAGCGACACCAGGCCGATCTCGAAGAGGCCGATCAGCGCCCAGACGATCAGACCGGTGACGAAGCTCTCGACCGCGCTGTGATGCGCCCAGACCACGCCCGCGACGAGCCCGCCCACGAAGAAGCAGCCGAGCGGGATCCCGAGCGTCCAGAGCACCGCGCCGGTGTCGGGCGTCCGGGCCGCCACGAGGTTGAGAGGGTTGACGAGTTGCAAGCCGATGGCGTTGCCGAGAAAGGTCAGCACGCCTTCCAGCGCCAGCGCCACCAGCGTGCCGGCGAAGATCGCGCTCCAGCTGATGTGTCGGATGGGGCGCTCGTACGATTCCACTGCCATGAGAATCCTCCTTCGGCCGGAGGATTCCTCCCCGGCGCGATTGTCACGGATCCACCACCAGCACTGAGATAGGAACGCTGCAATCGCGAGGGAAGGCGCGAAGAGGCGAGAGCCCTCCGGCCTCACGGGTCGGAGGGCTCTCACGGTGCCGAGGACAGGAATCGAACCTGCACCCGCTTGCGCGGACTAGACCCTGAATCTAGCGCGTCTACCAGTTCCGCCACCTCGGCAGACCGGCGGCGTTATAGGCGCCGCCCAGGCCCACGTCAATCCGCTCGCTGCGCCACCGCCGGCCGGGTGAGCGGTCGGAGCAGGCCCCAGGAAGGTTGCTTGACGGGTGTTCGGGGGGATGCCTAGCCTTCCGCCCTCTCGCAAAGGAGGCCAGCATGGCCAAGGTGAACTGGAAGCCGCAGGGGATGAACAGCGTCATGGCGTCGTTCGCGGTGGAGGGGTGCGCCGACGCGCTCGAGGCCTACAAGAAGGTCTTCGGCGCCAAGGAGCACAGCCGGGCGCCCGATCCGTCGGGGAAGAAGGTGTGGCACGCGGACTTCTCCATCGGCGACTCGCACGTGTTCATGAACGACTACATGCCGGAGATGGGCATGTCGAAGCCGGGTGGGGCGGGTCTCTGGGTCTACCTGGAGGACGCGGACCAGGCCTTCGACCGCGCCAAGACGGCGGGCTGGAAGGTGCTCATGCCGATGGCCGACCAGTTCTGGGGCGACCGCACCGGCACGCTGATGGACCGCTGGGGCAACACGTGGACCGTCGCGAAGCACGTGAAGGACATGACGCCGGAAGAGATGATGAAGGCCGGGCAGGAGTTCGCGAAGTCGATGAAGAAGTAGCCCCCGATGGCCGCCGCCGGGAGGGCTCCCCTCTCGGCGGCGTTCTCTCTAGAAGCAGTTTCAAAACCCCCGGCCTACTGCGAAAGCCGATACTCTCGCTGCGCCGGGCAGCCTCGTC
>Ga0335073_10006853_pt1 | contig 16003 bp, 10 predicted proteins | sample Lox_Sample_22_FD_207093 | JGI IMG/M metagenome (GOLD analysis project Ga0335073, IMG submission 207093) | Soil microbial communities from Loxahatchee National Wildlife Refuge, Florida, United States - Lox_Sample_2.2 | ecosystem: Environmental > Terrestrial > Soil > Wetlands | place: USA... | reverse complement strand
CTGCTCATTACCTGCAACTCCTGCGTGGCCAGCGGGGTTCTGCCCCACGGCTCGGTGGGTGTGCCGTATCCTCCTGCCGGTACTCCGCCAGCATTTTCGGCGACGGGCGGAACTGCGCCCTACACCTGGTGCGCGGTCGAAACCAGTGGGGCGTGTGACAACGGCTCTGGCGGCGCCTTGCCGCCAGGGCTCACAATCACCACCGACGGCAACGGCAACGGCGTTATCTCTGGTACGCCGACGAGCCAGCCCGCCGCACCGCTTTCCGTCACCGTCCAGGTCACGGACTCGGAGATGATTCCGGCGCACGGAACGGCAACCTTCACCCTGACCATCTTCTCCATTACGACCAAGACGCTGCCCAACGGCATCGTCGACCAACCATACAAGGCTGCCAATGGACAGCCGGTTGAGGTGATTTCGGCGGGAGGTATGGGACCGTATACCTGGTGCGTGCTGAACTCCGCGGGAAACTGCGATCCTAACCAAACCGAGCTGCCGCCGGGGCTGACCCTCGGCCCGTGTGTGCGCAAAACCAGTTCTGCCTGCGCCATCACCGGCACTCCCACGCAACTGGGCGTTTCCAGCTTCACTCTCACGGTCACCGATGGCGAAACCCCACCCGCAACGGCAACCGCCACGCTCAGCATCACCATCAGCCCCGCAGTGACCAACGGGAGTTTGAACGGTACCTATGTATTTTCGTTTAGCGGTTACATGGGCCAGAACAGCAGCCCCGTGGTGATGGCTGGGGCAGTTGTAGCTGACGGTAATGGCGACCTCACATCTGGTGAGTTCGATCTCAACAACGGATCCGGCGAGCCCAATGTCAGCTGCCCCAATGGCGGCTCTGGCATGGGTCCGGTGCCACAAACCCTGATCGCGGGCTCTGGATATTCCATTCAGCCCAACGGTCTGGGCACGATGACCCTGATCACCAGCTCCGGAATTTTCAATTTCAACATCGCTATTCGACCCGACGGAAGCGGTACGCTGATTCAGGACAATACCGACCCCGCCACGCGCGGTTCAGGCGTGATTACGCCGCAGACGCCGGGTCTAGGTATAGGTAGCTACCAGGGGCCTTTCGTGGTTGGCCTAATCGGTGCTGACCCGAGCGGTAACCGCTATGCTGCCGCCGGGCTGATGATGCTGGAGAACACTGACGGCGATATTGGCACCTCACCGCTGGACGTGGATGATGCCGGAACCCCCTCACAGCAGAGTTTTAAGGGTACGTTGTCCACAACCGTCGATTCTCTCGGTCGAGGCTGTTTCGGGAACCTGAATTTCACTCAGCAGGTTCTTCCCTCTTGTGGCGCCGGTCAACCGAATGATGCCTTCTGCTATGCCTACTATCTGGTGTCGGTGAATGAAGTGTTGCTAATCTCCACGGACCCGCTAGGTGGCACCAACAACGCCAACTTGGCGCTTTGGTCAGTCTTCAAGCAAATAGGAGGCGTCGGGTTCAACAACTCGAACCTGAACGTGCCCTCTGTTTTAGAGCTGAATGCACGCGACACCAGCGGCTCGTCTGACGTTACCGCCGGAATTTTCGTGGGACAGGGCAGCAGCTCGGACACCTGTCCGACCATGGATGCTGCCACCTTCACCTTCGACGAGAACCAGAACGGAAGTGGGCCAGGGCAGCAAGTGCAGACCGCGACAGGCACGTACTGTATCGACTCGCATACCGGCCGCGTCACGCTGAGCGGCTTCAGCGGCTGGGGCACGAGTCCTCCGGTGATGTATTACGCGGCTCCCCTCGATCCAGGGGCCGTGGTGGGTACGGACACTGCTGTGACGGCCGGCATATTCGAGCTGCAGGGTGCCGGGCCATTCAGCGACGCCAACGTTTCGGGCGCTTATTGGGGCGCAACCTTCATGCCCGCTGCCTCGATCATCACCGACTCGGTTACCGAGCTGTTTGCCGATGGAGTCGGCGACATCACCGCTACCCAGTACACCAGCGGGCCGAACGGGCCGGGAGGGCCGAACCAGTTGACATTGACGTATTCCGTCGATACCACGGGCCGCGCCGTAGTCATGCAGAACGGAAATGAGTTTGGCGTCCTGTACGTCGTCGGGCCAAACAAATTTGTTCTGGTGCCGACGGGTAGCAATCCGGCACTCAGCATCTTTATTTCGGGGCAGGCGGATTAGCTGGGAGGAGCGTGGGCCCGCTTTCGAGGGATGAGATGCGGTGGATCCGACGAAACGTCTCAGGCGGGAAGCTGTTGCAGGGAATGGATGGAAGCGGCGGACTTCGGCCCGGCGAAAAGCTACGTCATCACCAGGTTTTGGAGCGGTTGAAGCCGTGACCTTCAACTATAGTTTCGAGCAGTATTCTTGCAGTTCTCAATAATGCGCCGCGCGGCGCACACCAACCTTCCCTGGCCACCAGGTGAGTTGCAGCGACGTCGTGAAGTCGCGTTGCCGGTTGGGGGCAAGCACGGGAATCAGCCATGTTTCGTATTGCAGGAACGGCTGAATCTCGAAGTGCTTGTGCACCCAGAGATCGCCGGAGACGCTCCAGTCCCATTGTGTGCTGCCGCCGGGGATGAAGTTGTCGGCAATCTTGGCGTTGCGCACCGCAACCTGGATGCTGCTGCGCGGGCTGAGGTGATAGGTGCTCCACGCCTGATAGCCGTTGCCTTCGCGGCCAATCCAGCTGCCCATCAAGTAGCGGCCGTTCAGATAGACATCGTGGTAGACGACCTCCCAGTAGAGGAACTGTCCGCTGCCGACGGTCGCGCCGGGAGGGGTCGTGTAAACCGCTTCGGCGCGGAAGTCGAGCTTGGGCAGGCCGGGCACATGGGTCAGATAGAATCCCGGGTTGAATCCCGCGCGCGAGGGCGCAGCGATGGGATTCACGTCGTCATGCACCAGCGAGTCGGTATAGAGGGTCAGCCAGCGGCGCAGCCCGGGCACGCGGTAGGAGAAGTCGAAGCTGGCATGCCGCGCTCCGGGGTCCTTGCGCGAAAACTTGTATTGCGGCAGCACGTCGTTGATGCTGGTGAAGGAATTCCAGAACGAGCCGAAGGTCAGCGGCACGTGGCCCTGGCCGCCAAAGACGTCGTCGCGCGTGAAGCCGAACTCCAGGTCAGGTGTGGGCTTGAAGCTGACCTTCTGCCCGAAGATATAGGGCTGCGGCGGAAACAGATGTCCTTGCAGCGCGCCGAAAAAATTCGCGAACTCGAACGGCCCCAGGATCTTCGATAGTCCGGGAATGGTGGTCGGCTCCTGGCGGTTGATCTGCACATTCCAGAACGGCCCGGCGTTATTGCTCATCAGCATGGCGCCGCCCTCGCCCGGTCCCCACCACATGCTCTGCTTGCCGGCGGAAAAATCGAGGCCGGCATACTTCACGGTTGCGTAGCTATCCTGCAGGCGAAACTGGTTGGCGCTGATCGGAGTCGGCGGCTGCAGCGGATTCTCGTCGACGTTGGCGATCACCTGGCGAACCGCAAGCGGATACCCGGGAATCGTCGGCGCGTACTGGTATTCGCCATCGACATAGAATGCAAACCGGCCATCGTTGGCGCTGGCGCTGAATCCCGTGATGTTGTTTACGCCCTGCCAGTAGGGCCGCCCGTAGTCGTTGATGATGGTTTGCCCGAAATGATAGCTGTCGTTCACCGGCGTGCCGGCAATGTCCATCACCCGCGTGTAGAGTGAGTCGAGCTCGAGTGACTCCGTGGGATGGCCCTCCCAGGTAGCAATCTCAGGTGCGAACTCCTCATCCAGCGCCTGCTTCAGCCGCCAGATTTCCGGCGGAACGTCGGTGTGGAACTCCACCTTCGAGTTCATCTCGATCAGCATCTGCGCGCAGGCCATGCGCCTCCACGGACGCACGCCCAAAAATGCGGTGTCGATGTAGCCCTGGCCGATCAGACGCTCCATCGCCTGATAAACCCAGTTGTCCAGCGGCACGTAAACGCTGGCGAAATTCGTCGGGCGCGGCGCAGAAGTTTGATCGGCAATGATCTTCAGATCGTCGTCGATCTCCTGGTTGTGCCGAGTCTTATAGATATGCCGGCCGATTTGGTAGCCCATGAGGCCGCCTACAAAAGCATCGGAGAGGAAGTGCTGGTTGGAGGCGACGCGCGCGAGGCTGACGCCGAGCGCCAGTCCGTAGGCGCCGATCTCGGCCGCGGGATGCGGATACTCCTGTGCCACCACCGAGGCGAAGGACCACATCACGGCAGCATGGTCGGAGGGGAACGACGTGCCGCCGTGAAAAAAGATGTTCTGGTAGTTCGATGGAATGGGCCGCTCGCGGCCGGTGATGCCTTCCAGCGCATAATCGACGGCGATGGCGTTGGCGATCGCCTCCGTCGCCAGCACACCGGTCTCGCGCGCCCGCTCATTGTGGGCGATGCGTCCCCAGAGGTAAGCGGCGCCCGTCATTCCGCCGGCAGCGGCAACGCCGGCATCGGAAAACAGGTTCCACGCATGCTGATCGTTCAGCCGCATGGCGTAGGAGCTTTGCGGATCGGTGACGAAAAGTGCGGCTGCGATGCCGCCGGTGGGCACGAGCCACTTCGCGTCATCGGGTTTCAGGTGGAAAGGACTGGTCCAGATCGCCTTCTGGTCTTCCGCCAGATGAATGAGGAACTTGCTCTCGTTGGGATGAGGGAAGGTGCCCTCGAAGGAAGGCGAAACAGATTGCGATTGTGAAGTAGGCGCGGAGGGAGTCTGCTGGGCCGTTGCGCGTGTGGAGAGGCTGCTCTGTAGCGCGATTAGAAGCAGGAAATGTAGGAGACGGTGCGTCAATCGGGATCGGTTTGTATCAGGGCACGGCTTCAGCCGTGCCGTTGCCAGATAAACAATGACATGCCCAAAAATGAGAGTGCCTTTTCGGCACGGCTAAAGCCGTGCCCTGTTACAAAGCAACGCTTCGTTCCGAGCAGGCAACTCATGCGGCAGATTTGTAGTAGCGGAAGACGCGCGTCAGCGCCGTAGCCACATCCTCGACGTCCTGCTGCATCATCGCAGGAGAGAGCGGCAGCGAAATCGTGCGCTCGCCGACGTAGGTTGCGTTGGGGAAATCGGCATCGGTGAAGCCAAACCGTTGGCGATAATACGGGTGCTGATGTACGGGAACATAGTGGATGCCCGTGCCGATATTCTCGGCATCGAGCGCGGCGATCACCTGCTGGCGCGAGGCCCCGATCTCGGCCAGCAAAAGCAGCGGCGTGTAAAGATGGCAGGCGTGGCGCGAGCCGGGTTGCATCGGCGCAGGCAATTGCAGCGGAAGTGCGGCGAGCCGCTCATTATAAGCACGCCAGATTTGCTCGCGCTGCTTCCAGCGTTGTTCCACCAGATCGAGTTGCGGCAGCGCGATCGCCGCCGCCACATCGGTCATGTTGTACTTGAATCCGGCGGCGATGACTTCGTATCCCGACGGTCCGCCGACGAAACGGCTCCAGGCATCGGCGGTCATGCCGTGCAGCGACAGGACCTTCACCCGCTCATGCAGCGCGCGATCGCGCGTGATGACCATCCCGCCATCGCAGGTGGCGATGTTCTTGGTCGGATAGAAGCTGAAGCAGCCCACGTCGCCCATAAGCCCGGCGGCACGGCCGTCATCCGTCGATTCGATCGCATGGGCGCAGTCCTCAATCACGCGCAATCCGTGCCGCCGCGCGATCTCGAGGATGGCATCCATTTCGCAGCAGCGTCCGCACATGTGGACGGCCAGAATGGCTTTGGTGCGCGGCGTGACCTGCCGCTCGATCGGCTCTGGGTCAATGTTGAAGGTGCTGCGGTCGCAATCCACCAGCACCGGCGTGGCGCCCGTATGAAGGATGGAGTGAATCGTCGAACAGAACGTCATCGCGGGAGCGATGACCTCGTCGCCCGGCCCGATTCCGAGCGCAATCAGCGCAAGATGAATGGCCGCGGTACCGCTGCTCACGGCAGCAGCGTAGGGCGCACCTTTGTAGCGTGCGAAGGCTCCTTCGAACTGCTCCACGCGCGGGCCGAGGCCGATCCAGCGGCTGCGCAGGCATTCCACCACTGACGCGATCTCGGCCTCACCGGTGATGGGTGCACCGAAAACCAGGCGCGCTTCCCTCGCGCGCACCGGCGCGCCGCCGGCAATCGCGGGCAGGTCGTCGTCTTGCACTGAAGTTGATCGTCCGCCAGCCAGCGGAGCGCGTTTCATAGGATCGGAGCCTTGTGTGCCGATTGTAACGGATCGGGCCGACGCCTCCGGCCTGAAGTCATGCCTCGGCGCTCAGCTATACTGACTGCAGTCGTGCCCTGACGCAGAACCTTGCCTTTCACGGTTTCTCATGCCGCCGCTTTTCTGCCCTTTCGCAAGCTGAACCTGGTTTGGTCGGCATTCATCGTCGGCAGCATGGCGCCTGATTTTCCTTACATCATCGGAAACATCGATTACCGGGGGCTGGGACATCACTTTCCCGGCGTGGTTTTTTTTACCATACCCGCTGCCTTCGTCGCTCTATGGCTGTTTCACAACGTGATTAAGCGGCCGGCGATCGGACTTATGCCTGCAGGAATGCAGGCTCGGCTGGCCGGGAAGATGGGCGAGTTCCGCTTCGGCGAAGCTCGGCGTTTCCTGGCCATTTCCGGGTCAATACTGCTGGGCATTGCCACCCACATCGTCTGGGACTCCTTCACCCACGCGTTCACCTGGCCATGGCGTCATTTCCGATGGCTGCACCAGCGCGCGCACATTCCTTTTGTCGGCTGGGTGCCCGGCTATTCGGCGCTGCAATACGCTAGCACGGTGATTGGATTGCTAGTCCTCGTCATCTGGGTTTGGCTGTGGTACCGGAAGTCCGAGCCGGCGGCGGAGACTATCGCACCACCCCGCTCGCGATTTCCGCTGGCGGTGACCATGTTCATCATCGCCGGCATCGTGGGATTATGCCGTGCCGCGCTGGTTGTCGGCGCGCCCGTCAACCGAGGCACCGCCGATCTTTTTCTCCTTATCTTCGGCGTTACCGCGCTGGCGCTGGCATTCTGGCAAGTCCTGCTTTACTGTGTGCTGGTCTCAACCCACCAGGTCTGGACGATCACCTGAAGCAGCATTCCGTATGCCTCTGGTCAGCGTCATCATGAACGTGCGCAACGGCGCGCCGACGTTGCGGGAAGCCATCAACAGCGTATTGGCGCAGAGCTTCGCCGACTGGGAGCTGATTGTCTGGGACGACCGCTCCAGCGACGACAGCGCGGCGATTGTGTCGAGTTACTCCGATCCGCGGATCCGTTACTTTCTCTCGCCGGAAGAGACGCCGCTGGGAAAAGCGAGAAGCGATGCGATCGCTCGCGCGAATGGCGAGTGGCTCGCATTTCTCGACCAGGACGACGTTTGGCTGCCGCATAAGCTGCGCAGGCAAATGGAACTCGCCGAAGAAGGGGTCGGGCTCATCTACGGACGCACCATTCGTTTCTATCCTGGCGGCCGAGAGCGCGACTACGACCATGCGCACGAATACGCCCTGCTGCCCGAAGGCGATATCTTTCACCAGCTCTTCACCAAGTCCTGCTTCATCGCCATGAGCTCCGCGGTATTTCGCCACTCGGCCATCGAGTCTGCCGGCGGCATTCCGGAAGCGGTCCGCATCGTTCCCGACTATTACCTCTACGTCGCCGTCGCGCAGAAATATAGTGCGCGCGCGGTGCAGAAGCCGGTGTGCCGTTACCGCATGCATGCCGGCAGCATGTCGCAGGTCACCGCGCTGGAGATGCATCGCGAGGTACTCTGGCTGATCGACCACTGGGCTGCCGCGCTCGATCCGCCGACGGTTGCGCTCTGCCGCCGCCGGCACCTCACCGCCATTGCCTTGGAAGAAATGCGCCGCTCCGGCAGTTTTCGCACCGGCTTGGTGCGGCTGTTTGCCGAAGGTTCGCCGGTCTCGCAGATGGTGCGGCCATTCCTGTTTATCATGCACATCGTCCGGCGCAATGTCTGGCCGCCGTATTGGCGAACGCTGGACGAGAAGCCGGGCGTGTAGCATCGTGGGGATGCCTCTGGTCAGCATCATCCTGAACGTTCGCAATGGCGCCTCCTTCCTGCGCGAGGCGCTCGACAGCGTCATGGCCCAGACCTTCGACGACTGGGAACTTGTGGTTTGGGACGATCGCTCCAACGATGCCAGCGCCCAGATCGTCGGCGAATACTATGACCCGCGAATCCGCTACTACCTGTCGCCGGAAGAGACGGCGCTGGGCAAGGCCCGCGAGCTCGCCATCAGGCAAGCCCAGGGCGAGTGGCTGGCGTTTCTCGATCAGGATGACGTTTGGCTGCCGCGCAAACTGGAACAGCAGATGGCGCTCGCCGCTGCCGGAGTCGGCATCATCTATGGCCGCGCAGTGCTCTTCGACTCACGCCGCGGAAACCTGCGCGACTACGATTACGCGCACGAGTTTCAGCCGCTGCCGGAAGGCGACATCTTCGCGCAACTGTTCGCCGACGCCTGTTTTATTGCCATGAGTTCGGCCGTACTGCAGCGCTCTGCGGTTGCGGAAGCTGGAGGGATTCCGGACGCCATTCAGTTGGTTCCCGACTATTTTCTCTACGTCGCAATCGCCCGCCGCTATCGCGCCCGCGCGGTGCAGGACGTGGTCTGCCGTTATCGGGTTCACCCGGGCAGCATATCGGCCTCGCGGCATCACCGGCAGAGGCTGCAGAGCGAGCCGCTGTCGATTGTCAATCAGTGGGCCGCCGACCTCGATCCACGCATCGTCGCTTATCGGCGCATGACCTATTCCACTGCGCTTGCGCTGGAGGAGATGCGCGAGTGGCGCACCGCCGGCAACGGTCTGCAGCGTCTATTTATGGATGGATCGTTGCTGTGGCTGATCTTGCGGCCGGTGGTTCGCGCCTGGCGCGCCGCTCGGCGAAGACTACGCCGTCCCTATTGGCAGCGCAGCGCATCAAGCATCTGAGCTGGGCTGAGAAAACGAGCCGACGGGCACTTCCTCGAGCTTCTTGCCGGGTGCCGTCTTGAGCCGTTGACCCAGCATCTGGGCGGCAATCTCCTTGCGAGGAGCGCCGGGACCTTTAATGACCCGCTTGTCGGAGCCGAAGTAGTACCCCAGGACCTTCGAGTAGTAGCGCGCGTGCACGCCAAAGCGCACGATGGCTTTAATGAAGCGGCTCTTGCCGAAGTAATCGTAGCGTTCGCTGAAATCGATGAGCCCGTCGCGCTGCTCGCGTAACGCTCGCGGAACGTCTTGGCTCGCGGTCTGGCCGCCAAAGTGAACGACTGCGGCGCAGGGAGCGTAGTAGAGCTTGAAGCCGCGCTTGTGCAACGTGTAGTTATAGGCGAGATCAGGCATGGCCCAGCGAAAGCGTTCGTCGAGCAGGCCGACGATTTCCCAGGTCGAGCGCCGGATCACATACGCGCTGGTGCCAATACTCTGCACGGCTTGGGCCTTCGAGTAGTCGAAATCGGTGTTGTAATAGCGGTCCATCAGCTTGCTCTTGGGGAAGAGCTTGTGCCAGTTGAGGGTCTGCAGGAAAAACACCCGTAACGTAGCAAAGCTGCGAATGTGGTGCTGCACGCTGCCGTCGGGATTCAGCAGCTTCGGCCCGCAGACCGCGGCATCGGGATGCTGGTCCATGAAGCGCACCAGAGGTTCGAAGGCATTCTCGATCAGCAGAGTGTCGCTGTCCAGCAAGCAGACATAGCGCCCACGCGAGCGGCGGATGCCTTGATTTACGCTCCGGGCATACGATTCATTGAACTGGTTGCGGATGAGGATGACATCGGGGAATTGCTCGGCCACCATGTCTGCGCTGCTGTCGGGCGAATTGCCGTCCACGCAGATGACCTCAAAGCGGATTCCCTCCGTATGCCGATAGATGGAGTCAATGCAGTTTCGCAGCAACGTGCGAGTGTTGTAGTTCGGAATAATGATGGTGAGATCCAGAAGTGGCTTTATCATTCTGAGGTCCTCACGGAGGATGACGGTACGATCCTGGCTGGCACACCAAAAACGGTCAGATTGGCTGCTACCGACTGCATCACCACCGAGTTTGCCCCCACTGTAACATTGTCGCCGATACAGTATGGACCAAGAATCTTACAGCCGGCGCCTAAAGTCACATTATTCCCTATTTCGCACCGTAGCTCTTGGTTGAAACCCATATCGGGATGAAGCGCTCCCAAACCGACCCCCTGAAAAATCGTCGCGTTGCTGCCGATCTTCCATGCGCCGATCACGCAGCCTACCGGATGGGCGAAGAAGATCCCCGGTCCAATGTCGCAACGGGGAGTGACTTCCAGCCCGAACAGCGCAAGATTCGCATAGGTCAGCAGCTTCGGTAAGAACGGAATTCCTGCTAGCATGGCCGCCCGGCTGGTCCGGCATAGGACATTGGGAAGGTAACGAAAATGTAGCAGACGCGCGAGAAAACGAAAACCGTTAGGCCGAACGCCAGGCCGGCCTTCCAGTTCGTACTGGCGCGCGAGATCGCTGTACAGCAACTCCTTCAGCTGTGACATCGGTCCAGGACTTGGTTCACCACGGAGGCGCTGAGTACACCGAAAAAAATAAAGTCAGAACAGATTATGGTGTTCTTGATCCCCGTTGTTCTCAGTGCCTCAGTGGTGAAAAAAACTCAGTGACCGCACTCGGTCGGGATTCCGGCTATCACTGGCAAGCGCGATATAAGCTCAGCGTCTCGCGCCCGCACTTCTCCCAGCTGTAGCGCGTAATCACTTCCCGGGCGCGTTCCACCGACCGGCGACGCGCCTCCTCATCGCTGACCGCCTGCAACAGGGCACGCAGAAAGCAGTCCTGATCGGCGGGATCGAAGTAGAACGGCGCATCCCGGCAGACTTCCGGAATCGACGAAACCCGGCTGGCCAGCACCGGGCAATCCAGCGACATCGCCTCCAACGGCGGAAATCCGAAGCCTTCGTTAAAAGATGGATAGACGAACAACCTGGCGCCGGCGTAAGCCTCGGCCAGCACTTCATCGGAGACCCGGGGCAAGCAGATGACGTTTTGGGTCAGGCCCAGCTTCGCAATCAGCTCTTTTTCCTCCGCAGTGAACGCCCCGCCGCCCAGCACCAGCAGATCCAGCGAGTCGCAAAGTTTGCTGTCGTGGAAGGCCTGCAACAATCCGTGGAAGTTCTTGAATGCGGCCCTCATTCCGACGAACAGAAGATATTCGCGCCGCAGGTGCGGCCGCAATTCAACCGCTGCCTCCGGGCTGCGCGGCAATTGTGTCAGCCCATGATGAATGACTTGCGTCTTGGCCGGATCCACGTTGTAAAACTTCAGCAGGTCCTGACGGCACGACTCGGAGACGCAGATGATAGCATCGACCCGCGGAAACAGCCGCTGGCGCGCCCAGAAGATTCTCTTCGCATCCGGGAAGCATTCCGGAAAGCGCTCGTGGGTGCAGTCGTGATGGGTGGCGATGACGCGCCGCGCCCTCACCGTCGGCGTTCGCATATAAGTTGTGGGATGATACACGTCCATCTTGCCGCGAAATACCGCGTTGACACTGCTCCACAACTCATTCGCGAAATAGCGTGGCAATCCGGGCGCAAGCCACTCAGGAAAGGCGCGGACCTTGGTCTTCGATTGATCGAGCTGGCGAAACGGGTAAACCGTCCCGGTGATACCCAGCCATAATTCCGTCTGCGCGCCAGGCACAGTCGCCAGGAATTTCATCAGCTCATAAAAATATCGCGAAGCGCCGCCCGCATTCTGCAGCGAAAATACCTGATGATCGTAAAGAATCCGCATCGCTAGTCGGCCGCCGCACGGGACCTGATCTCAGCTTTCCCGCCGTGAGCGCCATTCGAAAGCAGCGCTTCTCCGTCAGGCGCCCTCGGGCTGCGCCGGCGGAAGCAGGATGCGACCATCCACCGGCGAGCAAGCCGCCGACAACAGCCTCCCAAAACATACGATGAGGAAGGGAATGATGATCGACTGTTCCAGAATGGCCTTGACCAACGAGATGGAGAACGGATCGCGGAAGAAGGTGAAGGCCAGCCAGCCCGAGCACATGACGTAAATCGTTGCCGCCAGCGTGCCGGCGGAGCGGCTCTTGAAATAGCGAAACATCATCGGCCATAGCAGCCAAAACACCGCCGTGCCCAGCAATCCGAAGTTCAGATTGAATGACACGAACGAGTTCAGCCCGCCCAAGGGACGGTAGGCGTCCGGCTTTCGCAGCATCTTGTATTTTTCCGGCATCAGCACCGTTGGGACCAGGTTCTCAAAGTCGCTCAGCAATTGGGTTGGCTGGTTGGTCCAGGCGATTCCTCTGTAGCGCAGGTGATGCACCAGCGATAGGCTTCCCTCCATCGGCTCGAGGAAGATGTTGAAGAATGCGCCGGTCGGGCTGCTGCCTTCGCGCCATGTACCCACGGCCCCGAAGAAGATGGCGAATAGCACGGCCGCGGCCAGCATCCGCTTGAGCCGGAATCGGCTGCGGAAGTTCGTGTGGCAGACGAGAAAGATCACTACGAGCGAAGCAACATAGAGCCGGCTGCCCAGCAGGAGCATCATGCCGCCCCCCAGGATCGGCGGCAGAAAATAACGGCTGACCAGGAGTTTGCGCCAGGGTATCTGGGGACGTTCGAGGGTGAACATCAAGGCCACGCAGCCCAACAACACCACACAGGCGGTAACCGCCCCGCGGGCTGCGCCCACCTCATTCATCCCGGGCGCAACCGGCCGAAACAGGTCGGCGCGCACCACGTACACCGAGTAAAGCAGCAACAGGCATCCGAACGCCATGATCAGCGAAAGGGCGAATGTGGGAATTGTTCTGGCCGGCTGGCTCGGGCGGCGACGGAACCAGTGAACGGCGAGTGAGTCGCCCAGCATGAAACAGAGATAAAGGGCGATGCACGACACTGCGTATGGAACGATCAGGTGCTCACGAAAGAGGCCGGACCAGATCCGGGCCAGCGGAAAATCCACGTGCGGCGCCAGAATTCGCACCGCCAATGGCGTGATCCAGTAAAACAAAAAGCCGAAGGTAAACGTGGTGACATGATTGATCTCAAGCAGTCCGTGCGCAACCGATCGCCGGTAGGCATACCAGCAGGGAATCGTCACCGCGACGGCTAACAACAAAGCGTGCATTCTCGGCTCCGAATTACTCCTGCATACCGTCGATGGCGGTGGCCACTTTCTGGGTCGGCGTACGGCCGAGTTCGCTCGCGTACCATCCCGCGAGCGCCAGGCTGGCCAGGAAAATCACGTAGGAAACCAAGGTGTTGACCGCGGCCGCGGTCGCCCCGTACGCCGGAATCCAGATCAGGTTCAGCACCACGTTGCTCCCGGCAGCGATTGCGGTGCAAAGCAACACCTTCTTCTCCATGGCCCAGGCGATGTAGGCGGTACTCAGGTACGAGGTCAGGAAGTCCAGAGGAATTGCCCAGGCCAGAATGGCAAGCAGCAGGGTTGCGGGCAGAAATGGTTTTCCGAATACCACCGAAAGTACCGTCCTGCCTGAAAACGCCAGCAGCAGCGCGATGAAACTACCGCCGCCGAAGAGCAAAGCCAGGACCAGGGGCCGGAGCGCCTGGCCGCGTTGTTCGATTTCCTGCCGCGCCAGTCGCGGATAGAGCACCTGGATCAGCAAGTAATAGGTGAACAGCACCTGGTTCATGGTGCGGTAGGCGGCGCTGTAGAGCCCCACCTGGTGTGCGTTGGACATGACGCCCAGCATCAGCATGTCGATGGTATTGAAGGCAAGGTTGCAGAACCAGGCCAGTCCCATGATGCTGGTTCGCCTCCAGGCCAGCGACTCGCGAACCGCAGCCAGCGAGACGTGTTGTTCCTCCGGCGGGCGGTTCCTGCCCCACCACTCCCAGAACACGACACCCTGCAAGCAATAGCCGACCGCATTGCCGGCCACCATCCACCAGAGCAGGTGTCCGCTGCCGCTTCCCAGCAGCAGAAACAGAAGAATGCTGCCGGGAACGATCATCCTCCCAACGCCCACGAGCCGCAGGTGTTCTTTGCCCCATGCTGCCCACTCCAGCGAAACCGAATACAGACAACTGACAGCGGAAAACAGAAACAGGAAGATCTTTTCCGGCCGGGACAGGTTCGCATAAGTGGCATATGCCAGCAGGAAGGGAACAATGGCGACGCTCATCAACATGCGTCGCCGCTGCACCTGCTGCATGATCTCGTGTCCCGCCTGCGGATACTTGGCGATCAGGCGCGCTCCCACATGGCGCAATCCGAAGTCGATGAAGGGGTAGATGTACTGCACCATGCTCTGGGCCAGAGCGTAGAGCCCGACCATCACGACGCCGGAGCGGCGCGCCAGCAGCAGCAGAGTCGCAATGCCGCACAGGCGCGCCGGTATCTCGCCCGACGCCAGCCGGAGCACGTTGCGAGCGAGCGTCCGTAGAGAAGAATTCATGCACTAGCAGTTCCCATTGACGGACATGGTGCGGAGTTGGTGATGTACCCCATGCCTTCTAAGGGCAGTACCCAGCCAGGCGCGTTTCCCGAAGGTTCGGCTGTCTCATCTGCTCGTATCGAACACCCACATCGAGTCGAGCACCTGCTGCGGCGAATAGGTCCACAACCAGGAATAACTGTCGCTGCCCTCCGTGAATTGCCCGGAGAGGCAGCTTGCGCCGATGACGATTGTTCCCCAGACCTGCTGGTTAGGCGGCAGCGGCTCGGCCCGGATGCCATACAAGTCAGGGGCCACCGAGCCAAAATAGGCGAGGTGCAAGACTTCTCGCGGATGTTGCTGCTGGTAGGTACGCAAGGCGATCAAGCCCTGTCCCCAATCCAGGTTGCTGTCGGTGAGCAGCCGCCAGGCCTGCTCGCGCTTCACCAGAACGTTGAAGTAGGACAGATAGTCAGGCGCGTAGCGAAGCGCATCGACGGCGTTGAGGCCAAGCGCCAGCATCAGGACGGCAATGGCGGCGCGATGCCTGCGCGCGTGTTCCCAAATACCGCCCGCAATGAGCAGAGCGAAAGGATAGAGCGGCAACATATGCCGCTCCCCGATCGTGATGCGCGATTGCAGGGCCAACCCAAGAAACAGCAGGCCGAAAAGAGAAATGATCAACAGATCGCCGGGAGAACGGCAAGCCTTGTGAACTCCCAGCAGCAAACTCGCGAAGAAGAGCAGCAATAAGGTGGTCGGCCATTTCAGCGCAATGACGGCAGGAAAATAAAGCTTCGGACCGCCATGGGGATACATCTTTCCCAGGAACCACGTCTCACGCCCATTGCGGTTGCTGAGCTCCAACAAGCGGAGACCCTCGGCATACTCTCCCGCTGGAATCAGCAGATTCAGTTGCCTCTGGGATGGGGTCGCCAACGTTTTTTGCGCGCGATTGGGAAACGTCATCACCATCTGTCCATTTCCCATCTTCAGGTGCGAGACGTGAAACTGGTATCCCGCCCAGAGGGTGAGCAACGCGATGCCGAGCGCGGCCAGGGTTGGTTTCCAATTCCAGTCGCGAGGCCGCTTTAACACACTCTCGCGTCCCAGTACCAGCATCAGCGCCAGCGCCAACAGCACTTCCGGAGGCGTGTACAGCTTGGCCAACAGCAGCCCGCCCAGAACCAGTCCCATCAGGATGGTCTGCATGCGACTCGGATCGCTTCGCCAGCGCACCAGTTGCCAGGCGGCCAGAAAGATGAACAGCGCGCCAATGCCGTCGGTGGTCGCCAGTGAGAAGTGCGCAATGAGCGACGGAGTAAACGCAAACAGCGCCAGCGCCACATTGGCCGCACCCTCGGAGAACACGCGGCGCGTCGCAAACCACAGGGCAACACCCAGCGCCAGGCCCAGCAGCGTGTTCATAGGACGCGTGCGCCACGCCACCCATTCCGGACCAGGCTGCATCGCGGTCACGCGATAGTTCCCCTCCGGCGACTGCTGAACTATCTCGACGTGCGCTCGCGCCAGCGGCAGAGTCAGCCAATACCGCCCCAGGGGAGGGTGATCGACCCACATCTGGAAGCGGCCATGCTGCCACGCTTCCAGGCCGGCGAAGATATGCCCGGGCTCGTCGTA
>Ga0335073_10006852_pt1 | contig 16004 bp, 15 predicted proteins | sample Lox_Sample_22_FD_207093 | JGI IMG/M metagenome (GOLD analysis project Ga0335073, IMG submission 207093) | Soil microbial communities from Loxahatchee National Wildlife Refuge, Florida, United States - Lox_Sample_2.2 | ecosystem: Environmental > Terrestrial > Soil > Wetlands | place: USA... | reverse complement strand
TGACGGTTGCCAAGCTCGATGGTCTGCGGTTGACCATCGCGATAATTCCTCACACCATCAAGATGACGAATCTGGGCTCGCTAAAGCCTGGCGATCCGGTCAATATCGAGACCGACATCGTGGCCAAATATCTGGAGAAGTGGACGCGTCGCGACGAGCAGACTGGCTCGCTGACGGTGGAGAGATTAGTCGCGCAGGGCTTCTAGAAATGGGTGCCCCGGGTCTCGCGGCGTTCGAGACCCGGGATGTATTATCGTCGCCGAATGCAGTGAACGCACCCGGGTCTCGAAAGGCACGAGACCTGGGGCACGCTGATCCGGCCTTTATCGTTTGCAATCCGAATAGTGTATGACTGCACGACCGAGCAAATGGCTGTATTTCATCACTGGTGCTGCAATTCCCTTTGGGCTGCTCTTTGGTCTTTTTCTGCCTATTATGGCTCAAGGACCTTCATGACGACCGCACGCACGAAGTGACAGTGAATGCGTCTACTCCTGTGTTCGACGGGAAAGGCGACGATGGTGGTTGCTCTGGGAGAAAGCTGACGGTCGTACAGGAGGGCACGACCCTGCCACTTCGTAGGATTCGCTACCTTAAGGACTGCGCTACGGTGGACGTGATCCTGCCGAACGGACGTCAGGGCTATTTTGTTCCTGGCGAGGGTAACATCTCGATAGAGCCGCTTTTGGCGACCTACTGATTATCCATAAATCCCCTTAACTGTTAGTCGGGACTTTGGCAATATTCCTTCTTACTACTCCGTGTCCTCTGTGCCCCCGTGGTGATTCCGCTTTCTAACTTGGGCAATAATATACTTGACAAAGTAATGGCTCCGGCGTAAGGTTTCAGCATGGAACCGAAAAGCCTACAACAAGCAATCCTCTACTTCGCCGATCCGGTGAACTGCCGCGAATATCTTGTGGCCCGTCGCTGGCCCGATGGCGTGGAATGTCCGCGCTGCGGCAGCAAGAACGTGTTATTCCTCGACAAGTATAACCGTTGGGAGTGCCGCGAAAAGCACGACGCCAAACAGTTCACGCTCAAAACCGGCACGATTTTTGAGGATAGCCCGATTGGTTTAGATAAATGGCTGGCCGCCCTCTGGATGGTCTGCAACTGCAAGAACGGTGTCAGCAGTTGGGAGATGCACCGCTCGCTGAAGGTTACGCAGAAGTCGGCATGGTTTATGAATCATCGAATTCGTTACGCCTTGCAGAACGGTTCGGTTCTGAAGTTGGGTGGAGAATGCGAGGTTGATGAATCGTTCATCGGAGGAAAGGCCCGGAATATGCACATGGACGTTCGCAAACGACGCATTACCGCTACGGGGCCACGTGACAAGACTGCCGTGTTTGGAGTGTTAGAACGTGCAAAGGACGATGGAACACATAGCAAAGTGCGAACGAAGGTCATCGCTGACCGCAAAAAGAAAACACTTCAAGCGGAAGTAAAAGCGCATGTTCAAGCGGGCGCGGCGCTTTATTCAGACGCACTGCTTTCTTACGATGGGTTGGAATCTGAATATGCGCATCAAGTCGTAGATCACGCGGTTGAGTACGTGCGTGATCGCGTACACACGAATGGACTGGAAAACTTTTGGAGCCTCTTCAAGCGCGGCATCAATGGGACGTATGTTAGCGTGGAGCCGTTCCACCTATTTCGATACCTGGACGAGCAAGAGTTTCGATTCAACTATCGCGGCACTCGCAAGAATCCGATCACCGACGCTGACCGCTTCGATTTGGCGGTGCGTCACGCTGTCGGCAAGAGATTGACTTATTCGACGCTGACGGGCAAGGGACCGGAAAGGCAAGAGCATCCGTTCTAAAATACGGGGTCGTCTCAATCGAGGGAAGAGCGCTTGATTTTTGGCGTGCTTCCCCTTTTCCTGCTGGAAACATTCGGGAAAAGTTGAGTTGTTCTCTGGATACTCTCTCCAAAGCAGGGACTCACGCAACTGATTCTTGCATCGTGAGTTAGGTGGTGTTTTGGGAATAGTCGGAGAGAGTCGCCAGAATGCAACTCAACTTTTCCCGAATGTTTCCAGCAGGAAAAGGTTTACAATGGTTACAAATGCACGTTCCGCTTTCAAAAAGAACCCGTTCCAGAAAGACAGTCGCAACTCAGGCGAAGCCCAGCCTTCGGATGAGGCGATTCATTGACAGCGTGATCGCGGAAGTCGAAGAGGCTGGAATTGACGAAGAGCACGCAGTCGATGACTCGCCGTCAACATCCGCGAGGCTTACCTCTTCCTCCGCTTTGCGGCCTCGTCGGCGGCGATCTGCTTGAATGTTTCCACTAGCTCTGCCTGCCGTGTGATCGGCAAGTGATTGCCGTACTTCTGTAGCCACTTTATGAAGTCCTGAGTCTCTCCACGAGCGCCAGCGTCGTAGATCAGGCGTTGAATTTCGGGTTTCAGTTTGCGCTTGAGTGTCGCAAGCTCTCTCCGGGTTAATTCTGTCATTGGTGGCGACTCCCTTGTCCGCCATTCCCGACTCCCATCCTACCACAACGCTGGAATCGGAGGGCTGAAAAAGTGGAACGCGTTCCACTTTGCACTAGCGGTCGTTCCCTCTACGGGTGTATAACGACTATGGAGGTTTAGCCCATGGCCGACACAGCAAAGGCGCCTTTCTCTTGGCCGACTTCGTCATGGAGGGTTCTGAAGAAGATGATCCGGGCTTGGTATACCGCCGAGGATGGCGGAGGCGAGTGGACGCAGCGAACAGTTGCGAAGCTCGCGAATGTTCAGCCTAGCCGAGTGAGTGCAAACAAAGCATTTCTCCAAGGTATAAATATCGTGCAGCCAGAGGGCATTGCTTTGACAGAGGCGGGCCGGAATTTGGGTCTGGGGTTGGTCAACGAGAATACGAGGGTCACCCAACAGGCATTGGAGAACATCGTTCGCTCTAATGTGGTTTTGAGACAATTGGTAGACATTGTTCGCGGGCGCGGAACGATTGATCGGGCCGGATTTGAAGCTGAGGTTTTGCTCCTCACGCGCCAGGGAAAAGAAACATCCGGTTTTACAACTGGCGTGAGTGTGCTTGAAGATATGCTTTTGGAATCGGGCTTGGTCGGGATGTCGGACAATGCGTTTCGTCCGATTAGAACAGAAGCCAGAGATGAGGTAGTGGTCATGCCCACGCAACGAGAGCAAGTAAAAACCGGACACGGGCAAGACCGCGAGAATTCAGAGTTACGGCAAATACCGATTCCAGTGAGTGCTAATACGGTTTGGTATATCGAGGTCAGCCCGAATCCAGACAGTACTGACATAGAGAAATTCATCGAGATGCAACGGTTGATTTTTGGGGTGCAAAAACCATGAGGAGGGTTAATAGCGGACTGCACCCATGGCAACCGTGCAGGAAGCCATAACGGAAAGCCCCAGATCAGCTAAGACTTCGCGGGTCGGGCTGGTCTGGGGCGTGGTTGCCCGGCTGATGCGGGTTGCAATCAATTGCAATCCAATTATAAGCGAGTCGCCAACAGCCTAGCGGCTACCGGAGCTGCTGGGCTGTTGCTTTTGGCTGTGGCGCTATAATGCCAGCATGAAGCCATTACCAGCGCCGAATATCCCCGGCAAGACAGAGTTTGAGCGTTTTGACAATGCTGTGCGGCAAGTGCTCAGCGTGCCAAAGGAAGCGCTGCTCAGGCAGGAAGCGCGGGAGAAGCGAACGCGGGAACGTAAGAGGCGAGCCAAGAAATGACCCTTATTCCATTGTCAGGTTGGCGGATACTACCTCCGTGGGCGGGCCTGTCTTCCTCTCAGGGGCACCCGACCTCACGGACGACGAAGTGTTGGCGGGCATCAATGACCTCGCCTTGGTTGGGGGTACTGCCGCCATCTTTCGCGTCAGGCTCCTCTGGTGGAACGCGGCGAAGTCGCTGAGATAACGTAACGCCAAACTGAAATCCTGTCACGGCAAGTTCCAGCCTAATCCATGGCGGTTACTTTGCCAAGTATATTATTGCCCTAACTTGCCTCGAAGCGCGGCTGGTGGGGCGGGCGTTGGGCGCCGAAATATTTTTCGAAGTCGAGCGAGTCGAGTTCGAGAAATTCCTGCACGATCGGCGCCTGGCACTTGGCCATCTCAGCGAAGGTCCCGAAGAAGATGGCTTTGGCTTCGTACAGAAATAGCAGGCGGTCCGCCAGCTTCTTGGCCAGCGCCATGTCGTGGGTGACGACGATGCTGGTCAGCTTCAACTGTTTCTTTAGCTTCTTGATCAAATCCCCTAACAAATGGGCCATTAGCGGATCGACCATGGTCGTGGGCTCATCGTAGAGCACGGCATCGGGCTGGGCCGCCAGAGCCCGCGCAATGGCCACCGAGCGCTTCATGCCGGTCGAAAGATCGGATGGCAGAAGATCGCGAAACTCCCTCACACCCACCATCTCCAGCAGGCCGTCAACGATCTGGAATATTTGCTCTTCTTCCAGGCCGCCGCGCTCGCGTAGGGGAAAGGCAACGTTCTCGCCGACGGTGAGCGAGTCAAACAGCGCGCCGTTCTGGAAGACCATGGTGACCTTCTTGCGAATGCGCTCCATCTCCTCTTCGGGATAGTCGGTGACATCTTCGTAGGCCACCCAAATGCGCCCGCTGTCCGGCTTGAGGAAGCCCATGATCTGATGCAGCGAAACCGACTTGCCCACGCCGCTTCGGCCCAAAATGCAGACCGTCTCACCGGGCATTACGTCGAAGCTGACGCCGTCGAGCACGACATTGCTGCCGAAAGCCTTGTGGACGTCCTGGAATTCGATGTAGGGCTTGCGATCGTCTGAGGGCAATCGCTGTTCCTGCTCTTGCACAGGAGTCTCTGTTGCCCGCTCGCTGATTGGGGTCTCGGTTGCTATTGCCGGCACGTTTGGTACTCCTCGGGAGTGTTGATGTTTTGGAAGATATTGGTCGAAAAACCGCTCGCGACAATCTCCTGCTCGGTGATGATGCGCGTCGGCACCTGCGAGAACAAGTGTCCGATTTTGTAATCGCCGTTGCGCAGCACACGCTCTGCGGCCTCGCGTACTGACGGGCGATAGATGGCGCACAGCGGTTGCAGTCCGCCCGCCGCATCCGGCACAACAATAACTTCCTGCGCCGTTCGGGCGCGCTCAGTTAGCCAGCTCAGGAACGCCGTCGTCATGAGCGGCATGTCCACAGAGAGTATCAGGTTGAGGTCCGTGCCGGTGCCCTGAAGGGCAGCGTGAATTCCGCCCAGCGGCCCGGAGCCTGGATAGATGTCCTCGATCACATTGCCGAATTCCGCGTATCGCTCGCGCGGTCCCACGATGTACGTCGTTTCTGCGATCGCCGAAACGGTCTGCAAGGTACGCTGTAGCAGGTTTTTCTCACCGTACGGCAGCAGCGCCTTGTCGGCGCCCATACGCGAGCTGCGGCCGCCCGCGAGGATGAATGCGGAGACATCGTCGCGCCTCGCCAGATGCTCGCTGTTCGCTTTTCGCTCTTCGTTGTTCGCCAGAGACTCGCTCCTTGCTCTTGGCTTTTGACCTTTGGCCAGAACTGTCGTTTGCAATTCCCGAACGATGCTTGGATGATAGCAGCCGCTGCGAGCTGACACCGCGCCCGCGTGCCGGGCCTGCGCAAGATTCGATGTTGAGTTGAAGCCAGGAGCCAAGAGCGGAAAGCCAAAAGCGCCCTAGGCGTGTGCCGGTTTGAAGGTGCTGGTCTTGGGGATGCAGCCATTGATTTCGATGGCAACGATGCGACCGGCCTGGTCCAGCTCGAGCGTCGCCGGGGCGTTGAACACGGCATCTCCACTCACATCGGGCAATGCAATGAAGACACGGTTCTCCACACAGGCCGCATTGGGGTCGCGCTTCAGGTAGGAAAGCGCATAATCATTGCGGCAAGCCTTGGGTAACACGAAGCTCAAGTCGGCAACATCTCCCGTCTCGGAAACCGAGACGGCAGCCTCGATGGAGATGCGCGAGCGCACCTCATCGCCGTCAACCTCCACCGGAGGCTTGAAACAGATGTAGTACTCGAAGCCCGAGTCCGGGTCGAACGGGCTTCGATCTACCTGAAACGCCATCAGAGGCCTCCCCGAAAATCTGGAGCAACTTGGGACAGCATACTAAATTAGCGACGCCCTGGATGGAAAGTGCAGAATTAACCCGGTGCAGATTTTCGGGAGATCGTTCGGGAACGCGGCGCTGACGAAGCGACAGGGCCCGCCGAGCGCGGTCCCGCGCGCGCGGCTCTGATATATTTCGTGGGATAGGCTTCTCATCGCAAGCATGCCAACATTCTCGGTCACGGACCTTGTCAAAGAACAAATCCAGGCGGTGCAGGACTATTCGCTGCTCGCCGGCCGTTCGATTGGCAACGTCTTCGGGCGTCCTCGCTACTTTGCCGATACCCTGCTGCAAGCCGACCTCATTGGCGTAGGCTCGCTTCCCATCGTAGTGCTCACCGGCTTCTTCACGGGCGCCGTGCTGGCGCTGCAAACCTCTGGCACCCTGCAGCAGTTCGGGACGCTGTCGCTGACCGGACAACTGGTATCGTTCTCCATGGTGCGCGAGCTGGGCCCGGTGCTGACCGGCTTGATGGTCGCGGGCCGCAATTCCAGTGGCATGGCCAGCGAGCTCGGTTCCATGAAGGTGACCGAGCAGATTGACGCCATGCGCGCCATGGGCGTCGATCCTTCGAAGAAGCTGGTGACTCCCCGTGTTGTCGCCAGTGTGACCATGCTGTTCTTCCTCAGCATCATCTCCGACCTGGTGGGACTCGCGGGCGGCTCCGTGATTTCCACCCTGCTGCTGGGACTTAATGCCAACCAATACTGGACGACGGCATACCAGTCCTTGCGTTTTGGCGATGTATTTATGGGATTAAGTAAGCCGGTGTTGTTCGGCTTCATCATCTCCACCATCGGCTGCTATTACGGATTGTCCGCCAAAGGGGGGACGCAGGGCGTGGGCCGTGCTACTACCCAGGCAGTGGTCGCCGCTTCGGTACTGATTCTGGTGAGCGATTTCTTTGTCACGCGTCTTCTTATGGGCGTGTTTAACTACTGACGATGGCAACTCCCCCGGTCAGCGCCGATCGCCCTCAACCCACTGCCGTGCGCGACGGAGGGCCCGTCATCCGCTTCGATAACGTGTCGATCGCCTTCGACCACCCGGTGCTGGAAGACGTTTCGTTCCAACTCCCGTGCGGGGAAACCAAAATCTTGATGGGCGTCGCAGGTACGGGGAAGACGCTGACTTTGAAGCTGGCTTTGGGATTGCTGAAACCGGACGCGGGCCGCATCACGGTGCTCGGCGAAGAAATCACGCAAATGCGTGAGCAGCAGTTGTTCTCGCTTCGCCGCGACATCGGAATGGTGTTTCAGGAAAGCGCACTGTTCGATTCGCTCACCGTGGAAGAAAACGTCGCCTATCGCTTAATTGAGGAGACCGGAAGGGTGACCGACGAAATCCACGCCCGCGTGCTGGAGGCACTGCGATTCGTGGAACTGGAGCACACGGTGGATCTGTTTCCTTCCGAGCTCTCCGGCGGCATGCGGCGGCGCGTCGCCATTGCGCGCGCCATCATCACCCGGCCCGAGGTACTGCTCTACGATTCGCCCACCGGCGGGCTCGACCCAGTGACTTCTAACACCATCATCGAGCTGATCGTAAAGCAGCGCGATGTCTACCAGACCAGCTCGCTGATGGTGACGCACCGTTTGCAGGACGCGTTCACCATGGCAAGTCATTACTTCGATCGCGAGCAGAACAAGATGGTGCCCGTCAGCGACGGTGCAGTTCGCGACGTGCATACCAAGTTCCTGATGTACCGCGACGGCAACATCATCTTCGAAGGCACGGCCAGCGAGCTGCTGCAGAACCGCGACCCCTACGTACGCGAGTACCTGAGCTAATGGATGTCGAAGGGGCGCAGCTTTAGCTGCGCCGTTCAGACAGGCTTGACTATTCAGGCGGGCTTTAGCCCGAAACAGGTGGTCACAAGGCCGCCGCACCGGCTTCGGCCACGGCCTGGTCCTGCTCACCCATACCACCGCTGACGCCGATGGCGCCGACGACTTTACCATCGCGCTTCAGGGGAATGCCGCCGGCAAAGATCATGATCTTGCAATCGTTGGAAACATGAATACCGAAGAACTGCCCGCCGGACTGCGAGTGCGTGGCCAAGTCTTTGGTGGCGATGTCGAAAGCGCGCGCGGTGAACGCCTTCTTGATGGAAATGTCGACGCTGCCGATCCACGCGCCATCCATGCGAACGTGGGCCACCAGATTGCCGCCCTCGTCGGCGACCGCAATGTTCATCGGTTGCCCGATCTCCTGCGCCTTCTTTTCTGCGGCCGCGATCACGCGGCGCGCATCCGCCAGATTCACTCCTGCCATAATTCCTCCTAACGATGAAACACGAAGCTTAGATGTCGACACACGCCCCGGCTTTCCGCCGGTTCCTCCGCCGCAGTTCTTCGCCCGCCGTAGCGCCTCTCCTTTTCCCTCAGCTCGATCCGAACAAGCTGTACAGCAGAATGCCGAGCACGATCAGGGTTATCACTACGTACATATAGTCGTGTTCCAGGGCGAAGGCGATCGCCGAGAACAGGACTCGCGCTACAGGGGTTGCGATCAGCAGCAGCAGCCCGAACTGGATGATGGCGCGCGCTTGTAGCGTGGTCACGCCCTCAACGATCTCGGTCAGGCTTTTATAGCGCTCAGGCTCGCCGTGGAAGGTGGTGTAATTGGGGACCTCGTGACCGTGCCGCACCAGGTACAGAGCGCCGCCTGCCAGAACCACAGCAGCCGCCAGAATCACCCCGGTACGCAGCAGCGTTCCGATGATGATCTCAATCCGCTGATCGTTCCACTGGCCCGAGGTGACCGTGGATGTGGTTGGCACATTCATATTCGCCCCGTAGCTCCGTTGAAAATCATCTCAATCCCCAGGGCCACGATGACCGCAGCAAACACATAACGTAAAACTTTAACCTTTACCCGTACCAGCAACTTGGCGCCTAGCATCGACCCCAGCAGCACGCCTAGCATTACGGGCATGGTGATGCCGGGCGCGATATAGCCGCGCGCCAAGTACAGCCCGGCACTGGCGGCTGCAGTCACTCCGATCATGAAATTGCTGGTGGTCGTCGAGACCTTGAACGGGATCTTCATGGCCTGGTCCATGGCGAGGACCTTGACCGCGCCCGAGCCGATTCCCAGCATCCCGGAGAGCACGCCCGCGCCAAACATCAGACCATAGCCGGCGGGCACCCCGGTGACCGCGTACGGCTGCTTGCCCTCCGATGTGGGATAGGCTCCATCGAACCGCAGCTTCTTGGCGAGCGGCGACGAGGTGAGATGCGGGCCGTGCTCCTCGCGCTGGCGGCTCGACAGATACGCGGAGTACAAAAGCACCACTCCGAAAACAATCGCAATGGCGCTGGTGGGCACGTGCAAGGCGATCGCCGCTCCGGCCAGAGCGCCCGCGGTGGTTGCAGTCTCCAGGAACATGCCGATGCGGATGTTGGAATAGCCCTCTCGCACGTAGGCCGCTGCCGCGCCGGAAGACGTCGCGATGACCGACACCAGTGAGGCTCCAATCGCGTAGCGGATGTCGACATGAAACAGCAATGCCAGCATCGGCACCACCACCACGCCACCGCCCAATCCGGTGAGCGCGCCCAGGAATCCGGCGAGCAGCGAGCCTACACCGACGAGTCCAGTGAATTCGACAACGTTCATGCCTGATTCACAATCCCCGATTCTGCGAAGAGCAGAAGAGTCGCCTAAGGATTGTACATTCCGCCGAAGAGAGTCCCGCGGCGGCCGCGCGTAATTTAACAGGAAGGAAATAGAAAAGTATCGCCCGGCCGCACTCTGGATTTTACGCGGCGAACGCGATACCTTCAGAGTATCGGGCGCGGTACCCAAGTGGTAAGGGAGAGGTCTGCAAAACCTTTATGCGCCGGTTCGATTCCGGCCCGCGCCTCCAGCTTCCCGGGAGAACTCCTGACCTGCTGTTACAACTGACAACTAATTTCTGATTTCCCCCAGCAGTTGCTCCACTTCAGCTTTCTTCTCTGCCGTGAGAGGTAGCAGCGGCAGCCGTACCGTGCCGCCGAAATAGCCGTTGTAATCCATGGCGTACTTCACGCCGGGAATGCTGAGCGCTCCCGCGATGCGCTCGGCGGCCTTGGCAATGCGCTCCTGCTTCTCTTGCGCCAGCGCGGCGTCGCCGTCTTTCCACGCAGCGTAGATTTCATAGCACGCGGTGGGAGCGCAATCGGCAAACGCGAGGATCGCGCCTACGGCGCCGGCCTCAAGCGAGGGATGCAGCTTGTGCGCCGCGCCCACCAGCACCTGAAAGCCGACTGCCTTCTGCCGCGTCTTCAATTTTCCAATGACGTTCACGGCCGACGAGGACGGCTTCGCCGAAGACCGTGGCGTCGTTAATGGCCCGGTCTCCGCCGCGGTCCCAACCAGCGCGCCGACGCTGACCAGCTCGCCGCCTTCGGCATTGGCCGATGCAGCGGATGCGGCTTTCAACATCCGGCCCGTGGCCGCGGCGAAAGTTTCGGTGACGGTGGCGCTGCGCTTGATGTGGCGCGTGCCTGCGACCATCTTCTGTACCTTCTCGATGGACCCCGACGACTCCTTGATGCCGATGAGGTTCGGATGCTCCGCCAGTTCGATTACGACCTCGGCGGGAATGTCGTATCCCGTCGCCTGCGGGAAGTTGTAGATGATGACCGGCAGCGGGGAGCGATCGCAGACGAAGCGATAGAACGCCAGCATGTTCGCCGCCTGCGCCATCTGGCCTTTGTAATAATGCGGCGTGCGCACCATGGCAATGTCGTAGCCAAGCTCGGCGGCGTATTCCGTGAGTCGCAGCGTCTCGATCGCCGACTCGATCCCGGTGCCCGCAATCAGCACCTTCTCGTTCGCCGCAGCTTCGCACGCACACTTCAGCACTTCGCGACGTTCTTCATCGCTCAGCAGGATGGCTTCGCCCGTCGAGCCTTGTACAACGATGCCCGCGATCGGCCCGCGCGAGTAGTGCTCGACATTCTGTTCCAGCTTGCGAAAATAGACCTTGCCGTCGGGATAAAGCGGCGTGGTGATAGGAGGAAAGATTCCGTGCAAGAGCATGAGGAGATTATAGGACGGTCGAAGAGCGGGCGCTGTGATCAGGAGCCATTAGCGGGTGCCCCGTTCTACGCCTTCTGTTGCGTAGGGCGGGGCAGTTGCTCAACGCGGGCACCATGCTTAACCGCTAAGTTGCTGGTGCTAGGGTATATTCAGCCGCCCGCCCTCGCCCACGGTCGTGCTGCTACGCCGGCCGCGATACTCATACGCAACGTAGAGTTGCTTGGACTGGCCCTGCGCGGGGTCGCCTCCCATCGTCTTGTTATCGACGGTGATGTCCAGGCGATCGTTTCTCACCATGCCCTGCAGCCGCGAAGTTACATTGCGGCCTGCCCTTCCGCTGGTCGGTCGATACTCCGCCTGCAAAATCCGCAGAGAATTTCCGCCTCGGTCCCAACCTCCACCGCCCCAATTCGTACCCGTAAACATTCTGGAGTTGACGGTGTCGCCTTCCTTGTAGGCGAAGGTACGAACCGTGCCGTTCTGATTGCGCGCAGTGATGCGTAGCGTCTTATCGGCGCCGACCGCCGGGTCGATGCCCATGTTCTTGTTGTTGGCCCGGAAGTCGCCTCCGTTCACCAGCCGGCGGACAGTGTTGGTGACATCCTGCCGCCGATTGCCGGCGCCCCAGTCGGCGCTCTGGACGTACCATTGCTGCGCTACCGCCGCGATGGCCGAACACAGAAGAACTGCAACGATACCGAACAATGCCTTCGTAATTCGCACGTGTGTCCTCCCTTTGGGGCAGTTAGAACATAGTATTGGCCGGAGTAACGATGTCACCTAGAATCTTCGCCGTGCCTTTGCCGGAGCCGATCCAGGCGTTTCGATTGACCTGAGCCTCTGCCGGCGACACAACGTCGGCAACCGGCTTTCCGAAGCGCGTTACACGAATCGGCTGCTTCGTCTTGGAAACCTGCTGGAGCAGTGAGAAGCACTTGGCCTTGAATTCACAAATGGATACTTCCCGGATGTGCTTCACTCGACCACTGGCAGCCACAATTAGTCCTGGTCGTCAGCGCACGACAAGAGCTCCGCCAACCATTGATGAGCCTCTGAAGTGCAGTTGCGCAGATCAAATACGAACTCCTGCCCTATAGGAGCAGAACAGACATATGAATACGGCGGTTGATTGCGCCATTTCCTGTTTACATGGTAGGTCATGCGTCCATCCGGATCATCGCAGTAGAAGAATGATGGGAGCCGCCAATAACTTCGTCGATTGCGTTCGCAAGGATCGGTAAGCCGGAGTGCTGGATGATATTTCCTAAAACTTCCGGCGCCGGGTAAATGGCAGAATGAGAGACGCTCCGCGCCAACATATACGGTGTTCTTGTTCCGGGCCGGCGCTCTAAAGTGAGGGTGGTCGCAAGGGGTGTAGGGCGGCTCCTGCACTTTCGGGTCTAGCATGCACCCGACCTGCAACCAACCGTGAATAAGGTGCATGTGATCGCCGACGTAGCGCAGCTGTCCGCCGTTGCGCCGCTCCACCTCGCGAAACCATCCGAAGAACAGAAAAATATCACCATCGCCAATGTATTTTTCGAGAAGCCCTTGAGCAGCATCGCATTGGCCAAACATGGGCTTCCATTGGCGCGTGCCGGGATGATGTGACGCAGAAATGTCGGGGTCAAGGTGCGCTTTGTCGCTATTCCGGATGCGACCTCCAATAGCAGCGAGAATGTCGCCATATGTCGGGTATTCCCGAATTGGCGAAGGAATCTCGTCGTACCGCAGAGTCACCTCTGAGTGGGCAGCGTCTTCCGGGATCGGCAGCATTATTGGGATCCCGTCAATGATTGGACTTGGGACGCCGCCATACGTTGAATCAAATCCCTTTCTACTAAGGACAAGTCGTTTTGGAAAGCTCATGGCAACCTCAATGTACTATTTCGCCGCCGCCACCCTTTCCGCATGCAACTGCTGCAGCGCGTACACTCTCGCTTCGCCTCGTTGCAGAGCCGCAATTCCCTCGCATGCGGCGCGCGCAGCGGACAACGTTGTGATCGTCGGTATGTGCGCGGTCACGGCGGCGCGGCGAATCGCCTTCTCGTCGAACCAGGGCTCAACGCCGTGTGGCGTGTTGATGATCAGTTGAATGCGCTCGCCCTTGATCAGGTCCACGACGTTCGGTCGGCCTTCTTTCACTTTGTACACGCGCTCGACGCGCAGGCCGGCGTGCTCCAGCACACGCGCGGTGCCATGCGTGGCGACGATGCTGAAGCCCAGCTCGACGAAGCGCTTTGCCAGCTCCGGCATGAAGGGCTTATCGCGATCGTTGCCGCTCATGAAGACCGTGCCTGCGGTCGGCAGCGTTTGCCCGGCAGCGGTCTGCGCCTTGGCGAAGGCCTCGCCGAAGTTGTCGGCCACGCCCATCACCTCGCCGGTGGACTTCATCTCCGGGCCAAGCACCGTATCAACGCCGGGGAACTTGCCCCACGGGAAGACCGGCGATTTCACGAAGTAGAAGTTGCCGGTATCGAGATCGCTCTGGCGCTCGATGTTCTCGGGCAGGAACTCGCGCAGCTTGCGCCCGGTCATCAGCCGCGCCGCGATCTTCGCCAGCGGCACGCCGGTCGCCTTCGAGACATACGGAACGGTCCGCGAGGCGCGCGGATTCACCTCGATGACGTAAACCCGGTTGCGCTGGATGGCGTACTGCACGTTCATCAGGCCAATGACCTTCAGCGCGCGCGCAAGCTGAAACGTATATTGCCGGATGGTGTTGAGCAGATGCTTGGGGATATCGACTGCGGGCAGCACGCACGATGAATCGCCGGAGTGGATGCCGGCTTCCTCGATGTGCTGCATGATGCCGCCGATGATCACGTCCTCCCCGTCGGAGATCGCGTCCACATCGATCTCGGTCGCCGATTCGAGAAAGTGATCGATCAGCACCGGCCGCTCCTGCGAATATTCGACCGCCTCCTTCATGTACTGGATGAGCGAGTCGTCGTCGTAAGCCAGCACCATGGCGCGCCCGCCGAGCACGTACGAGGGCCGCACCAGCACGGGATAGGAGATGCGGTTGGCATTGGCCAGCGCTTCTTCCAGGCTGGTCGCAGTCGCTCCGCGCGGCTGCGGGATCGACAGCTCCTCCAGCAGCTTGCCGAAGCGGCGGCGGTCTTCGGCGAGGTCAATACTCTCCGGCGAAGTACCTATGATCGGCACGCCCGCGGCTTTCAACGGCAGCGCCAGATTCAGCGGTGTCTGCCCGCCGAACTGCACGATGAGGCCGACCTCGGCGCCACTCGCCGCCTCGTGCTCATACACCGCCATCACGTCTTCGTAGGTCAGCGGCTCGAAGTACAGGCGGTCGCTGGTGTCGTAATCGGTCGAGACGGTCTCGGGATTGCAGTTGATCATGATCGTCTCGTAACCGTCTTCGCGCAGCGCGAAGGCCGCGTGGCAGCAGCAGTAGTCGAACTCGATTCCCTGCCCGATGCGGTTGGGCCCGCTGCCCAGGATGACGACCTTCTTGCGATCGGTCGGCGCGGCCTCGTCCTCTTCTTCATACGTCGAATATAGGTACGGAGTGTAGCTTTCGAACTCGGCTGCGCAGGTGTCCACGCGCTTGTACACCGGTGTGACGCCGTGCTGTTTGCGGAGCTGACGGATCTTCTCAGCCGCCGCGCGACCGTTCTTTGCCTGCAATGCTTCGCCGAGGCGTGCGTCGGAGAAGCCCATGCGCTTGATCTCGCGCAGGCGTTCTGTGTCGATGGCTTCCGTCCCCAGCTTCGATTGGACGTCGGAAATTTCCTTGAGCTGGTGCAGGAACCAGGGATCGATGTTGGTCATCTGCGCGATCTCACGCACGCTCATGCCCTGCGCCAGCGCGTAGCGGATGTACTGCAGCCGCTCGGGATGCGGCGTCACCAGGCGCTTGGTCAGGATGCGCGGCTCGATTTCATCGGCGTCGACGCGTTTGCCGGTCTCCAGCGAGCGCACAGCTTTCAGCAGCGCCTGCTTGAACGTCCGGCCGATGGCCATCACCTCGCCGACCGATTTCATCTGCGGGCCCAGCGACTCGTCAGCGCCGGGAAATTTCTCGAACTGCCATTTGGGAATTTTGACGACAACGTAGTCGAGTGTCGGCTCGAAGCAGGCGGGAGTTTTGCGCGTAATGTCATTGGTGATTTCATCGAGCGTGTAGCCGACGGCAAGCTTGGCGGCAATCTTCGCAATCGGGAAGCCGGTAGCCTTCGAGGCCAGCGCCGACGAGCGCGAGACGCGCGGGTTCATTTCGATGACCACCATGCGCCCGTTGTGCGGATCGACGGCGAACTGAATGTTCGATCCACCGGTCTCGACGCCGATTTCGCGGATGACGGCAATCGCCGCGTCGCGCATGGCTTGGTATTCGCGGTCGGTGAGCGTCTGCGCCGGCGCGACGGTGATCGAGTCGCCGGTGTGAGTGCCCATCGGGTCAAAGTTCTCGATGGAGCAGATGACGATGACGTTGTCCGCGAGGTCGCGCATCAGCTCCAGCTCATATTCCTTCCAGCCGAGCACCGACTCTTCCAGCAGCACTTCGTGGACGGGCGAAAGATCGAGCCCGCGAGCGAGTAATTCGAGCAGCTCTTCGCGGTTGTAGGCGATGCCGCCGCCGGTGCCGCCCAGCGTGAACGAGGGCCGCAGGATCACCGGGAAACCGATCTTGCTGCTGAAATCGATGCCGTCCTTCAGGTTGTTCACCAGCGAAGATTTCGGAACGTCGAGGCCGATGGCAGTCATCGCATCCTTGAAGAGCAGGCGATCTTCGGCTTTTTTGATGGCACCAAGCTGCGCCCCGATGAGCTGCACGCCATACTTTTCGAGCGCGCCGCCATCAGCAAGCTCGACGGCCAGGTTCAGCGCCGTCTGTCCGCCGACCGTGGGCAGC
>Ga0335073_10006851_pt1 | contig 16004 bp, 15 predicted proteins | sample Lox_Sample_22_FD_207093 | JGI IMG/M metagenome (GOLD analysis project Ga0335073, IMG submission 207093) | Soil microbial communities from Loxahatchee National Wildlife Refuge, Florida, United States - Lox_Sample_2.2 | ecosystem: Environmental > Terrestrial > Soil > Wetlands | place: USA... | reverse complement strand
TGTTGCCGACGATGTAGCTGTCAACCTCGGTGAGCTGCAGGACTACAGGGGTGTTTCCGGTTGGCGAGGTCAGCGTGACGATGGTGGTGACCTTGTATGGGCTCGCGGTCGTGCCAGAGCCGGTAAACGACTGGTTGCCGGCGGCCGATGTAAACGGCGTCTCGCCCTGCGTAAAGGAAGTCGCCGTTCCGCCTGCGTGATTCGCGAAATCGGGACCGAACAGTCCGCCCGACACGTTGTCGCTGTTCAGGAACAGGAACGTCCCGCAGTCGCCCGGCCCGGCAGCGTTCGGGAAATACTCGGTGCTCGAGAACCCGCCTTCACGAACCTGGCAGCCGAGGTCGTTGCCGATGTAGATGTCGCTCAGAGGCCCGGATGAGTGGATGTCGGTAAACGGGGTCGAAGCCCAGGCCGACGGGACCGCGATCAGGGCCGCCAGCACGGTGCCGGCGACCAGCCCGGCTATCCGCCGGGCCGGCTGCCTACGCGGTCCCGTGATGCTCCGCACTCCTACCTTCCGCTAGCGACCTCAACTACGGCTTTTGCGCCAGATAACTCTGCCCTGCGTGGAGGGTGATCGTCTTGTGGTGGACGAAGTCGGTCACCTTGACCGAATCCGTGATGTCGTGGGTGAAGGTGCCGTCACAGCGGTCGGCCACGGTCCACTTGGTGCCTAGCACGGTGGCTGCGCTGTACTTGCCCTTGGTGCTGAACTTGCCCTTGGCGCTGGACTTGAGCAGCTGCAACGTCTTGCTCGAGGCCTTTGCCGCGGTGGCGTCGGCGGCCTTGTGCTTCGTGCACAGCGAGTAGGACGGGGCGCCCTTGAACGCGTTCTCGACGATCGTGAGGGTGGCGAGGCCCTTGTTGGCTCCGCCGCCCGCCTGGCTGACCTTAAAGATCGCGCCGCTGAACGTGCCCGACTGCGTGGTGGTCTTGCCCTTCTTGCCCTTCTTGCCCTTGGCGGCGACATCCGCCGCGGGGTGAGAGCCGCCGGCCGTGATCAGCGTCAGCGTTCCGTGCAGCGCGTTGACCTCGGTGTTCTTGGGAATCTGGGTGAGCTCAGTCAACGGAATGAACTTGCCGTGGACCTTGATCAGAATGAGCCCGCGGACGGTCGAGACGTTGAAGTTCTTTCCGAGCGTTGGGGCGCCGGGCGTCGGCCCGTGGCTCGTGGTGAACGTGATGTCAGGCCCGTATGTGGTGCCGTTCTTGTTGGTCGCGGCCAGCCGCGCGTGATACAGCGCATTCGGTACGAGACCGCCGACCGTCGCGGACACGAAGTGGTTCGCGAAGTCGCCCCCAGGCGCAGGCGTACCCGGTACGGAGTTCGTGTAGCTCGGACCCGACGCTCCGGGCTTGCTGTACTTCAGGTCGAGCCCGTACTGGAACACGACAGTTGTGTTCGAGCCGTTCGGGTTGACGATGCCGTTGAAGCTCGCACCGGTGGCGGTCACCTTCGGAGCCCCATTGAAGGCGGGGCCCACGGGCGCCGACCCGACGTTGATCGCGGCCGCGCTTGGAGGCTCCTCAAGGCTGAAATAGGTCGAGCCCCCCGCTGGGATCGCCGGCGAGAACACCACCGTGCCCGAGCTGAAGTCGGTGGCCACGTTGGTGTAGTAGTTCTGCGGCCCCTCGTAGCCGTTCTGCGTGCTGCCCGTGTACGGGTCGGGATCCGCGGTAGGCTGGCCCGGCGCGGGCGGGAACGCGCACGGCGTCCCGTTGGTCGGGTCGCACGGCGTGCCCGCGGTGCCGATCTGGACGCAGCCGGCGGGCACCGGTCCGGCGCCGTTGTCGCACAACCCGTCGCCGTCGAAGCTGAAGGTGTCCGAACCCGGTGTCGAGATCGGGATCGAAGAGAGCGGGGACGAGGAGTCGTTCTTCACGCCGATGAGCGCATCCTCGGAGGCCTCATACGGTCCCTGCGTCGAGTCCTGAAGAACCGTGGTTCCGCCGGGCGTGACGTCGATCAGGAACTGGCATCCGACGTCGACGCCGACCTGTGGGCACTCGGTGAACTGAGGCGCCGCGCCGACGTTGGCGGTGAACGTATCCGCGGGAACACTGCAGGAGCCCCCGGTGAAAGCGATTGAGCCGGAATACGTACCGGGCGCCGTGTAGGTGTGGCTACCGACGACTCCGAACGCGGAGTTGTAGCTCCCGGATGAGGTGGTCGGGCTGCCCTGGCCCCAGGTAATGACGATCGATGTAGCGGTTGAGCACCCAGGGGAGGCGTCGATCACGCCGTTGAACTGAACGTTCGCTGCCGCGGTGATCGTGTCCCCGGAGGCCCATGCCCCCGGCACCGCGATCAACGACACCGCCACGACCAAGCCAACGACCCCGGCCATGCGCCGGATCCAGCAACGAAACAGCCCCGTCATTCGTACCCCCCGTAAGGTGGCCCCGCGATTTTTCCGTTTTCGCTCAGCCTCGGCCCCGAGCCGGCGCGACCTTACAACAACTTTGTGAACCGCGCAAGCGACCAGGCCGGACCAGACGCGTCGAATGTCGCATCATGCAGGTTGGCGCCGCTCCTGGAAGGGAGAAGCGCCCCAAAAGTGCCCAAAGGGCTACCCGAGTGAGGTCATGCCGAGGCTCGTGAACGAGTTCGGCGTCACATCGAGCGCCTTGACGGCCAGGTCCGCGAACAGGGCCGCCGGCTCGAGGTCGTCGTTGCGGTAGGCGCGTCCGTCTCGTCGATCGAGGATCGTCATTGCTCCGATCGGCCGGTCGGCGCGGAGGAGCGGGACGAGCAGCATCGTGTAGGGCACGTACCCGGTGCCCTCGGCGATCCGGGCCGCGAACCGCGGGTCGGTGCGGCAGTCCGGCACGGCCTCGGCGGTGCCCGACTGCACGACCTGGCCGGCGATGCCGGTCCCGGGCGGGAGGCGGACGCCGACGATCTCGCGAGCGCCGGCGCCCCAGGCCGACTGGTACACGAGCTCGCCGGTGGTCTCGTCGACGAGGCAAATCGAGGCGGCGGCTGCGCCGAACACGCCGGCCGCGGTGTGGACGACGGCCTCCATCAACCCGCGCGAGGCGTCCGGATCGTCGATCGACACCGCGAGCGACACGCCGGTCTCGGTCCGCAGCGGCGCGCCCAGAGCCTTGGCGAAAGCGGCCACCGAGGCCACGCGGCGCTCAGGGATCATCTCGAGGCCGGCGGCGACGATTTGCTCGAGCTCGGGCGGGACGTCCGGGTTGACCGAGGACAGCTTGGTCGGATCGGCGTACACCGGAGGCCGGCCCGCAAGCAGCGTCCAGAGCGTGGCGGCGACGCTGAACACATCGGTGCGCGCGGACACGTTGCCGCCGGCGAAAACCTCGGGGGCCATGAACCGCGGCGTCCCGATCCCGACCGTGCCCTGCTGCTCGACCTCGTCAAGCAGGCGGGCGATGCCGAAGTCGACGAGCACGACGCCGTTCTCGCTCAGAATCAGGTTCTGGGGCTTGACGTCGCGGTGGACGATCTGCTGGTCGTGCACGTACTGAAGCGCCTCGCAGGTCTGACGCGTGTACTCGATCGACTGCTCGACCGGAAGACCCGGCTGGCCGCGCTGCTTGAGGAGCACGCCGAGGTCGATCCCGCGGACCAGATCCATCACGAGATACTGGCCCGAGGGCGCGGCGAAGTGGTCCGTCACACGGACGACCCGCGGATGCTGAAGGCTCGAAAGCAGCCGTGCTTCGGCCTCGAACCGCTGGTCGTGGTGTGGGTTCGTGCACTGCTTGAGCGCGACCTCGGTGTCCGTCTCGATGTCGATCGCGCGATAGACCTGGCCCATTGCGCCTGCGGAGATCGGCTCCAGGACCCGATATCGGTCCCTTAGTGTTCGCCCCAATACCTGCGAGGCCGTTCTTGGCTCGTTCACGCGATCAAGCGTCGCCAAAACTCCACCTTGTTCCTGCCCCATCCGCTGCTACCCCCTGGCAGTGTAGACTCGCCCGCTTTCATAGTCTATCTCAGGCTGCCGAAATCTCGCAAGACATTGCCTCGGCGGCCTCGGTGGGGGCTGCCCGCTCGCCGGCGGGGGCGACGTTCTCCCGCGGCGGCGGCCAGATTCTGGCGGCCGGGCATCAGTGGACCACCAGACCGAGGATGAAGCCGGCAGCGAACGCGACGAGTACCAGCGCCGCGATTAGCGCCACCAGCCCAGGGGGAAGCTCGCCGGCGCGCGTCCGGGACCGCGGTGCTGGCACCGGGGCGTGATCGGCAACCGCCGGCGCCTCACCAGCAGATGCCGGCGCCTCGTCAGCAACCGCCGGCGCCTCACCAGCAACCGCCGGCGCCTCCCGGGGGATCACCGACCGGGTCCGGGTCACGTCGGATCGGCGCGCGATTTGCGGATCGGCCGAGGCCGGGACGGCGGCGCCTCCGGCACCAGACGCCCCTGGCGAACCTACGGGGGGCACCTTGGTCGTCTGAACCCGCTGCCGGCGCTCATCGTTGCCGTCTCGACTGCCGGACTCCGGCGCCATGGCGGTAAACGACGCGCTCGAGGACAGCGCGCGCGAGGCGGACTGGATCAGCTCCGCGGCGCTCGACGGCCGCGACCACGGATCCTTGGCCATCCCCTGAGCGATCACGCCGTCGAGCGCGGCCGGCAGGTCGGGGCGGCGCTCGGTCAAGGTCGGCGGGGGCGACATCACGTGAGCGTGCAAGGTGGCGGCCTCGGATGGCTTGGGGAACGGGACCTCTCCGGTCAGGCACTCGAACAGGACCCCGGTGAGCGCGTAGATGTCGCTGGCCGGCGTCGCGGGGTCGCCCTGGATCTGCTCGGGCGCGACATAGTCGATCGTGCCGATGAACTGGCCGGTTCCGGTGAGGCGTGCCTCGTCGGGGGCCTTGATCAGCCCGAAGTCCGCGAGGTAGGCGTGGTCGCCGCGCCCGACCAAGATGTTCTGCGGCTTGATGTCGCGGTGGATGAGGCCGGCGTCGTGGGCAGCGTCGAGCGCGATCGCGGCCTGCGCGAGCAGCCGCACGCTCCGCCGCGGGTCGAGTTCTCCGTCGAGGATCAGCTGCTTTAGCGTCGGGCCGGCGATCAGGCGCATGGCCAGGAACAGCCCGTAGTCGCTCTGCCCAGCCTCGTACACGCTGACGATGTGATCGTGGTCGAGCCCGGCCTGGACCTGTCCTTCGCGCTCGAAGCGGGCCCGGAAGCCGGGGTCGTCGCTGAGATTCGGGGCGAGCAGCTTGAGCGCGACGACGCGGTTCAGCGAAAGCTGCGTGGCCTCGTAGACGGCTCCCATGCCTCCTTCTCCGAGAACGCCATCCACGCGATACCCGGAAACGATCGTGCCATCCTCTAGCAAAGCACGGGGATTCTACTGGCGCGGGCCGCGGCCCCGAGCCGCCGTTAGGCGGTCGCCTAACGGACCCTGATCAGGTGCGTGTAAGCCCGCGAGGGACTCGCGCACCGAAGTGTCCCCGGAGCTTTATGATGGGCGCTTCGAAGATCTCCAGACCGATCAATGAGTGAGCGATGAGCGTGAGCGATCCCCGAATCGGGAGTCAGATTGGCGAGTACAGCGTCGACGACCTGCTCGGAGAGGGCGGCATGGGGAAGGTGTACACGGCCACCGGCCCCGACGGGGGCCGCGTGGCTCTGAAGCTTGTTAAGGACGACTACGCACGCGACGAGACGTTCCGGCGCCGGTTCTACCGCGAGGCCAGGATCGCGCAGACGGTCAAGCACCCGAACGTCGTCCCGGTGCTCGACACCGGCGAGGTCGACGGCCTTCCGTTCATGGCGCAGCGTTACATCGAGGGCCTGTCGCTCGACGACAAGCTCAAGCGTGACGGTCCACTTGACGTCCAGACTGCCGTCCAGGTGTGTACCGACGTGGCCGCGGGACTCGAGGCTCTGTGGGCAGCGGGCATGGTGCACCGCGACGTCAAGCCGGCCAACATCCTGCTCGACGAGAGCGGCCGCGCCTACATCACTGACTTCGGCCTAGCCAAGGACACCCAGGGGAGCCTGCTCACGCTGCCGGGCCAGGCGCTCGGGTCGATGGACTACATGGCCCCCGAGCAGATCCGCGGCGAGCAGGTCGGCGCCGCCACCGATATCTACGCACTCGGGTGCGTGATGTACGAGTGCATGTGCGGGCGGCCTCCGTTCGCCGAGGTGCAGGGCATGCGGATCCTTTGGGCGCACCTGCAAGACCCACCGCCGGATCCGAGGGCGGCTCGCCCGGACCTGACCGACGAGTTCGTGCGCACGCTCCTGACCGCGCTCGAGAAGGATGCGGCCCAGCGGCCTCAGACCGCGGGCGAGTACGCCCGCATGCTCGCCGCCTCGGCCGGCTGAGCCGGCGCCCGGCGCAGACGACCGCTACTTCCAGTTGACGGCGTAGACGATGTGCTCGCCGAGCAGCCCTTTGAAGTGGAACTCGCCGCGCTCCTCGAACTGGAAGCTCGGATCGGTCTCGGTGTACTCCTTGGCGGCCGAGGACACGAGGATCTCGCCGCCCTTGGCCTGACCGGCGATCCGCGCCGCGAGCACGACGTTCCGGCCCATCAACTCTTCGGGGTTGCCCATCACGAACCCCGAGTGCAGCCCGACCCGGATCGACAGTGACTGGCCCTCGGCCGGCGCAGCGGAGAACGTCCGCTGAAGGTCGACCGCGGCGTGCAGCCCGGCGTGGGCACTCGCGAACGACGCGAGGAAGCCGTCCCCCTGGAACCGCGCCACCTGGCCGTCGTGGCGCGCGAGAATCTGCTCGACGAGCAGATGGTGGTCTCGCACGAGCTGCTCCCAGCGCTCGGCTCCGAGATCTGCCGCGGCCGTGTCGGCTCCGGCGATGTCGCTCAGCATCAACGTGACCGCGCCGTCGGGCGAGCTCATCCGCCCGAGCGCCGGCGTAACGGGCTCGAGCGCCCCAGCGATTACGTCGATCGAACTCATTTGCGGTGGCACTCTTCTCTCCCCGTGCTGCCCTGGTCGGCCGCGAGCATACCTTGACACGTCTCCGAGACCACAGCAGAATCGCCGCACGGATGTCGGGGGCACAGAGCGATCAAGGGGTTCGGGCGAGCGCATTCCCGCCGATTGGCGACTACGGATTCCTGTCTGACTGCGAGACGACCGCGCTCGTCGCGCCGAACGGGAATGTCGAGTGGATGTGCCTGCCGCGGATGGATTCGCCCAGCGTGTTCGCGGCAGTCCTCGATCGCGACGCCGGCGGTTTCCGCGTCGGCCCGGCCGACGTGAACGTCCCGGCAGGGCGGCGGTACATCCCGGGCACGATGGTGCTCGAGACGAGCTGGGAGACGCGCATGGGCTGGGTCATCGTTCGCGACGTGCTGTGCATCGGTCCGTGGCACCACGACAACGAGCGCTCGCGCAGTCACCGACGCTCTCCCACCGACCACGATGCCGACCACGTGCTGCTGCGGATGATCGAGTGCGTCCAGGGTTCCGCGGAGATGAAGCTCGAGTGCGAGCCCGCGTTCGACTACGGGGGGTTGGCCGTCGACTGGGACTACACGGGCTCGGGTTACGGCGAGGCGATCGCGCGCTCGGAAGGGATGAACCTCGGGCTGCGGCTGGTCACCGATCTTCGCCTTGGCTTCGAAGGCCCTCGAGCGAGGGCGCGCACGACGATGCGCGAGGGCGACGTCGCGTTCGTCGCGTTAGGTTGGTCAGACCACGAGATGCCGACGAGCTATGAGGAAGCGCTCGTCTACCTGAACCGGACACAGCGTTTCTGGCAGGAGTGGCTCAAGCACGGCACGTTCCCCGACCACCCGTGGCGCACGCACCTCCAGCGCAGCGCGCTGACGCTCAAGGGGCTGACGTACGCGCCCTCCGGAGCGCTGATCGCCGCGTCGACGACCTCGCTTCCTGAGGCTCCCGGTGGCGACCGCAACTGGGACTACCGGTACACCTGGATCCGCGACTCGACGTTCACGCTATGGGCGCTGTACTCGCTCGGGTTCGAAGAGGAAGCCAACGACTTCTTCTACTTCGTGGCCGACATGGCCGAGGCCGAAGAGGGACAGCTTCAGATCATGTACGGGATCGGGGGCGAGTCCAAGCTCGAGGAACAGCAACTCGAGCACCTCTCGGGTTATGAGAACTCGCGGCCGGTGCGGATCGGGAACGGCGCGTACGACCAGGATCAGCACGATGTGTGGGGCGCCGTACTCGACTCGATCTACTTGCACACCCGGTCGCGTGACCAGCTTCCCGACCGCCTGTGGCCGATCATCAAGCGCCAGGTCGAGAGCGCCCTGGCGAAGTGGCGCGATCCCGACCGCGGCATCTGGGAGGTGCGAGGCGACCCCAAGCACTTCACCTCATCGAAGCTGATGTGCTGGGTGGCCGCCGACCGCGGTGCGCGCCTGGCGCGGATTCGCAACGACGACCGGATGGCCACCAAGTGGGAGGAGGCGGCCGCCGAGATCCACGCCGACATTTGCGCCAACGGTGTCGACGGCCGCGGGGTGTTCGTCCAGCACTACGAGACCGACGCCCTCGACGCGTCGTTGCTGATGATGCCGCTCGTGCGGTTCCTGCCGTCCGACGATCAGCGAATCCGCGCGACCGTGCTCGCGATCGCCGACGAGTTGACCGAGAACGGTCTCGTGCTGCGCTACCGCGTCGGCCAGACCGACGACGGCTTCGCGAGCGAGGAGGGCACGTTCACGATCTGCTCGTTCTGGCTCGTCTCCGCGCTGGCCGAGATCGGCGAGATCGGGCGGGCCAAGGGCCTGTGCGAGAAGCTGTTGTCGTTCGCGAGCTCGCTGGCGCTGTACGCCGAGGAGATCGACGCCTCGACCGGGCGTCACCTCGGCAATTTCCCGCAGGCGTTCACCCACCTCGCGCTGATCAACGCCGTCATGCACATAATCCGCGCCGAGCAACAGGTCGAGTTGGGCGCGCCGGCCCGCGACCGCGAGCTCGCCGGCCGGTGAGACGCGCTGCGGCTCGGCGTAAGTGTTTGGTCATCTGACAGTGAGATAGGTTCCGCCGCATGTCCTGGGTCGAGGTCTTCGCGGTGTTCTTCGTGTCTCACGAGGTTGGCGACTACCTTTTCCAGACCGAATGGCAGGCCACGCACAAGAGCGGCGGCCTGTCCCATCCCGGCGTGAGGCGGCGTGCGCTGCTGTCCCACATCACGACGTATACGCTCGCGTTCGTCCCTGCGCTCGTCTGGCTGTGGCCCAGCCTGCACTGGGGGGTGATCGGGTTGGCGGCACTGATCGCGATCCCCCACCTGATCCAAGACGATCGGCGGCTGCTGACCACCTACGCGCGCGTGGTCAAGAAGGCCGACCTCGATGCACACCCGGAGCTGGGATTGTCGCTCGATCAGGCGTTTCACTTTGTCGCGCTGTTCCTGACCGCGCTGCTGGTCGGGCACTGATACTGGGCCTCGCTGCGCTCGGCGTCCCTGGGTCCGTTCCGCCGGGCATCCCTGCCCGGCGGGCGGCTCGCGAACCGCCGCTCGCTTCTTGGCGACCAAACCCTTAGGATCGCCAGCGAGACCTCGGACAAGGAGATTTGTGGATGAGCACGACCGAACAGGAGCTACCGGGCCCTGTCCTCGAGTACCTGGCTGAGCAGAGCACGATGAGTCTCGCGACCGCGTCGCCCACCGGCGTACCGCACGCCGCGACGTTCCTGTACGTCAACGAGGGGCCGTCGTTGTACTTCTGGTCGAGGAGCACCACCGAGAGCGCCCGCCACATCGACCAGAACCCGATGGTGGCGTTCACGATCGACGAGTACACGACCGACCTGAACCAGACGCGTGGCGTGCAAGGAGTGGGGGAGTGCTCGGTGCTGCTCAGCGGCGAGCAGATCGCCCGGGTGGCCGACCTGTTCGGACAGAAGTTCCCGGCCCTGTCGCCGGGCGCGACGATGAGCATCTCGTTCTTCCGGATCACCCCGACCGAGATCCAGTTCATCGACAACAAGAAGAGCTCGAGCACCTCGCCCGAGGGCGTGTTCGGCGCCGAGTTCCATCGCGAGCGCTCCTACAGCGTGTTCGGCGGCCTCCCCACGCAGACCGCGCAGACGATCTCGGCGTCCACGCAGCTGGTCGACGCCGACGCGGACTCCGTGGTGGCGCGCCAGGGCGGACCCGCCGACAAGTTCTTCATCGTCGTCGACGGCGAGCTCGAGGTCACGCGCGAGGACGGAGGCAGCACCGAGACCGTGTCCACCCTAGGGCCGGGTGACCTGTACGGGGAGATGGCGATCCTGTTCGACAAGCCCCGGGGTACGAGCGCCCGCGCGACGAAGCCGACGAAGCTCGTGGTGATCGACGGCGACACGTTCCGCGCCGTCGTCGCCCAGTCGCTCGGGACGACGCGCGACTTCGACCAGATCATCCGGGACCGCCTCGGGCGGTCGGCGGGCTAGGCCGGAGGCCGCGGGACCGTGCCGACAGACTTCTCGAGCAAGGAGTTCCGGGCCACGGTGGGGGCCTTCGCCACCGGGGTGACCGTCGTGACCACCCGAGGCGAGGAGCACGCCTACGGCATGACTGCCAACGCGTTCTCGTCGGTATCCCTCGATCCGCCGCTGATCCTGGTATGCGTGATCAGCCCGTCGGAGGGCGCCGACCACATCAGCCGCAATGGCGTGTTCGCGGTCAACATCCTCAGTCAGGAGCAGGAGCCGCTCTCGCGCTACTTCGCCTCACGCGATCGGCCGAAGGGTCGCGACGCGTTCGGGGAGGTGCCGCACCGGTTCGGGGCGAGTGGCTCGCCGATCCTCGAGGGCGCGGCCGCGTCCATGGACTGCCGCCTGCACGCCACCCACGAGGCCGGTGATCATCTGATCTTCATCGGCGAGGTGCTCGAGATCGACAACAGCGAGGACGGCACGCCGCTGGTCTTCCACGGCGGCGGCTACCGGCTGATCCAAGCGCCGCCCGGCTGAGGGACCCTGAGTTCGGTCAGGAGGACGAGGCGGGACGCCAGGCGTCGCCGTCGAACTCGAGCCGCAGCGGGTCCGACCCGTCGTCGACCGCTACCGTCGCCGTGTGTGCGGCGAAGTCGATGTGGAGCCTGAGCGAGAGGGCTGTCGGACCGCCCTCGAGCCTGGCTTCGGCCTGGGTCGTCGTTGGCGGTCCCGCCGGCGGCGGAGCACCAGGCGCGGCGGATCGGGGCGCCTTGTCCGATCGCCCTGAGGAGGACAGCGGCGTCGCCTGATTCGTCGGCGCCGACGCGCTCGTGCTCCCGGGCGGCGACGTCGGCTGGGGCGGCACTGCTCTAAGCGAGCGCTCGCTCGCGGGGATCGGGAGCTCGCGGACCACGAGCGTGGTGCCGCCGACCTCGATCGTGTCGCCGACCGACAGCGTCTGCGGTCCGGCGATCCGTAAGCCATTGACGAACGTGCCGTTGGTCGATCCGAGGTCCTCGATCGCGCAGAATCCGCTGCGGTCGAGGCTGACGCGCGCATGCGATCGGGAGATCTCGTCGTCGTCGGCGAGCCGTCCGGCACCCTCGGCGTGGCGTCCGATCAGCAGCTCGTCATCGAGCAGAATCGACATGCCGATCGCTCGCCCGGCCACGACCTCGAGTCGGGCAGTCGCGCCATTCATGCGCCGGACTGTACCGCGACGTTCGCCGAGGTCACACTGCTGACCCGGCTTGCAGCCACCGCCCGCCATGGGGTACGCTGCCCGCGCTATGGCACGGCTGCGTGTAGTGAGTGGGCCCAACGCTGGACAGACGGTGGACGTCGACCAGGAGCTCGTGATCGGCCGCGAGGACACTGACCTCGCGATCGACGACGACGAGATGTCCGGGCGTCACGCCGTGGTGCGGCGCCACGCCAACCGCCTCCAGGTCGAGGACCTGGGCTCCACCAATGGGACGTTCGTGGATGGCACACGCATCGCTGAGCCAACGCTGCTAGGCGGCGGTGCCGAAATCAAGGTCGGCACCACCGTGCTCGTCGTTGAGGGGGTACTACCAGTGTCGGAATCGACCGGCGACATCGTCGCACCACGTAATGCCACGCGCGTGAGCGCCGCTATCCCTGAGGGGACCGCGCCGCCGCCACCGTCGGCGACTCCGATCACCGCGACCGGCCCGCCGGCGCCGGCCGCGCAGCCGTCCGCGCCCGTTGAAGCGGTCGGCGAGTTCCGGCCGCCGCAGCGCAGTCGCAAGCAGCCCGGGTTGGCATCCCGTTCTTGGGTGCCCGTGGCGCTGTCGTTCGGCACGGTCATCATCGTGGCGGTCGCACTCGTCATCTATTTCAGCCAGCACAGCTAACGCTGCGGCTGCTCGCCCACTAAGGGCCGCGGCCTCCGCTCTGAGCGTTACTTCAGCGAGAAGTACAGGATTAACGCGATCGCGACGAGCGTGAACAGCGCGAGCGGAGCGAGCTGGGCGCGGCGGCGCACCTTCACATCGAGGTACTTGTCGACGGTCGGGTGCGCGACGTCCCCGGCGCTTGCCGGCGGCGGGGCCGGCGCCAGGTTGCTCTGACGCACCTCTGGGTTGACATAGGTCGGCTCGCGGGGAGCCATCGCCATCGCCGGCGGGATCTGGATAACGGCCGAGGCCCGGGAGGCGATGTCCTGCCGGGACCGCAGCTGAAGCACGCTGACGCCGACCAGCAGCTCGTCGCCGGGATCGAGGTGAGCGGGACCCATGAGCTCGTTCTGGTTGACGAACGTACCGTTGGTCGACTCGAGATCCTCGACCGTTGCCGTCCCGTCGGGAGACGGGGTGACCCGGGCGTGCTGGGAGGAAACCTCGCCGTCCTCGAGCACGAGATCAGACCCCGGATCGCGCCCGATCACGATCGGCCGATCGACCGCAATCTGCTTTCCAGCGTCCGGCCCCTCGATGACTTCCAGGTTGATCTCGCCCGCCACGGGCGCGAGCATATCGTCCAAGCGGGCGTTTGTGCAACGTGACCTGCACGAAGGCGGAACAGTCATGAACGTGCCGGAAACACATCCTTTTGACCCCTTGCGCGCATTGCCGTCTTCGCTATAGGGTGCCGCACCATGCCAGCGACAGCACCACGAGACTCCGTAATCGCCACGGTCGGCGACGGCTTCGGTTCACTACTAGTCCACACCACCGCGCGCTATCTCGGGTTCGAGAACGAGCAGCTGACGGTCTTCGGACCGAGCGACAATCCGGTCGGCACCTATCAACAGTTCGCTTACAACCTCGGGCAGACCGTGCTGCGGTCCGAGTCCGAGTCCCACTTCCTCGCGCCTGACTGGCCGACGTTCGCTCAGCTCGACGCGTGGTCGCACAAGTCACTCAAGCCCCTGTGGCGGACGACCCGGCGCAAGTACAACCCGGGCGTTCCCGAGATCCTGACCGAGGCCGCGGTCGTCACGCGCCGCACGGGCTGGGATCAGGCTCGAATCCCGACGCGGGTCGGGTGGCTGCAGCGACAGATGCAGCCGACGCCGCATTTCGTCATGTACGACGAGCAGGCGAACTTCATCGGCCGCGCCAAGCACGTGATGCTCGCCCCGGGCCACGGCCCGCTGTCGTTCCCGCCATTGCTGGCGAAGGCGCGCAAGGACCCGGCGCTGGCCGACCGGATCGTGCAGGCCTACGAGCCCAAGCAGTACGCCGCGGGCGGCCGCTACATCGTGCTCGGTGCCGGCATCGCATCGGTCAACGAGTGGGCGAACGTCCTCGACGCCGGCGGATCGGTGCTGGCGCTGACGCGGAACGAGCAGCCCGAGACCCAGGACCTCAACGTGCCGCGCTGTCTCTTCGAGTCGATCGGAATCGACGCATACACGCGGCTGCCGTTCGATCAGCGGATCGAGTTCCTCGGCCAGGTGCTGCGAGGCACCCGCCCGGAGCGCAAGCAGTGGCTGGCAAGGATCCAGGATGGTCAGAAGGAAGGACGGTTCGACGCTCTGGTCGGCGAGATCGACAAGATCGAGCCGGGCCGCGCCGGCTTGCGGGTGTACGTCAAGAGCAAGAGTGGCGAGGACCCGGGCTGGCTCGACGTCACCGGCGTCACCGCTGGCACCGGATTCAACAAGTCGGTACTGACGCTTCCGCTGATCCGCCGGCTGGTCGAGTTCTACAAGGTGCCGGTGGTCGAGGGCAGGCTGAGGCTGCAAACGAACTGCGGAGTCCCTGGACTCGATCTCCCCGAGTCGCGGCTGTGTTGCATGGGGCTGATCGCCAACAACGTGATCCCGCACGGCGACACGATCGCCGGGCTGAAGTTCATCGCGCGTCGGTTCGTCACCGATTGCGCCCGCGCCGAGAAGCTCCAGAAGCGATCCTTCCCGTCGCGAATGAACTTGCAGTTCTCCATGGGCCGCGACGTCGCGCAGGCGCTCAGGACCGTGTCCCCGACTGAGCAGCTCGCGTAGAGGGAGGCCGCCATGTGTCCAACCGTTCTCGGCAGGGTGCAGACCAGATGGGCGATCCTGATCATCCCGGCGATCATTTGGACGATCGTCTCGCTCATCACCCAGAATCCGAGTTACATCGTGCTGATCGGGTTGTACTTCGTGATCGGCGTCGCGCTCGACACCGCGTTCTACCCGTTCGTCATCAGGTGGCAGCCGCCGTGGCTGACGTTCGTACTCGCAGTCGGAGAATTCATCCTCGTATACCTCGCGGCGAAGACGCTCAAGGGCATTCACTTCTCGTCCGACTGGATCCCCATCGCCGTGTACTGGATCACGTGGGTGATCGCGATCTGGACGAAGGTCGTGATCCTGCCGCTTATCTCACTCAGCTGGATCGAGGATGCCGGCGAGTTTCGCTTGACCAGCTGGTCGGTGTCGCCGGAGTACGTGCCGCTCCCAGTGACCGCGTTCACGCCCGAGCTGGCGCAGGGCGGCCCGCCGCCCCTGGCGCGCAAGTTCTCGGCCGCGGTGATCGAGATCCCCGAGGAGCTCCGCCGGGCGCCGAGCCCGTCCGGGGTGTTCCAGATTCCAACCGGGCCGCCGCCCGCCTGAACAGAGGAGAGGTCGCCGTATGTCAGGCGGCTTCGTCTAGCCGGCCGATGACCTCGTCGCGGTCTGTGCCGTGCGCCGCGAGCACGAGGTCGAAGTCCGAGCCGTAGAAGCGCAGCACAGCCACGAGGATGTCGCCGGTGCCGACCTTGGCGGCACCGCGCTTGCGCGCGACACGCGCCGCGAGCTCGCTGACGCTCGCGACGGGATCGCGGTCGGCCCGGCCCGCAGAGGTCAGAAGCGGATCGTCTTCGTCCTGATCGAGATCGGGCAGCGGCGTCTCACCGACGCCGAGCGCGCACAGTACGCGCGCCGCTTCGCCGTGGAGGCGCAGGATCCGCAGCCAGCGAAGCGCCTCGGCGCGCCGCGTCGTCGCAAACGGAAGTGCGGTCGACGCGAGGCCGAGAACCATCGCGGCGTCCGTGCAGAACGGCAGCGCGCTTTCTGCGCGGGCGCTGAGTGCGTCGTCGACCGTCGCGAAGGTGTCGAAGCGAGTGTCCAGACCGGTGAGCTCGAGTAGCTTGCGCTGCTTGGGCGGGAGACCGGCGAGCGCCAGGCGCGCGTCCCGCGGGAGGCGCTTGTGGAACCCGATGAGCACGCCCAAGCCCATCGAGTCCATATGGGTGAGCTGCGACAGGTCGAGCACGTAGCGGCCGTAGCCCTTGCCGACAAGGTCGACGAGAGCGAGCTTCAGGTGCGGAGCGGAGGCGAGGTCCAGCTCGCCCTCAACCGCGACCACGCAGGTTCGCTCGTCGACCTCCCGATGCGTGATCCCGAAGTTCTCCAACACAACCTTGTTAACGGACGCCGGCGCGGATCCGTTACCGGCGTCCAGACCGGCTCGACAAACGTACGTATGCCGAACACTCAGGCGGTGGTCTGGGCGGCCTCGGCCGGCGCCGGGGGCGGCGAGGGTGCCTCGTTGAGGCCCCACAGCTTCATGCGCGCGACCCGGCCGCGGATGTCGACCTCGTCGACGAATACCAGATCCTCGGCCGGCTCGATCAAGGCGTCACGGGTGGAATCGGAGATGAGCAACTGGTGCGGCGTGCCCTTGGTGAGCCCCTCGATTCGGGACGCCGTGT
>Ga0335073_10006850_pt1 | contig 16004 bp, 16 predicted proteins | sample Lox_Sample_22_FD_207093 | JGI IMG/M metagenome (GOLD analysis project Ga0335073, IMG submission 207093) | Soil microbial communities from Loxahatchee National Wildlife Refuge, Florida, United States - Lox_Sample_2.2 | ecosystem: Environmental > Terrestrial > Soil > Wetlands | place: USA... | reverse complement strand
GTCGCGGTCTCTGGTGTCGTGCTGGTAGATAATCGCGGCGTGCGTGCTCGAATGCCTCAGACGGGCCATCAGCTCCTTCAGGCTGGCCCCGGTAGCGGCAGCGAGTGTCCCGCCCACGTGTCTTAACCAGCATGAACTCGTAGAGATCGGCTCGTGACGTGGGCTGGCTGCGGGCGTATGAACGGGGCATGCGGTATGCGCAACGGGGCGGGTACACGCCCGCCGGGCAGCAGCGGCGCGAGCGGCTGCGGCTGGAGGCAGCCGGCCGGTTCGCCCGGGGCGACGCCACCGGGCAGATCGCCCGGGACCTGCGGGTCACCGAGGGGTCGGTGCGCCGGTGGCGGCGGGCCTGGCGGGACGGCGGCACCAGGGCACTGAAGTCCAGGGGGGCGGTGTCGCGGGAGAGGCTGAGCGCGCGGCAGTGGTCCCGGCTGGAGCTTGAGCTGGCCAGGGGGCCGCTGGCGCACGGGTTCGCCGGGGACCAGCGGTGGACGCTGGGCCGGATCAAGACGCTGATCGGCAAGCTGTTCCATGTCGGGTACACCGTCGAGGGGACCCGGAAGCTGATGCGCCGGCACGGCTGGCCGGCCCAGGTCCCGGTGCGCCAGGCCATGGAACGCGATGAGGAGGCGGTCGCGGTGTGGAAGGCCGAGGTGTGGCCGGATATAAAAGGACGGCGCGCGACCTGGGCGCCTTCGTCTGCTTCGAGGACGAGGCAGGCCAGGGGCTGAGGCCGCCGAAGGGACGCGCCTGGGCCGCGCGCGGCGCCCGGCCGGTGGTGCGGGTGCGCGGCGCGGGCGGCGGGCGGGTCAGCATCGCCGGGGTGGCGTGCTACCGGCCCGGGGACCGGCCGCACCTGTACTACCAGCTGCGGGTGCACCGCCGCCGCAAGGGTGAGCCGAAGGGGTTCACCTGGGCGGACTACCGGGACCTGATCATCGCCACCCACCGGGCGCTGTCGGCCCCGCAGCGGCGGCCTCCGGAGCGGTGTGCGTGCCCGTTGCGTCCGATCGAAGGGTCAGACACAGGCACCCACGGTCACTCGCAGGACCAGCGCCATGACGAGCTGCGTTGGTGCTGGTCTGGCACGGCATAGTCGCAGCGCTCCAAGTCGATGTCACCTCGGCGCAGCGCCGCCAGCTCGCCGAACCGAAGGCTCGCGAATCTAGCAAGCAGCAGCATCGCATGATAGCGGACCGGGATGCGATCAAGGCGGCGCCACAGCGGCGCCGCGAGCCGGCGCCAGCGCCTTGCCTCTGCCTCGGAAGGCCCGGCCAGTGCGGGCCGGCCCGACCGGAGCAGGCAGCCGCTGATCATCCAGACTCACTGGCATGCGTACGGTCATGTCGCGCTGCCGTCTTCCTCGGCGCACCGGTATCCAGTCGTAGTCGGCGCTCCACGGGGCCGGGAGGCCCGTCGCGTGAGCAGCTCCGCAGAATATTGGCACGGGATCGGCGCCTGCGAACTGCGACCTTCTTTTCCGGCGCATACTGTTCAAATGCGCAGGAGTTGGCCAGGGCGGCTGCAAGGCCTCCGGGCAATTGTCATTGCGTTCGGGCTGATAGCTTTCCTGGTCGGCGGCTGTGCCGCTAACGGCCCCCAGCATCCGACGATCACGGTTCATCCGGCCGCCGGCCTTTTCGACCAGCCGGTGCACCTCCAGATCACTGGTCTGAGCCCGGGCGAGAGCGTGACGGTGCAGCTGTCGTCAGTCGACGACGAGAGCGACCTCTGGTCATCTCATGCCACGTTCAGCGCAGACGGCCGGGGAAACCTTGACCTGAACCACTCCCCGGCCCTGTCAGGCAGCTATCACGGCGTGAACCCGATGGGCCTGGTCGAGTCCATGCAGCCTGCCAGCCCCGCCAGCGCCGATACGGCTTACTTCTGGGGCAGCGCGCCGCAGCGTTTCACCCTTACGGTGACTGCCGCAGGCAGCACCGTCGCAACCAAGTCCTTTTCCCGGCGTGGCCTTTCTTCCGGCGTGTCGGTCCAGGACGAAACGCTGCGCGCTACCGGGTTCTACGGGCAGTACTGGCGTCCTGCGCCGGGATCGCCTCGCCGCCCGGCCGTTCTCGAATTCGGCGGATCGGAGGGAGGCCTTGACGGCCAGTTGTTCGGCGCGGGTCTCGCATCGGCTGGGTACCCGACTTTGGACATCGCCTATTTCGACGAGCCAGGACTTCCCGCGGCGCTGCATGACATCCCGCTGGAGTACTTCGCCAGGGCATTGCGCTGGCTCGCGCGCCAGCCCCAGGTGCTCCCGGCCGACATCTACGTGTCCGGCGGCTCGCGGGGCAGCGAGGCCGCGCTGCTGCTTGGCGTGCACTATCCGAACCTGGTCCACGGGGTCATCGCCTCCTCGCCCAGCGACATCTCCTTCGGCGCCTATCCCGGCCCCGGGGCAGCCTGGACATTCGACGGCAAGCCCGTTCCCTACAGCCCCACCTTCAGCCCAACCCTGCCGATCGTTGATCCTGCCGCCGATATCGCCGTTCAGGACATCCGCGGGCCGGTCTTCCTCGACTGCGGGTCTGCCGACCTAATCTGGACCTCCTGCGCCTACGCCGCCGCGATCCAGGACCGCCTGTCCACTGCGCGCGGCCGCTATCCCCGTGTCCTTTACCGCTATGTCGGCGCCGGGCACCTCATCGACGAGCTGATCCCCTACGAGCCGCAGTCCACCAGCGCCATCAACGCGCGGGGACAAGGAGACGCGCCGCTGGCCAACGCCAATGCAACGGCCAATCTCTGGACCCATCTGCTCCGCTTCCTGGCCGGGCCCGCAATCCAGAGCGGAACATTCACCATCCCGGCGAGCCCCGGGCAATAGGCGGTCCGTCGGGATATCTCATGGCTAGGTGGCCGCGCAGGTCACGCAGCGTCCGAGCGCCGACCTGTCCAATTCCCAAGCTGATAGTGCAAGCCAAAGAGACAGGACAGCCTGCAGGATGCAGGCGGAGAGTGCAAGAGTCCAGGCTGGGCTCAGACCCGGGGATGGCCCGCTCAGTGTCCGGGGCTGCTCCTCCACCGTCAAGGCTGCGGCGTCAGTTCGTTCTGGTTCCCACTAGGGCCCGCGGCCGGGCATCACGTGGGCATCGTCAAGCTGGCGGGCGACCAGCCTGCCGTGGTACCGCCACTGGGCCAGCCCGTCCGCCGTGCTACGGCGCACACCTGCTAGCGCCCCGGCCAGCCGGGCTACCTCGTCGATCTGCAGCGCCACGGCCTTCCGTGCTTAGTCGTACTTCCACAGCGGCTTGTCCCACTGCAGGTACCGGTCACCGCCGACGCGGATGCTGTCGGCCTATCACCCACTAGATCATTTAATACTCCGCAACGGGAGCGCCGGGGGGTTCGCAGGCCGCGGGCACCACGCCTTCTATGCACACTCCAGTTACGGTGTTTACACCTCGCATATGTTGTGTGTATGATGACTGTCATGTACACACTGACATCGGGAGGAGTTCGTGAGGGTGAACATCTACGTGCCTGATGACCTGGCCGCTGACATCAAGGCCGAGCTAGGCGAGGCCAACATCTCGGGCATCGCGCAGAGCGCGCTGCGCGCCGAGCTAGCTCGCGCCCGGGGGCTCCAGGGAGCCCTGGAGCACGAGGGCGGCTTCCAGCGCGTCGAGGCCGTGGACCGCGACGAGGACGTGACGTTCCGCGGCCGCAAGATCGGCAGCGACGGCCAGCACCTGACCGCCTACCTCACCCCGAAGGGCAACATCGCGGTCGTCGACAAGCGCGAAAACCGGCTGCTGGACGTCTACGACGAGTACCGGGCGTTCATCGACGACTACGCGGACAGCGACCGGCCGGGTACGCAGGAGATGGTACGCGAGGTGGCCAAGGCGCTGGGCATGAAGTCCGTCCGCGAACTGGACATCTGACGGACCACGGCCGTACAGCGAGCCGCCACGGGAACAGCTATCGCATTAGACGACGAGGAAGCACGTGGATCATGGCTAACCCGCATTTCGGGAAACTCGCGGACGTCTGGAAACATGCCGCGCTGGGCGAGGTGCTGGAGCGAGAGCCCCCAGGCTGGTATGCGGAGACTCACGCGGGCTCGGGTGCGTACGCGGTCGCGCGCGACCCGGAGCGGGAGTTCGGCATTCTGCGCTTCCTGGAGGTCGCTCCGCGCTTCGCCGCGCTGGCCCAGTCGCGGTACCGCGCGGTCGCCGCTTCCTACGTCAAGGGCGGCCGCGGCCGGTATCCGGGCTCCGCGTTGCTCGCGATGACCGTACTCGGCAACGCCAGCTCGTACCTCCTGTGTGACCTCGACCCGGGGAGCATCACCGACCTTCGCCGCTGGTCACGCGAACTTGGCCTGCGCAGCTGCGAGGTGGTCGAGACCGATGGCATGGCGGCCGTGGCCGCACGGCTGGACGGTGAAGCTCGCGGGCCCGGGCTGGTGCACATCGACCCATTCGATCCAGATGACCGGGCCCCGGGCGGGTACTCCGCGCTCGAACTCGCGGCCCGCGTCGCCGACAGCGGCACCCGGCTCGTGTACTGGTATGGCTACGACGAGCCCGGCGAGCAGGCCTGGGCACACCGGAAGCTAAGCACTCTGACCAGGGCACCGCTGTGGTGCGGCGATGTGCTGGTGACCGGCGCGAGCAACGCTCCGGGTGATCTTGGCCGCGCCACGACGCCTGGCACGGGCTTCGGCGTCATTCTGGCCAACCTGCAGGCGGACACGGCCGATGCCTGTGCAGCACTGGGCAACGCCCTCTCCGACGCATACGCCGACGCCGTGCTGCCGGGCGGGTGCCCGGGGAATCTCGCGTTCACGAGCATCACCAGCAGCAGCGGCAATGGGCGCTAGTCGAAGAAGCCGCTGAAGTGGAGACCGATCGAGAAGGGCCATAAGGGGGTGACCGAGACCATGCACTGGGTCGCAAGCCGCTTCACCGGCGCTGACGCGGTGAGCATGGAGCACGCTGTCATCGCCTCCAACGGAGACCTGGCCTACACAGTCGGTTTCGAGCGGAGCCGGGCCAGCGTCCAGGGCGGCCCGCCGTGCGACATGGTGATCCGGGTTACCCATATCTACCGGCGCATTGACGGCGACTGGAAACTCGTCCACCGGCATGCCGACCTTTGCCCTCCCGATCAGCGAGAGCCGAGTTCCTGGGGTAGCCGGGAAGATCAGCGGAGCACGAACCCCGTGCCGAGCGGGTCGGCGGGATCAAGAACGAACCGGTGTTCTCCCGTGCGGTAGGCCATGCCTTCGACCTCGGGGATCACGGCGGCATGGTCTCCCGGCCCGAGTTGCTCAACGGCCCGGGCGCGAAAGCTGGTGCCGATGATGGACTCGTGCAGGAATTCGTCGCCGATCCCGAGCCGTCCGTCGGCTACCAATTCCGCGATCCGCGCGCAGGTACCTGACCCGCACGGGGAACGGTCCACCTCACCGTCGGCGAAAACGGTCACGTTCCGTTGCCGGAGGCGGTCCCCGTCCGCTCCCAGGTCGTCGTAGAAGATGGTTCCGTACAGACCAGAAAGCCGGGCGTCACCGGGGTATGCGGCCAGCCCGGCCTCGTCAATCTGGCGCTTGATCTCGCGAGCGACCGCAATGAGCGCGTTCAGGTCGTCATCCATAACGGACAGGCGCAGGGCATCCGCGGCGACCGTGGCGTAGATCGCTCCCCCGTAGGTGAGGGTGACGGCCGCAGTCCCGCGGGACGTGGTCACGGCGATATCCCGCGCGATAACGAACGAAGGGACATTCCGGAAGGCCACCGACCGCACCACGCCGTGCGTGCAGTGCACGCGCGCGACCACGCGCCCCGACGGAACGTCGACGATGACGTCGGTGCTCCCGTCGGGGTCGGCCGGCACGAGCCCGCTGTCCACCGCCCAGACGCCCAACGCGATGGTGCCGTGCCCGCAGGCCGTGGAATACCCGTCCTTGTGCCAGAAGAGCACGCCCAGGTCCGCCTCTGCACCGTCGGGCTGGACCTGGAAGCACCCGTACATGTCCGCGTGGCCACGCGGCTCGTGGCAGAGCAGCTTGCGGATCGCGTCCAGGCTGGCATGATGCTGGGCGCTCACGCGGCGCTCGGCCACCGTGCCGCCGGCCAGCGCGGGAATGGCCGACGTCACGATGCGGAAGGGCTCGCCCGCGGTGTGGTAGTCGACGCAGGTGGTGACGTCGAACGGGTCGCCGGCCGGAGGAGGATCGTCCATTGCGTGCGATGCTAGCCGCCTCCCCTGGCCACCAGACGAGCGGCAGAGCGCCCCCGCTCCGGTCCGGCTCGCGAATGGTCGGCTTACGGACCATTACGTCACGGTCTTGACGCGCCTGCCCGCGCGCTGCACGATATGAGCGCTACGCGGTAGCGTGCGAGCAGTCCCCGACGGGCACGATGAAGTCCCGTACCGGCCTTCCGGCGCGGGCACTACGAAGCCCCGTGCCGGGCCTCCGGGTGCGGGGTCGGCGCGTTGCGCGCAGTCGTCACGGGGGGCGGGCTCACAACGCACTGGTGGTCACCATGCACCCGATCCGGAAGAGCCTCGTACGTAGAATCCTCCTCCTGCTGTCGCTGTTGTCGCTGCCGATCGCGTTCGTCGCGTTCTCAGCCGGGGCATCCGCAGCACCCGTCGCCAAGGCGGCCAAGACAACCAGCACCGTCACGTCGTCGAGCCTGGGAACGGGGGCGCCCACCTTCACGGGGCCGGCCGCCACCGGCTGCTCCTCCCCCGGCTGCTCTCTGCTCCTGGGCCCCTACCCCTCGCCGTCGACGGCGTCCCTCGCCGCCGCGTCGCCTGCGGCGGCCGCCGCAGCCGACGCGCCCGCCGCGAAGGCACTGGCGGCCGCGGCAGCATCGGCCGGTCATGCGCACGCCCTGCCGTCGCCGGTATTGAAGCGTGATGGCGCCGATCCCACGCCGCCGACGGTCAGTTGCCAGCCGCTGGGTCCGGGCTGCGATCCCATCAGCATGTCCTCGGGCGGCGCCAGGGGCGTGAAGGGCCTGAACGCGGTCGACAGCGGCGCGCTGAGCACCAACGTGCTAGGCACCGACATCGAGCCCGCGGACCAGGGCCTGTGCGCCGGCCGCGGGTATGTGGTCGAGGCCAACAACATCGGCGAGGTCCTGGTGTTCAACCAGCACCTGCAGCGCCTGTCCTCGCCGATCCCGCTCGACACCCTCATGGGGCTCACCGGCCTCGGATACAGCAGCGGCGGAGACATCTCGTGCCTGTACGACGCCAACAACGGCGGGCACTGGTTCTTCACCCAGATCGTCTCGACCAACTCCGAGGCTGACGGCGGGCCCTTTACCGGCTGCTTCACCGGCACGATTGCCAGCGACTGCTACGAGGGCATAGCGGTGACGAAGGGCTCGAACCCGTTCGGCCCCTACAACGTCTACTTCGTCAACGCCAACTACAACCCGAACGAGCCCGGCTACCCCTACGTGTTCAATGACTTCGCGAAGATCTCTACGACCCGGGACGCGTTCCTGTTGTTCTACGACGAGTTCCCGGACAACCCGGCGGTGCCTGGCATCGGCGGCGGCGGCTTCAACGGAGCGCAGGAGCTGGCGTTCGACAAGAACGCGCTCGAACGGGGCCTGCCGGTCACCAAGGCCAACGGAAAGCCGAACCCCAAGTTCAACGTGGCCATCGAGAACATGGGGTTCCTGCCGACGCCAAACGGGACGTGCGCCTCTGACAATCTGCACCACCTGCCCGGGATAACGTGCTGGTTCTCCGTGATCCCAGCGCAGGCACCCGACCCGAGCCAGTTCGATAACGCCCACGGCGGCTCTGGTTTCATGCTGGGCGCGCTCGACTTCTACGGCCAGGGCGACAACCGGATCGCCGTCTTCGACTGGACCGGCCTGCGCAGCCTGAACAGCTTCAACTGCTCGGCCTGCTCCGCCGTCCAGTTCGGCGGCCAGCTGTTCTCTCGCGTGCAGTTCTACTACGGCGAGGGATTCCTGGCCGCGCAGAAGAAGGGGCCGATACCGCTGGGCAAGGAGTGCGGCGCCGCGGGCCTCAGCGTGGGCACTCCGCCGCCCGCGTCCTGTCCCGAGGGCGGGATCGCCACCAACGGCGACAACTTCACCCAGGTGTCGCAGGCCCAGAACCAGCTCTGGGGTGCGGTGTCGACCGAGATCGATCAGACGTACACGTCAGAATCGGCCCCGGAGGTGCACCAGGGCGCCGCGTACTGGGTCGTCGGCACCCGCAGCTTCGACAAGTACGGCGTCTTCAGCCTCAGCAGCCAGGGCTATGTGTCGCCCAAGCATGAGGACCTGGCGTTCCCGGCCATGGCCGCGGAAGGCTACCCGTGGCAGGACGGCGGGAACGGCGGGGCGATCATGACGTTCACGCTGACCGGCAACGGCGGGCGCACCAAGGCGAACCACGGCGGCTTCTACCCCAGCACGGCGTTCGGCCGGGTGTCCAGCTGGTCGGGTGGCCTGCTGGGGCCCGTCCACGTGGTCGACCTGGGCCGGTCGCCGCAGGACGGCTTCACCGAGTACCTGGGTTACCCCGGTGCTACCGAGCCGCGCTGGGGCGACTACAGCTGGGCGGTCTTCGCGCCGTGGACCGGCGGCAGGATCGACTTCGCCACCAACTACATCCAGTACCGGAACTGCACCGGGTCGGCGTTTACCCTGACGCTCGCCACCTGTGGCGGAACCCGGGACGGCTTCGCCAACTGGGGAACCTCCGTCAACTACGTAGTGCCGTAGAAATCACGGAACGCTGAGGCCGGCCGGGCCCCCGGCCGGCCTCAGCGTTGAAGGCCGGGCGTAGGGTGGGCCTTGTGCCGCAGATAGGGAGATAGAGGACGTGGCCTATGTCCGGCGAACCTTCTGCCCTGCCGAAAGCCGCCCAGTCTGGCTGGCGTGACACCCTCAAGAGCACCTTAACGAAGTTCCGCACCGACCGGTGCAGCATGATGGCCGGGAGCCTGGCCTATCACTGGTTCCTCGCCCTGTTCCCGGCGCTGATCGCGCTGATCGGCCTGACCAGCCTGCTCCACCTGGGCACCAGTGAGGTGCAACGGCTGGTCAAGGGCCTGAGCACGGCGCTGCCGCCGGGCGCGTCGTCGGTCTTCACCGAGGCCATCCAGTCCGCGACCAGCAAGTCGGCCCGGGGCTCGCTCACGGCCGTGATCATCGGCGTGGTCATCGCGATCTGGAGCGCCTCGGGCGGGGTGTCAGTCCTGGAATCCGGGCTGAACGTGGCCTACGGCCTTGAGGACCCTAAGTTTGTGCCGAAGCGTCTCAGGACGATCCCGCTCATGCTGGGCACCGTCGTGCTGGGCGGGATCGCCGCGGTCCTGATCGTGTTCGGCTCGTCGATCGGGCACGGGCTGGAGGGCCACCTGCCCTTCGGGCATGCCGCCTTCCTCATCCTCTGGAACGTGGTCCGCTGGGCGCTGACGATCATCTTCATCGTGTTGCTGTTCTCGTTCTACGACTACTACGCGCCGAACCGGGAGACGCCGCGATGGCAGTGGGTTAGCCTGGGCGGCCTGGTCAGTACCGGCATCTTCTTGCTCGCGTCGCTCGGCTTCTCGTTCTACGTGGCCAAGTTCGGCTCCTACGGCAAGACCTACGGGGCGCTGGCCGGGGTGGTCATCCTGCTGTTCTGGTTTTACCTGGTCGGGCTGGCGTTCCTGCTGGGTGGTGAGCTGAACGCGCAGACCCATGACCGCGATGCCTTGACCGTCGGCCATCACCCGGCGCAGGCCCAAGCGCCGAGCTGAGCGGCCGGGGCGCGACCGCGGGCCTTTCCCCGTGCCGGATCCGGCCGTAAAGTAAAGAAATCATATAGATACAGTAAAGAGCGCTGCTCGATCGGCCTGGGGAGTAACCATGATCGGCGCAATCCTGCTCGGCCTGTTCTGCGGGATCGTGGCCCGCATGCTAGTCCCCGGCGATGTGTTCCGGCATATGAGCGGGCCGAAATCCTGGCTGGTCTCGCTCGGGCTCGGCCTGCTCGGAGCCGTGGTCGGCTACCTGATCTTCACAGTCGGGCTCGGCATCGGCGACACCGACATCTTCGACTGGGGCGGCGTCCTGAGCGCGCTGATCGGGACGGTCATCGTCCTGGTGATCGCGACGTGGATCCTGCGGCGGCGCGCGGCGCACTCGCAGCATGTGAGCTGACCGCCTGTGGCGGTGACCGGGCCGCCGTGGCCGACGCCGGTCACCGCCCGGTGACGCCGGTCAGGGCATCGTGGTCGTCTCCTCGTCGTCATCATCGTCGTCGTCGTCGTCGAGCTCGGCCTCGAGCTCGGCTTCGAGTTCCGCCTCGGCCAGCGCGATCACCAGGCCCAGGCCCTCGGCGATGCCCGCCGCTGCGGAGATCACGCGGGCCGTGCCGACGATGGGCGCCACCGCGACGAGGATGTCTTCGACGTCGTCGAGGGTGATACCGGAATCGGCCGCTGCCCCGACGTTGAGCGCGTAGGACGTAGGGGGCGCGGCCACCGCGGCCAGGGCGGCGATCCGGGCGATCATGAACTCGCGCGGGGACAGGTCACTGTTCTCCAGCGAGGCGGCGGTCATCACCGCGAGAGTGTCCATAACGGGCGTGTCGCTGTCGGGCATGGCGGTTCCTTTCCGAGCGTCAGGACGGGGGGCAGCAGCTATTTAATCGTGTCGGTGCCGCGCTCGTTTCGGCAGCCCCACCAGCCTCGCTGCGGCCGCCTCGCCGCGTTGGTTTCGGCCGGCCGGGCCGTGATTTGCTTACCCGGAGGGCACAGGAGAGAGGAGCCGCCGCGATGATCAAGGAACTCAGTGACATGCCCGCGGGGGTCATCGGGTTCGAGGTCACGGGCACGCTGCGCGCCGAGGACTACCGCGACGTCGTACTCCCGGCCCTGGAGCGCGCCGTGGCCGCGGGCGTGGGCCGGTTCGTGGTCGTCATCCCCGAGTTCCGCGGGATGTCGGGGGGCGCCCTGTGGCAGGACCTCAAGGCGGGTGTCGGGTACCTCCGGGCCTGGAAGCGCATCGCCCTGGTCACCGACATCGACTGGATGACCCACATGACGACGCTGTTCGGCTTGATGTCCCCCGGCGAGATCAGGCACTTCCCGCTCGCACAACGCGCCGAGGCCATCGCCTGGGCCGCCGCCTGATGCTGATATTCATGTGAGTTTATTGGTTAACGCGGCTTTTGTCGGGGACTAAAGGCCCTTGAGCCCCGGCGCGCACGGTGCGCATTATGGAAGATCTGTGACAACTCATCGCGTAGGGGCAGGCATGACTATTCGTGTTGAGCCCGGGCAGGACTGGACCGTGGTCCTGCGGCGCCAGGCCACTCGCATCGTGGCGGGCCAGGCGCAGGGCGGCTACACCGATGCGTTCGAGATCATCTGCTGCGACTGCGGTGACCATCCCGACCTGGATTATGACGAGGTCTCATCCGAGCTTCAGCGAATCCGCGGCCCGTACCCGATCGCGCTCGGCGTCACCGCCTACTACCGGCACCTCGGTCATCACCACCAGCGGCAGGCCATACCGAAACCACGCCGGCCCGCCCACGACGCCAACTGACCCGACGCCGGCTGACCGGCCCGGCCGGCGCGACCGGGCCGGGCTCAGGACTTGCCGTCCCGGGTCGAGCCGTCGCTGTCGGCCGGCTCCGGGGCCGGATGCCAGTGCACGCCGAGCGTGCCCTGCGCCGCCGCCAGCGCGCTGCGGTCGCCGCCGCTGCCCCGCAGGATGAAGGCGATGCCCACCGCGATGGCCGCGCCGGCCACCGGCCCGGCCAGGTACGCCCACCACGCGGTCCAGTCGCCGAGGACCAGGGCGGGCCCGAGTGAGCGGGCCGGGTTCATCGACGCGCCGCTGACCGGCGATCCCCACAGCCCGGCCAGCGCGATGTAGCTTCCCACGCCGATGGCGGCCAGCGCCCCGATCGCCTGGGCCCCGGACGCGGTGCCCAGGATCACGCTCACCAGCCCGGTGGTCAGCACCAGTTCCCACAGCATCGCGGTGGTCGTCGAGATGCCGTGGCCGGGCAAGGTCAGGCCCGCGCTGCCCTGCTTCCCGATCAGCGCCCACAGCAGCAGCGTGGCCAGGATCGCCCCGGCGAACTGGGCCACGACGTAGGCGGGCACGCGCTTCCACGGGAAGTCGCCCCGCAGCGCGAACGCGAAGCTCACCGCCGGGTTGAGGTGCGCGCCCGAGACCGTTCCCATGAACAGGATGATCGCCGCCACCATCAGCGCCGGCGCCACCACCTTCGCGCCGTACGGGACCGCGTTGCCCCCGAACCGCGCACTGACCATGCCGCCCCCGACGGCGACGAGCACCAGGAAAAAGGTGCCCAGCAGTTCCGAGAACAGCCGCCGCCCTTCGTACCGGCTGTTCCAGAAGTCGAACTCACCGGCCACCGAGTTCGGCTGTCCCAGGGTGCGCAACGCAACTTCGGCGTGACGGACTTCTTGCGTCGCCCTCGGTCCCAGATCGGGCATCGGGTCGTCTGGCTTACTGGTCATCTACCACCCCTTCCGGCGATCACGAGCCCCGGCCACCGGCAGGCGCAGGCCCAGGCGCGCCCCCGCCGCCTCGATCGCGGCCTCCAGCGTCGCCTGGCGGCACGATCGTAGCTTCACCCCCGCTGGGTGAACATCGGGTGAACAGCCTCATGGCTCAGAAGGGGCGGCGGCGTGCCGGGTCACCGCCTCGGCGTACCTCTGCAGGGTCTCGCCGGGGCCCGGAGCCGCGATCGCGGACCGGATGACCCCGGCCATCTCGCCGTGCCGGTGCAGTTGCGTGTAGGTCAGTATCACGTCGGTGGCATCCGGGCCCGCGGCGACGAACTCCACCTCGATGCGGCTCGCCTTCTCATCGTCGAAGACGGGCCGCCAGCCCGGGCCGATCCGCCAGGTCACCACGAGCCGGTCCGGCGGCGCCCACTCCACGATCGTGCCCCGGGTGACTTCTGTCCCGTCCGTGCCGCGCTCGTAGAACCGGCCGCCTGCCCGCGGCTCCATCGTGATGGATTGCGGGTTCTCGATGAACGTGTGCCCGGCCGGCAACCACTCGATCGGCCGTTGCGTAAAGACCGTGAATGCCTCGTCGACCGGCGCCGGGACCCTGATGGACTTGCGCACATCGGGCACGTCCGCGTCGGTGGACGGCGACTCGGTCATGTTGGGCCTCCTCGGTACCGGGCGCACGGCCCGTTATGGATAAATGGCGCGGGCCGCATGTCGGAACAGACACGTTACTGTTGACAGGTGAGACGAGCCTGGCACGTTGCTCCGGACATGTCAATGTCGACATGTTGTATCCGACTGGACCGTGAGGCGGGGTCATGTCACTGCGGCACGCCCTGATCGGGCTGCTCGCCGGGGAACCGGCCAGCGGGTGGGACCTGAGCCGACGATTTCAGGAAATCCTCGGATCGGTCTGGCCCGCCGGGCATCCGCAGATCTACGGCGAACTGCGCAAGCTGCAGGACGACGGGCTGATCGAAGTCGAATCGCAGGGGCCGCGCGGACGCAAGGCCTACCGGGCGACCGAGGCCGGGGTGGCGGAGGTGCGGCGCTGGCTCACGTCCGCCGAGGTTGATCACACGCTCCGGCTGGAGCCCCTGCTGCGGTCGGCGTTCTTCTGGCTGATGACCCCCGCCGAGCTCGCCGACCACCTGGACCGCGAGGCGGCCTACTTCCACGCCCTGGCCCGGAGGTACCGGGACCTCGCCGAGGCCAAGGACCGCGGCGACTACGGGGACAGCCCGCAGACGCGGTCGCTGCGCGTGGCCGTCGAGGCCAGCGCCCGGATCAACGAAGCGCTCGGTGGCTGGGCCGACTGGGCCAAGCGGTCGACCGCACCGCAGGAGGCAGACCGGTGACCACGATTCCGCCGCCGATGTTCAGCTTCCCGCTGTCCGGCGACGAGGCCCTGGTGCCGAGGACACCCTCGATAACCGACGCCTACCATGCCCTGCTCGTCGCCAATCGCGAGCGGCTGGCCAGGTGGGAGCCGTGGGCCATCGCTCCCCCGGTGCTGGAAGAGACGCGCTCGTTCCTGGAGGCCAGCGCGCGGAACTGGCTGGCGGGCCTGGAACTGCCGGTGGCGATCGCGGTCCGCGACCGCGGCCAGTGGCGGCTCGCCGGCGCGGTGAGCCTGCACATCACCCCGTACTCGCGCAGCGCGGAGATCGGCTACTGGATCGACGGCGGTCACGAGGGCCGCGGGCTGGCGTCCAGGGCCGTGGCCGCGGTTCTCGATCACGGGTTCGGCGCACTCGGCGTCGACCGGGTCTCGCTGCACACCGAGCCGGCGAACGAGCGCAGCCGCGCCCTGGCCCGCCGCCTGGGCTTCGTCGAGGAAGGGGTGCTGCGCCAGGGGCTCGCCTTCCCCCGCGAGCGCCGCGACGAGGTCGTCTACGGGCTGCTGGCCAGCGAGTGGCGCGCGCGGCGTACCTGACCGCTCGCCGCCGCCGTCTGGTCAGGAGGCGGCCGCGAGGCGCCGCCGGCCGGGTGGCGGCGCGGGTGGTGCCGTCCGGGCGTGCGGCGCCCGCAGTGTCTGCGGGACCGGTCGCCGGCCGCGGGGTGCCGCCGCGCAGCAGCGGGAGGCTGCTCAGCGCGATGCCCGCGACGATGGCAGCGCCGCCGACGGCCTGGGCCAGCCCGGCCGGGTCGCCGAACGCGACGACACCGATCACGGCGCCGACGAGCGGCTCGATGTTGTAAAAGGCCCCGGCCACCTCGGCGGATACCCGGCTCTGCCCGTAAGCGAAGAGCGTGAACGGCAGCACCGTGCCGCCGGCCGCGAGGGCGATGACGGCCAGGACCGCGCCCGAGGCGGGCGGGGCGGGCGGCGCGCCCTCCGTGAGCACCGAGAACGGCAGCACCGCCAGGGCGGCGCCGAGGAACTGCACGGCGGTGACCGCGACGGGGTCGCGGCCGCGCAGCAGGCCGCCCTGGGCCACGGTGAACGTGGCCGACAGCAGCAGCGACCCGAGCACCAGGCCGTCACCCGCGGCCGTGGCGCCGCCGCCCCGGCCGCCGGTGACCAGGCCGACGCCGGCCAGCGACACCGCGAACCCGGCCCAGGCCACCGGGCGGGCCACGGTGCGCGGCCAGAGCGCCGCGATGACCGCCACCATGACCGGCACGGTGCCGATCAGCAGCGCCGCGTGGATGACGCTGGTCCGGGTGATGCCGGCGTTCTGCACGACGACCGACCCGCCGTACCCGAGCGCGCCGGAGGCCAGCGCCCGCGGGGTGCAGGCGGCGCGTACCCCGCGGCGCGGCGCGACGGCGAGCAGGACCAGGGCGGCCAGTCCGAAGCGCGCAAACGTCAGCCAGCCTGGCGGCAGCCACTCCAAGGCCAGCTTGGACAGCGGCACGGTGGTGCCCCAGAGCAGCCCGGCAGCGGTGAGGGCGGCGACGGCGCGGCGACGGTTGGTGGTCATACCGTCATGGTCGCCGACCGGTGACTCATAATTTGCTTCTAGAAGGCTAGAACGAAATGATGTATCACAAGATGGCTATTGAACTTGACGAAGTTGACGTTAAGCTGCTCACCGCGTTGCAGGCCGACGCGGACCGCACGAACGTCGAACTGGCCCGTCTCGTCGGCCTGTCCCCCGCGGCGACGCTGCACCGGGTCCGCTGGCTGAAGGAGTCCGGGGTCATCCGCATCATCAGCGCCCAGCTGGACCCGGAAGCGGCCGGATTCCCGCTGCAGCTGTACGTGACGGCCACGCTCGCGCGGCACGATCCGCATTCCAGCCGGGTCTTCGACGACCACATCCGGGCGCTGCCCCAGATCATCGCGGCGGACAACGTCGCCGGCGAGACGGACTACTTGCTTTCCGTGGTGGCCCGAGACGTCGCCGAACTGCAGCAGGTGCTGGCCAACCTGGCCGCGCGGGGCGGGCAGCGGCTAGTGACCTATCTCCGGCTGGCCGAGATCAAGCCTCCCTCCCGGCTGCCGCTGGCTGCGACCACGGCGGACCTCGAGCGCCCGGCACGCAAGCGGCGCCGGACCTCCCCTGCGCGCGGC
>Ga0335073_10006849_pt1 | contig 16005 bp, 19 predicted proteins | sample Lox_Sample_22_FD_207093 | JGI IMG/M metagenome (GOLD analysis project Ga0335073, IMG submission 207093) | Soil microbial communities from Loxahatchee National Wildlife Refuge, Florida, United States - Lox_Sample_2.2 | ecosystem: Environmental > Terrestrial > Soil > Wetlands | place: USA... | reverse complement strand
ATGGAGGTGCAGCCGGTTCAGCTTGATGGCGGAGAGTGCGTCGATCAGTGCCAGCAGCTCGCGCTTGGTGGCGAAATGCCGGGCCACGTCGATGTGCGCCCCACGCCAGGCGAGGGCGGGTTTGTCATCGATCTCGGCGTGCGGCAGTTCCCAGTCAGCGGCGCCCGGCAGCGGCGCCGACCGCCAGGCGTCATCCGGGAGCAGCTGGCGGATCGTCTGCGCGGCGTAGCCAGCTCCGGCCCGGTCGCCTGCCGTTATCGTGATGCCGCCGGGGCCGATGACGAGGCGGTATGCCTCCCTGCCGAGGCGCTCGTCGATGGTGACAGTGCACGCCGGTCCGGTCGCGCGGGCCGCACTGGCCTGGGGTCGCCACGGCAGCGCGGCGAGCAGATGGCGGACGACAGCGGCGGCTTCTTCATTCGCGGCGCTGGGGCCGGTTCCCCCGGCTGTTATCTCTGGCGGAGCGGGCAGCTGAATGGTGCCCGAGCCTGGCCGGACCGACAAAGGCTGCGGTACCAGGCTGGCCAGCCGCTGATTCATCTGCTCCTGCTTCCGTTCGGCCGGGATCGCCCGAAGGCTAGCAGTGCGGCTGTCTGCGGCTATCAACTGGGTTTGCCGCCCGGGGACCGAGGCGGCGGCTACGCGAGAGCCGACCGTGCCCGCTCTGCGCTAAGGTAAGTACGCCCGCCACGCTGGTGGGGGGCGAGTAGTGCCGGGACGTAGCGCAGCTTGGCAGCGCACTTGACTGGGGGTCAAGGGGTCGCGGGTTCAAATCCCGCCGTCCCGACTGGCAGTGGGCCTTTTTCGAATAATAATTTGCTGCACGGGGAGCCAAAAAGGGAGCCAAACCTTATCCCGGCGACCAGTCCCCCGCGGCCACGCCCAGCAGCGACTGGACGCTCCCACCAGGGCATTCACCCGCCCAGGCCCCTTTCACGTTGTGACACCGCCCGGACACAGTCAAGGGGTCATGACTCCAAAAGAACATGACTGACCAGGCCATTAGCAGCGTCGCATTCGAACAAGTCAAGGGGTCACCCATCCGCGGGCGTGCGGCCAATAAGCACTCGCCAGCAACTGGGATCCCGAATTCGCGACACGGCGCCGCTATCGAACGGCCAGCGTCGCCCGCGGAGACCGAACCGGCGTTCTTGATCACCGCTCCGTCGTTCCAGCGAAGACCTCGTCGTGCACCGCGGTGAACTTGCTGTCCGGTCGCGGATCAGGAGTCTCAGACCTCCGGAAGTCGGTCCTTGATCATTGTTAATCACCGGACCGGGCCGCGACGCAGTACCCGCGGCCGGGCTTTGCCGGGCTCGGCGAGCCGGCGGGCTCAAGCACCAACCCGACGGAACGATCCGGATCGTGCCGATCCCGCCGGTCATGGCCAGGCTCTTGCGCCAGCATCTGGACCGCTACGGGCCCGCGCCTGGCGGACGCCTGTTCCGCGCCGTCTGGGGTGGCATGCTCAGCGAAAGCATCTACGGCCGCGCCTGGCCTGCAAGGCCGCGAACGCCGCCGTCGAGACCGCGCTGGCCGCCGCGGAAAGAACACCGGGCTGATCTCGCCGCCCAGCGCAAGACCGCCCGCGCCGAGAAAGCCCTGGCCGACGCCGAAGCCGGCCGCGACCAGATCCCCGCAAACTACCCGCCGGCCAGATCGGCCCCCGAAGCCCGCCTCGCCTTGCTGCGTACCGGCTGGCGCGGCCTGCAGCAGCTGCGTCGTGACTGGCGATGCGGGGTGCGCGCCGGGCGGTCCTGATTGTGCGGCGCCCGGCTTATAGTCGGTCGGGCCAGCTCAGGGTAGTGCCGGCCAGCGGCATCAGCGCGCGGGAACTCGGGAGCCAGCACCGGACAGGGCAGGGATGTGGAGCAGAGCTTGCGTGCCGGCGTGCGTGCCGGTGACCCGGATGCGTTCGGCGTGCTCTTCGACGGCGACGCGCGCGCGGTGTACAACCTGGCCTTCCGGCTGACCGGAAGCTGGCAGGACGCCGAGGAGGTCGTGGCGTTGACATTCCTGGAGGCCTGGCGGCTGCGGGGACGGGTCGAGCCGGACGGCGGGCCGCTGCGGCCGTGGCTGCTGGGCATCGCTGTCAACGTCACCCGCAACCTTGCCCGGGCGGCACGGCGGCACCGGGCCGCCATGGACCGGCTGCCGCCCGCGCCGGTCGTGCCGGACTTCGCCGACGACGTCGCGGCGCGGATCGATGACACTGCCCGGCTGGCCGTCGTACGCGCTGCTTTCGGCCGGCTGCGGCCCGGCGAGCAGGAGGTGATCGCGTTGTGCGTGTGGTCCGGACTGGACTACGCCGCGGCCGCGCAGGCACTGGGCATCCCGGTCGGCACCGTGCGGTCCCGTCTGTCGCGAGCCCGGCGGAAACTGCGGGCCCTGGCCGGGGAACCCGAACCGGGCGGCGAACAGGTAGAAGATGACCGCCATGCGGCGGCCCAGCCTCAGCACGGAGGTATCTGATGACCGAGAGCGAGATCGGCGACCTGGCCCGGCTGCTGCCGGTACCCAGCCCGCGGGACATGCCAGCCGACCGCGAGCTGGCCCTCAAGACGCACCTGGTCACCGAATGCCGGCACGCCCGCGCCAGTGCCGCCGCGCCGGCACCCCGCCGCCGGGCCGGGTCCGTGCCGGGCGTCAGGCGCCATCCGGTCCTGGCCGCCGCCACGGGGGCCGGCGTCCTGGCCGCGGCCGCGGCGCTGGTCGCCGTCGCTCTCGTTCCGGCGCGCGCACCCGGCCCGGCACGGCCATCGGCCGCCCACGGCCCGGCAGCGGCGACACTGCTGGCCAAGATCGCAGACACCGCCCGGCGCCAGCCCGTCCCGGTGGTCGGTGACAGCGAGTTCATGTACATCCGCAGCGAGGTGGCCTACCCGGCTGACACCATCGTCCACGGGCGCGAGACTTCCGTCAGCGGGATGCTGCGCGAGCGGCAGATCTGGCTGCCGGTCGCCAACGTCTGCGTCACCGGGCTGCTCACCGAGAACGGCACCAGCACCCCGATCAGCGCCTACCCCATCGCCAACGGCCACCCCGTAAAGCCACCGTCCGGCTCCGGGTTCCTGGGCTGCGGCAAAGGCAGCCTCGGCGACCCCACCTACCGGCTGCTGCAGTCGCTGCCGGCCAGCCCCGCGGCCCTGCTCCGCCTCATCTACGCCCAGACCAAGGGCCAGGGCCCCAGCCCAGCCGCAGAGGCCTTCACCACGATCGGGAACCTGATCGGCGAGACGATCGTGCCACCGCAGACCGTCGCGGCCCTGTACCGGGCGGCCGCGCTCATTCCCGGCGTGACCGTCATCGGCCATGCCACCGACGCGATCGGCCGGGCCGGCATCGCGGTCGCCTGGACCGCCGGCCACTACCGCGACGAATGGATCTTCAACTCCTCCACCCTGCAGTACCTGGGCGAGCGGGACTACAACATAGTGACCGGCGCGATCAGCGGTCAGAGCGCTGTCCTGCAGCGCGCCTTCGTGGACAGGGCCGGCCAGCTCCCCTAAGCGATGAGGCGCTGCGCGCGGCCGCTGCGGCGGCACGTGCTTGCCGCCTTTGACCGACACCAGAACGCGACCGATCCTCTTACGGTCAACCGGGAACCGCGCAACGCGGTCTATGCCGTTGTCTGCACCTGCTCAGGGGGCTCCTTAGCGATATCGCCAGCCTCTGCCGATGCAGTTCCTCGGGGCCGGGTTCGCCGCCAGCTTCTCGACCAGCATCGGACGAAATCGCCGACCAAGCACGGGCGCAGCCGCCTGCGTATCTCGGGTTCCTCCGTCGGCCTCTACCAAGGCTGGTCGCCGTTGCCGGCGGCTGTGCCAGCCAGGTGATACCACGTCGACAGGGTGGTGTTCAGGGCTTCGAGCCGCTCTGCCCGGGCGCGCACGACCTTCGGGGCATGCTGGACGATCGCAGCCAGAATCGCGTCGCACAGAGCAAACATCGCGGCGTAGGAATCGAAGACGCTGATGGCGTCGACCTTCGTGCGGAACAGGAATTCGGACTCGGCAATCACGCCGGGCGGGTGCTCGTCAGTGAACGCCGCCACTTGCGCGCCTAGGAACCGCACCTCGGCGAGCAGTTGGATCAAGGCGGCCGTTGCCCTGCGGGGCTCGAAGATGATGAGTAGGTCGTCGGCCGTCATGTCGAGGATCTGGTCAGCCAGCAGTTCGCTGAGGTTAAGAAGCCGCACGCCGCGCCTGAGCTGGGCAAGCTGCATGGCGAAGTAGCCGGCGACGATCCCGCCCTTCTTCGAGCCAGCGATGTAGATGACTGACTTTGAGTCGTGGGTCAGCCGACGGGCTAGTTCGTCCAGTTGACTCTCATCGATCATGCTCACTGTTGTGTCTAGGTTCTCTCTCTCCCGCGCTATCACGTCACGCAGCAAAGCGCCGGCGGTTCGCCGCCGACCAGGGACGTCGACGGTGAGTCTCTTGGGCGGTGAGGTGAGGAGGGCGCGCATCTCCACGGCCAGCTCCGCCTGGAGTTCGGCGAAGTCCCCGTAGCCCAATTTTCGTGCGAAACGGGTCACGCTTGCGGGACTGGTGCCGGCCGCCGCAGCCATCCCGCGTGCGCTCAGCAGGGCGGCTTCGGGGTATCTGCGAGACAGCACCTCGGCTAGCCTCGCCTCGACCGCTGTGAGCCGAGCGGTGCTGAGGCGCACGAGTGGCGGAGGTCCGGTACATCATCCGGCGACCTGGCCGCCTGCGGCCGAGGGGTTGCGGCCAGACGAGTCGAGTGGCCAGGCATCTCCTTGAGCAGACGAACTGATCGAGGCCAGCTGAGGTCCTTCACGGCGGTCTTGGTAGGGTTGGCTGGTACTGAGAATCAGTCTCAAACAATTTAGGAGCACGAATGTCCCTGAACGTTTCCCCGGCTCTGCTGGAGAAGGCAGAGGCCGGCACCGTCAGCCGCGAGGAGTTCATCTGCTGTATCCGGCAGTCGCTGCCGTTCGCCTGGAGCATGGTGGAGCGGCTGGTCAGCCGGATGCGCAGCGAGGGCAGCGAAAGCGCGCAGAACACCGAGGTTCCCGAGACCGACGAGCAGTGGGGGCAGATGTTCCGGATGTTCTCCTCGGACTCGATGCGGAACGCGATGGAAGCGCATTTCGGGGTGCGGCTGGCGTTCCAGAACTGCTGCAAGCCAGCGGTGTTCGACCCGGCCGCCAGGGACGCCTTCCAGCAGTTCATCTCGCCCGCCGCGCAGCTGCTCAACCAGAACCCGCTACTGCTCAACTGCTGAACATGGGCGCTGAAATAGTTGCCACGGTCAGTCTGGCCGCGGCGATCGGCAGCGGCAGCTTCATGATCTCCAAGTCCAAGATGTTCGCTTTCCTGCGGCACTGGGCCGAGCGCCGGAAGCAGCACGGCTTGCTCTGGGCGTGGCTGTCCGGGGTGCTCATCTGCCCGTACTGCACCGGCACCTGGCTGTCGCTGGCTGCGGTGGCGGTTTACCGCCCGCGTCTGGTGCACGAGTGGGCGCCGCTGGACTACCTGGTCACGGTGATGGTGATCAACGGGCTGGCGATGCTGCCCGTGCTGATCATCAAGCAAGCCGTAGGCATGCGGGAAGGCGATCATCGCCCGCCGCAGGCTGGCAACGGGAACGTAACCGGCGGCTTGCTTGCGACCAGCGGAGCCCGCCGATCCAGCGGACCTCCGGTCCGATTACCCAGGTAACCAGGGAAAGAGCCCCCGGCCCGCTCTTTGCGCACGGGGGCTCAGCGGCCTTTACGGAGGTTTACCAGGCTAGGCCGACGTCGCTGGCTCAGGGTCCGCTATTCGCCTCGGAGGCCCGTTGTCTACGACCCGGTGAGCGTAAGAACGGGCTGCGCCGGTGTTAGCGTGCGAGGGCCTGGCGCATGCAATGCGGACAGCCCGAGGTAGGGACTTAACCGGCCGACCCACCGACAGACCACCCGCGCGGCGGGCGTGGGCTTGACTTGCCGTAAACAGATACGGCCTCAGCTGACGTACGGAAGGTCCGCTCCTCCTGTTGCACGGTAGGGCCGAGCCCAGGTCCCCGGCGCGGCACCGGAACGTGCGCCGAGCCACGACCTTCGAATCATGATCGGTCACCACGACCACCTGCTTGCTGTCAGCCACGTCGATCCCCACGATCGCATTCGTCACCGGCACCGGCACCAGCTCCCGCAGCCGGGCCAGACGCGCGTTCCTGTTGCGATCCCCCCGCGGAAACACCGTTGCCGTTACTCACGGACGTCCTGCTCATGCGGATGGGGTTCCAAAGTCCGACAAGCGCATCAGGAGGACGTCTCCACATCGCTGACCGACACGCAAAGAGAATTATTATGCCGCTCGGCGCGCATCACGACTGAGCTACTGAGGTTGTCGATTCTGGCCGGCCATGCCGGCTTGCCGAACATGGCTTGCTTCTTGTGGCGGTGGGATGGTGCTGAAACCGGCAGCAGCCCGCACGGTGACGGTCACGAAGTCCGTCCCGGTCACACCGAGCGCGACGTCTAGCCCGGCACCGAGCGCCACACTCAGCCCGGCACCGACTGTCACCGTGACGGCTCAGCCTTCCGCCGCGCCCCCCGCATCCACGTCAGGCCTCACCAACGCCGAAGCAGTCGTGGCGCAGTTCTATCAAGACATCACCGACGGCAACTACGCGGCCGCCTGGGCGCTGGGCGGCGACAACCTCAGTAGCGGCGTGAGCTACGTGAACTGGGTCGCCGGGTACTCGACCACCGCCAGCATCACGCTTGCCAGCTACAGCCAGTTTGGTTCATCGACCGTGTACGCCAGCCTGACGGCGACCCAAACTGACGGAACGGTCAAGACATATTCGGGCACCTACACGGTCAGCGGCGGCGTCATCGTCGCGGCTCACATCGTGCAGACGTCATAGCGGCAGTCCTGTAACGCTTGGGCAAGCGGCCGGCTTGGCCTGCCGGGCGTGGTGACTCTGTGGGTAGACCCTCATGAAGACTTGAGGCCCGCGCAAGACGACACCTGGCGAGGCCCGGTGCTAGACAGCGGCGAGCTTCGCCGCCAGCCGCTGGTCACTCTCCCAGGTTGCAGCCCGGCGTCCTGCTTCGCCGTCGCGCGGATCGGGTTCGCCTCCCTAAAGCGGTCGACCTCCAGCCCGAGGTGATGCTCGGCCCGGTCAAGCTTCGCTCGGCAACCATGGAGGGCCTCACGACCGGATCAACCACGGCGAACCGAGCCGAGGCAAAACTCTGCAGAACTCAGCCATGCGATGGGCTCGATTCCCCGGCAGCGGGCCTGCCTTCCCCCGGTCACTTCACGCTCCCGGACCACCAGCTGCACCCCCTCGGTGGCCGGCTCCAGGCGAAGGCGGCGCACGCGCGGGCTCTCCCCGGTCACCTGGGCAACCCTCGGGTGCACCAGATGAAGTGCGTCTCGGCCGCGCAGCTCGCCAGCACCTGCTCCAGCTCAGTACCCACGTAGTTAATGGCCGCGTCGCCCCACAACGCTTCGATTGCGTCGGCCTGGCTGGCCACCTCGCCTAGCTCTCGGACGTCGCGATCCGGGTGCTGGGCTCGCGACCTAGCGATGTCGGGGCAGCCGGTCTGGTGCACGTGGAAGGATCCTGCCTCTGTATAGATGGCTGTCAAGATCATCTAGTTCTCTCCTTGCCGAGCTGGCCCTGCTAGCCGGCGCCCGCCTTCGGCCGGGAAATGCTTAGGCCTTGCCGGCCGTATACCAGTCAGTGCTCTCGCCGCCGCATCCGGCGACCATGCAGCCGACGGCAATCGCTAATGCCAGACTGGCTGTCCCCCTCATCTGAGACTCCTGCCCTGATTGCCGCTCGGCATAGTCATTCCGGACCAAACAGCGCAGTTCCTCTGCTGTCTCCCGTGAGGATCTTTCTCGGCGTATCTACTACCCCTGGCTGACCCCACATCCTGATCGGCGCCGGACGAGTAAGCGGTGCCGCGCTCGGCTTCGGCGGCGCGCAGCTCAGTCATCGAGGCGAAGTTGCCAGCCGCGATCTCATCATGCAGACGGTCGGCCGACGGCCCGGCGCGCGCCCGATCCATGAGGTATGCCAGGTGGCTGCCGTCGCGTAGCTCAGCTGCGCATGGGCCTTCTCGTCGGCTTCGCCGATCGTGTCCGGCCGCGAGCCCCGGAGCGCATCCAGCGACGGCTGGTCGAGGATCATCCAGTAAAGGTTCGCCGGCAGGGCAACGTCTCGCAGGCGAGGTCGGGTGGACCAGGTGAACGAGCGCGAACTCGCTGACCACTGATGCGACGACTGCCGCCACCGGGAAGACTGCCCCAGTTGACGCTCCGCATGCGGCGCTACGGCCAGCCGTGGAGCCCGGCCTCCGAACGCATGGCATCGCGGTGGCTCGAATCCGGACCGGCCGCCGGGCAGACTCCCGCAACGCGCGCACGTGCGACGTAACCCGCTAATAGGTGCAGGGCGTCTCTTGCCGTGGACGCCGCGTGCAAGGGCGAGGACGTCGCCCCGCCGCAGGTCCAGGCCATCAGGGATCCGGAGCTCCGGGCGCGGGTGCTGGCCGACTTGGCGCGCGCAGCGGCCAGCGCGGGGAGCCTAGATCAGGCAAGCCATGCGACCGCGAGCCCCACGCCACGGAGCTGCCCGCGGCGGGTACCGGGGTTGGGCACAGTGAACGGCGCCCGGCCCAGCATGCTCGGTGCCGAGTCCTGGCTCATCCGGGTGGTCGGCCAGTCGATGGGGGCAGGGCGGGCGGGAAGTCTTCGCGCGCGGCGGCCCATGCCGCCTCGCGTGCCTGCCGGCGCAGCTTGAGAGCCATGTGGATCACGACGCCCGCGTCCTGCGGGGTGCTGAAGCCGGGCATGACGCTTGGGGTGCGTCGTGGGCGCTGGTCTCGCCGACGACGTCATGCTCCTCGCCGGTCCGGCATCTGAGCGGGCGGGCTGCCCTGCGGTGGCGCTGCCGCAGCCGGCTAAGCCGAGGCTGACGACGAGGGTGACAGCTGTCGCGCCTGCGGCCGCCGACCTGGCAACCGAGCTCATGCCCCGAGCTTGGCGGGCTGCGGCCAGGGGTGTATGAGGCTGGGGGTTGCCGGTTGTCATGGCCCTCTCCCTTCAGAGGTTCAGACGCAACGAGAGAGGCTGTCGCACAACTCTGTTTTGCCAAGTCTGGACATCCACCGCATATTGGCCGCTCAGCTCTTCACTGACTTCCCCGTCGTGGTGCACACGGTGTCCCCCGCAAGCGCGAAGGGCGGCGGGCCTGAGTGCAGATCCTGATACCCGGTGTTCTCGCTCCCCGCGGACGGCAGCGGGACTCCCTTGCCAGCGGCACACGCGGTGGCGCGCCCGCGAGCAGAGCAGGCTGCGAGTGCGGTGGGCATACCACATGCGCCATCGAGTGAGTCGCGGTGGGCGCTGGCGCAGCCGACCAGTACTCCGCACGCCGCCACCGTCAACGCGACCGGAACGTCTTGGCGTTTCCGCATCAGCATTGTCCACACGTTCCTCCTGGTGAGAGGCGCCTGCTCGGCGTCGGTCAGAGCCCAGGCCGGAGGTGTTGCGGGTAATTGATGAGAATCTTGCGTAAGTGTGGCGGCGCCAAACTTGACTCAGGCATTTCCGGCGGTAATCAGGCTTCCGAAACCTGCCAGTCAAGGCGTCAGAGCTCGCTTTTCAAGCTCGTGGCCCGCAAGCATGCCGTTCGACTGCCCAGAGGCCAAGGCTGAGAAACTCGGCCACTTGTGGGTCCGCTGCCTATCGGAGGGTTGTAGCTCGATCTGGTATCGGCCTGCCCACAGTCCAGATAGGGCTACCTGGCAGGCGGGCCGCAAGGGCTTACAGTGAAAACATGTTCTGGTTAGTCCTCATCTGGTTCACAGGCGCAGGGTGGATCTTCCTCCTAGGAGATGTTGCTTGGAGTCTGCTGCGGAAGCCGCCGCGCTCGCCTGCGCAGCGGATGCGCCTCTTGGGCCGGGCATTGCTGCCGGTAACCGGCATGCTCTTGTTCCTGAGCCTTCTGGGGCAGCAGACCGGATGGCTGCATGCCGGGGCGGAGACAACGCTGAAGTGGACGACCTTGCCCTTCGTCATCAGTGCCTTGATCTGGGCCTTCGGCGAGCGCCGTCTGTTGAAAGTCCTGGCGGCACGAGCCGCCGCTAAGCAGGGGCAGTCTGAGTAAGCCCCGGTGGCCCGGCCACCATGCCGACAGGGCTAAGTGGCAGGCAGGCCGCAAGGTCTGATCCGTGATAAAACCAGCCGCAGTCATCTGACACGGTGGCCGTGCCAGCACGGTAGGCGGCTTGCTGTCAGCGGCACAGGAGGCAACCCGGATGGGGCAGGAACATGAGAACTGGAAGACCTTCGTTGTCTCGACCGCGATCGGACAGCAGTTTGTCGGCACGCCGTGGCCGTTCGGACGCCTCTTTATCTCAGATGAGTCGATCATCGTGCGCACGATGTTCAAGGAGAGGAGTTGCCCGAAGTCGGAGATCACCGACATCTCGCTGGAGTGGTACGGCCCGAACAAGCAGCTCCTGTTTGACGATGCGGCGGGCAAAATGGCGGACGTCACCGTGGGGCTGGCCATGAGGGTGAAGGGTGTGGTGGCAGAGCTGCGACGCCGGGGGTATCCGGTGGTGGACCGCAGGGGAAGCCTTTTTTTGCGAGACCCGGAAGCCGTAGACAGGCGTGAACCGCCTCCAGGGTAGTGCTCCCAAAATCAACATGTTAGACGGGAATCACAAATAAAATGCGGGCTAGACCACCGCGAATGTCTGCGACGTTGCGTCGAGGAAACTTCGCAACTGCTTAGCTAATATAATCAGTGCCTACATTGGGCTGAGAGCCAATGCGAGCGGCTGGCCAGGTGCTTACCCTCGCCCTAGTCTGTTAGGCCGTTACCATGGCGCTGGGCGCCGCGTAGCTTGCCGCATGGTGGGGGAGCCAAAAGGGAGCCAAATCTTAACCCGGCGACCAGTCACCCGCGGCCAGCCCAGCAACGACTGGATGCTCCCACTAGGGCATTCACCCGCCCAGGCCCCTGATACGCCCTGACACCGCCCCCACACAGCCAAGGGGTCATGACTGCCTCGTCGCTCGGGATCCCGATCTCCGAACCGCATGGCCGACGCTCTCCTAGCTGCCGTAGACCTATGCAATGTCGATGTGCCGGGACGGTGCCTAGGCCCCGCGATTACCGAGCCGTCAAGCCCTTGCGCTGCTGCGGCCCCCGATGCTGTCGAGACAACGGCCGCGTGCGGGAGCGACCCAGCGCTGCTGCGGCTGCTGATGGTTCAGCTCGACCTGCTCGACGACGGCTCGCCGGTCGTCTACTCGCACGACTATCACCGGGGCGACCGGTTCTCCTTCGAGCTGCTGCACGCACCATGTCGCCGCTCTCCAGCTCGCATCCGAGGCCGGCGCGCCGCGGAACAGGCCCGCGCGCAGAGCGGCCTCGCCCGCGCCTGCCCGCGGCATCCGCGTCAACGCCGCGATCGGCGGCCCGAAACCAGGTGGGCCGCACGGCCCACGAGGGAGGTCTGGTCTGTGCGCCACTCCCGCTTGTCCGCCAGTTGCATCATGGCGTTGACACTCCGGACGGAGATATAGCGAAGCGGCTCAGGGGGCCATGAGCTGCCGAGCCGACCGACCCACGGGAGGCGGACCAGTTGGCTGTCCTGGCCGAGGATGAGATCGGCAAGCGTTCGTCCGGCCAGGTTCGCTGCGGCCACGCCCTCCCCCGACATAGCCGCCGGCCCAGGCGAGTCCGGTATCGCGGTCGAGTCCGACAGCTGGGGCCCACTGACGAGTCGCGCCCAGCACCCCTGCCAGGCACCTTCGATGGTGACGTCGGTCAGCACGGGAAACAGTCCAATGAGCCGCTGGCGGAGCGAGCGGACAGCATCGCTCCGTGGCGGGCCTTCCGACTCGGTCCTCGACGCGTACCGGTACGGCGTGCCCCGGCCCCCAATGGCGATCCGCCCGTCGCCGGTTCTTTGGATGTACACATACCGCCGGGCGCCATCAAGCATGGTCTCTGCCTGCTGCCAGCCGAGAGCTGCCCAGGTGCCTGGGCTCAGCACCTCTGTCGCGATCATGCAGCTCCTCAACGGCAGCATGACCCGGCGTTGCCTCGCCAGGCTGGCCGTATAGCCCTCGGTCGCCCGCACCACGCCGGGCCGGCCGGCTCGCCGCAACGCTGAAACACAGCGGCCGGCTACCAGATCAGGCCAGCCACCCAAGATCACGAAAGGTCGAGGCTAGATCATTCCGATAAGCAGCTGGCCGATGAGCGGGCAGCGACCATATTCTCACCGGACCTCTTTAGGCGAATCCAGCCTCGTCACCTGCTTCGCTTTGGTCGACCTTCTGGTCGACTGCCACGTTATATAAGTTGTGATAATAGTAAAGATAAGGCTAGTAACCCATGCAGCCACGAGGAGCAACCTGCTCCGTTCGGTCGCGAAGTTGGCGAACCAAACATATGGAGTCACCCAAGCTATTGCTGCCACGGAAGTGACCGGAAATATAGTCGGTAGCGGACCAAACCAGCTTAGGAGAGACTTATAGGCCCGAGGACCCCGGCGATTCCAAGCTTCCCATTCAAGACCTCCGTGCACCTTGGGACTAAGCTCCTCTGCAATGTAGAAACTCATTCGCTCCACCCCATAATGTTCGGACAGATAGCGCTGACTCAAGGCGTAGGTAACGAGTGGAATAACCAGCAGGAACCCCGCTCGAGATTTGCCCGACAATGAAAAGCTGAACAAAGCTGCAGAAGCCGTTAACTGTAGGGCGAAAATGTTGAACTGTACCTGCAATGACTGAAGAATCTCAGCCCTCAGCGCTGAATACTCTGCCAATGGCCCTGCGGCGTCATCGACCTTCGCCTTAGGGTCTTGCGCTGTTGGGAGAGGAAGTTCGGAACTGTTCATGGCGGCTGATCTTAAGCTGATCAGGCTCTGTCACGCCTGCCAGATGCCCAGGGCAGAGTTTGGCTCGGCCCTCATGACCCTTTATCACGCGGACGGCGGCGTCGCCAGGGTAAGGGCGTCCGCCCGCCTGCACGAGCGAGCAGGACTGCGTCTTCTAGTCTCGCTTCCCACAGTGGGAGGCTGCACTGGCCGACCCTAAACCTATCTTTCGAAGTCAATCTCATCCCCGCGCGGCTACCGGGCCTGGCTCTGCGAAGGGTGGAGCTGCCCCAGACTGGCTTCCCGGTCGGCGAGGGGGCGCGGTCGGCGTTGAATCGGCGGCAGATCTCGCGGACCGTGATGCCTGCGGCCCGGTCGGCGAGGATGCGCCGGACTACCGCGGCTTCGGGTTCGTAGATCTCCAGGTGCGCGGCGGCGGCGCTGGTGCGGGCGATCCGTCGGTATCCGTAGGCGGTCTTCCAGGTGATGATCTCCTCGGCGCGGGCGCGGTCGCGGAACAGCTTGCCGCGCCGGTACTGTCCGGAGACACTGCGTCTGGGCTGCAGCCTTAGGAGGCGTAACGACAGATCAGCTCAGCGACGGCCGCCGGGCGGGTCACGAACGGTGAGTGGTCCGTCGGCCACTCGACCACCTCTTCCGCCCGCGCCGCCATGGTCCGCTGGGCCTCAACCGGGATGGCCTGGTCGTTGGTGCACACGACGTAGGTTGCCGGGACTGATCGCCAGGCCGACGTCGGCGCTTCCACCCCCTGCCCCTGCGTGTCCGGCGGTTCGATTGCGGAGATCGGCATCGGGCGCAAGCGGGCGATCATCGCGGCCGCGGTGTCCGGATCGGCATCGCCGTAGAACACCCCCGCGGCAGCGGCCGGATCGACGGTGATGCCGCGGTCATCGACGACGATCGATTCGGCGAGCTTCGCGGTGATGAGCGCGAGTGTGTTCTCATCGGGCTCGGTGAGGAACGCGGCCAGATAGATCAGCCGGGCCACCGTGGGGAGGCCCGCCGCTGCGTCGGAGATCACACTGCCGCCGTAGGAATGCCCAACGACAACGCTTCCCGGTCCGGCCGCCTCGATCGCTGCCCGGGCCACGGCCGCATCGGCGGCCACGCCGCCGAACGGCAGCTCGACGGCCGTCGCCCGCACGCCGAGGCGCTGCAGCTCGGCGACCACGCCGTCCCAGCACCACGGCCCGTGCCAGGCACCGTGGACGAGCACAACTTCAGGCATCGGCAGCACTTCCTTCAGGATCAGCCGGCCGACCTCCCGGTCGGCGGGACCTGCCTCGCGGCCACTGCTCACTGCGCCGTCGCGCCCCCAACCGTCACCGCCCAAGCCGTCACCTTCGTATCGTGGCGGATCCTCAGCGAATAGCGCCGAGAATCCGTCAGGGTGATCCTCGATCTAGTCCCCCGGCGAAACCGGCACCGCAGGCCCGGTGGTCAGTGCGATATCCGCCATCAGCTCGATGGCGGCCGGCTGGCTGGTGCCGACGTGCAGGCCGGTGATGCCGCTGTCAATCCAGGGCCGGACCCGTTCTCGGATGCGGTCCGGGGACCCGACGAGGGCCTGTTCGTCGACGAACTCGTCCGGCACCGCGTCCGCCGCCTCCTGCTTGCGCCCCGCCCGGAACAGCTCCTCGATCCACGCGGCCGTGTCTGCATAGCCCAGGTGCTCCATCGCCTGCTTGCGGAAGTTCAGGGTCGGGTGACCCATCCCGCCGACGTACAGCGCGATGCTGGGCTTCATAGCGGCAGCGCAGTCGTCACGTCCTCGGTCAGCGTGACCCCGACCAGGGGCTCGAACGAGAAGCCCTCCCAGGATTTGCCGTGGCCGGCCCGCCGGAAGCCCTCCTCGATGTGCTGCCGGAACCGCGGCATCTCCCTCGGGACGAAGCGCAGCGGCAGAATCCCGTGGCTTCGGCCAGTCCATCACACCGCAGGCCTGTTCCTGCTGCCGAGTGCCCTCATGATGCTGATCTCCGGGCCGGTCTCGGGCGTCATGACCCGGCAGCTCGGCCCCAAAGTCCCGATCATTGCGGGCGGCGTCGTGTGCTGCGCCGCGTTCGCACTCCCGGCCAGCGATCACGCCCGGATGTGGCAGCTTCTGGCCTGCGGCGTCGGCAGCGGAATCGGCATCGGCCTGGCATACGCGGCACTGCCCAACGCGATCACCGCGCACGTGCGGCCGGAGCAAGTCGGCATCGCGACCGGTGTCAACACACTGGCTCGCTCCATCGGCAGCAGCGTCGGCGCCGCCGTGATTGCGGCCATCCTGCGCACGCGGGTCCGGGAGGACTTCCGGGGAACGCCGGGTTCACGACCGGGTTCGCGGTGTGCGCAGCGCTGTTCGGGCTGGCCGGCGTTGCCGCACTACACGTCATCGACCGCGAGCTCACCCGCCGCCTCGCCGCCGCCCGACTCCCAGCAGCCGCCTGACCAGCCCGATGAGCCCCTCATCGCGAGATACCCGGCCGGGAAACTCAAGGCAAACGTCAAAGTCCTAATGACCTAGCTCCGCTAGGCGGGCTAGCCGGGTTGTAGGTCCTGGGATCCGCTCGGATCCACTCCCCGGCGTCGAACTTGTTAAATTTGCTGCTCTGCACGCCGCCGAAGTAGAGGTCCTGGTATCGAGAGAACGAGAGCCCCCGGTGAGACGGAAGGGCTGACCGTGGTCGTTAACCCTCCCACCAGGACATATGCTGCTCGGCCCCGTCCAGGCGCTGACGACGGCTGGGCAACAGTCAAGGGGTCATGACGCCGAAAGAACACCACTGGCCAGGCCATTAGCAGCGTCGCATTCGAAGGGGTCACCCGCCCGGCCGCCATGGGCTTGATAAGGGGCGCAAGTAACTCGGCCGGCGACGCTAGCTGCAGCGCTCGCCGCAGACCGCCGGCGGCCACGAACCGGGCGACGATCCCCGCCCCCGCCCCGAACCCAAGGCCCGAGCAACTCACGCCGCTGCCATTGGATCGTCGCAGGCTCAATCGCTGAGCTGCTGTGATCGCTGTCCGTTGTGGCTCGTATCCGCGCAAATCTTGGTGCCATTTGCAGTTGCCACTTCGCCGAGCCAGCGGCCGCTGGGCTTGACTGTGCGGGCGAACGTGGTGCGGTC
>Ga0335073_10006848_pt1 | contig 16005 bp, 11 predicted proteins | sample Lox_Sample_22_FD_207093 | JGI IMG/M metagenome (GOLD analysis project Ga0335073, IMG submission 207093) | Soil microbial communities from Loxahatchee National Wildlife Refuge, Florida, United States - Lox_Sample_2.2 | ecosystem: Environmental > Terrestrial > Soil > Wetlands | place: USA... | reverse complement strand
AGGAGTTGCAGGCGCAGTTGCTGGACCTGGTTTTTGAAGTTGTGCCGGCGGGGCGCGGAGCGATTCTGCTGGCGGAGAGCGGGAAGCAGGAATTCAGTTCGCTCTATGCGCGGACGCGGCAGCCGGGACAGCCGCAGCTGGTTCGAATCAGCCGCACGATCGCCACTCAGGTGATGAACGAGAATGTGGCGATCCTGGGCGCCGATGTTCCGGCGAGCGGCACGCTGCGCGACGTGGAGAGCCTTGCGGTTTCGGACGTGCGGTCGCTGGTATGCGTCCCGCTGACAGTCTTCGAGCGTGTGATCGGGTGCATTTATCTCGACAGCACCAATGCGAGCAACCGGTTTCAGGAAGATCATTTGCAGCTGATGGCGGCGATTGCGGGGATTTCTGCAGTCGCGTTGGACAATGCGCGGAGGCTGCAATGGCTGGAACAGGAAAATCAGCGTCTCCTCGTAGAGATCAGCCAGGACCAGAGTCTGGTGGGAGAAGGCGCAAAGATGAAGGAGATTTTCCAGTTCCTGGCAAAGGTTGCGCCGACCGACTCGACGGTGCTCATCGAAGGCGAAAGTGGGACGGGCAAGGAATTGGTGGCGCGGGCGCTGCATCGCAATAGTTCAAGAGGAAGCAAGCCGTTTGTGGCAATCAACTGCGCGGCGATTCCGGAGACGCTGCTGGAGAGCGATCTGTTTGGGCACGAGCGGGGAGCATTTACGGGGGCGGCGAGTCAGAAAAAGGGCCGGCTGGAAGTCGCTGACGGCGGTGTGGTGTTTCTCGACGAGATCGGAGAACTGGCTCCGGCCTTGCAGGTGAAGCTGCTGCGGGTTTTGCAGGAACGCGAATTTGAGCGTGTGGGAGGAACCCGTCCGATTCATGTAGATATTCGCCTGATCGCAGCGACCAATCGCGATCTGAAAGAAGCGGTGCGGTTGGGACAGTTCCGGCAGGACTTGTATTACCGGCTGGCGGTGGTCAACCTGATGATGCCGCCGTTGCGCGAACGCAGGGAAGATATTCCGATGCTGACGAGGCACTTCGCGCAGAAATACGCGAAGCGGTGCAAAGTGAAGCCGAGGCCGGTGTCGCGCGAGGCGATGGCTGCGCTGATGAGCTACGACTGGCCGGGAAATGTGCGCGAACTGGAGAATGCGATCGAGCGGGCACTGGTGATGGGGACCTCGGAGATGGTGTTGCTGGAGGATCTGCCCGAGTCGCTGGCGGAACAGGAACCGGCGGCCGATCTTTCGCAGGGCAAGTATCACGCGAGCGTGAAGGAATTAAAAAAACAGCTCATTCTTGACGCTGTGGAACAGACCCGCGGAAATTATGTGGAGGCGGCTGGGATTTTGAGCGTGCATCCAAATTACTTGCACCGGCTCATTCGGAACCTGGGGCTGAGAGATGCTCTACATGAGTCGCTGCGGGGACGAGGGAAGTCTTCGAGCGGTCCCCTTAGCGATTCAGGGCAGCGCTAATTGCATCAACCGGGCCGGATCGAGGTAGGTCCCCTGCCAGCGAACGGCGACGTGAAGGTGCGGTCCGGTGGCGCGTCCGGTGCCTCCACTCAAACCGAGGATCTGGCCACGTTTGACGGCTTCGCCTTCCTTCACTTGGAACTCCGACAGATGAAGATAGAGGGTCAGCAGACCCTGGCCGTGATCGAGGACGACGCAATTTCCCTCGAAATATAGAGGACGCGCCAGAAGCACGATCCCGTCGTTCATGGCGGCGACCGGAGTTCCGCTGGGGACGCGGAAATCCAGCCCGAGATGAGGGCGCTCGGCCTTGCCGTTGAAGATGCGCTGCGAGCCAAAGACGTCGGAAATCTCGGCTTTGGCTGGCGGACTGAATTTGCCATTCCACTCGCGATCCGGAGTGACGCGGTTGAGATAGTCCTGTTTGGTTTTCTGATCCTCTTCGATCTGCTTGAGTTGCTCGGGGCTCGGCTCGGTGAATTTACCTTCGACGGTGAGCTTCGTTTCGATCTTGGGATAGCTGGCGCGAGCTACCGTAAAAGTACGAGAAAATGTGACGGGAGTTGCAATGCCGGCGGGCACGCCCGCGAGTTCGAGCGTGTATTTGCCCGGGTTGGTCTCGAAGCTGACGCCGGCCAAGGCGAACCACATTCTCGTCGCGGAGTCGTAGCTGAAGGGGAATTGGTGACCGAGCCATGATCCGGTGAGGGAAGCGAGCTTGGTCGGTGGTTTTACTTGAAAAAGAACAGGGGCCCCGTTGAGCGGGCGCTGGGGCTGGGAGCGGACGCTCCAGGTGGCGGCGAATGCCGGAGGCGCAGAGATCAGCGTGGCGATCAGGAGGAGTGCGCAGAGGGCAAGAGTTGTGACGAGAGCGGAGCATCTCTGGGGACTTGGATTCATTACTCCTCAGCGTAGCATTGTGCTTGTTTGCGCTGTCTATAATCGCGAGGATGCGTATCCGGATTCATACGGTGGGAGCGATCTGGCTGCTGGTGCATTGGCGGTGGCGCGGACGGCGGGGAACTCCTCGCTCCACGCGGATCGCGTGCTCGTTTTCAAGAAAGAACGTTGCAGCTGCTCAATCAAGGCATCGAGATCCGGCCGGTAGGGGCGGGTTTTTTAATCTATACTAAAGAAATAGAGATTATGGTATATTGATTGGCCATGTCCTCCCGAGCAGACGGGCCCTCCTCCCCCAGGGCCTATTTCTCGGACGCAGCATTTGGAGGCACCCACCGCTCCCACAGACGAGCCTCCTAGCACGAAGGCCGTCGGATGACCTCCGGCGGTCTTTGTGTTTGCGAAAGCGAACGGTTTCCGAAGGACCGGGTTGCCGGGGGGGTAATCAGGCGAGATTTGGTGGCCCTGGTCGGGATCGAACCGACGACCTCTTCCATGCCATTTAGCCCGTATCAAGAAACCCAACAACTTAGAGCGCCCAGAGTGACCGTCTTTTGGGTTTTTGTACCGGTAACGCAGGTAAGGATCACGGGTAAGAAGCGCGGGTATGGTGGGATCATCGCAGCTTGGCGTATTCCAACTTGGCTTGCTTCAGGATGGGGATGTCGGGGTCGGCGTCTTTCCACTCAGCGAAGAGGGTCTCGTAGGCTGTGCGGCTTTTGGCAACGTCTCCCTGCATCGAGTACGCACGGGCTAGGCCAAGCTGCGACACTACCAGGATCGGGCTCAGAGGGGACACTCCACGATGCGCCAGAATCGCGCTAAATTCCCTGGCGGCATCTTCCGGTCGCCGTAGCCGAAGGTAAGCTAACGCACGAGTGTAGTTTGGGAGCATCCCCGCGTGGGTTCCAAATTCGTACGGTCTGACCGACTCTAAGCTACGCACTGATTGTTCCGCCTGCCCGCTTTCCAACTGGAATCCAGCAAGAACCACCGGTGCGTCAACCTCGTTGAGGAGCGTGTCCGATGGATTTTCGCGCACAAGACTATCCATGATTTGCTTAGCCTCCGCACCACCGCCGCTCAGTGCCATCACGCTGGCCGCCTCGGCCTTTTCTACCTTGGAGTCAGCGATTTTCACTACGCCAGCAGCTGTCCTGTGTGCTTGATCGGGTTCACCGAACAGCGCTTCAGCGATCGCTTGTGTTAAGAGCATCCTTCCCACAAATCCTGGTAATTTGGATTGCTTGGCTATGCTTATGGCGTGGCGCGTGCGCTCGGTCGCTCGGCTCAGGTTACCGGCGATCAGGTCCATCCTGGCTTGCATGCCCACAGCGACCGGTTCGTCCGCGTTTTGTGCGATCCATGCCTGTTCCTTTTGGAGGCTCGCATCGTCTGAGCGCAGCAGCGCAAGCTGGTACAACGAGGAGTGGAGTGACCAACCCTGAAAGTTTTTTTCCTGGGCCAGCCGGAGGATCGCTTCTGCTTGATCGTACTGTCCTGCTGCTTGTAACGCTGCTTCGAGGTTCCAATACGGGAGTGGCATTTGCGGATGCAAGTTGAGCGTCTGCCGGTATTCTTCGGCTGCCTTCTGGTACTCACCCAGCTCCCCATAGGCCGCACCGAGCAGGTTGTGGGGCGGGAACTGATTGGGTTCCAGGCTCTCCCAAGCGCGGAGAGCATTCATGGCCTTATAGATCTCGCCTGTTACGTAGAGGTAGTACACGGCCTCAATCCGTTGCCTCCCCATACCGCTTGTGCGATCTCTCAGCGAAAACGCGTGCTTTAGATCATTTTCTTCCTCTCCGGTTTCGCCAAGACTTGCGTGGGCCGTCCCAAGGAAAAACCACGCGTCCGCGAAGTTTGGGTCAGCCTTCGTCGCAAGTTGTAACATGGCAAGAGCCTGCACAGGTTGGCTGTGCATCAGCTTGTAGCCGGTCAGGTAAGCCTTGTAAGACTGCACCGACTGAGTGCGCAGAGGAGCGGGATCCCGCGCTGCGCCTTCGGTTGCCCCGGAAAGCTGTACACGCGTAGTCGCAGCCAGTCTGCTGACGGTCGTCAGCACGTCGTCGATATTCTCTGCCTCGCCCTTTTGGTCGGAGAGAACGCCCCCGTTTTCACAATCCACTGCCGTCAGTTCGATTTCATAAGCGCTGCCCTGCGGTTTGATTGTCCCCTCGACCAGAAACTTGCCATTGTTTTGCCGACAGACTTGTTGGGCAAGGTCAGGAGTGAAATGAGTACCGAGGTCTTTCCCCATGGCTTTTAATAGCTCTGACGCACGGGCGTCGTCGACAACCTCGTAGGCCGGAGATCGGTCCAGTTCTGCCTCGGTCACCTCTCCCAGAACATCGTCAAACACGGGTTCGCCGGTGGCATTCGCAAACTCGCTGATGAACAGCGGTTTCCTGCTTTTGGGCGCGATGACGGAGTGCGAACGATGCCGATCGGCAATGATGCCACCGAGAACGGCGACAGTAACGAGAACCGCGGCCAAAACTGCCCACAGCCTCATACGGTGAGGAACAGGAGCCGGCGGCTTCGCAACGGGGCCGTCCTTATACCTCCCCGATTCGGTGTTTCGCTTGAGCCTTTGCAAGTCGGTACGCACGTCCGGCGCATGCTGATAGCGAAATTTCCGGTCTTTCTCCAGGCACTTGTTGATAATCCCTTCCAAGTCGGGAGGAATATCCGGATTGAGACGCACCAATGGGACTGGCGCCCGGTTCAGTATCGACTCGAAGACCTCTCCTGTACTCTCTCCACGGAACGGGAGCGTGCCGGTCGCCATCTCGTACAACATCGCGCCGAAAGAGAACAAATCCGTCCGCGCATCGAGTTCCCTGGCGCGAACTTGTTCCGGCGACATATAGGCGATGGTTCCGACAGCTTGACCTGGACTGGTCAGGTGTTCCTCCAACTCGACGGTCGCGGCGCTGAGGGCAATGCTCTCCGGCTTGGCGGTGACCTTCGCCAATCCGAAGTCCAGAATCTTCGCCTGTCCGCTGTTCCTGACAAAGATGTTCGCCGGCTTGATGTCGCGATGCACGATGCCCTTCGAATGTGCAGCATCAAGACCATCCGCGATCTGGATGCCGAGATCAAGCACGGTCTCGATCTCCAGTGGCTTGCCTGCGATCATGTGCCGAAGGGTCTGTCCCTCCAGCAGCTCCATGGCGATGAAGGTTCGGCCATCGGATTCATCAATCTCATAGATCGTGCAGATGTTCGGGTGGTTTAGCGATGACGCGGCCTTGGCCTCGCGCTGGAACCGGCTGAGAGCCTGAGCGTCATGGGCAAGGTCATCGGGAAGGAACTTCAGGGCAACGTGGCGGCCGAGCTTGAGGTCCTCTGCCTCGTACACCACTCCCATGCCCCCGCCGCCGATTTTGCGCAGGATCCGGTAATGCGAGACGGTTTGCCCCAAGGGCTGGGACGGCGTGGACATAGCGGGAATCTTACGGGTACAGCTTGAGAGGGTCAACGGCAGGATAGGCGCGAGAATTTGGTGGACCTGGTCGGGATCGAACCGACGACCTCTTCCATGCCATGGAAGCGCGCTCCCAGCTGCGCCACAGGCCCACGATTGGGGACACGACGAGTTATCGATGGAGGATAACCTTGATTATTCTCGCTGAGCGGCCAGAGATAGTCAACGCAAGCGAATGGCTGGCGGAGTTTCGAGCTGATCGTTCTGGCATTCGCTCCGGTCAATCCGGGATGCGAATGGCGCCATCTTCTGCTATGGGGAAGAAAGGATTCCAGGCGACCTCCCACAGGAATCCGTCGGGGTCGGAAAAGTATCCGGAATAGCCGCCCCAGAAGGCACCTTGGGCGGGCTTCAGAACGTTTGCGCCGGCGGATTCGGCCTCGGCAAGAACTGAGTTCACCTCTTCGCGGGTGCGAGCGTTGTAGGCCAGGGATATCCCGTTGAATCCGTGGCCTTCTGCGGCGACGTTGGCATCTTTGGCGAGTTCGGCTCGCGGATAAAGAGCCAGGGCCATGCCACCCGCCTGGAAGAATACGATTTCCGAGTTGGTCATGCAGCGCCGCCAACCGAGGTGCTCATAAAATTGCCTGCTGCGCGCAAGATCGGCCACCCCAAGGGTGACGATGCTGATTCGTTGTTCCATGATTCACCTGCCCGATTCCACGAATTTAACACCATCGACCGGCATGGCTGGAACAGCCGTCATGGTAAAAAACAGCTGCGATTTTCTTCCATTTCTTCCACAGGGCTTTTCTGGCATAATTGATCGTGCACGCCACCTGCACAATTTTCCAAAAACAATTTAGAGCGAGGAAGAGATGCCAGCGAAGTACATCTTTGTGACGGGCGGAGTTGTGTCTTCATTGGGCAAGGGATTGGCCGCAGCTTCGATCGGCTGCCTGCTGGAGAGCCGCGGGATGAAGGTCAACCTGATGAAGTTCGATCCGTATCTCAACGTGGATCCGGGGACGATGTCGCCCTTCCAGCACGGTGAAGTCTTCGTGACCGACGACGGAGCGGAGACGGATCTGGATCTGGGTCACTACGAGCGCTTCACCCACGCCAGACTTTCTCGCGACAACAATTGGACGACGGGCCGACTGTACGAGCAGATTATCGCCAAGGAACGGCGCGGCGATTATCTGGGAAAAACAGTGCAGGTGATTCCGCACGTCACGAACGAGATCAAGGCGGCGATGAAGAAGGTGGCGCAGGACGTTGATGTCGCGATCGTGGAGGTCGGCGGGACAGTGGGCGACATCGAATCGTTGCCGTTTATGGAGGCGATCCGGCAGATGCGGCAGGAATTAGGGCGCGAGCACACGCTGTTTGTCCACGTCACCCTGGTTCCGTTTATTGCCGCGGCGCAGGAATTGAAAACCAAGCCCACGCAGCACTCCGTCAAGGAGCTGCTGAGCATTGGAATTCAGCCGGACATTCTCCTTTGCCGCACCGACCGTTTTCTGGCGAAGGAGATCAAATCGAAGATTGCGTTGTTCTGCAACGTTGCGGAAGAGGCTGTGATTACCGCGAAGGATGTGGCTTCGGTTTACGAAGTGCCGCTGGTCTTTGCGAATGAAGGCGTGGACACCCTGGTTCTCAAGCAGTTGCATATGGAGGCCAGGGATCGCGATCTCTCGAAGTGGGAGGACATTGTTCATCGCGTCTACAATCCGAAAGATACGGTGATGATCGGGATTGTGGGGAAGTACGTGGAGTATGAGGACTCGTATAAGTCGCTGAAGGAAGCACTGGTTCACGGAGCGCTAGCCCACAACTTGAAGCTGCAATTGAACTGGATCGAGGCCGAGGGATTAGAGACTGGCGACAAGAGCTACGAAGCGCAGTTGGAAGGGTACGACGGGATTCTGGTTCCCGGAGGATTCGGCAAGCGTGGCATCGAAGGGATGCTGATCGCAATTCGCTACGCGCGCGAGAAAAAGGTCCCGTACTTCGGAATTTGCCTGGGAATGCAGACGGCTTGCATTGAATTCGCGCGGAATGTTGTTGGCTTGGAAGAGGCGAATTCGAGCGAGTTCGATCCGGCGACACCGCATCGCGTGATTTATAAACTGCGCGAATTGCGGGGCGTGGAAGAATTAGGCGGAACGATGCGTCTGGGAGCGTGGCCCTGCAAGATCGAGCCGGGCACGCTGGCGCACAGGATCTATGGTGTCCTGGAGATCAGTGAGCGCCACCGGCATCGTTATGAGTTCAATCGTGAATACGAAGAACCCATGACGGCGGCTGGCCTGCGGATTTCCGGCTCGACGCCGGATGGGACGTACGTGGAGATGGTGGAACTGCCGGATCATCCGCATTTTATCGGGTGCCAATTTCATCCGGAATTCAAGTCGAAGCCGCTGGAGCCGCATCCGCTGTTCCGGACATTTGTGGGCGCGGCGTATGAATATGGACTGAAGCGGCGGGCCCAAAAGGAGACGGCTGAGGTGGAGATGTTCCACCGGCCGGAGAGAGTTGCGAACAGATAGAATAACCCCGAAGGACGCGAAGTTACACCTAGGCGTCAGGCAACGGACCTCGTGCTGCCGCGTGTCCTTTCTGGTTTCGGTGGCTCTTGCTTTCGTCAAATGACAGCTTCCTTCCAAGTCGCGGATATCCACATTGGGTCGGGCGACCTTTTTCTGATCGCGGGACCATGCGTGATCGAAAGCGAAGAACACGCGATCCGCATGGCGGAGATCATCAAGGGCGTCACGCGGGCGCTGAATTTCCCGTTTATTTTCAAGGCGAGTTACGACAAAGCAAATCGTACGTCGATTCGAAGCTTTCGCGGACCGGGGCTCAAGGAAGGTCTGCGGATTCTGAAACAAATCAAAGACGAAGTGCATGTGCCGGTGCTGACCGACGTGCACGAAACCGCCGATGTGGGAAGGGTGGCGGATGTAGCGGATGTGCTTCAGATCCCGGCCTTCCTGAGCAGGCAAACCGACCTGGTAGTTGCGGCTGCGCTGAGCGGACGGGCGGTAAATATAAAGAAAGGACAGTTTGTGGCGCCGTGGGATATGCGGCACGCGGTGGAGAAGTGTCGCGATGCCGGAAACACGCAGGTGTTTCTCACTGAGCGCGGGGCGAGCTTCGGTTACAACAACCTGGTCGTGGATATGCGATCGCTGGCCATCATGCGCAAGTTCGCGCCCGTAGTATTCGATGCGACTCACTCGGTACAACTCCCTTCGTCGCAGTCCAACGACAAGGGTCCGGCGGTGAGTGGCGGCCAGCCGGAGTTTATTCCCGTGCTCGCGCGCGCCGCGGTCGCGGCCGGCGTCGATGGCGTGTTCATGGAAGTGCACGACAATCCGAAGGAAGCGAAGTCGGATGGGGCGAATGCGCTGGAGTCGACCAAGTTGCGGGGCGTGTTGAAAGAGTTGCAGGCGATCAGGAACGCGCTCGACGAGGCGCACGTCACGCCGTAGGGTTCACACGAGGAGCAACAAGCGCAACCGCTGTTAACATCAGGAGTCCCGCCACCGCGACGTACAATGCACACTCCCACTACTGAAACATCGACGGAACCTGTTGTGCCATCAGAAGTAATAACAGAATGATGTTGCGAGAGCCAACCTTCCGGTTGGTCAGAGAAGCCGCTGATCTCAGGGTCGTTACTAACCATGTCAGGGACAGAAAAAACATCACGCAGCCAAGCGCAAGGCTAACGGGCTGCGAGAATCCATGCCTCCGCACGCGGAGAACAACAAATACAAGGCCTGCGAGACCGTACATACCGTACGACAAAAGCGGCCATCGGCGGTCGACCATTTGTTCAGGAGGTTCTAAGGTCTCAAACATATTCCCTCGTCGCGAGGATTATCTCACCTTCCGAACCCGCCCTGAGCCCGGCTGTCGTAACATCGCCCACTGCGCTCATTGACCCAACTCTACGTCCAAGATAGAAACGGGACGGCAGGGCCGTCCCGGCTAACTTCCCTGGAAAGATCATTCCAGCACGACGATATTCTTCTTCGCGCACATCTCCTTCAGGATTCTCGGCCACACGGTGACGCTGACTTCGCCTAGGTGCGCTTTACGAAGTAATAGCATCAGCGTGCGCGACTGGCCGATGCCACCGCCGATCGAGAGCGGCAATTCGTTGTTGATGATCCCCTGGTGATAGGGGAAGCGTAGATTGTCGAGCAGGTTCGACATCTCAAGCTGCTTGCGAAGCGTCTCGGCGTTGACGCGAATGCCCATCGAACTGAGTTCGTGGCGGCGCTGCGTCACGTGGTTCCAGACCAGGATGTCGCCATTCAGCCCGTGAGTCTCGCGGTGCGTTTCTTGGCTCGTATCGGTGACCCAATCGTCGTAATCGGCAGCGCGCATTTCGTGCGGATATCCGTCTTTCAGGGGCCAGCCGATGCCAATAATGAAGATAGCCGGATACTTCTGGAGGACCACGGTCTCGCGCCGCTTGCGGGGCAGGTCGGGATACATCGCGAGCAGTTCCTCGGCGTGCAGGAACGTTAGTTCCTCAGGCAGGCTCGGATAGCGCGGGTTGCGCAACTCAGGGAACATTTCCTGCGCGAATTTCTCGGCGCCGACGAGAACTTTCCAGATCTTGCCGACAATCGACTTGAGGAACTCCAGGTTGCGCTGTTCCGCGGTGACGACGCGCTCCCAATCCCATTGGTCGACGTAGGCGGAATGGTCGTGGTCGAGGAAATAGTCTTTGCGGACGGCGCGCATGTCGGTACAAATGCCTTCGCCGGCGGAGCAGCCAAATTGTTTCAGAGCCATCCGTTTCCACTTGGTGGCGGCTTGAACGACCTGGGCGTCGATGGGGTGCTTATCGCGGTCGTTGGAGATGTGGAATTGAATGGGTGTTCGGGAGCCATCGCGATCGAGCATATCGTTGACGCCGCTCTCCGCGTCGACGATCAGCGGGACCTGGATCATCATCAGGCTGAGTTCTTTGCAGAGATTGTCTTCGATGTAACGCCGGAGGTGAAAGATCGCCTTCTGGGTTTCCTTTGGAGTCAGGACCGGGTTGTAGTCTCGAGGCAGAATTTTCTCGAGCTCGGCGTAGTCGCCAATGCCGGGACCAGCCAAGTCGGCTTTCTTCCTGGCTAGAGTGGTTGCTTTGGACGCAGATGCCGGTATTGCGCTCTCTAGCTCATCGGTCTCAGACACGCTGCCGCTGTGTTCTTTGGAAGTAGAAAAAGTCATCGCAGAAAGCCCTCCTTGGACCGGGCAGCGGAGAGGAATCCGCCGACATAAGTAGCGGTCAAGGCTATTCAATTGCGGTAAGAGGTACGGAACCGTGATGGGGATCACAGATGTGTGTGTGTTGAGTGACCCAGGCGGGACGAAACCGAGAAAGGCAGGAATGCAGTGGGTGCGGCAAGGTTCACTCGCCGTGTGTTAGATTGACATTTCTTACCATGAAACACGTGGCCGGCTGGGCGTTGGATGTTGCGAAGTCGCGGGGCGCGAGCTATGCGGATGCGCGGATTGTCGCGCAGCGAAGTCGCGCGCTTTCCACGAAAAACGGCAAGGTGAGCGGCGCGTCGGACTCAGAGTCAGTAGGCATGAGCGTGCGAGTCATCGCCGATGGAGCGTGGGGATTTGCGGCATCGGCGGAACTGGGCCGTGGCGCGGTTGAGGCTACGACGGCCCAAGCGGTTGAGATCGCGCGCGCCTCGGCGAGAGTCAAACGGGAGGATATCCGCTTGGCTCCGGAGGAGCCTGCGGTAGCAGAGTGGACGACGCCGTACAAAATCGATCCGTTTACGGTTTCGGTTGAACAGAACATTGACCTGTTGCTGAACATCGATGCCGAGTTGCGGTCGGTTGCAGGGATTACACTGGCCGAGACAAATCTGAACTTCAATCGCGAGGAGCAGTGGTTTGTTTCCTCCGAAGGAGCGGATATTCATCAGACGAAGCTGTCAACGGGCGCGGGATATGCGGCGTACGCGTTTGCGGGAAGCGAGATTCAGAAGCGGTCGTATCCGAATTCGTTTGGCGGGCAGTGGCAGAACAAGGGATATGAACTGATTGACGAGCTAGAGCTGGTAGGGAATGCGCGCCGGATCGGCGAAGAAGCAGTTGCGCTTCACAAAGCGCATCAGTGTCCGGAAGGAAAATTCGACATTATCCTTGACAGCTCGCAACTGGGCTTGCAGATTCACGAGTCGGTGGGACATCCGATTGAACTGGATCGGGTGCTCGGGATGGAGGCGAATTTCGCGGGGACTTCGTTTCTGACCCTGGACAAGCTGCGTCACTTGCGATATGGAAGCGAGTTGGTGAACGTAGTCGCAGACGCGCGACAAGAGCACGGGCCTGGGCTGGGAACTTTTGGATTTGACGACGAGGGGGTGGCGGCGCAGTGTACGCCGATCATCACAAATGGGCTGTTCACGGGATATTTGAGTTCGCGGGAGACGGCACACACGATTGGCGCCGAACGGTCGGGAGGAACGCTGCGCGCCGAGGGATGGAACCGGCTGCCGATGATCCGCATGACGAATATCAGTTTGTTGCCGGGAGAGAAGCCACTAAGCCTGGAGCAACTGATTGCAGGGACGGATCACGCGATTCTGATGCAGACCAACCGCTCGTGGTCGATCGATGACAAACGGTACAACTTTCAGTTCGGTTGCGAAATTGGATGGGAGATCAGGAATGGCAAGCGATTGCGCATGTTGAAGAATCCATCGTATTCGGGAATTACAACGGAGTTCTGGAATTCACTAGATGCGATTTGCTCGCGCGAAGAATGGACTTTGTGGGGCACTCCGAATTGCGGCAAAGGACAGCCGCAGCAAGTGATGGGCACGGGGCACGGCGCGGCGCCATCGCGATTTCGGGGAATCAAGGTAGGAACGGCGTTTAAGAGCTGATTCACGACAGAGGACACGCAGGGCACGGCGTATTGCTAAATGATGAGTAAAGAACAAGCCGGCGACATCTTTGACCGCATACGAGAGATTTCGACTGCGGACGAGGTCGAGGTGTTGTTGTCCGGGGGCCGGTTTGCGCTGACGCGTTTCGCAAACAACACCATTCATCAGAATGTGGCCGAGGAGAATCATGTTGTTTCCGTGAGGACCGTGTTTGGCGGAAGAACAGCGCGGGCTTCCACAAACAAGTTTGATAATGAGAGTCTCCGGTTGGTGGTGCGAGCATCGGAGAGTCTGGCGAAGGTGCAACATCCAGACGCGGATCTGTTGCCCATGCCCGATGCGCGAGAGGCGGCTGGCAAGACCAGCACGACACCCGGCCGCATGCAAGCTGTTCCTTCCCGCCATTTTTCTGCGACTGCGGCGATTACTCCTGAACTGCGAGCGGACGACATCAAGAAGATTGTGGGCGTAGCAGACAGGCACAAACTCGCGAGCGCGGGAGTTTTTTCTAGCGCGGAATCGGTGGAAGGGATCTTCAATTCGCGCGGTTTGAGTGATTGGTATACGCAGACTTCGGCAGAGGTGTCGATCACGATGCTTGCGGCGGACTCCTCCGGATGGCGGAAGGCGAACTCGCCGGACATAGGGAATCTTGATCCGCTGGCGCTGGCCGAGATCGCAGCGAAAAAAGCTGTAGACTCGGCGCGTCCGCGAGAGATTCCCGCAGGGAAATATACGGTGATCCTGGAGCCGGCGGCTGTGCTCGACATTGTGGGATTCATGTTTTGGGATTATTCGGGCATGGCGATTCTCGATCAACGTTCGTTTCTGACGGGACGGATTGGCACAGAACTTTTCGGCGAGAACATCAGCATCTGGGATGATGTCTCGCATCCTCTGCAGAACGGGTGTCCGTTTGATGGAGAAGGCGTGCGGCGGCAGAAGGTCGGACTGGTGGAAAACGGAGTGGTGAAGCGCGTAGTTTACGCCAGGGCGACGGCGGAGAGGATGAAGCGCTCGGAGCTTATGGACAAGGTTGGCCCGATTGAGGCGACCGGCCACGGTTTCGCTCTGCCGAACGAGATGGGGGAGATGCCGCTGAACATTGTGTTCGCTCCGGTAGGCGATCCGCAAACAGTCGACCAGATGATTGCTTCGACCGAACGGGGAGTGCTGGTGACACGGCTCTGGTACATCCGCGAAGTCGAACCCTTCGAAAAGATCCTCACCGGAATGACCCGCGATGGGACGTTTTCCATTGAGAACGGACGCGTGCGGGGCGGGATCCGAAATTTCCGTTTTAATGAGAGCCTGGTTCACATGCTCTCGAATGTCGAAGCTATGAGCGTGCCGGTGCGTTCGTGCGGCGAAGAATCATTCGACATGGTGGTTCCGGCGATGAAAGTGAAGGATTTCAACTTCACAGAAGTGACGAAGTTCTGAAGTGCCGAAGTTCTGCAGGCCTACAGGCCTTTGTGCTCAAGCGCTCCCCGTCCCGCAAAATCTAGCGTCATCGCTTCCCGTTTTTCTTCCGGTAGTTGCCGGAAATTGACCCGGATTCGACCGGAAATTGACGGGTCCAAGGGGCGAATTCAGCGTCCAACGCCGCTTCAGAAATCATCGCTAATCCATTCAAAGAAAAGCAGTTACGCTCCATCGTTCCATGACTTCGGTAACTTTGCACGCCCCATTCGTGGGTGTACGCTGCCCTTGAGTTCCGGTGACTGTCAAGTAGCTTGGCGGAAACTCCGGAAGAAAGGCATCGCGAAAAGTGGCGGCGGACGCAGGCAAAGCACCGATGGCTGAGGCGCAGGTGAGCACGGGGCACTACGAAGACATGCAGAGTGCACCGCGCTTCCCGCTACATCTTTCGGCTTCGGTAAAGGCGCTGGACCAGAAGTACGTGGCGGAGACAGAAAACATCTCGGCCAACGGGGTGCTGCTTGCTATGGAGAACGATGTGCCCGTGGGCTCGATGGTGGATTTCACGATTCTGTTGCCGGCCGATGTTGTGGGAGCGCGGCAGAATGTGCAGATCGATTGCCGGGGCCGAGTGGTGCGCAGCTTCGAAGACCGGGGCCGGCGCGCCGTAGGCGTGGTTATTGACGAATATCACTTTGAGCGAGCGTAGAACGCAGGAACTGAATGGCAAGCACTCCGGTTAACACGGAAGAAAATCTCGGAGCGGCCGAGGAAGGCAGCAACGGCCAGTTTGTCCGGGTGATTGTGGCCGATACGCAGGCCATCTTTCGCGCGGGCTTGCGCAAGATTTTCGCACTCGAAGACGACATCCGCGTGGTTGGACAAGCGGAGACGCTAGCGCAGACACAATCGGCGGCGCAGAAGTTTTCCGCGGATGTGCTGATTTTTGAGGCGGCACTGGCGCCGAATCCAGTTGAAGCAGTGGGGGAATTGCTTCGCCAGAATCCGCAATTACGGCTCGTCGTGGTGACGGCCGGCGCGGAAGAGGAACTAACGCTCGATTTATTTCGCCGCGGGGCGCACGGCATCCTTTCGCGCGAGGTCGAACCTGAAATCATGGTCGACTGCCTGCGCAAAGTGGCGAATGGCGAAACCTGGCTCGACACGCAGGCAGTTCGCTGGGTCATGGAAGCTTATCGCAGCCAAAGCAGCCGTCCTTCGGGATCGCGTCCGAAGGTGCAGCTGACGCCGAAGGAAACGCTGATCGTTTCCTGCGTAACGCAGGGGATGAAGAACAAAGAGATCGCTCTGCGCGTAGGCACGACCGAGCAAGTGGTGAAAAATTATCTGCGCAAGGTTTACGACAAGCTGGGCGTGGCGGATCGTTTGGAACTGGCGCTGTATTGTCTAAACCATCATGTGGTCGACAACACGAAAGTGCCCCCGTTGCCAGTCGCTCCTCAGAACGGAAATGCGGCGAGCGCAGCCGCCGCTGGAGCGATCGCTTCCGGCTCTTTGGCCGTGACGAGCGCGGTTCCTGGAGTCGCCACAGATCCTGCCGAGAAGCGCTCCTAGTCGGGACGTTGGTTGCTCTTCCTTCTAACTTTTTCCTGCCAGTGTTGACCTTCCAAGTTGCGGTTCGAGGGGTTCACCCATAGAATTGAAAAGAAGCTAAGAGCCGTGCCACGTTTGCGACTGGCGGCGGAAAGCTTCTAAAGAGTTCCTTCCAGAGTTTCTCGCGGAGAGATGGCCGAGTGGCTGAAGGCGCACGCTTGGAAAGCGTGTTTACTCGAAAGGGTAACGTGGGTTCGAATCCCACTCTCTCCGCCAGTTCTTTGTTTTCAATGAGTTA
>Ga0335073_10006847_pt1 | contig 16006 bp, 10 predicted proteins | sample Lox_Sample_22_FD_207093 | JGI IMG/M metagenome (GOLD analysis project Ga0335073, IMG submission 207093) | Soil microbial communities from Loxahatchee National Wildlife Refuge, Florida, United States - Lox_Sample_2.2 | ecosystem: Environmental > Terrestrial > Soil > Wetlands | place: USA... | reverse complement strand
TTCACGGTGCCGCGCATGGCTTCGGCGAAAGTGATGTCGATGTGGAACTCGAGATCGGTGCCGGCTTCGGATTCATCGTGCTGCGCGCGCGCACCTGCACCACCGCCGCGGAAAAACTGACTGAAGAGATCGCGGAAGCTGGTGCCGCCTTGTCCGCCGGCGCCACCGCCGCCGCCGAAATCAAAACCTTCGAAGTCGACGTTGAAGCCCGGGCCGCCGCCTTGGCCGCCGTAATTTCCGTAGCCCGCGCCCGGAGGCGGAGGAGCTCCCTGCCCCGGCACGTTGAAGCCGAACTGGTCGTACATCTGGCGCTTCTTGGTGTCGGAAAGAACTTCGTAGGCTTCCTGAATCTGCTTGAATTTTTCTTCGGCGGATTTGTCGCCGGGATTCAGGTCCGGATGATACTTGCGCGCGAGCTTGCGATAGGCCGCGCGAATGTCCTTTACCGAGGCTTTTCGCGGGACACCGAGAAGCTCGTAATAATCCTGTTTGGTTGTGGTAGCCATGAGTTATCGGGGCGGGACAGACTCAACTCGAGGTCCCGCGAAAAATCTCTTCAGGGGGTTGAAACCCCTGAAAGCAAATCGATGCTTGCTGTCGGAGCTAAAGCTCCAGCCTCCTAAAAACCGGGCACTGGCCAAGAGGCTGCCATCTAAAAAAACAAAACCGGGCCCCGCATTTTGCAATGCGAGGCCCGGCAAGACGTTAATTAGGCTTCTTCGAATCGTCCACGTCGACGAATTCGGCGTCGACCACGTCTCCCTGGCCCTGGCCGGAAGAGGCGTTGCCGTCGGTCGAAGACGAGCCGGAAGAAGAAGCCCCGCCACTGCCCGCGGCAGCTCCCGCTGCTTGCTGCGCCTTATAGAGAGCCTCGGCAAGACGGTGCGAAGCCTTCGTCAGGTTTTCCGCGGCGCTATTGAGTCTCTCCACGCCGCCTTCGTTCATCGCCTGCCTGCCTGCTTCGACAGCCTCTTCGGCCGCCTTCACATCGGCCTCCGGCAGCTTGTCGCGGTTTTCCTTCACCAGCTTGTCGGTCTGGTAGACCAGGTTGTCGAGTTTGTTGCGCGCTTCGACTTCGCTGAGGCGCACCTTGTCCTCGGCAGCATGGCTTTCGGCTTCCTTCTGCATCCGCTCGGCTTCGTCCTTGGTCAAGCCGGTGGAAGCAGTGATGGTGATCTTCTGCTCCTTGTTCGTGGCCTTGTCCTTCGCGGTCACGTTGAGGATGCCGTTGGCGTCGATATCGAAAGTGACTTCGACTTGTGGCATCCCGCGCGGAGCCGGGGGAATCCCGACCAGCGTAAATTCGCCGAGCAGGCGGTTGCCGCTGGTGACCGGGCGTTCGCCCTGGAAGATGCGGATGCTGACCGAAGTCTGATTGTCCGCCGCCGTCGAGAAGACTTCCGACTTGCGCGTCGGAATCGTCGTGTTGCGCGGAATCAGGACGGTCATCACTTCGCCGAGCGTTTCCACGCCGAGCGACAACGGGGTCACGTCGAGCAGCAGAATGTCCTTCACTTCGCCGCCCAGCACGCCACCCTGAATCGCCGCGCCGACCGCGACGACTTCATCCGGGTTGACGCCCTTGTGGCCTTCCTTGCCGAACAGCTCCTTCACGAGGTTCTGAATCAACGGCATGCGCGTCTGTCCGCCGACGAGCACCACCTCGTTGATCTTGCTCGGGTCGACGCCTGCGTCCTTCATGCACTGCTTGCAGGGCTCGACGGAACGGCGGACCAGATCGTCCACCATCGATTCGAGCTTGGCGCGAGAGAGCTTCTTCACCAAGTGCTTGGGACCGGTGGCATCGGCCGTGACGAACGGCAGATTGATTTCGGTCTCGACCGTGGAAGAGAGCTCGATCTTGGCGCGCTCGGCGGCATCACGCAGCCGCTGCAGCGCCATTTCGTTGCCCTTGGCGCGGAGATCGAGACCTTCGTCCTTCTTGAATTCCTCGATCATCCAGTCGACGATGCGCTGGTCGATGTTGTCGCCGCCCAAGTGTGTATCGCCGTTGGTGGCTTTCACTTCGATCACGCCTTCGCCGACTTCGAGAATCGAGATGTCGAAGGTGCCGCCGCCGAAGTCGTACACGGCGATGGTCTCGTCCTTCTTCTTGTCGAGGCCGTAAGCCAGAGCCGCGGCCGTTGGCTCGTTGATGATGCGCTTCACGTCGAGGCCGGCGATTTTTCCGGCGTCTTTGGTGGCCTGGCGCTGCGAGTCGTTGAAATAGGCCGGAACGGTGATGACCGCTTCGGTGACTTTTTCGCCGAGAAAATCTTCGGCCGCCAGCTTCAATTTCTGGAGAATCATTGCGGAGATCTCGGGCGGGGTGTACTCCTTGCCCTGCGCGAACACCGCAACGGCGTCGCCCTTGCGGACGACCTTGTAAGGCACCATCTTCATCTCTTCGGAGACTTCGTCGAAACGGCGCCCCATGAATCGCTTGATCGAATAGATCGTGTTCTCCGGGTTGGTGATGGCTTGCCGCTTGGCAACCTGTCCCACCAGCCGCTCCCCGCTCTTGGTGATGCCGACAACGGAAGGCGTGGTTCTGGCGCCCTCCTGGTTGGGGATCACGACCGGCTCCCCGCCCTGCATCACGGCCACGACCGAGTTGGTCGTGCCCAAGTCAATACCAATAATCTTGCTCATAGAATGCGCTCCTGGATCGTCAAAAGGCCTAGTCGAAAACCTGTCACCGAAACTAGGTTATCATACACATTGAGTCTATCATTGTCAAGTATTTGTCCATTGTATAAGCCTTCTATAATGTGCAGCATACATGATATAAAACTGACATATTGGAGGAGTCAAACCTGTCAACTTCCTACATTCCAATAGAAACCTCGCTTCAACCGGCTGGCTCGGCGACGCCTAATGATTGGAAGCGGCAGGGGCCTTGCGGGTGCGCTCCCTCTCGAAAAAACCATCGCAAGGGAACACTTCGATTCGAGAAATTCGCGCTACAATGAAAATCGCAATCCATAAAAATGCTGAGGAGGAAGATGTGACAGGCTCTCCGCATATTTGGCGGCCCAAGATGGCCGTCGGCCTTGGCTGCCTGGGAATTCTCGTTTTGACGCTGGCCTGGCAGCCCGGCGCGAAGGCGCGGACGGACTCGCGCGCGCATGGTCAGGCGGCGCACGAGGCGCTCTCCGTCCCTGTGAAATCCTTCGGTTCGCCGAATGCGCCGATCAAGCTCGAAGAGTTCAGCGACTTTCAGTGCCCTTCCTGCCGGGCCTTCTATGAAGGAACGCTGCGCCCGATGATGGCCGATTACGTCGCGCAGGGAAAAGTCTATTTGGTCCATCACGATTTTCCGCTGCCGATGCACGCGCATTCCTATCAAGCGGCGCGCTGGGCGAATGCGGCGGCGGAAATCGGAAGATTCGAGGATGTGGAGGCGGCGCTGTTTGACAACCAGGAATCTTGGGCGGCGGACGGCAACATCGAAAAGTACGTGGCGGGCGCAATGCCGGCGGCGGATTTCAAGAAAGTGCAGAGGCTGATGGTGGGATGCGAGCCAAATTCGCACTCCTGCCCGCTCGACCCGTTTATTGACGCCGATATCGCGCTCGGCAAGCAAATTCCCGTGCGGGCCACACCCACTTATGTCATTTCCTTCAAGGGGCAGAAGTTTCCGGCGGGCAGCGGCGCGGTTTCCTGGGACATTATGAGGCAATTCTTCGACAGCCTGCTCGGCTAATAAAATGGAGCGCGAAAGAAAATTCGGTCCCGGGAGAATTTTGCTCCTGCTGGGGCGGCTGGTGCTGGCGGGGATTTTCATCTTTGCGGCTTACGCGAAGATGAAGCCGCAGACCCAGGTTCCCTGGTCCGTGGCATCCGTAAGGACTTCCCTGGCGATGTTTGCCATGCAGGTGGATTCCTACCAGCTTCTTCCCACGCAGTTCGTGAGTCCGGCGGCGCACCTGCTGCCTCCTGCAGAGTTGCTGCTGGGTCTTTGGCTGCTGAGCGGCATCGGGCTGCGTTTTTCGGCCTTGGCGACGACGCTTCTGGTGGGTCTCTTTTTCTCGGTGATCGTGCGGACGTATGCGATGGGCCTCGAAATCAATTGCGGCTGCTTCGGGCCGGGCGAGCAGTTGGGAAGGATGACGCTTCTGCGCGATGGATCGTTCCTTGCGCTCTCGCTCGCGGTGGCGATCGGCGCGTTTCTCGTGCATCGAGCGGGCCGCAAGAGATCAGCAGCCCCCGTTGCAGCGGCCGCTGCAGACAGAGCCGACTGAATACCGCAAGGCGCGATTTGCCGCACGTTCCTCCCGTTGATTCACCACTCTTTTGAGGCATTTCTGCTGAAATCGTTCCGCCACCGCGGTATCCGGGATAAAATGCGTCGTTTGCTCAGGAGGGCAGGAATGGTTCATCGTTCGGCCGGTTCGCTACTTTTCGCCGTTGCGGTCGCAATTCTCGGTCTGGCAAGCGGTTTCCCCGCCATTGCGCAGGACTCCACCGGAAAGGATCTGACCGTCGACCGGATTTTCAGCGCGCCGTCGCTGAGCGGGCATCTGACGCAGGGTCTGGAATGGACGCCCGACGGAAAGCGGATTTCCTTCATCCAAAATGCCGGCAATGGCGCGGAGCTTTGGACGATGGATGCGGCGACGGGCGAGAAGACGGTGGTTCTCGACACCGCAACGCTCAAATCCGTCACGCAGCCGGAAAAGGAAAAGGCGATTCAATCGACCGGGCTCGGGCGCGTGCAGGCGGAAAATTATGAATGGGCGCCGGACGGAAAATCGATTCTTTTTATCGGCAGCAGCGACATGGTTTTGTTCGACCTGGCGACGAAAACGCCGAAGCCGCTCGTGACCGGAGACGCCGACATCGCAGACCCGAAGTTTTCGCCCGATGGGAAGTGGGTGAGCTTCGTGCGGGATTCGAACCTGTGGATTGTCAGCACGGCAGGGGGCGACGCAAAAGCGCTGACGACAGGGGGCAGCGAGAAAATCCTGAAGGGGCAACTCGACTGGGTGTACCCGGAAGAGCTTGATTGCCGGACAGCCTACTGGTGGTCGCCTGACTCGTCGAAAGTCGCCTACTACCAGATAGACGAGCGGCCAGTGACGCGCTATCCGATCATGGATATGAGCTCGCCGACGGGCGCGATGGAGTACACGCGCTACCCGCAGGCAGGCGAGGCCAATCCGATCGTGCATGTCGGCGTCGTGTCGCTCGCGAGCGGCGAGACGAGGTGGATGGATACGGGCGCGGACACGAACGTGTATCTCCCGCGCGTCAATTGGCTGCCGGACAGCAAAACTGTTGCGATCCAGCGGCTGAACCGCGGGCAAACGCAGCTCGATTTGCTCTTCGCGGACGCGCAATCCGGCGCCTCGAAAACAGTGCTCACCGATACGGACAAGTATTGGATCAACGTCGGCGACGGTCTTTATTTCTTTTCCGGCGGTAAGAAATTCCTGTGGTCGAGCGAACGCACCGGATACCTCCATTATTACCTCTACGATATTTCTGGGAGGCTGATCGAGCCGCTGACTTCCGGCGATTGGGAAATTGGCGGGTCGGCGGGGTTTGGTCCGCAAGCCTCGAATCCCTACGCCGTGGATGAAAAGAACGGCTACATCTATTTCACCTCCAACAAGGACGAAATTCCCGGGCTGCAGATTTTTCGGCTTTCGCTGAAGGACAAGAGTATTCAGCAGCTCAGCAAGGGGCCGGGGACTCACGACCCGTCGTTTTCGCCGGACGCTTCGGCGTACGTCGACATTTTCTCGGACGCGTCCACGCCCCCGCGCGAGGGTTTGTATCGCGACGATGGAACGCGCGTGGCTGTCGTCGCGGAGAACAAAGTTGCCGAACTCGCCGACTACCATCTCTCGCCCGTGCAGTTCCTCACCGTTCCCGCGAAGGATGGCACGTTGCTGTATGCGGAGATGATCAAACCTCCGAACTTCGATCCCTCGAAAAAATATCCGGTCCTGGTCGACGTCTACGGCGGACCGGACGTGCAGCAAGTGGTGGACGAGTGGACCGGGCCGATGCATCTGTGGAGCGAGATGATGGCAGAGAAAGGCTACATCGTCTTCTCACTGGACAATCGCGGCTCCTCCGGACGCGGGCACGTGTTTGAAACCCCCATCTACCATCATCTGGGGCGAATCGAATTGCAGGATCAACTTGCGGGTGTGCAATACCTGAAATCGCAGCCGTACGTGGACGGCTCGCGCGTCGGGATTTGGGGTTGGAGTTACGGCGGATTCATGACGCTGAACGCGCTGTTCAATGCGCCGGGCGTTTTCAAGATGGGCGCGTCCGTAGCGCCGGTCACCGATTGGCATCTTTACGACTCGATTTACACCGAGCGCTACATGGGAACACCGGCGGAAAATCCGGACGGATACAAGGATTCCTCGCCCGTCAATCAGGCAGGAAACCTCGCCGACCCGCTGCTGCTGATTCACGCCACCGGCGATGACAACGTACACTTCGCCAATACGGCCGAGCTCTTGAACGAACTGATTGAAAGTGGTAAATATCCTACAAAACTGATCATTTTCCCGGGGCGCGGCCACGGCGTTTCAGACCGGCCGGCGCGATTGTTGCTTTTTGAACAGCTTTCGAGTTTCATTTTTAACAATTTATAGAGACAACTTAAGCAGAGGCCCCACACTCGAATATAACAGGGCAAGCGCGATTCTAGACCGCATCGGCGATTTGCAGATTTTCAGGGGAATTGAATGGGACTCCGTCTGTCCATTGGCTTTCGCAACTCTCTCGCCGCCGGAATGTTCGTAGCGCTTCCGCTGCTGGCTGCGGGCTTTGCGGGCGCTCAGGGGGTGCCAGCGTCGTCTCCTCCCCCCGCGCAGGAGCCGGTGACAGCCACGCCCGCTCCGGCTTCTTCGGCCGAGACTCCGATCATGGCCGCGGCTCCCTCAAACGCGCTGCTTGAGAGCGGCTTTCATCACTTGTATGAGCTGAATTTCAAATCTGCGCGGACCGAATTCGTCTCCTACCAGCGGCTGGTGCCGGAAGATCCGATGGGCAAGGGCGCCGAAGCCGCGAGTTATCTGTTCGACGAGTTCAACGAAAAGGGAGTTTTTACTTCAGAGTTTTTCCTCGACGACAGCAAATTTCTAAAAGGTGTTCCCGGCAATGCGGAAGAGAACCGCAATCCGGATTTTGAACGCGCCAATGAGGCGGCGCGCAGCCAGGCGCGCGCACTGCTTAAGAACAATCCCAAGGATGCGCGGGCATTGCTGGTGATTACGATGACGGACGGCATGGAATCCGATTATGACGCGCTGATCGTGAGAAAGCAGCTTGCCGCCGTGTCCCTGACCAAGCAGGCGGAGGGCGAAGCGACTGCGCTGCTGCAGATCGATCCCAACGCCGACGACGCCTATGTCGCGCTCGGCGCGGGACATTACATCATCGGCTGCCTGCCGGGGTTCAAGCGCGCGTTTTTGTGGTTCGGTGGCGTCCACGGCGACAAGGAACTGGGCATGCATCAGGAAGAAATCGCCGCGTATCACGCGCACTATTTTCAGCCATTCGCCAAGATTCTCCTGGCGCTGGCCTACGAACGCGAACACGAGCCGGACAAAGCGCGCGTGCTGCTCGGCGAACTTTCGCAGGAATTTCCGGACAATCCGCTGTATTTGAAAGAGCTCGCGCTGGTCACGCCGGGGCCGCCGAAGCCTTAGAGCGCTCCTTCACCTGATTTTCTTCCCGTTCTACCATTTCACGCGAACGCGATAATCGAGCGTAGCGGAGCCGTCTTTGTCGACGGGAATCTGGAAGCCAATCGTCGCGGAATCGAGCTTCGTCCAGTTGAAATTGGATTTCTCCACGTCCCAATCGCCGCCCACCGGCTCGCGCACTTCCACGCTTACTGGCGCGTCCTTGTGGTTCCGCAGCGTGATTGCATATTCGAATTCATAGACGTCGCTCGCGATTTTCTTGTAGTCCAATTCCTTGCGCTCGCACACCACGTCGAATGCATTGCCGGTGTAGATTCGCAGCGTTTCGCCCTTGGGCGTGTGATCGATGTGATCTTCGCCGATGAATTGCACGCCGCCCTTGGAATCTGCAAGGTAAACGCGCACAGTTCCGGCCGGGAGCGGCATTCCGAGCTGGCTTTTCTCGCTGTTTTGAAACGTGTAGTAGACCTTCACAGGCTGGGGAATCAAATTGCCGAGCCCGGACGGATTGCGGAAATAATACTGCTGCCCTTCGACAACGAGTTTCTTCTCGACGGGAATGCTGCTCGCCGTCAGTAGGCTGATCTGTTTCGATTCGTTGTTTTGGATCGAAGTCCGCCGTCCCAATGTGTACAGGTGGTATTCGGAAATGCCTTCCTGTTGAAATTGTTGCGGAGCCGCCACCCTTTCGGCGGCGACATTCATCGCCACGGCCTTCGCAACCATCGGCAGCACCTGGTGAATTTCCCCGGCCACGAGTTGCAGCCCGGCATTTTGATACGCCGCTCCGCTGTTGTTCGTCAGCGTGACCCACCCGTCGAGATCCGCGCTTTTTTCATCGCGCGTGACGTTGAGCACGTAGTCGGCCGCCCAGCTCATAGCGCCCGCGAGGTACGACGCCTCGACGCGCTGTGCCGCCGCTCCGCGATTTTCGAGCGTCCACACGAGCGTCGGCCGGCTGTACAAATTTCCCGGCAGCTCGGGAAAGCGGTAGGAATCGACGGCCATGCCCGTGACGATCTCGTCTCCGATTTTCCACACGGGCCCGCTGTTGTCCGCCAGCAGCAGCGCCTTCGTCTCCACATAGTGCGTCGAGCCGGAATCTCTTTCCGCGCGCACCAGCGTCACTTCGCGGCCCACGAATTTTTGCAGCAGCTTCTGAGGATCAAGCAAATCGTATTCGTAATCCTGCTCGATCACGTCGAGCTTCGTCGCGTCCGTCAGCGAGCGAAAATGGACCGTGGCGGGATTGATTGTGGCGGCCACGTCCTCGAATTTTAGGGGGAATGTTCCCGTTGGTAGATGGATCTCGCGGACGTCGCGCACGAGCGCCAGATTCGAGTTATAGACCGTCACCGACAGGTCGACCTGATCCTTGTCCGTCGTCATGGCAGATTCTTTTTCCGCGTTCGTTTTGGCTGCGTTTTCCGATTGCGCCTGCGCGGAACCGCACGCAAACACCAAAGCGAACCACAAATATCCGAGCCCGGCTGCGCGCAAGAACATTCTCTTTGTCTCGAACATGGCTCTTTCCTCCTGGCGGATTCCGCCCCGGTGGTTAGACACCGCCGGGCGCCTTCCCGATGCCTGCGGCGGTCGTACGAGGAACACTTTTGGCCGTGCGAGCCATGATACCGGAGTTGCAGAATGTCAAAGAAGAATGCAGGAGAGCCGTGTGTCGCCTGGCGCACACCCTGCCAACTTGTCAACGCAAGCGAGATTCGCCTATAGTCCACGCGTGCAATCCTGATTTTCTCTTCCGGAGGAACCGATGCTGCGACGGTTCGCAATTTTGTGGATCGCTGTCCTTGCAATTCCTTTTCTTTTGGCCGCGCAGGCGCCGAAACGCATTGCCATCCGGGCGGGCGTTCTGATCGACGGCACGGGCAAAGCGCCGGTGATGAACGCGCTGATATTGGTCGAAGGTGAAAAAATTGTCTCGATCACGCCGGGAGGCGCGCCTCCGGCCGACGCGCAGGTCATCGACCTCTCGCGCGCCACAGTGCTGCCGGGCTTCATCGACGCGCACACGCACATCCTGCTGCAGGGCGACGTCACCGCGGCGGATTACGACGAACAGTTGCTGAAGGAATCGATTCCCTACCGCGCGATTCTGGCGGCGCGCAATGCGCGCATTGCGCTCGGCCACGGCTTCACCACGCTGCGGGATCTCGAGACCGAAGGCGCGATGTACGCCGACGTGGATGTAAAGACAGCCATCGCGCGGGGCGAGGTTCCGGGCGCGCGCCTCTTTGTCGCCACGCGCGCGATGGCGCCCACCGGCATGTACCCGCTGCTCGGGTATTCGTGGGAACTCGACCTGCCGCACGGAGTGCAGGTGGTCGACGGCGTTGAAAATGCGCGGCTGGCGGTTCGCGAGCAGATTGGGCACGGGGCCGACTGGATCAAGTATTACTCCGACCACGGCTATTTCGTGGGGAAAGACGGCGTGCTGCACAGCCAAGTGAATTTCACCGACGAAGAGGCGCGCGCGATTGTAGAAGAAGCGCATCGCCTGGGCCATCCTGTCGCGTCTCACGCCAACGGTGCTGACGGCATTGCTGCGGCACTTCGCGCCGGCGTGGATACCATCGAACACGGCGCGGGGTTCACCCCCAAATTGCTCGATCAGGCCGTGAAGCAGAATGTCTATTGGGTTCCCACGGCGATGACGTTGGCATACGTCGCTCCCGGCCGCGCGGACGTTTGGGCGCAAATGCCGGAAATCCAAAAGAAGGCGTTCGCCATCGCTCTGCAAAAGCACGTGAAGATCGCTTTCGGCACCGACGCGGGAGCTTTCCCTTGGACTGGCCCGAACGAGGCCGAGGAATTTCATTATTATGTCGATTACGGGATGACGCCGATGGAGGCCATCGAGTCCGGCACGTCCGTCGCCGCGCAATTGCTCGGGTGGGGCGACCGACTGGGGACGGTCGAACCCGGCAAGCTGGCGGATATCGTGGCAGTCACAGGCGACCCGCTGAAAAACATCCGCACGCTTGAAAATGTGGGGTTCGTGATGAAGGAGGGCTCAGTTTACAAGAACTCGTTCCAGTGAACCTCTCCGCGCGACGCCGCATCCAATCCCCCGGCTTGCCTGGCGGCAGGCCCAGGGCTGACAATAAGGGTCCGCGCGACTGCGCGGATTGAGGAAAGGACCGCTGGTGAACCATTCTCAGGGTGCAAGCCGTGCAGCGAGAAGTTTTCTTTCATTGTCCGCCATCTTTTTTCTAGCCACCGCCACAGCATTTGCCGAAGTATCTTCCCGCGCATCGTGCCACATCGAAGATTGCTGCCCCGGAGGAACACCCTGCGTAGGGCCTTCCGCTCCTGCGGTAGCTTCGCAATCTTCCATGCCGCCAATGCAACAAGGTTCCGCTCACAACATGTCGATGAACATGAGCGGGAGCGCGGCCCCTTCGTTCATCGATTCGATTATCCGGCACGAAAGCGCGGGGACCAGCCCCGAACCCGATTCGACGCCCCATTCGATGCTGATGGCTTCGCGCGACGGGTGGATGTTCATGTTTCACGGCGTCGCTTTCGTCAATTCAATCCAGCAGACCGGCCCGCGCGGCGGGGACAAAGTTTTCGGCACGAGCTGGTTCATGCCGATGGCCCAGCGCGAGGTCGGTCCCGGCACGTTTACGGCGCGCGTGATGCTCAGCCTCGATCCAGCGACGATCACCGGCGAACGGTATCCGGAACTGTTTCAGGTGGGCGAGACTGCATATGGACGGCCGATTGTCGATGGGCAGCACCCGCACGATTTCTTCATGGAGCTGGCGCTGCTCTACGATTGGAAGGTAAGCAGAAACTGGCTGGTGTCGTTCTATGGAGCGCCTGTCGGCGATCCAGCGCTCGGTCCGGAGGCCTTCGCGCATCGCGCATCTGCGAGCGAAGACACGCTGGCACCGCTTGGCCATCACTTGGAAGATTCGACGCACATTTCCGATGATGTCCTCACACTTGGCGTGACGTACAAAATCGCGCGCGTCGAAGTCTCTGCGTTTCACGGGCGCGAGCCGGACGAATTCCGTTGGAACATCGATACCGGATCGCTCGACTCCTGGGCTACGCGCTTGACGATCAATCCCGCACCGAATTGGAGCGCCCAATATTCCATCGGACGCCTTCACAGTCCCGAGCAGTTGTTTCCCGAGGAAGACACGCTGCGGATGACCGCATCGATTTCTTACAATCGTCCGCTCGGCAACGGCTGGGGCAATTGGGCGACGACGCTCGTCTGGGGACGGAACAAGGATCTGCCTTCGGGCGAAGTCGGCAACGGCTATCTGGCGGAGAGCACGGTTCACTTCGCGAGGAAAAATTACGCGTGGACGCGGATCGAGAGCGTCGATCGCACGAACCTGCTTGAATTGGGAGAAAATCCGCTGCCGCCGGGATTCGACGAGCAATTCCTGGCGCGCATTCAGGCCTATACGCTCGGCTACGACCGAGAATTTTCCGTTGTGCCGCACGTCTCGACCGCCTTTGGCGGCCAGTTTATGTGGTATGGCAAGCCCGCGTTTCTCGATCCGATTTACGGGCAGCATCCGGTGGGAGAAATGATCTTCATCCGGTTTCGGCCGGAATCTTCGCGCTGAGTTCGACTACGGATTCCAGCTCGGCACGGCGCGCACGATATCCCACATCATATTGTCGAGAGCCAGATCGATCTGATCCGAAGGTTGCGTGCGGGTGTTCGTCAATCCCGCCCAGCACATTCCCCCCGCCGTGCGCACCATGATGGTGGTCGAGCCCGGCAGGCTGCCGTTGTGCCACCAGTTGCCCCGGCCGTTGTCGCGCACCATCCAGCCGCGAGCATATTTTGCCGGCGACGAGGCGGGATACGCGGCACTTGGAGTGACCATAGACCGAATCGTCTCCGGCTTCAGCAGCGCGGGGACGCCGGGCGCGCCCGCGACATGGTTCAAGAATTGGACCAAGTCAGTCGGCGTGGCAATCCATCCGCCGTGCGAATCCATGCGCGTCACATTGATCTTGTAGGGATCCTCGTCGTACTGCCCGTAGTAGATCACCTCATTGAGTGCGCGATGCCGTTCGGAATTCTGCGCGATGTCCATGTCGGAAATTCCGCATGGCGCCAAAATGCTCGCCTTGACGTAATCGGCATACGTCTGTCCGGTGACTGCCTCAATCACGCGCCCCAGCACGCAATAGCCGAAATTCGAATAGGCCCAATGCTCGCCCGGCGGATAACTGAGCGGCAGCGTCGCAATCGTCCAGGTGATCAGCCTCGTCTGGTCCCAGCCGTTGTGCTGGAACATCGGGTCGGTCGAATCGTTTGGCCAGCCCCCGCTGGTGTGCGTCAGCAGATCATCCACAGTTATGTCTGCCACGTACTGCTTGTAGGGCGGGCTTCCGTATTTCGTTCCGAGCACTCCGGATGGACCGAACACTTTATCGGTCAGGCTAAGCTTGCCGTTTTCGATCAGTGTGAATATCGCGACCGCGGTGATCGGTTTCGTCACGCTGGCGATGCGGAACAGGCTGGACTGATCGACCAAGAGGCCCTTGTCCCTATCGGAAGTGCCGAATTGCCGGTCCATGACGAATTGGCCGTTCGCGGAGTACGCCACCGAAAGGCCCGGCACTCTGAACTGCCTGTCAAACGCCCCTGCGATTCGGCCGATTTCTCCGCGCTGCCGCCCACTGAGTTGGTCTCCGCTGCCCTGGGTGAACGAGCACGCCGCCATCGCAGGCGCGACGAACCCGGCTACTGATGCTCCCATGGCCTGCTTGATCCAGGCGCGCCGGCTCAGTTCGGTCATACGCGAGTCGCTCCCTTGGTATTTTCCCGTTCGCGCACTCTGCAGCTTCGCCGTGAGCCGCCAGACTCTGCCGCAGCGCGTGGAAAAATTTTCTGCAACTTACAACGACGCAAAGAATCAATTCAAGCTCTATCCTCGCCGCCCCAGAGCGTACGGGAGCGAACTTCGGCCTTCTATTTCATCTGGCGCCGGACCGCTCTAAAGGAACATGCCGCCGGAAACCTCGATGCGCTGGCCGTTGATCCAGCGGTTTTCATCCGAGAGCAGCGCGGCAATCATCGGACCGATATCATCGGGTAAACCGACGCGGCCAAGCGCGGTCACGCCAGCAATTTGCTTGTTCAACTCGGGATTGTCGCGAATCATCCCGCCGCTGAAATCGGTGGCGATGGCGCCCGGCGCGACGGTGTTGACGGCGATTCCCCGCCCGCCGAGCTCCTTCGCCAAATAGCGCGTCAGGACCTCGACGGCGCCCTTCATCGATGCATACGCGGAGAGATCAGGAATTGTGAACCGGGCGAGCCCACTCGAAATGTTCACGATGCGGCCACCGTCGTTGATGAGCGGCAGAAGCTTTTGCGTCAGGAAAAACACGCCCTTGAAATGGACGTTATAAATCTCGTCCAACTCCTTCTCCGTCGTTTGCTCGAAGCTCTTGTGCAGCGACGTGCCCGCGTTGTTGACGAGGTAGTCGAAGCGCTCGACGCCAAAATCTGCCAGCGCCGAGCGCACGCTCCGCGCGAAGGCGTCGAACGAGCGGACATCGCTCGTGTCGAGCTGCAGGGCGGCTGCTTTCGCTCCGGCCTCGCTGGCCGCAGCAACCACCTTGTCGGCTTCCGCGCGATTTGAGTGATAGGTGAAGATGGAATCGACGCCTCTCTTGGCCAGGCTGAGAACAGTATTGCGGCCAAGCCCGCGGCTCCCGCCCGTAACGATTGCGACTTTGCCGCTTGAAGATTCCTTCTTTTCTTTGATCATTGCCTCTCCTGGATGAAATACCTTCGATGATTCCGCGCGACACTCAGTGATTCAAGTGTCATGGAATGGATTCGGTGCAACGTCAGAATATACCGATTCGTGCGGCGGGCATCACGATATGCGCCCGATCTATGCCCGGCATCGTTAGCCTTCGAGAAGAGAAATGGGAGAATACCAATCCCATTTGGGGCATTGGGGCCGTTCCTTCGCCCGCTCTGCGGGCAGGCGCCTAATCGCTTAGGTGCATTTTTCTCGCGGGAAGCAATCCGCGCCCGCCTTCCGATCTGAACGGATTATCCCGCTGAATGCAGCAAATCACTTTTTTGAAGAGGCCCGTTTGCAAAACTTCTTGACAAGAAGCGACCGGCTACACTATAAGCGCTTCCGTCCTGATAACCGGTTAGATGAATCCGGCGAACCCACCGCCGGAATCCGGAGGCAACGGTCAGGAGCCGGGGGCGGTTTCAAAGCGCGTTGAGCCAAATTCAAGCAATTCGTCCGATGGGAGGGAGTATGGGCAATCGCCGGATTCGACTGCGTCTTGGAATTTTCATGCTGGCCTTCTTACTGGCGGTGTGCGGCAGGGTCTTCGCTGGAGTGACGGCCAGCATTTCCGGGACCGTCAAAGACGCGAGCGGCTCGGTGGTGCCAGGCGCGACGGTGACCGCTACCAACGTGGATACGGGAATAGCCGTCAGTCAACGCACTAACGGCGACGGCTTTTATTCCTTTCAGACTCTTCCTGTTGGAAATTACACGATCGACGTTCAACTCACGGGATTCAAGTCTTATCACCAAACGGGCTTGGTTCTCGAGGTGAACCAGGCGCTGGTCGTGGATGTGCCGCTGGAAGTGGGCGCATCCGCCGAAAAGGTCGAGGTTTCCAGTTCGGCGCTGCACATCGATACCGCCAGCACGCAGATGGGCGAGGTCATCGAAGGCAAGGAGATGACGGACGTGCCGCTGGTGACCCGGAGCTACACGGATTTGCTGGCCCTGCAGCCTGGCGTGGTTTCGCAGGCTTCGGAAATGACGGGAGCGTATGCGGGCCCATTCATATCGGCGGGCTTTGCGGCGCCGCTGGTCTCCGGCGATGAAAATTCCGGCGCGCTTTCCGTAAACGGTATGCGCGAGGCGTCGAACGGATTCATCCTCAACGGAATTCTCGTGCAAGAAGCGGGATTCTCCGGCGCGGGAGCGATTCCCAACCTCGATTCGATCGCGGAGTTCAAGATTCTGACCAACAACTACGACGCCGAATACGGAAATTATGCCGGCGGACAAATCAACGTGGTCACCAAGTCGGGGACCAACCAATTTCACGGCAATGCCTTTGAGTTTTTGCGAAACACGGATTTCGACGCCGCGAACTACTTTGCGCAAGGACAGCGGGGCGCCTACCACCAGAACCAATTCGGGGGGACGTTTGGCGGGCCGATCAAGCGCGACAAGGTGTTCTTCTTCGCCGATTATCAGGGAAATCGCGTGGTCCAGGGTGTGACCGACGTGATCAATGGAGCCCCGAGCGCCGCTCTTGAGAGCGGAGACTTGTCATCA
>Ga0335073_10006846_pt1 | contig 16006 bp, 18 predicted proteins | sample Lox_Sample_22_FD_207093 | JGI IMG/M metagenome (GOLD analysis project Ga0335073, IMG submission 207093) | Soil microbial communities from Loxahatchee National Wildlife Refuge, Florida, United States - Lox_Sample_2.2 | ecosystem: Environmental > Terrestrial > Soil > Wetlands | place: USA... | reverse complement strand
TTAATCAGTTCCGTGCCGCGCGCCGAACTGGCCGTGCCAAGTACCGTCATGCCCATGGCCCGCGCAAACTGAATGGCCGCTGTGCCCACGCCTCCACTGGCTCCGTGAATCAGCAATGTCTCCGCGGGCCGCGCATCGCCGTGGTGGTAAAGCGCGGTATACGCGGTGCCGTAAGGAACCCACAAACCCGCGCCTTGTGCGAAGGTGATTTTCGCAGGCAAGGGATAGGCCTGCGTCTCATCGATCAGTGTGTACTCGGCGTACGCGCCTGTCAGCGTTTTTGCCGTGTAAACGCGATCGCCCGGCTTCACTTTTTTCACGCCCGCGCCCACGGCTTCTACGGTGCCGGCGGCGTCGCTACCCGGTGTGTAAGGCAACGCCGGCTTGATCGCGTAAGTGCCAGCGCGCATGTACGTGTCGTAGGGATTGACCCCAGCTCCATGCACGCGCACGAGAATTTGCCCTGCCCCGGGCTTGGGCGTGGGAACCTCATGCAGCTCCAGAACCTCGGGGCCGCCGAACTTGTGAACTTGAATGGCTTTCATGTGCGTTCTCCATCAGGCGAGGTAGTGTGCCCGAAAAAGATTGGATGCAGGCTGACCGCCATTGTCGCAAGGGAAAATTGGCAGGGCAAGCGCCGTGGCATTCGGAAGGGGATCGCGTTTCTTGCGCGAGTCCACGCTTCAGAAATGATCGTCAGACACCAGGGAAACTGTTTCTTGCTTGACCGCCCCGGACACTTGCCCCCACGCCGTGGTCTGCCAATTGTCTTTGCTCTTGTGATCGGGAATCCACGGTGGGAGCGTTTGGTTGAGGTGACGGGCCAGGGCGCAAACATAAGGCTCGTACATCCGGCGCAGCTCAAGAAGTTTCTGATCGGCTTCAAGCGTGGCAAGAAGATTGGCGCCGTGTTCCCGCAGTTTGAGGCGCAGTTTCTCCAACGTTTCAGCGGGCAATCGATCCTCTTGCGGCGCGCGCGGCGGAGCGCCAAACACCTGGCACAAATCGACGACGGCGTGTCGGGCAATGGCAAAGGTAAGTTCTGCCTGTTTGGCGCAAACGCCCTCGACGCTGGAAATCACTAGCGCGCAGGTATCCAGAATCGCGGTCAGAGCGCCGATCCACGACTGGTTGTCGTGTTGCGACCGGAAATATGCGAGCACTGGATAAGACAGATGCGATTCGAGCAGTTCGGCGCTCCAGTTTTCCCAATTTTTCAGCAACTCGCGTAGAGCTTCTTTGCCACCCGTGTAGGCATGGCGACGCATCAGTTCGCCAGCCGTTGGCGGCGTGCCCGCACGAGCGTCGAGGAGCGAAATGTCAATTTCGCGGCGGCCGAAAGCGCCGTAGATGAACGGCAGATAGCCGATGACCGCGGCGAGAAAACCAAAGCCGAATCCGGCCTCCGTCACCACCAGGAATCGAGCAAGCGAGGAGCGCGGCACCACGTCACCCAGACCCAGCGTGAAAAACGTGGTGCCGCTTAAGTAGATGTCCGTAGTCAGACCGGAATGGGCTCCCTGTCCAGCGACATTCACGGCGGAGCCCGCGCCATACTGCATCATGCCGAATGCCACCACCAGGCCGAAGGCCCACACACCAATCAGAACCAGAAGAGAAATGGGACCGAAATAGCCGAAGAAGGTGTCGCGCGTTTTGCGATGCGGTATTAGGCGCGCGTACACCTTCCAACTTTTCCAGGTGAAGGTGTAATAGAAGCGTGCGAGTCGGAATTTGCGGGTGACCCGCCGTGGCAGAATGATCGCTTCGAAGGCGTCCCAAAGAACGACAAGGAAGAGAGCAACACCAGCAATGAAAACGCCTGGAGCGAGGATCATTGGAGCCTTTTACCCGGCACCGCCAAGGCTCGCGAATTACGCGGACTTGGAAGTCACCAACTCGGAGTTGACGCTGATTTCGGCTTTAAACAGCCTGGAAACCGGGCAACCCGTTTCCGCAGCTTTCACCGCAGCGTCAAATTTCGCTTTATCAGCGTTGGGGACATGCGCGACCAGGTCGAGATGGCTCTTGGTGATGGAAAAGCCTTCGCCGACCTTTTCGAGCGAAATGGTGCATGTGGTTTCCAGTTTCGTGGCTGTCAGACCGGCATTGCCCAGTTGCGCCGAGAGCGCCATGGTGAAACACCCGGCATGCGCCGCAGCCAGCAATTCTTCCGGGTTGGTGCCGACTCCATTTTCAAAACGCGTGCTGAACGAATATTGCGTGTTTTTCAATGTGCCGCTATCGGTGGAGATGTTACCTTTTCCGGATTTCAGATCGCCTTGCCAAACTGCCGATGCTTTACGTTGCATGAAATGAGTTCTCCTTCTGTTCTCATGTTGCCCGATGGGCGAAGCATGGAATTGGATTCGCCAGGGGAAGGGCGGGATACGTAGGCGAGCAAAGATTCTATCACTGACACGTAGGTAGTGCGCTGAGCCATCAGAGATCACTGAATTTTGGCACCCTTCGAAAGATTGTGTTTAGCGCAAAGTAGCCGGATATTCGCCGCAGTGAACGACGAACCGCCTTTGGAGAATGGGAGGTCGTGGTCGAAGTGCAGATTCTCCTTAGAGCCGCAGAGCGCACATTGGCCTTTGTCACGCTGCCAGACCTCTAACTTGACCGCAGAGGGAATTACCCGATCGTGAGTCCGGGAAGTTGCAGACTTGCGGATTGACAGGTCTTCGGAACTGAATCAGTTCCAAGCGAAACTTGAAAATGCTCCGGTGACTATCAGATTCAGTCCAAGCATCGGTCAGCAGAAATAATCCATTGAAGGCCCAGACACCTGCATGGATTTTTTCGTAGACGGCAATTATCTCAGGAGCGGATTTTCCTTCCTTCGCTCGTTTTGCCGCCTCTTCAAAGAGGCCATTCTGTGTCAGTTTGCCACTGGGAGGAGTCCTCGGCTGATCGAGTGATTTCGGATTCGGATTTTGTGCCGTTTTGGATACATCGTGGCCCTCATAGATCAGGACTTTTCCGTCCTCCTCGATCTGATCGCGATAAGGTGCGTTTGAGCGACGACTCATCAATATCACACTGCGGTCTGGACGCAGATGAAAATTCATGCCTTTTTGCAAGCTGGCGGTCCACGCCTGGCACATTTCCAGATAGGAGATAACCTCACCGGCGGCGTGGGGAAGCTCAGTCATTTAATCGATTTAATCGGTGATGAGCAATCGAGGATCGTTATTTAAGGAATGTTAGCACGAGATGATGGAGTCGAACATTCCGACTAAGAGCGTGATTTTCTTCTGACGATCTGCCCTAGTTGGCCAGCCGCTGAATTGTTGTCATGATCCTCTCTAAACGGAGAGGGAAACTAGGCCGGGAGGCGTGGCCGGAACCACCGGCGGAAGCTTGCTGCGGTCAATGGGATTGTAGAGAGTATCGCGTTCCACCGGGACCCGACCAGCAGCTCGAATCAGTCGCTCCAGTTCGGCGCGCGGCGTAAACTCCGCGGTGGTTGCGCCGGCGTCGTGATAAATCTTTTCTTCCACCACCGTGCCGTCCATATCATTGGCGCCAAACCGTAGCGCGATTTGCGCTATGCTCGGCGTCAGCATGATCCAGTAAGCCTTGATGTGATCGAAATTATCGAGCATCAAGCGAGCCACCGCGATGGTGCGCAAATCATCATAGCCCGTAGGTTTGGGAATGTGTGCCAGCGGCGTATTGTCGGGATGAAAGGCCAGCGGGATAAACGCCACAAACCCGTGCGTCTCATCCTGCGCTTCACGCAGCAGCACCAGGTGATCCACGCGCTCTTCCACCGTTTCCACATGGCCGTAAAGCATGGTGGCATTCGAACGCAGCCCAATGCGATGCGCTTTTTTCGCCATGCTGAGCCACATGCGCCCGCTCACTTTGTGATCGCAAATGATCCGGCGCACCCGTGGGTGGAAAATTTCGGCTCCCCCGCCGGGACAGGAATCCACCCCGGCTTCCTTCATTTTCAGCAGGGTTTCGTCGATGGTGAGCTTCGCGATACGCGCGAAATAATGAACTTCGACCATCGTGAACGCTTTCAAGTGCACCTGGGGGTGGCGCTGCTTGAGCCCGCGAATCAGCTCGAGGAAATACTCGAACGGCAGGTCAGGGTGCAAGCCGCCAACGATATGAATCTCAGTGGCGCCTTCACGAACCCCTTGCGCCGCGCGCTGATACATCTCCTCCAGCGAAAAGGTGTAAGCACCGGGTGCGCCAGGGTCACGCCCAAAGGCACAAAGCTTGCAGTGCGCCACGCACACATTCGTGGGATTGATGTGGCGATTCACGTTGTAATAGGCGACATTGCCATGGCGCTTTTCGCGAACGGAATTGGCCAGCCAGCCAACCGCCAGCAGGTCCGGTGTTTTGTATAACGTCACGCCCTCGTCAAACGAGAGGCGTTCTCCGGCCAAAACCTTATCGGCGATCGGTTTCAGTGCGGCGTCGGTAATGGTCAGTTCACTCATACTTGGTTCTTTGTGTCAGATGCTTTCGGCAACGCCATCGCTACAACGCGCAATTTCTTCGAATCGTTCAAACCTTCCAGAACGCCACAGCCGCGCCCCAGAACAGCAGGAACAATATACTAATATAGCCGTTCACCGTGAAAAACGCAGCGTTTAGCTTGCTAAGGTCGTTTGCCTTTACCAGGGAATGCTCATAGCCCAGCAGCGTGGCGACCACCGCAATTCCTGCCCAAGCGGGCCAAGGCAAGCCAAAGCCGGCCGCGAGCCAGCTCAAAAGCAGCACTACCCCTATATGCATGACACGCGCGATGAGCAGCGCGTTCGCCACGCCGAAACGCTTGGGAACCGAGTACAGCCCGGCCTCTTGGTCGAATTGCACGTCCTGGCAGGCATACAGCACGTCGAAGCCGCCTACCCACAGCGTAACCGCCGCACACAAAATCACCATGCGTCCATCAAGATTGCCTGTAATCGCAATCCACGCCGCTGCCGGCGAAATGCCCAGCGCGAACCCTAGAAAAAGATGAGACCAATGCGTGAACCGCTTCGTGTAGGAATAAAAAAACAGGATCGCCAACGCTACCGGTGCCAGTTTCAATGCGAGCGGATTGAGTTGCCATGCGGCCACGAAAAATAGAACCACCGCGCCGATCGTGAATCCCCAGGCAAACGACAAGGACAGCGCCCCAGTGGCCAACGCGCGCATCTTGGTCCGGGGATTCTCTTTGTCGTAGCGCAGGTCCACGATGCGGTTAATGGTCATGGCCGCGGAGCGTGCCGCAACCATAGCAATGACAATCCAGAGAATCTGCCGTAGCGTTGGCCAGCCGTGACTCGACACCCGCGCGGCGAGCAGCGCGCCCACCATTGCGAACGGAAGCGCAAACACCGAGTGCTCGAACTTGATCATTTCCAGGACGGTGCGAATGCGGCTTGCCATGAGAACTACGATAGCGTCTTTCGTCCAGCGCCACTGCCCGCCCAGCGGTACATTTTGTCCTGCGGCAGGCCCGCTTGGGCCAATACCCGGCAGACATACTGCGTGACGATGTCGTCGATGGATTTCGGCTTGAAGTAAAACGCGGGCACCACCGGCATGATTACCGCGCCGGCTTGCTGGGCCTTCAACATATTTTCCAGATGGATGCGATTCAATGGCGTATCACGCACGCAAAGAATCAGTTTGCGCATTTCTTTCAGCATTACGTCAGCGGCGCGCGCCAACAGGTCGTCGCTCATACCCGTGGCAATCGACGCGAGCGCACCCATGGTGCAAGGAATAACAATCATGGCGTCGACCGCGTAACTTCCAGACGCAATCGAAGCGCCCACATCTTTGTTGGAGATGGCTTCCACTTTCTTGGGAGCGCGGCCGAGAATGCGATTCGGCAGTTTTTTCAGATCGCCAGACAAGATGCCCAGCTCTTCGGAAAAAAGGCGCTGTCCGGTTTCCGTGACCACCAGATGAACCCGCGAAACACGCGCGTCGTCTTCGAGCAAGCTCAGCGTTTTTTGCGCCAGAAGTGCGCCGCTTGCTCCGGTCACACCAATCGTAACGATGCGTCCTTGTGTGGTAGCCATGGCTCTCGTGGATAAGTCAGTCTCGCAGTGGCGCAGGGGCAAGTCAAGCGCGCGCCGCGGCCGCGTTGGCTGCAACAATGGCTTCCGTTTCTTGTGATAAACTTCGCCGATTGGTGGATTAAATCATGAGTAACCACGAACCCGTCGCCGTGGTCCTCGCGTTCATGGAGGCCATTAATACGCGCGACCTCGAAAAGCTTTGCGCGCTGATGAGCGAAGATCACCTGTTTGTGGATGCGCTGGGCACCGAGGTGCGCGGCCGTGACGCGATGCGTAATGCCTGGAAGATTTATTTCCAGTGGTTCCCGGATTACCGCATTTCGCACGAGGAGATTTTCTCGGAAGGTGCGGTGGTGGCGGCGTTTGGCAGCGCCCAAGGAACCTACGCGAAAAACAATCAACTGGTTAAGGAAAATCACTGGAACATGCCTGCCGCTTGGCGTGCCGTTGTGCACGATGGATTAGTAGAGCAGTGGCGCGTCTACGCCGATAACCAGGCGGCGCGCAAAGTCATGGGCTGGCCCAACCCGTAAGAGCGCTAAGATCATTCCATGAAAGAATCGGACATTCGAGAACTGTTGGAAGCAGTGAGCGCTGGAACACTGAACGTGGACCAGGCCACCGCGAAGCTGAAACATCTGCCCTTCGAAGACATCGATTTCGCAAAAGTGGATCACCACCGTGCGCTGCGTCAGGGCTATGCGGAAGTCGTCTTTGGCAAAGACAAAACGCCCACGCAAGTGGCAGAGATTGTGCGCGCCATGCTGCGCCACAAACATTCGCGGCACAACGTTTTGGTTACCCGCGCCAACGACAAGATCTTCGCTGCGGTGAAGCGAGTAAGCCGCCAGGCGCGCTATCACACGTTGCCCCGCGTGATCACCATTGAACGCAGCAACGAAATCACTGGCAAGGGAACCATTCTGATTGTTTCTGCCGGTACTAGCGATATTCCTGTAGCGGAAGAAGCGCTGCTGACCGCGCGCATGATGGGAAACCGCGCAGAGCACCTCTACGATGTTGGCGTGGCCGGCATTCACCGCCTCCTCGAACATCGCGGCATGCTCACGGAAGCGCGTGTGATTATTTGCATTGCGGGAATGGAAGGGGCACTGCCAAGTGTCGTCGGAGGCTTGGTCGGAGTTCCGGTGATAGCCGTGCCCACGAGTACAGGATATGGCGCAAGTTTTGGCGGAGTCGCGGCATTGCTGGGCATGCTGAATTCCTGCGCCTCCAATGTAACTGTGGTGAATATTGATAACGGCTTTGGCGCCGCCTGTGTGGCTTCGTGCATCAACCGTCTGTAGTGCTTTACCACCCGCTTCGTTAGTCCTTATCCCGGAAAAAACAGTGTCATTCTGAGGAGCGCCTTCCACGACGAAGGATCTCAGCAAGGCGCCTCGCGAGTGCCCCACATGCCGCCGTTGCATGTGGGGTAAGTCCGCGCTACAAAACCCGAATTGTCATGCTGGGGAGCGCTTCTCGTCTGCGTCGGGCAGGGCGACGAAGGAACTCGGTTTCGCCCGTAACAAGCCTCTGTAGCGGCCGCCTTCGGAGGCGGGCGTGTCACGCATCCTTCTTGAGCAAAACCTTCATTACGTCTCGCTGTTGAGCGTAGAGAATCGCCTTGGATGCTTCGTGTAGCGGAAAGACACGCGTGATCAGCGGGGTGGGATCGACCTTGCCCGACCGAAGCAGCGCGATGGCTTTAGCGAACGGCCCGCAGCGCGAACCCACCACCGTGATTTCTTTCACCACAATGGGCCAGGTCTCCACCGGTGCCGCACCGTGAAACGTCGATTTTAGCAAAAGCGTGCCGCGCGGTTCCGTCATTTGTTGCGCGAGCGTAAGACCAGTCGGTGAGCCGGTGGCTTCGACAACCAATCGGTAATTTTCTTTTACAGCTTTCAGGTCGCCGGCGTCCCCGCGAATTTTTTCCGTGCTGATCTTCGCCTTATGCGCCAGTTCCAGCTTCATGTCGTGTTTCCCGTATAGCGTGATTTTGCAGTCCGCTGCCTTCAGCACACGCGCAATCAATTGTGCAAGTTTACCGTCGCCGAGAACCGCGGCAGTAGGGAAGTTGCGAATCCGGACTTGGTCCAGGATTTGGCACGCTGCGGCAAGCGGCTCGATGAAGACCGCCTTTTCGTCAGGTACATTCACGGGGATGATGTGGAGATTCTCCAGCGGAAGCGCGAGATATTCGGCGAATGCGCCGTCGTGCGCCACAATCCCGAGAACCGTGCGCCGCGCGCAGTGCGTGCGTAACCCGCGGCAGCAAAAATCGCACACCGGTTTGTAGCCGAAAGCCGAGCAGGCTACGTTAATTTCTCCGGCAGCGCGTTTCCCGATCCACCGCTTACGTATGATGGCGGAAACTCCGGTTACGTCGACAACCTCGCCGACAAACTCGTGTCCGAGAACGCCGTGAAATTGGTGGTAACCTCGAAGAATTTCCACGTCGGTGTTGCAGATCCCCGCGAGGCGCACCCGCAGCAGGGCCCAACCAGCTCGGAGCTTCGGTACCGGCTGCTGCACTTCGCGGAGCTTGCCATTTTTGGCGACGAAGGCCCGCATTGCTCCCTACTTTTCGGATTTTTCGGGAAGCGCGCGGCGCGAAGGCGCGGCCATGTGTTCCAGCAACTCAAATTTTGCTTCGATGCGGGTCAGCCGCCGGTCCAGTTCCTGGCAAGTCTGGGCCAATTGCTTGACGGTGTCGGTCAACGTCGCCACCCGGTCTTCGATGAGCACAATTTGCCGCAGGGCCTGAAACGCGTCGCGCGGCCAACTCACTTGGCTTTCCTCATACCCTTCAGGATTCGGCCGACGTACGCGATGGTTTCATCCAGCCGTTTAATGCTGCGATCCGCCGAATCTTTCGCGGCGCGAGCCAGCAGGTTCAACTCTTCCTCATTCTCCACGGGAAGGTCTAAATAAAGGTCCACGGCGTTGCGCACTTCCTGCGAGAAGGAACGCCCGCGCTGCTTGGCGCGACGTGCCAACCGCGCTTTCTGTCTTGGATCGAAATGGATCAATGCCGTGGCCATACCTGCTCCTATATAACACCTATATCATAACACGCGGTAGTTAGTGGCGGGTGGTTGCGCTTGTATAGTTGGCCAGTCTTTAGACTGGCCCGTTCGTTAAACGCAACGGCAGCGGTTCAGGCGAGAGCGGCAGCGACCGAATCCAACAGCGCCCGTTCCTGGTCAGCGAAAACCGTGCGCAAATCGATCAGCAGCGCATCTTCTTCGATCCGCGCGATTACCGGAATGCCAGCGGGGCCCCTGCGCAGGCGCGATTCCAGTGTGTCCGCCGAATGGCGTGCACTGCGAATGCGCAGAAGCTTTGTAGGAAGCGATTGCGCCGGCGTAGACCCTCCGCCGATAAGCGAATGGCCATCGCTCAGCTCAATATGAGCGCCTTGCGCCGCCGCAATCGACTGAAGCGCCCCGGCCAGCGTTTCAGCGCGAGCGGCGATTTCCTCCACACTCGTACGAATCATCTGCTGCGACGGAATTTCACTCCACGCTGCACGGAGATAGGCGTGCAGCGTCGCTTCCATCGCCGCGATGGTCAGCTTGTCGACACGCAACGCACGAAACAGCGGATGCCGCCGCACCTTGGACACCAGATCTTTCTTCCCCGCGATGATCCCGGCTTGCGGGCCGCCCAGCAACTTGTCCCCGCTAAAGAGTACCAGCGAGAAACCCGCTTCAACACTGGCGTGCGCGATAGGTTCCTCAATTCCAAACGGTGCAAGATCGACCAGACACCCGGAACCCAGATCTTCGATGACTGGCAAGCCACGCCGAGCGCCCAGCGCCACCAGTTCCGCCACCTCAGGCTTCTCCGTAAAGCCAGTCACCTTGAAATTCGATGGATGCACGCGAAGCAGCAATCGCGTCTTCTCACTGATAGCGTTTTCGTAGTCCGCAACGCGTGTGCGATTCGTAGTTCCAACTTCGCGCAGCAGCGCTCCGCTTTGCTCCATAATTTCCGGGATGCGGAAGCCGTCGCCGATTTCGATAAGCTCGCCGCGCGACACGATCACTTCGCCCCCGCGCGCCAGAGCCGCCAGGGTAAGCAGAACCGCCGCCGCGCAATTGTTCACGACGATCGCGGCTTCCGCGCCGGTGATGCGTTCCAGCAGACGCGAGAGATGCACGTCGCGTTTACCCCGTGCCCCGGCCACCAGGTCATACTCCAAGTTCGCATAGCGCGTGGTGGAGATGCGCAATTCTTCAATCGCGGCAGGCGTAAGCGGCGCGCGGCCCAAGTTCGTGTGCAGAATCACGCCCGAAGCGTTGATGACCGGGCGCAGCGAAGGTGCAAGTTCGGCCTCCACCGTCGAGAGAATGCGTTTTTCCACTACCTCCCCGGCGACCGCCGCTTCATGCGTGAGTTCTTCCGAGATGATTTCCCGCCGCAGTTGCGCCAAAACCTCGCGAATCGTAGCTACCGCGTAGCCCCGTTCCACGGAACCACAAAGAGCGACAATGCGTGGGCGCAGCAACAACTCATCCACAGACGGAAGCTGGCGTAGCAGCACGGTTTGATCCGGCGAAGGGACCGGCTTGGCGGGAGTGTTCATGGCGCCATTTCACCATAGCAGAGAAGTAGTCGCAATCCGCCACGGACCCGGCGCTATTGCCCATCTGCCCGTTCGTACAGTGGTCCTGGAGTGCGGTAGCGGATGAGGTGCGCCGGGCGTGCTTCCCCGTTGACGCCGGGCGGCACCGCTCCTACGATGTGGGTTCGAGGCTATCCAGGTATGGCCACCATTGACGAAGAACTGGCGCAGATGGAGCGGGACATCCGCCAGTTAAAAATCGAATACGACATGTTCTTCGGCGGAGGCCGCAAGCGTCCGCCCACGGAAGTCGAGTGGCGCATCGAGCTCCTCATCAAGCGTTACGCAGAGCGCGGCGGAGAAATGAAGTTTGGCCAGCGCTTCCGCTACAACAACCTGACGCAGACTTACGCCAAATATAAAGACGTGTTCCGCAAACGCATGGCCAAGCATGAAGAAGGCAAGGTGGACCGGCATTTCGGTGCGGCCGCTAAAGCCATCGAAGCGGAACGGGCCAAGACACAAGTCGCAACGCCGAAAATCGAACCGCAAGAAGCGACGGCTGCGGGACAAGTCAGCGCCAACGCCGCGGTGGCCAGCGCGGCTGCGGCTGCCGCAGAGGCCAAAGCGTTTCGCATGGTCTGTTCCGAGCCCGAGCGCGAAACCGACAAGGTGAATCAGCTGTTCGAAGCTTTTGTGCAAGCCAAGCAGCAGGCGGGCGAAGAAACCAGCAAGGTCACTCGCGCCGGCTTTGGTGAGTTTGTCCGAAAGAAAACCAAAGACCTGCAGACCAGCAAGAATTGCCGCGATGTCGAATACGTCGTAGAGACCGTCGACGGCCAAGTCAAACTCAAAGCGCTGGTGAAATCCTAAACCCTCGCTGTAGCGCAGACTTCAGTCTGTGCGTTCAATCTTCCACAGGCCAGGCTTCCACCGCTTTTCCAAAGTGTCTGCCTCCGCGTAAACTAGAGGATTCCTTTTACGGTGGAGGGCGACATGGCTGTGGAGCGGGCGCTGCTGAGCGTGTTTGATAAGACCGGCATCGCGGAATTCGCGCGAAAGCTGACAGCACTGAACATCGAGATCCTGTCGACGGGCGGCACGTCCAAGCTGCTTCGCGAACAAGGCGTGCCGGTAAAGGACGTCTCCGATTTTACGGGTTGGCCGGAGATGCTCGGTGGCCGCATAAAAACGCTGCACCCCAAAGTGCACGGCGGCTTGCTTTACCGTCGCCATCACGCCGACGACCAGAAACAGGCCGAGGAACACGGCATCGCGCCCATCGACTTAGTCGTGGTCAATTTGTATCCCTTCGAAGAAACCGCCGCCAAGTCTTATTTGCCCGCCGAGGATCTCATCGAAAATATCGATATTGGCGGCCCGACCATGCTGCGCTCCGCCGCGAAGAATTTCGAGGGCGTCACCGTTGTGACCGATCCCGCCGATTACGAGCGCGTGGCCGCCGAATTGGAAGCGAACCGCGAAACTTCGCTGGCGCTCCGCCTGGAACTCGCCCGCAAAGTGTTCGCCACCACTTCGCGCTACGACGGCCTCATCACCATGAACCTGGAGCGGCTCGCGCTGAACGACAGCGACAAACTGGAAGTCCAGCCTAAGCCGGTCCTGCCGGAGCGCGTCCACCTCGCCCTGCGCCGCAAACAGGAATTGCGCTACGGAGAAAACCCCCACCAGGCGGGCGCGCTCTATGTTCCCGCGGGTTGCCCGCCGCAGGGTTTAGCCGCGGCCAAACAACTCCAGGGCAAAGAGCTTTCCTACAACAATTACGTGGACTTGGAAGCGGCCCGCAGCACCGTGTCGGAATTCGAAGCTCCCGCCGCGGTCATCATCAAGCATAACAATCCTTGCGGCGCGGCCGAGCAGAAGACCCTCCTCGACGCCTACACCAAGGCTTTCGCGTGTGATCCGCTTTCTGCATTCGGCGGCGTACTGGCCTTCAATCACATTGTGGATGCCGTGACTGCGGAAGCGGTGGCGAAGCTGTTTGTGGAGTGCATCGTGGCACCGGGTTTCGCGGACCGCGCGCAAGAGATTTTTGCCGCCAAGAAAAATTTGCGTTTGCTGGTGTTGCCGCACGGCGGTCTCGAACACGATAAGGAACTGCAGTTAAAACGCATTCTCGGCGGTGTGCTGGTGCAGCAGCCGGATTTGGGCAGCTTGAAGGACGTGGAACTGCGCGTGGTCACCAAACGCCCGCCCACGGTAGAAGAACTGAAGGATCTCAAGTTCGCCTGGAAAGTCTGCAAGCACGTGAAGTCCAACTCGATCGTCTTTGGCAAAGACGGTGCAACTCTCGGCGTGGGCGCTGGCCAGATGAGCCGCGTCGATTCCGTAAAGATTGCCATTGCCAAGGCGCAGGGTTCCCTGCACGGCAGCGTGGTAGCGTCGGATGCCTTCTTCCCATTCCCGGATGGCGTGGAAGAAGCCGCCAAAGCTGGCGCAACCGCGGTGATTCAGCCTGGTGGCTCGGTGAAGGATCCCGACGTCATCGCCACGGCGGATCGGTTGGGCCTCGCCATGGTCTTCACCGCCATGCGCCATTTCCTCCACTAACAAGCGTGGAAGACTTTCAACTTCTCATTCGTGGCCGATGCGATCGATTTCCTTCTTGATGGCGAGTTTGTCGAGGCTCGCGATCGGGAGGCTAAGAAAAAGACTGATTCTTCGGTCCAGCATCATAAATGCGTCTCGAAAAGCTTTCTCGACCTGCTCGGCAGAGCCTTCAACGGCTGCGGGATCGGGCACGCCCCAGTGGGCGGTCATGGGTTGTCCCGGCCAGATGGGGCAGACTTCTTTGGCGGCGTTATCGCAAACCGTAAACACAAAATCCAGTTTTGGTGCGCCGAGTTTAGTGAACTCCCCCCAATCTTTGCTTCGCAGTCCAGTCGTCGAAAGCTTTGCGCTTTCAATTTGCCGCATTGCGGCTGGATGTACAGCCCCTTTTGGGTGACTACCCGCGCTGTAGGCACTGAATGTCGGAAAGCCCCTTTTGTTCATGATCGCTTCCGCCATGATCGATCGTGCCGAGTTCCCGGTGCAGAGAAACAAGACGTTATGACGTCCATCCATGAATCGCCTCCCGTTCGCGATCAAGACACGTCCAATGGGGTTTCCTGCTGCTGTGTAAGTGATGCTTGTTTCCCCGCGACTCCCCGAGCGAAATAACGCCGCTGGAAGTAAAACGCAACATTGACCAGCGCGATCATCACCGGGACCTCTACCAAAGGGCCGATGACGGCCGCAAAGGCGGCACCGGAATTTATGCCAAAAACCGCGACGGCCACCGCAATCGCGAGTTCAAAGTTATTGGAAGCCGCCGTGAAGGCCAGTGTTGTCGTCTGGGAATAATCGGCGCCGAGTTTTCTTCCCATGTAGAAGGACACCAGAAACATCACCACGAAATAGACCAATAACGGCGCTGCGATGCGCAACACGTCCAACGGAAAGCGGCCGCGAAGATCCACGCCGTGAGATAGCGATCGAGAAAACTAAGACGCGCGACACTTTGTTTGGAATGGCGGTTTTCACCTCTTCGCGCCTCACGGGCAGCAGGGAAGATCGACACAGCCCGGTGGGCATTCACACGCCACCGCAGCGGGCTTGTGCGCGCGCACGAACGCGCTCATGAATTTGTCTTTGATCTGCGGCGTAACCGCGTTCACATCCAGGCCCGCTGCCGACAAAAATTCCCGCGCTTCCTCGACTTGATAAATGCGGGTCGGCTCAACTTCAATCGCCTCGAAACCGGCTGCCCGCAACTTTTCCTGGTACTCGGATTCTTGCAACGCTCCGGCGATACAGCCCACCCACAATTCCATGCTCTTGCGCACCGCAGCGGGGACCTCGCCGCGAATCACCACGTCGGAAACCGCAAAGCGTCCACCCGGCTTGAGCACACGGAAGGCTTCGCGCACGACGCCGTCCTTGTCGCCAGATAGATTGATCACGCAATTCGAGATGATCACGTCCACGCTGTTGTTGGGCAGAGGAATGTTTTCGATCGCGCCCTTCAGAAACTCGACATTTTCGACACCGGCCTTCTTCTGATTTTCCCGCGCCAGCTCCAGCATCTCGTCGGTCATGTCTAACCCGTAGGCTTTACCGCCGGGGGCCACGCGTTTCGCCGAGAGCAAAACGTCGATTCCGCCGCCCGAACCCAGGTCCAGCACAATTTCGCCCGGACGCAACTGCGCCAGCGCGGTCGGATTGCCGCAGCCCAGAGACGCGGCCACCGCTTCGGCAGGCAGAGCGCCTTTCTCCGCCTCATCATACAAATTGCGGCTGATGGGATCGCAACAACTCAATTCCGCGCCGCCACCACAACATGCCGTTTTACCGGCCGCTACCTGACGCGCCGCCGCGCCATACCTCTCTTTCACCGCTTTCTGGATGTTCTGGTCACTCATGACGACTCCTTACCCTGCCGCAATTACCGTGCAATTTGTACGATGGCCTCTGCCGGCACCACACGATTGCGCGTGCAGCATTCTTCATACAGAAAACCAAGTATCTCCTGCAGCGCGGCCGTGTTGGCCTTGTACCAAAGAAACGTGCCCGCGCGGCGCACGTGCACCAGACCCACATGGCGCAATTTCTCCAGGTGGTGCGAGAGCGTGGAGCCGGGAATGCCCAGTTCTTCCTGGATTTCGCCGGCATTCATGCCGGTCGGGTGTGCCGAAAGCAACAAGCGAACGATCTGCAAGCGCGGCTCCGCGCCGAGGGCCGCAAAACGGTCGGAGCAGCGCGTGACCAGAAGAGGGTCGGGTTTGGACATATTTCGATAATTGCAGAAATATGGTTTAAAAGCAATGCCTCTTTTCCGAAACCCAACCGCGTCCCCATCCATCCAACTTCTTTGTTACCATGCCTACCCGTGCAACCCCTTCTTTTTCGCTTTTGACCTCACCTTTCCTGCATGGGATACTTTTCACTCCAGGACGCCTATGAATTTTAAATATGTTGTTTGCGCTTTCGCTCTGGCGGGTCTCGCCGCCCTGCCTGCCCTCGGGCAAACTGGCCAAAACGCCCAGAATCCCTCGCAAGATCCTTTCGCCGCACCCAGCAGCGACAAGGCACCCAGCACCGACAAGATGACGCCTCGCGGCGAGGCCTACTACGAATTCACCATGGGCCATCTCTACGAACTCCAGTACGAGCAAACCAGCCAGCCGGATTTCGCCACGAAAGCGATTGAGGCCTATAAGAAGGCCTATGCCATCGACCCGCAGTCGCCCATTATCGGCGAGCGCCTGGCGGAAATGTATTGGAAGGCGCAGCGCGTGCGCGATGCGGTCAACGAGGCGAACGAAATCCTGAAGCACGATCCGAACGATTTGGCCACGCACCGCCTTCTCGGACGGATTTATCTGCG
>Ga0335073_10006845_pt1 | contig 16009 bp, 11 predicted proteins | sample Lox_Sample_22_FD_207093 | JGI IMG/M metagenome (GOLD analysis project Ga0335073, IMG submission 207093) | Soil microbial communities from Loxahatchee National Wildlife Refuge, Florida, United States - Lox_Sample_2.2 | ecosystem: Environmental > Terrestrial > Soil > Wetlands | place: USA... | reverse complement strand
GGCTTTCGACACCCCGCTCAGCCCGCCGCCTCTCAACGACGAACCGGGGCCTGCTACCGGGCGCTCCGGTGCCTACCCGGACGGGACTTCCACCCGCAGGCCTGGACCAGCTTCCAGGACGCAACACAACGGCAACGGTAGCCGCCGGACGGGCTAGCCGAAGCTGATCTTCAGCGCGCCGGCCTGCAGCGCGCCGGCGACGACCAGCGGCTGGTCGGTGGTCACCTTCGTCAGGGTCAGCGTCAGCGCGCCGGTTACCCCGCCGGCCAGCCGCAGCAGCAGGGCCACCGCGCTGTCGGGGGTCAGCGTGACGCACAGTGCGCCGAGGCAGCCGGACAGCCGGGTCGCGTACAGCACGACGCTCCCGGTGAACGCGAGCGTCGGGCTGGTGGTGCGCGTGGTCACTGATGTTGTCCCGCCCGCCCCACCCTTCCCGCCCGCCCCACCCTTCCCGCCCACCCCACCCTTCCCGCCCGCCCCACCCTTCCCGCCGGTGCCGCCCTGGGTCACCGTCGCGGTCACGCCGCCGGCCAGCGTGATCGACGTCGCGGTGAACTTCATCATCCGCACGGTGCCGCCGGCCACCGGCACGCTCGCGGCGCCCTGGTAGGCGAGGTGGTCCAGGGTCGCCGAGCCCGCCGTGATCACCGAGGTCGCGGTCGCGGCCACCAGGCCGTCGCCGGCGTCCGCCCGCCGTGCGGCCAGCCCGCGCTTGCCCCGGTGCCCGGCGCTCCCGGACGGGGAGCCCGACCCCGGCGACGGCTGCGGCGAGGCCGGCGCTCCCGGCGACGGGCTGGGCGCGGGGCTCGGGGTCGAGGCCGGGCTCGGCAGGCAGATGATGAACAGGATGCAGCTCCCGCCCGATCCCCGGGCGGATGCCGCGGCCGCGCGAGCGCCCGGCGCGCCCAGCACGCTGGCCATGACGATCGCTGGCAGCATGGCGATCGCGAGCATCCGCTGCCGGTGGCGGCCGCCGGGTTCCGTTCCGCCGGCCCGCTCATCCGCGGGCCCCTCATCCGCGGTCCGCGCCGCAGGCTCCTCATCCGCGGTCCGCGCCGCGGGCTGCTCGTCCGTGGGCGGCTCGTCGTCGAACTCTCCCTCGAACTCGCCGTCAAGCGGAGCTCTGGGCTGCGGCCCGCGAAGAGGCTGGCCAGGCGCCGCAGGCAACGGCTCATCCGTCAGCGTCCATGCGAATGCCATCGAGCCGCCAACGATCGCGAGCAGCATCCCGATGAAGAACCCGCCCAGGTTCGACGCCGGGAACGAGAGGATGCCGAGCAGCACGCCGGCTACGCCGTAGAACACCCGGTGCCCGGGGTTCAGCCAGACCGCGACGCCGCACGCGATCAGCAGGACGCCGAGCAGCACGCCGAACACGCCGCCGATCCCGATGTAAATGACGAGCTTGACCGCACCGTGGCTGAGCACGCCGCTCAGCGGAATGCCGATCAGCTCGAGGCCGGCCGCCGCGAGCAGCAGGCCGCCCCAGAACGGGCGGGCCCGCCGCCACGCCCGCCAGGACGCACGCCGGAGGTCAGCCATGGTTACGGGCAGCTCCCGCCGAAGCTGACGTGCAAGCCCGGCAGCGTGAACGTGCCAGCGGTGGTCAGCCAGGTGTGCTGGACGAGGTTGCGGATCGTGATCGACTCGGCCTGCTCGCCGAACCCGCCGGCGGCACCGGCCGTGCCCGGTGTCGCCGTCAGCGTCCCCGCGTCCTGGCCGATGGTTATCCCGTGGAAGGTGGCGGAACTCCCGGCCAGGGAACTCGCGTCGACGATCAGGTTGGTAGCCGACACCGGCGTGCTGCCGCCGGCGGTGAGCCGCAGGGTGAGCGGCCCCGCCTTCACCGCCTGGCACAGGTTGCTCAGCGTGGCGGAGCCGATGCCGGACACGATCACCGGCTGCGTTCCTGAGCCGGCCGAGACCTGCGAGCCGAACTGCTCGAAGCCGGTCCCGTTCAGCTGGGTCGCGGTGACCAGGAACTGCTGACCGGATACCGAGACGTTGGCGGCGATCGCTCCCTGGGCGGTGAGGGCCACAAGGGTGGCAGCGATCACGCCGGCGGGCAGCAGGATGACGGCGAGCCGCTTCCACCTGACCCGGCCGGCGGCGGATGCGGACGTTCGGTGCCTTGCGACCATGGCGCTCCCTACCCGTGCCTGCCTGGACGGCGCGCGCTGCTTTCCTATTTCTTCTGCAACAGCGCGCTGCCTACCTGCCCACCTGGGGGGCGCGGGCGCACCACGCGATCCTGGATGGCGCGCTCGCTACCGCTGCCCACCTGGGTAACTCCGATAAGTTACGGCCCAGTAAGGTCGATGTCCAGCGATTCGGGACGATCCATCGCGCTGTTAAGAAATCGCAATATCTTCCTAACTCTTCCCGCGTCAGCTTCCAGCTTCTTCCGAAGCGGCCGTGCTCGCCGAGGGCTGGGCGGTGACCAGCAGCGACCGGCCCGGCTCGACGCCCGTGCCGAGCTCCGCGGCGTCGGCGCGATCGCTCACCCGCCAGCCTGCCCGGGCGAGCAGTTCCAGATGAGCCGGTGCCGGCAGGATCGTCAGCCAGGACTCGCGGGGGTGACCGCGCCGTGAGTTCGCCACGGCAGCCACCCACCCGGAGTCGAGGCCTTCGCGGTGCGTGGCGAGGCTGGCGGCGAGCACGCTGCCGGCGGCCGCCCTCGCACGCAGCGCGCTGAGCAGGCGCACGCAGGTCGCCTGGTCCAGGTAGACCAGCAGGCCCTCGCAGAGGAACAGGGTGGGCTTGGCGATGTCGTGCCCGCTGGCCTCGAGCACCCCCGCAACGTCGTCATCGCGGAAGTCGGCCGCGGCCAGCGTGGGCCCGCCGGAGCCGGGTTCCGTTCCCCGAAGCCGGCGCAGCCGCCGCGCCTTGTCGGCCTGGGTGGCCGGATGGTCGAGCTCGAAGAAGCGGACACCCGGCGAGCGGAACCGCAGCGCACGGTCGTCATAGCCGGCGCCGAGGATCACCACCTGCGCGGTCCCGGCGGAGAGCGCGGCGAGCACGCGCTCGTCGAAGAACCGGGTGCGGGCGATCAGGCTGGGGCCCAGCCGCCCGGGGCCGGCGGGCGGCGGCATCCCGCGGCAGAGCTGTCGCTGCGCGTCAGGATCCCCGCCGGGCGTGTGCGGCCGGGCGAGCGGTGCCCGGGTGAGCGCCACGACCTGGCTCGTCCGCGAAGGGCCCGGGCCAGAGCGGAACAGCCGACTCAGGAGATCCATACGCAAGAGCTTAAATTATATGCCCAGTAAAAGGGATACTGCGCAGATATTTAGTACGTTCTAGCTTATGAAAGCGGACGATGAGGACCTCCTGACAGCCGCGACGGCCGTGCGCCAGGGAACGACCAGGCTGGCCCGGAGGCTGCGCATCGAACGACGCGAGCCCGCACAGACCGCGCTCGAGATCGGGATCCTGGGGCACCTGAACCGGCGCGGCCCGGCGACACCCGGCGCTCTCGCCGCCGCCGAGCGCGTGCAGCCTCAGTCGCTGACCCGGACCCTGGCCAGCCTGGAGCGCCAGAACCTGGCCATCCGGCAGCCCGACGACCGGGACCGCCGGCGCTCACTGCTGGCGATCACCGAGGCGGGGCGGCAGGCCCTGGCCGGGGACCTGCGCCGGCGCGATGCCTGGCTGGCCCGCGCGATGGCCCTGCGGCTCACCCGGGCCGAGCAGGAGCTGCTGCGGATCGCCGGTGAGCTGATGGACCGCCTGGCCGACGCCGACGCGCCCCCGCCGCGTGATCCCGGCGGGTAGCACCCGCCGGAGCCTGTTATCTGTGGCCGGGTCATCAGTCGTCGGCCAGCTCGAGCTGCCGGGCGGCTCCGGCCGCCGCCGGCGGGGCCGGGGTCCTGACGTGCAGGATGCGCGCGACCGCGGCGGGGAACCGCCAGTTCCAGGCGCCAAACAGCGAGACGGCGGCGGGCACGAGCAGGGCGCGGATGACGGTGGCGTCCAGGAGGATGCCAACGCCGAAGCCGGTGGCCATGACCTTGATCAAGGTGATGGGGGCGGTGCTCATCGCCACGAAGGCGAGGAAGAGGATCAGCGCGGCGCTGGTGACCAGGCGCCCGGTGCGGCCGATCCCGCGAACGATCGCGGTGTCGGTCGACCCGGTGGCGTCGTATTCCTCCCGCATCCGGCTGAGGATGAACACCTCGTAGTCCATGGTCAGCCCGAACAGGAACGCGAACACGATCACCGGCAGCCAGGACGGGATGGACCCGATCGCCGGGATGCCCCACAGCGCGTTCGACCCGTATCCCTTCTGCCAGATCAGGGTCAGCGCGCCCCAGGCGGCGGCGATCGATGCGATGTTGAGGGCAATGGCCTTGGCCGGGAGCAGCAGGGAGCGGAAGGCCCGGGCCAGCAGGGCGAAGCCGAGGATCGCGATCAGCGCGATCATCAGCGGGAAGCTGCCGTAGACGGCGGAGATGAAGTCGCGGTTCTGGGCGTCGATCCCGCCGACCCCGATGCCCGGCCCGTACGCGTGCGCGGTGGCCCGCACGCTGGCCAGCGCGGCGCCGCTGTTGTCGTGGGTGAACACGTCGACGATCGCCGTGGCGCCGCGATGCCAGGGGGCCGCCTGGGGCGCGGCCGCCCCCTGGACGCCGGGCAGATCGTTCAGCACTCCCGCCAGGCCAGCGGCATCGTGACGCGGTGCGAGGATCTCGATAGGCGTCAGCGCGCCGGGCCCGATGCCAGAGTGCTCGAGCGCGGTCAGCGCGGTCTTGGCCTGGCCGCCCTGGCTGAGGGTATCCGGGTTGCCGTTGGCCGGGCCCAGGGTCATGGTGGTCGCCGCGCCGGCCAGCACGCCGAGCACGATGACCGCGATCGCGGCCGCGACCCAGCGGTGCCGCACGACAACACCCGCCCACGCGGTCCAGGCACGGCTGGCGCGCCGGTCCGTGCGGCGGTGCGGCCAGTCGAGGCGCGGCCCGACGGTGGCCAGGATCACCGGCAGCAGCGTAATCGTGGTCGCGACGCTGACCAGCGGGATCAGCATCCCGGCGTAGCCGAGGCTGCGCAGGAACGGGACAGGCATCACGATCAGGCAGAGCAGGCCGAGCGCCACCGCGGTGCCGCTGAACACCACCGCCCGCCCGGCCGTGTTCATCGCGGCAACGATCGCCGCCTCGCCGCGCAGGCCCCGCGAACGTTCCTCGCGCCAGCGCACGACGATCAGCAGCGTGTAGTCGATCGCGATGCCGAGGCCGACGAGCGCGATCAGGTACTGCACGACGATCGACACCGATGTCGCGGTGGCCAGGCCCCACACGGCCAGGAAGCTCGTCATGATCGAGGCCAGCGCGATCAGCAGCGGCACGACGGCCAGGAACGACGCGAACACAAATCCCAGCACGATCAGCGCGCCCAGGGCGCCGATCATCCCTTCGGCGAGGACGCTCTTGCCCCCGCCCGCCTGCGCGTCCAGCACGTCATAGCCGGTCAGCCGCACCGGGGCACCCGCGACCGTGACACCCCGCAGCGCCGCCTGCACCGCGCCGGACGCTCGCGGGCTCTGCCCGAAGCTGCCCGGCTCCGGCGGCGGGTAGTCCAGAACGAACGTGGTGCGGCCGTCGCGGGAGACGAACGCGGGATCACTCGTCGTGGCGTAGGACGCCACCCGTGAGCCCGGCACAGCCCGCTCAATACGCCCGGTGACCTGCTGCAGGGACGCCATAGCCGCCGGCGAGTACGCGCTCGCCCCGGCCGGCAGGGTGACGACGGCGACCAGCGGTGAGCCGTCCCCGCCGCCGCCGTACTTACTGGTGATCAAAGAGTTGGTCTCGTAGCTTTGATGGCCGGGAAGCGAGTACTCCTGGGAGAGCGCACCCGCCGCCTTCTTCGAGAACGCCATCCCCAGGATGGTCAGCACCAGCCAGAATCCGACAACAAGGCGCTTATGGCGCAAAGACCATTGGGTAATCGCCGTCACCGGCGCACCTTCCTTCCCCCGCTACGTCCTGTCGTCGTGCCCCCGCGGCGGCCAGCAGACATGACATAACGCCGCCGGCAACGGACGTGATCGTGGTTCTCCCCGCAAGAGCGGCCATTCCCGCTGGCCACTCAATTCCCTTTGATCGCCGCCTGCACACCTGGGGTCGCCCTTCCCGGGCGCCCGGAGGTGCGGCAGCGCCGGGTGTCAGCGGGGCCAGGGACCGAAGGCGCGCTCGCCCGCCGCGGTGACGGCCGCGCACATGTCCACCACCTCGACATGCTTGATCTCGGCGATCGCGCGCAGCGTGTGCGCCACCATCGCGGGCGAGTTCGGCTTGCCGCGGTTCGGCACCGGCGTGAGGAACGGCGCGTCGGTCTCCACGAGCACCAGCTCGAGCGGGGCGGCCGACGCCGCTTCGCGCAGCCGCTCAGCGCTGGAGAACGTGACATTGCCAGCAAAGCTCATGAAATACCCGGCCTCGGCACACCTCTTCGCCATCGCCGCGTCCCCGGAGAAACAGTGGAACACGACCCGTTCCGGCGGTCCCACCTCATCGAGGATCCGCAGCACATCCTCGTGCGCCTCGCGGTCATGGATCATCAGGGCCTTGCCTGCCTGCTTGGCGATCTCGATGTGCGCGCGGAACCACTGGCGCTGCACCTCGGGCGGGGCCCAGTCGCGGTAGTAGTCGAGCCCGGTCTCCCCGACCGCCCGCACCCGCGGCCGCTGGGCGAGCGCGGCGATCTCGGCCAGGACCGCGTCGCGCGCCAGGGCGGAAGCGGCAGCACGCGCCGTGTCGTTCGGGTGGATTGCCACGGCCGCGTACACGTCCGGGTGCCCATCCGCGCAGTCCGCCGCCCACCGCGAGGTCGGCAGGTCGACGCCGATCGTGACCACCGTGACGATCCCGGCCGCGCGCGCCTCGGCCAGCACCTCCGGCACCGGGCGCTCGATCAGGTCCAGGTGGCAGTGGCTGTCCAGCGCCCCGGCGGGCAGCGGCTCCGGCGGGGGAGGCGGAGCGGGCGGGCGGGACGGGGCGGGAACAGTCACGCCTTCTCCAGCCTGGCCAGCTCCTCGTCGGCAAGCCCCGGGTCGAGCTTGGTGAACAGCGGCGTGGGCGGCTGCAGCGGCGTGCCCGGCTTGACCGGCTCGGACTGCCACCGCGCCGCGCCCTGGTAGTCGCCGGTGATCACCGGGTAGGCGGGCCCGCCGCCCTCGGTGACCTCCTCGATCCGCGGCATCGCCGACCAGGGGCCGGACCCGCCGAGCATCTCGTAGACCTTCTGGGACGAGCGCGGCAGGAACGGGGTGAGCAGCGTCTTGCCGTCGTCCACCAGCTGCAGCGCCACGTGCAGGATCGTCCGCATCCGCTCCGGGTCCGACTCGCGCAGCTTCCACGGCGCCTGCTCGGACAGGTACTTGTTGGCCTCCGCGAGCGTGCGCATCACCTCGTTGATCGCGGCCTTGAATCGAGACCGGCCCAGCGCATCGCCGACCTCCCTGAACGCGTCGCGTGACCGCTGAAGGAGCTCGTTGTCCGCTTCGGTCAGCGCGCCCGCTTCCGGCACGGCCCCGATGTTGCGGGCAGCGAACGACACGCTCCGGTTCACCAGGTTGCCCCAGTTCGCGAGCAGCTCGTCGTTGTTGCGCCGGATGAACTCGCTCCAGGTGAAGTCGGTGTCCTGGTTCTCCGGGCCGGCCACGGCCAGGTAGTAGCGGAGTGCGTCGACGTCGTAGCGTTCCAGGAAATCGCGCACGTAGATCACGACCGAGCGCGACGAGGAGAACTTGCGGCCCTCCATCGTGAGGTACTCACTCGCCACCACGTCGCTCGGCAGGTCCAGCCCGCCGAGCGCGCCCGGCGTTCCGCCCTTCGCCCCCTTGCCGCTGTAGCCGAGCAGCATGGCCGGCCAGATCTCGGCGTGGAAGACGATGTTGTCCTTGCCCATGAAGTAGTAGGACTCGGCCTCCGGGCCCTGCCACCAGGCCCGCCAGGCGTCCGGGTCGCCGGACCGCCGGGCCCACTCGACCGAGGCGGACAGGTACCCGATCACGGCGTCGAACCAGACGTAGATCCGCTTGTCCGGCCGGTCGCGCCAGCCGTCGAGCGGGACGGGAACCCCCCAGTCGAGGTCCCGCGTCACCGCGCGCGGCTTGAGGTCGTCAAGCAGGTTCAGCGAGAACTTGAGCACGTTGGGCCGCCACAGCCCGCTCTTGCTCTGCAGCCAGGTGCCTAGCGTGTCCGCAAATGCGGGTAGATCCAGGAAGAAGTGCTCGGTCTCCACAAACTCCGGCGTCTCGCCGTTGATCTTCGAGCGGGGGTCGATCAGGTCGGCGGGGTCGAGCTGGTTGCCGCAGTTGTCACACTGGTCGCCGCGCGCGCTCTCGTAGCCGCAGATCGGGCACGTTCCCTCGATGTACCGGTCGGGCAGCGTCCGGCCGGTCGACGGTGAGATCGCGCCCATCGTCTTGCGCAGGAACAGGTAGCCGTTCTCGTACAGGCCCTTGAAGATCTCCTGCGTGATCGCGTAGTGGTTCCGGGTGGTGGTCCGGGTGAACAGGTCGTAGGACATGTCCAGGCCGACCAGGTCCTCGGCGATGACCCGGTTGTATCGGTCGGCGAGCTCCCTGGCGCTGACGCCCGCCGCGTCCGCCTGGACCTGGATCGGCGTGCCGTGCTCGTCGGTGCCGCTGACCATCAGCACCTTGTTCCCGCTCATCCGCTGATAGCGGGCGAACATGTCGGCGGGCAGGCCGAACCCGGATACGTGCCCGATATGCCGGGGGCCATTGGCATACGGCCAGGCCGGCGCGGTCAGTATGTGGCGGCTGGACATGGCCCACAGGCTAGTGCACGGCCCATGGCACCCGGGCCCGCCGTGCCGCACCGCCGCCCGTGCCGCGCGGGGCGCCCCCGTTGCCGCGCAGGCCCCCCGTGCCCGCGCAGTGCGCCCGTGCGTGCCGCACAGGCCCGACCGCTCGCGCCGCGCAGGCCCCGTGCCGCGCAGGCCCCGTGCCGCGCAGGCCCCGTGCCGCGCAGGCCCCGTGCCGCGCAGGCCCCGTGCCGCGCAGGGCCGACCGTGCGTGCCGCCGAGGCCCCGTGCCGCGCAGGGCCGACCGTGCGTGCCGCCGAGCCGCGCTGACGGTCGTGGCGCAAGTGCCGAATGGGGTCGATGATGCGGCGCGACGCCTGACAGGCGCCGCCCCCACCGCTTGCCGGCCGCGTGGATGTACCAAAAGGCCCCAAAGAACGGGCCTTTTGGTACATCCATGAGGGCACTGGCTGAGTTAGCGTACGTCGGGGGTGCCGCGGACGACGGCGTCGTAGAGTTCGCGCTTGCGCAGGCCGAGTTCCCTGGCTACCTCGGCGATCGCGGTCTTCCGCGGGGTCCCGGCTCGCTCACGCGCGGCGACCTCGGCTGCGGCGTCGGCTGGGTCGGCTGGGGGCGCCGGCGCTGCCCCGGCTACCACGATCGTGACCTCGCCGAGCACTCCCTCCGCCGCCCATTCGGCCAGGTGGCCGACGGTTCCCCGGACGACCTCCTCGTGCGTCTTCGTGAGCTCGCGGCACACCACGGCCGCGCGGTCACGGCCGAACGCGTCGCCGAGATCGGCGAGCGTCTGCGCCAGCCGGCGCGGCGATTCGAAGAAGATCAGCGTCCGCTGCTCGCCTGCCAGATCGGCGAACCTGCGGGCGCGCTCGCCCGCACGGCGCGGTGGGAATCCCTCGAAGCAGAACCGGTCGCTGGGCAGGCCGGAGACGGCCAGCGCCGCGGTCACGGCCGAGGGCCCGGGCAGCACGCTGACCCGGATACCGGCCTGAGCCGCGGCGGCCACCAGCCGGTAGCCGGGGTCGCTGATGCCGGGCATGCCGGCGTCGGTCACCAGCAAGACGTCGCACCCGGCCAGCAGCTCGGCCAGCAGGCCGGGCGTCCGTGCCGCCTCGACGTCGTCGTAGTACGAGATCACGCGGCCGGCCAGCCGCACTCCGAGCGCGCCGGCCAGCCTGCGCACGCGCCGGGTGTCCTCGGCCGCCACGACCGCCGCCTCGCCGAGCGCGGCGATCAGCCGCGGCGAGGCGTCCTGCGGCGTGCCGATCGGCACCGCGGCGAGCGTGAGCGTCCCGCCCGCGCCGCGTCCTTGAGCCCGCTCCGCGCCCCGTTCTGGAGCCCCATCCGGGCCGCCAGGCTCGTTATCGGCCGTGACGTGACGATAGGCCCCGATGCCGTTGTCTCGTTCACTGGCTCGTTCCATTTCGTGCCCCACGCTAACGTGCCGCCGCGCCTACCATGGCAGGCAATGACGGCATACGAGACGGAGCCTGTGGCTGCCGAGCGGGCCAGCCGCGCCGCTGCCCTCCGGGACCAGCTGGCTCCACCGATCCCGGGCAGCCCGGTCTGGGGCTGGGTCGGGCCGCTGCTGGTTACGGTCTTTGGCGCGTTCCTGCGTTTCTACCGGCTGGGCGCGCCCAAGGCCGTCGTATTCGACGAGACCTACTACGTCGGCGACGCGTGGGGAATCCTGCACCACGGCGTGGAGATCAACCACAAGTCGAATGCGAACGCACTGCTGGTCCAGGGCAAGACCGACATTCTGGCCACGGGCGGTGAGCTCGTCGTGCACCCCCCGCTCGGCAAGGTTCTCATCGCGGTGGGCGAGTGGATGTTCGGGCTCACGCCGTTCGGCTGGCGGTTTTCCGTCGCCGTCGTGGGCTCGCTGGCCATCCTGATGACCGCGCGGATCGCGCGCCGGATGACCAGGTCAACCATGCTCGGCTGCATCGCCGGCCTGCTGCTGGCCCTGGACGGGCTCGAGCTCGTCATGAGCCGGACCGCGCTGCTCGACATCTTCGTGATGTTCTGGGTGCTCGCCGCGTTCGGCTGCCTGGTGATCGACAGGGACCGCTCGCGGGCCAGGATCGCGATGGCGGCGGCCGACGAGACTGCCGACGAGGCGGGCCCGGCCCTCGGCATCCGCTGGTGGCGGGTGGCGGCCGGCGTGTGCCTGGGCTGCGCCGTCGCGTCCAAGTGGAACGGGATCTGGTATCTGCCCGGGTTCGCGGCACTGAGCATCGCATGGGATCTTGGCGCTCGCCGCGCGGCCGGGTACAAGCTGCCGTGGCGGGGCGCGCTGCTGCGCGACGGGAAGTGGCTGCCGGTCTCGTTCGCGGTCGTGCCGCTGGCGGCGTACCTTGCGTCCTGGAGCGGGTGGTTCGCGTCGCCCTACGGCTACGACAGGAACTGGGCGGCCCAGCACGGCGACCACACGCCGGTGCTGTCGGCTCTCGACTCGTTCTATCAGTACAACAAGTTCATGCTCCAGTTCGGTCTCGGCCTGACAACGGGGCACCCGTACAAATCCCAGCCATGGACCTGGCTGTCGCTGTGGACCACACGGCCGGTCTCGTTCTACTACGCGACCCCGAAGACCTGCGGCGTGCCGAACTGCTCCCAGGAGGTGCTGGCCATCGGCACGCCGTTCATCTGGTCAACGGCCATCCCGGTGCTGCTGACCTGCGTGATCTGGTGGCTGGTTCGGCGGGACTGGCGGGCGGGTGCGGTGCTCATGGGCATCGCCGCCGGGTGGCTGCCATGGTTCTGGTTCGCCCTGCACGACCACAGGACCGAGTTCTACTTCTACGCGGTCGTCTTCGACCCGTTCTTTGTGATCGCGATCACGTTGTGCCTCGGGCTAATCATCGGCCCTGCCCGGGCCGCGCCTTTCCGGCGCGGGCTGGGCGCCGTTGCCGTCGGCGGTTACCTGCTGGCCGTCCTGTGGGACTTCTACTACATGTACCCGGTGCTCGCCGCCCAGGTCGTGCCGTACACGACGTGGCTCTCGCGGATGTGGTACCACGGCTGGATCTAGCAAGCCGGGCGAATCCTGAACGCAGGCTGAGCGATTCCGCAGCGTAACCACATTGTTGCGTAGATCACGCATCGCATGAGCAATCGTGTGCGTCTATAGAGAGACAGACGCGGTGAACACCTGTGCCCGCAGCTACGTGTGTAAACGTGTATGAGCTGGCCAAACCGGTCGGCGGAGGAGCGGAGCGACGATGAGGCCTGATGACCTGACGCCGGACCGTAAAGCGGTGTTCGAGCAAGACGTTGTGCCCTTCATGGGCCAGCTCTACCCGGCAGCCCTCCGCATGACCAAGAACCCCACCGACGCCGAGGACCTGGTGCAGGAGACGATCGCCAAGGCGTACGTCGCATTCCATCAGTTCCGGCCGGGCACGAACCTGCGCGCATGGCTGCACCGGATCCTGGCCAACACGTTCATCAACAGCTACCGGAAGCGGCGGCGCGAGCCCGTTCAGGCACCCGGAGCCGAATTCCAGGAAGACTGGCAAGTCAGCGCCGACCGGCTGTCCGCACCGGTGCGCTCGGCAGAGGCAGAGGCGCTGGACCGGCTGGCCGACTCCGACATCCTGGACGCCTTGCGCGACCTGCCGGAGGACTTCCGGGTCGCCATCTACCTCGCCGACATCGAGGGCTACCCATACCGCGAGATCGCCGAAATGATGGGCACGCCGATCGGCACCGTGATGTCGCGGCTGCACCGCGGCAGAGGCCGGCTGCGCGAGAAGCTCGCCAGGTACGCGCCGCGGACAGGCCTGGAGGCCCTCTACGGATGACAGGCCCGCAACCGGGGCCCTACGTCGCGTACAAGCTCAGGACAACCGATTGCACCGTCCAGCGGCGGACGCGGTGCATGCGGTGTACCAGAAGCAGTTCCTCGAGGCCGACCTTGGTGCTTGGGCGTAGCGCCAGCTGGCCAGCCCACTGGACGAGCCAGACCCTGTGCACTGGTGGCGGCCCGGCGAACCGCTTCGCCAGCACCGGTGCCCAGACCTGGGTCCCGGTGAGGCTGTCGGACTCCACCGGTGATTGCTTCAGCGCCAGGTCGCGGAGCTTGCCGAACGGCACCGGGTAGGCCATGCTCACCACCCGCGCCTCTGACGGCAGATAGAACACCACGTCGCCGACCCGCTCGTTCGCGGCGATGACTGCCGATACGCCCCTCAGGTTGTCCGGCCGGGCCGACGTGAGCCGCGCCGCACGCTGCGGCCCGGCGACCAGCACGGCAAGCACGACGAGGATCACCGCCGGTGTGCCCCAGGTGAGCGCTGGAGCGCGCCAGCCGGCCGACGAGGTAGCGATCAGCCGGGTTATCCAGGCCAGGCCGGCCGCGCAAAGCAATGCCAGCGCGGGCTGGCAGAAGACCACGTACCGTTCGACGTAGGCCGGCTTGACCAGCGAGACGGCGAGCAGGATCAGCGGCGGCAGTACCAGCCAGGGCGTCGCGACCGTGACCACCGTCACCTCGCGCCGACGAGCCGCGGCGCCGAGCCCGGACGCGACGCCGCACACGGCGAGCCCGGCTACCAGCGGGATCAGCGCGGTCGACCCGGCGAACAACGACACCATGACGCTCGCCGCACCGGCACCGGGGCGGACCACCCAGCCGAGCGCCTGGTCCTGGCCGTAGCCGAGCACAATCAGCGGGCCTAGCACCGCGACGGCCACGGCGGCCGATGCCAGCCACGTCAGCAGGTGTGCGCGGTCCCTGGCCAGCAGCAGGGTCACGCCGTGCGCAGCCAGGACCAGGAGCGCGAACAGACTCGTCATCCCCGTCGCCGCGATCGCCGCGGTGTAGGCCGCCCACCGTCCCACTCCGCTGCGGCCGCGCTGCATGGCCGCCAGCAGCAGGTAGGTCGCCGCGACCGCGAACAGAGTGACGAGCCCGTACGGCCGCGCGTCCTGGGCGTAGTACGTGGTCTGCGGCGCGGCCACGTACAGCAGCCCGGCGAGCAGGCCGGTGACCGACGGAACGGGAAGATCGCTCGCCCGTGCCAGGCGGCTGCCCAGCGCCGCCAGCACTCCCGCCGCGAGGCTGGTCGCGATCAGCGAGGGCAGTCTGAGGGCAGCCTCCGACGTTCCCAGAATGCTGACGACGACGTGCATGCCCAGGTAGTACGGGCCGTGTACTGCATCAACGTGCAGCAGCAGGCTGAAGATCTGGCCAAACGAGCGGCGCGCCACCTCGAGCGTGTAAGCCTCGTCCCGCCAAAGTGAAGGGGCGCCGAGCCGGTAACCGCCCACCACCAGGGCGGCGAGGATCGGCAGCCCGATGACAAGCCAGCCGGGCAGCCGCCATGCCGGTACGCGCCACCCGGCAGCGTCCGCACCACGTACGTCCGCAGTTCGGTGGCTGGCAGGCTCTGCGAGGGGCACGGCCAGGATCTCCGTTGGCTTTGCGGGGACCGGGAACGGAAGACTTCCGTTCAGGTAAGGGACAAAGGCCAAGGACCCCTGGCATCGCAACTGTGTGCGAGCACAACGTCACGCTTAGGCGTATCCAAGAGATCGTAGGCCACACGCAAGCGCTTGACGTGGACCTGAGCCTGAAGGCGTGGCGGCACGGCTGTAGACGCCGCAGGGCTTGCATGGACCTCGACGATGAGTGCATGTGCCGGAAGTGTCCGGTCCTAAGTGGCTGTAAGACCGTAGAAATTGAAAAAGTAGCTTCCGCAATCGGTTGGGTTGGCTAAGGATGGGCAGTAGTGTCTGCCCCAGTCTCCCTGTGGGGGGAGCCCTGATGCCGCAGCCGGTATTGCGACGTGTCGCTCATCGAGCGACCCAGTTCGCGATCCTTGCTGCCGGGATCCTGGTCGTCCTGCTGATGTTCGCCCGGCAGGCTCACGCATCGACGGCGCCGGATGCGGCCACAACCCCCGGCTCGGCCGGTTCCTCCGTGACCAGCACGCTGACCTCGGATATCACGTCCACCACCTCGACTGCGGCATCCGCGACCTCGACCGCGGCATCCGCGACGCAGGCCACCACGGCCGCCGCCACCGGTACGCCCAGCGCGGCCGGTTCCGCCGCCGCACCTGCGGCCACCGCAGCCCCGGCATCCTCGGTGACCACCACGACCGGCTCAGCCACCACGCCGGCGAGCGCCGATACCGCGGCAGCCCCAACAGCTTCCCCGGTCACGAGCGCAGTCACCTCGGCCGTGACATCCACGATCTCGACCGTGACGTCCGCGGCGCAAGCTACCAGCGGAAGCGCAACCCCGGCCGCCACCGCTCCAGCGACCCCGGCGGCTACCGCCCCGAGCACTTCGACGACACCGCCGCCGGTCACCAGCTCAGCCACCACGCCACCGCCGGCCGCCGCCTCCGCCACGAGCACAGCCGCCCCGGCCACGAGCACAGCCGCCCCGGCCACGAGCACAGCCGCCCCGGCCACGAGCACGGTCACCTCCGCCACGTCTGCCGTCCAAGCCGCTACAGCCGTCGCCGACCCTGGCACAGGCCCGAACTCCAGCAGCCCGGCGGCTCCGGCAGCTAGCTCCACGCCAGCCGTTACAGCGCCGGCGTCGGCCACCTCCGCGGCGACCCCGGTCTCCGAGACGCCTCCGCCAGCGGCCATACCGAGCACCGCCGATGCCACGAGCGCTCTGGGCTCTGTGGCGTCGACAGCCACCGCCGCGGCCGCCCCGGTCACCGACACGGTCGCCCGCGCAGCAGCAACGGCCACTGGCTCGCTCACCCCGGTCGTGTCCACGGCCACCGGCGCCATCGCACCCATCGTGTCGACTGCCACCACCGCATCGGCCCCAGTCGCCTCGGTGGCTACCGGCGCGGCCGCCCCGGTCACCAGCGCCCTAGCGCCCATCGTCTCAACGGTCACCGGAGCCGTCGCTCCGGTCACCGGCGCCGCGGCCCCGGTGATCTCGACCGTCACCACCGCAGCCGCACCCGTCACCACCGCCGTGGCGCCGCTGGTCTCCACGGCAGCCGACACGGTCGCGCCCGTCGTCACCACAGCCGCCACCGCCGTCGCGCCCGTCGTGTCGACGGTCACCGGCGCCGTTGCACCTATCGCGTCGACGGTCACCGGCGCGGTCGCCCCGGTCACCACCGCCCTGGCGCCGGTCGTCACCACCGTCACCGGCGCCCTTGCCCCCGTCACCACCGCCCTGGCGCCCGTGGTCACCACCGTCACCGGCGCCCTTGCCCCGGTCACCACCGCCCTCGCCCCG
>Ga0335073_10006844_pt1 | contig 16013 bp, 18 predicted proteins | sample Lox_Sample_22_FD_207093 | JGI IMG/M metagenome (GOLD analysis project Ga0335073, IMG submission 207093) | Soil microbial communities from Loxahatchee National Wildlife Refuge, Florida, United States - Lox_Sample_2.2 | ecosystem: Environmental > Terrestrial > Soil > Wetlands | place: USA... | reverse complement strand
TCGCCCGCGAGGCGCGCACGGTCCTTGGCGCGAACGGCGTGACCCTGGAGTACCCAGTGATCAGGCACGCCAACAACCTGGAATCCGTGCTCACCTATGAGGGCACGGAGGAGATTCACACCCTCGCCCTTGGCCAGGCCATCACGGGCATCTCGGCCTACCGGTAATCGAGGACTGGCCGAGTCATGGATGTGGCGTAGGTGCGGCCAGGGCAACACCAACGTCACATCCACGACCTGAACTGATGCGACGATGAGCGGTATGAGCGACGTTGCGGTGAACGACAATCAGGCCGATTCCCGGCTGGAGATCCATGCCGATGGCGAGCTTGCTGAGCTGCTCTATCGCACCCGAGCCGGACGACTGATACTCGTGCACACTGAGGTCCCCGAGGCTCTCGGCGGCCGCGGTCTTGGCGGCGAGCTCGTCCGGGCGGCGATCGGCAAAGCCACGGCCGAAGGCATGACGCTCGTGCCGCTGTGCCCGTTCGCCCGAGGCTGGCTTGAGCGGCACCCGGAAGAGGCAGCGAAGGTCGCGATCGACTGGACGGGGCAGTAGCCGGCTGCGCTCTGCTATCGGGCGCTTGTCAGCCGTCGGTCGTGGCGATCAGGCCGTCGTGGTACTGCCGCGCGCCAGCCATGATGGCCGCCAGTTCGGTTCGCAGCCCGCGGCCTTTGCCCTTGCTGGCCAGTACGCTTGCCCGGCACCCTGCCACCATGAGTACCCGCGGCCCCGCCGTCGCCAGCCAGTCGGCGGCTTGCGCCGCGCTGAGGGCTCCAGACCTGACGGTCAGCAGCGGCCTGCCGAGGCTGGTCGCGGCGCGCGCCGTCTCCCGGCATCCGGTGCCGCCGGCCGGATCGAGGAGCAGCACCGCATCGGCGACGTAGGCACACGTCCAGGTCCGGTACCGGAAGCTAGGCGACGGCAGCTCGTGCAGTGTCGCGCCGCGCAGCCGGCGAGTGCGGCCCGGCGTGAGCGGGCCGTCCTCTTGCCGGTAGCCGCGCGGGAAGACGAGGTGCACGGCCAGGCCGGCATGCAGCGCAGCAAGCGCGGCGTATGTATCCACGCCAGTCTGCCCGCCGGTCAGCACGGTCAGCCCCGAACCGGCCCGGACCAGCCCGCGCAACGCTCGCTCGCCGCTCGCCGCTGGGCCGGTCAACTGCCGTTCCTGCTCGTAACGCTGGCCGGCTACCGGGGGGAGACCAGGAGCGTCTGGACGCCGATCCCGACCTCTCCCAAGGTGTCTGAAAGCCTTGTCTCAGCAAGTCCGGTGCCCGTCCCACCCATCGTGGTCACCGCATCCATCAGCAGCCAGTCGCCGGCCGGGTCGCGCTGAAGGATCACGGTGAGGTCGACGTTGATGAACAGATAGGCCCGCGGGTCCAGTGCCATGCTGATGCCGTTGCCTGAGTCGGCGAGCAGCAGCGCACGTGACATCGGCGAGAGCTCCTCGCCGGGCAGGAGCGGGATTCGCGGCCGCGCCCACACCCGGCATGGTCCCGGCTCGTCAAAGTTGCCTGCTTCGAACCGCCACTCGATCTCCGCGAGGTAGCCGCCGGCGTCCGTGCCGGGGAACCTCGGCGCCTTCGCTGCGGCCGGGATCGCCGGCGCACCGCCGTTTTTGCCGATCAGCGGCACGCTGGCGTCTCTCGCGATCCGCCAGCCGCGCGCGACGAGGACTTCCTGGCCTGCGGACTCAAGGACGGTCTGTAGTAGCGCCACTCGCTTGCCTGGCCGGAGCGTCTGAGTCCGAGCCGTCAGCGGCCCCACCGCCACCGGCCGCAGAATGTCGACCGCGACCCGGGCCAGCCGCATGTTGTCATCCGCTTCGTGCCTCTCGAGCTCGCGGGCGGCAAGCGCGGAAGGCGGGCCGCCGTGCTGGGAATCAGGGCTCCATGGTCCAGTCGTGGCCCTGGTAGCCCGGAAGCTGCCCGGCCCGGTGAGCTCAAAGAAACTGGTGTGCACGAAGCCTGATGTTACCGGCGGGGATCGGGACAGGCGTTTTCGGCAACCCTCCATAAACCCCATCAAAAGAAGGGGAACGGGCTGTCGTTGCTGACGGATGAGGTTCGCCAGCGGCCTGAATAGCTTATGGGCGTTTCCTGATATTCACGCTGTGACAATGACACAATGGCCAGGAAGTGAGGGTAGAAGGGCATACCTGTAGTGCTCACGACGAACGGACTGCTGGTAGCCGGGGCTACTTTAAGTACCGCGATTGCGTCGCCTGCGCGCACCGCGATCGACGACGACAGCTTGCTGGGCTTCCTGGCGCTGCTTGCGCTACTGCTTGTGCTGGCAGTCGCCGCGATAATCCGGTTCGAGCCACCCGAACGAACCGCCATCGCAGAGGAGCCGATGCAGGCCGCAGCACCGGCGCCGACGCCCGCGCATTGGGTACCTACGGTCCCGGCACCGCAGTCGGGGCAGCGCCGGGTAGCTCCGGCACCGCAGCCGGGGCGACACCACGTCGGTCCGCGCCCGGTCGCTCCGGCGCCGCTGCCCGTGCGGGTCCCCAGCCAACAGCCCGGCTACGCGGCGAGGCACGCGCCGAGTGCGGCACCCAGTCAGGGAGCGCCGGACCGGCCTAGGGTCACAGGTGGCCCGCCGTGGGGTCCAGCACCCAGACCGCCGGGTTCTGACCCGTTCTTGCGCTCGTCAGACTGAACGACTCACGGCTTAACCCTTCGCAACTGCATCGAGGTTCTCGCGGGCAGTTTGTGTCAGCGGATGGTCGGGCCCGAGCGTCTGCTCACTGTCAGCCAGCGTGGACTCGAAGATCGCAATGGCGTCACTGAGGCGGCCGACGGTGTGGTACGCGAGCCCAAGGTTGCTCCGCAGAGTCAGGGTGTCCGGGTGGTCGTGGCCCATTACCGCTCCACAGTCAGCGATGGTGCGCTCGTAGATCGGTATCGCGTCCGCCAGTCGACGCGCCGAATGATAGGCAGAGGCGAGATTCCCCCGTGCGGTGAGGGTGTGTGGATCGCGCGGCCCTTCGGCCTGCTCCCAGTCGGCGAGGGTCCGCTCATAGACGGGAATCGCGTCCTTCATGCGGCCTGCCGAATGGAAGGCCGAGGCGAGATTCCCGCGGGCGGCCAGGGTATCCGGATGATGCGCTCCCTGGGCCTGCTCACGGTCGGCCAAGACGCGCTGGTAGACCGGAATGGCCTCGCGCATTCGGCCGGCCGTGCGGTAGGCGAAGGCTAGCTTCGCGCGTGCGGCGATCGTCTCGGAGTGCCGCGGACCCTGGATACGCTCATGGTCAGTCAAGATGCGCGTGTGTAGGTCGATCGCTTCCTTATGCTGTCCGGCTGCCAGGTAGCAGTCGGCCAGCCGGGCGCGGGCCGCCATCGTCTCAGAGTGGCGTGGCCCGTGCGCCCGTTCGGCGGCTTCGAGACTTCGCCTATGCAGGGCGATCGCGTCACCGCTTCGCCCGGTGGCAAGGTAGGCCGCGGCGAGCCTGCCAAGAGCAGTGAGAGTCTCGGCACCGTCGGGACCGAGCACTTCCTCGGAATCGGCGAGAGCACGCTCGTACAGCCCGATGGCGTCTTCCGGCTGCCCGGCGCGCTCGTGGCTCTCAGCCAGCTTGCCGCGGGCGAGGATAGCGTCCGGATGGCTATCCCCAAGCAGATTGATGTCGGCTGTCAGCAGCGCCTGCCAGTAGGAGGTGGACGATCGGGTCAGCCCGGCACTGTCCAGGCTCTCGCCGGCCCGGGCGAGCACCGGGTGACAGCGCCGGCTCCATAGCAGGTCCCCGGTCGCCTCGCGTAGCCTCGCGGCGCACGCGCGCAGCCGCTGGCCGGATTCTGGGCGGCCATCCACAGCAGGCCATGCCTCGAGGATGGCATCGGCGGCTGCATATCCCGCCTGGTCGCGGTAATCGGCGGAGATATAGCTCATGACCGCGTGCTGGATCTGAGCGTGCATTCGGAGCGTGTGCGTACGGCTCGGGCGATCCAGCGTCAGCAGTCCCAGCCGAGCCAGGACGCCGAGCATGCCCCGGACGTAGGCCTGGCTCTCGGCTAGGCCGGCATCAGGCTGGTCGGTCAGGTAACGGCAGGCGGCCTCGCTCATGACGACCGCGGCTGGTGCGCCCTCTGGATCCAGCATGGATGCGAACACGAGGGCGCGCCAGGCTATGGCAGCGGGGACGATCTCGGTCGCTCGGTCGACGGCGAGGGACCAAGCGGCTGTCACGGTCAGCGGCCACCGGCCTGTCGGGGACCGTACCAGGATCTGGCGACGCTCGGCGAGCATCGCGCGGTAGTCGCGGCAGTCAACACGGCGGTCGGTTATGACGGCAACCGCGAACGCCAGCGCCACTGGCAGGCCTTCCAGGTCGGCGGCTAGGTCCGGGGCGCCGAGCCTGAGATCTGGGTCTTCCTTCAACGCTGCCGTAAGGTAGTTGACCGACTCGCGGTGGCTAAGCTGCCCGATCTCCCTGACGCGGACGGATGGCCCGGGCGGCACTACGTCGGCATCGCGCGCGGTGACCAGAACACGTCGCCGGACGCCCTGTGGCCAGAGCTCGGTCAGATCGCGGTGGTCGACGAGATCATCGAGAACCACCAGCCACGGCCGGCTAGTGCTGGCGAGCCACTCGATCATCATCGGGCCCGCAGACTCAAGGTCAGCTGCTGCGTCAGCCACCTGCAGATCCGCGAGCGCGCGGGCGTATCCCGAGAGGACCGCATCGCGGCTGCTGGCATTGACCCAGATCAGCGCATCCGCGCTGCCGGTGCGCATCAGCTCCAGAGCCGCCGCGGTTGCCAGCTGAGTTTTGCCAGTGCCCCCGGTGGCAATCTGGCCCGACCAATCGTTCTGGCTCGGCCCGGCCAGAACCAGAATCTCGCCGGCGCCAGGCGCGTTCCCCAGGGCAATTCCGGTCTCAGTTCGTGCGCAGTAGTTATCGGCTAGTGCCGGCACTGGCCCCGACTGCAGCGGCCAGCTTTCGCGCTGGTCCGCCGCACTGGCCGCACTTAAGCCCGTGGCATAGGTGTCCATGTCAGTACGGACCGCCGTGATTATGACTTGTGGGTGGCTTCCCGTCACATTACGTCTAGCGAATGCGCTCTACTGCCTTTTTCGGCGATTAGGCACGGTCCAAGCTCTCCAACAAGCCGGAGACCCTATCGACACGGGTTTCGTGCTGTTCTTAGCCGGAGTCAGTACAGGCGTGAAGTCCGCTCAGTGTCTCCGAGCGACTACGGCCCGCTCGGCATCCCCGGTCACGTCACCGGGGATGCCGAGCATTCGCGCTTCGTGGCCGCCTGCACCCACGCCCATCCCCTCCACAGGCAGGGTGCACGCCGTTACGGAAAACGTGCCACTAGCTCCTCAGCACCGATGAATCAGTTGTATATATGGTAAACACCTTCGGTATCAGTTGTCTAGAGGCGGATGTGCGCAGGATTCCGCATGTGCCCTTTGGGCCGCCCGGGCAGCTGTTCACCAACGTGGGCGCCCTTGCGGAAGCGGTGGTTGGCCACCCTTGACCGGTGCCGGGCTGCTGACCGGCGCGGCGATGTGGATGCCGGAGGCGATGGCGACGGATCCAGGGGTCCGGGAAGCTTGAATTCTTCGGCTCTCGCGGCCGACCCAGCCAGAAGCCGCGGCCTGGGGCGAGCTGGAGACCCACTTGGGCGCTTTGGCGAGCAGTGCACGGAGGTGACAGCCGGGCGACTCCGCCGGCACCTTGTTGCGGCCGCTTGACATGAGTGCCCGCATGCCCTCGGTCGTGACATCATCGACGTGGCCTGGCATATCGTTAGCTGCCAGGAACGTCGCCAGAGATCTGACCGAAGCCGGGTAATCGTCTTGGGACTCTTGTTGTCCGACTCCAGCGCGGGCTGCCAAGCTGCAGCGGGTAACGCTGGCAGCGGCTACGCCGTTCCGCAGCTGTGGCACCAGCGCAGCTGAGAGTCGCGCTACTGCAACCGAGGCGATGCGGAGGAGGAACCTGCAGGTCAGTGCCCTGGTTAATCTCGGGGGCGTTAGCTCAATGGTAGAGCAGCGGACTTTTAATCCGTGGGTTCTGGGTTCGAGCCCCAGGCGCCCCACCAACCAACCTCAGCGTTGTGCGAACCGGTGGTTCGCCGACGGTGTCGTCTTCGTCGTCTGTGACCGGCCGGCGAGGGCTGGGTATCCGGAATACTGGGATGAGCCCGTGGTCAGTGATGCGGACTTCGGCGACGAGGGCTTCGATGACGGCCTTGCGCTCGGCCGGGGTGCCGCTGGCGATGGCGTCGGCCAGGTATTCCTGGAGGTCCTCGATCACGCCGGGCGGTGGCGGTGCGGGCTCGTCACTGAGCGCTTCGGTGAGTTCGTCGGCGCGGATAGCGAGCTGGGCGACCTGGCCGTGCAGGCTCTTGAGCCGCTGACCTGCAGTGGCGTCGTCCATGGTGCCGTTCTCGAACGCGGCGTGGTAACGGTCGATCGCGTTCTGCTTCTGCTTGATGTGCACGAGGATCGCGGCGTGCTCGGCGCGCCGGCTGGCGTGCCCGTCCCGGTGACGCTCCTGGGCCCTGGTGATGGCATCGCCGATCAGGCTGGTGGAGTGGGCGTAGAAGTCGCACAGGGCCTGCAGGACGGCGGCGTCGGTTTCGTCGGCGGGCAACCGCGGGGCCGGGCAGCCGTGGGCGCCATAGCGCGCGCGGGAGAAGCAGGTGTAGTACCGGTAGGTGCGGGTCCGGCCGGTCGCCGAGGTGCCAACGTAGCTGTGCCCGCAGGCCGGGCAAGTGATCAGACCGGTCAGGTGGTAGTCGGCAGGGCTGGCGGCGCGCTGGGTGTGCTCATCGGCGCGGGCAGCGGCGATCGCCAGGGCTTTCTGCCACATCTGGCGGCTGACCAGCGGCTCATGCGCGTCCTGCACGTATACCTCGCCATAGGCAATGTCGCCGGCGTAGGCCGGGTCGGCGATGATCCGGGAGATGGTGTAGCCGGACCAGGGCCTGCCGGACCTGGTGCGCACCCCGCGCCGGTTCAGCACGCCGGCGACCGCGCGGGTGCCGAGCCGCTCCTCGGTGTAGAGCCGGAAGATTTCCCGCAGGTGGGGTGCTTCCTCCGGGTTAGGGGTGAGCTTGGACGTGCCGGGGTCGGCGCGGTAGCCGTAGGGCCGCTGGCCGCCTGGCCACTTGCCCTTGGCGGCTTTGGTGGCCATGCCCTTGGTGACGCGGTCGATGATGGTTTCCCGCTCGAAGTCGGCGAACACCCCCAGCAGCTGGACGAGCATCCGGCCGATGGAGGTGGAGGTGTCGAACGGCTCGGTCGCCGAGGCGAACGCGACCCCGGCCTCGTCGAGTTCGGCGAGCAGGAGCAGCAGGTCGGACAGGCGGCGGGAGAACCGGTCGACCCGGTAGACCAGCAGCACGTCGAACCGGCGGGCGCGGGCGGCGCGCAGCGCCTGCTGCAAGCCGGGCCTGCTGGTGGTGGCGCCGGAGGCGTCGTCGGTGTAGGTAGCGGTCAGGGTCCAGCCCGGCTGGGTGGTTACGTACGCGGTGAGAGCGGTTTGCTGGGCGCTAATGGAGAATGGCTGGTGCTCGTCGTCGGTGGAGCGGCGCAGGTAGACCGCCACCCGGCGCGGCCCGGCGGATGCACCGCCGAAGCGGGGGACGGGGCGCCGGCGCTTCCGCCCGCGCGCGGCTGGTGACGGTCCGGGGGCTGTCATCGCAGGAACCTCCTGGCAGCGAGCAGGGGACTTGGCGACCGGGGTGGTCACGCCGCCTCGGCGTGCAGGCGGCCGGCGTCGCGCCGGGCGATCAGAACGGCGACCGCCTCGACCGCCTGCTGATACTCGGTTGTGCTCATCGGCGCGGTGCAGGTCCCGGCCACCCGGATCCTGTCGGCCGGTGGTATCGGGCTGCCGCCGGTGCCCGGCGTGGCAGGCATGCGCCTTTCGGTGTCCGCGGTGGGCGTGTGGTGATGCGGTGCGTCGTCACGATAGCTCGCCTTCGCGCCGGGGCCGAGCCCGCTTGCGTCCTGGTCCGCGGGTACCGGCTGCGCGCGGCGAGGGCAGGTGTCAGGGCGGGCAGGCTTGCCTTCGTTGTCGCGCGTCTCGTTCGGGGCGGTCATGTCCGGGCAGGTCCTCAGCTCGGGCACCCGGTGCCGGGGCCGGCGGGGTCGTAGTCGTCGTCGGGGTCGGCTGGCCACGGCGGCGGCACGTGCGCGTATGCGGCCTGCTCGCGCTCCCGTGCCCGCTGGTCGCGGTAGACGCCCCAGGGGTCGGGCAGCGCCGCGTCCAGGGCGCACAGCGCCACCCGCCCGCCGGCCCAGCCGGGCAGCAACGGCAGCCACACCGGCCCGGCCGGGCTGGCGTGCTCAGGGTCGAGCCCGGTGGTCGCGATCCGCAGCGCTGTCGCCTCCCCGGCCGATGCCAGAGCGTGGCGGGCGGCCTGCTCCCGGCGCGGGCCGGCGAAGCAGAACAGCAGCGCCGGGCAGAGCTGCTCGACGTCGGCCATGGCCCGGGCGAGCCGGCTGTAGCCGGCGAGCTTGCCGGCAAGCTGGGGCAGGTGCTCGCTGCCGGTGTCGTACTCCAGCATGAACGTGACCTGCTGACCGTGCTCGGCCCAGCAGCCCAGTGCGTCGGGGCGGGGCGGGCCCTCCCAGGCGAGCCTGGCTGCCGCCCGGCCCTGCAGCCATCCGGCCGTCGCAGCTTCATTCAGCCATAGCAGTAGCTCAGCGCCCGGGCCGGCGCTGCGGGCACCGGCGGCCAGCGCGGCGAAGAACCAGTTCACGCCGACGAGGTGGGCCAGCCGCTGGGAGCGTTCCAGTGCAAGCTGCCGGTCGGTGCGCACCGCTGCCAGCCACCTCTTCTCATCGGCGTCCTCGGCGCCGAGCAGGACGGCGCCGACCGGGCCGAGCAGGTAATGCCACGGCGCTGAGCCGGTCTCACGGTGCGGCCGGAACCGCCGCAGCACCCCGATCTGCACGAGCACGGCTAGCCGGTGCCGGGCGGTGATCACGCTGCCGAACCCGAGTGCGGCGAGCTGGCAGGTGGTGAGCACCCGGTGCTCCCCGACCGCGCGCACGAGCTGGCGGTCTCTGCTGGTCAGATGCGCGGCCGCCGCCAAGACAAGCTCGTCGGTCGCCGCCGCATGCGCCGTGCCTGCGCCCGCCCCACCGCAGAGGATTGTGATGCCATCAGTCATCAGTCCCGGTTGCGTGTCCCACGGCCGTGTGCGCGCTGGCCTGCAGCACTGTTCCTGCCCGACCCGGCAGCTGGCCCGGACGTTCTGGATGTCCGGGCCACCGTCCGCCCAACCGTCCGGCCCGCCGGCCAGGGCAAACGTCTTCACCCGGCCAATGGCGGCCGAAGCGGTCAGGGCGCCTGCTCAACGTGCGTCACCTCTTACTGAGAGAAATCCGGGATCCCGGGCGGGGTTTCACGCGCGAAGCCAGATCGTTACGGGCCGCTGGCTGCTAACCAGACGGCACGCACGGCGGCTGTCCTCACAAATAAAAATCCGGTTTCTGGGCCGGTTATTGGCGCGGCGACCCGAAATCGGCGGCCGGTCAACAGGCCGGGCGCATCAGTCTGGAGGTAACAGACGCAGGCGGTCCGGTGGTCTGGTTAGCACGCGTCCATGGCAGGTGTATCGCAAGTGCATGACAAGGTCACCGGCGGACTACGGGAGGTCTATAACATTGGCGCCGAGCGATTGGATGGTCCGGTCTGACGACGGCAGTGCGCGCTCCACCCGTCCGCCCAACCGTCCGGCCCGGCGCGTTGCCGGGCCTGGCTGGACTCTGGAGGATGGATGCTAGGCGTCGCGGTGCAGAACCGCGATCGCTGTCACGGCGAGGAGGGCGGCGGCAAGGAGTACGAAGATGCCGGTTTCGATGCCCTGGAATGACATCCGCGATGCCCACTGACACGCCAGTGCATGACGATCTTGCAGAAGCATCACCACTCGATCACTGCAAGCAGAACTCGTTGCCTTCCGGATCGGCGAGCATGAAACGACGCCACTGGACGGGGGCAACGTTGTATGTCTCAGTCGCTTCGTGAAGAACGTCCGCATCGGGATCGAGCGCGAGGTTGCGCAGGACCCGCGCGCCCAGGCCGGTAAGCCGGGTTAGCTCGTCGGCCAGCCTTGTCTGACCGACTTGGAGGTCGAGGTGGGTTCGGTTCTTTACCGCCTTCGGCTCAGGAACGCGCTGGAACACCAGCCTGGGCCCCTTCGAACCGGGGTCTACCACGGCCCCCCAGGCGTTGGCCGGATCGTCAAACTCGATCACGTAGCCAAGCACCTTGCTCCAGAACGCCGCCATCTGCCGAGGGTCGCTGCAGTCCATAGTCACCTGCAGCGCTACCGCCGTCATTACGATCCTGACCCGGCTGTCGTCGGCTCCAGCGAATACTCCCAGCCCTCCCGCCAGCCGAAGTCGGCAGCAGCCAGGTCTTCGAGGGTCACCCCGGCGAGATAGTGATCGAGGCCCCACCGGGTGGCGACGTGTCCGATCACCAGCACCCGCTTTCCCGCCCACCGGGACGGAAGATCCTTGAGGAAGCCGCCTATTCGGGTCACCGCCTGGCGCCAGCTTTCCCCGGCGGGGTAGGGCTCGTCGAGGTACTGTGCCCGGTTAACTGCGTGCTCGGCGACGGGCCTGGCATTCAGGTCCCCGTAGTCGCACTCTCGCAGCCTCCAGTCCAGCAGCACCGGCGTGGCCGTGCCCGCGAAGGCAATCTCGGCAGTTTCGACGGCCCGACGCAGATCCGAGCTGAACACCACGTCGATCCCATCCGCCGTCCGTCGCTGCCCCAGCTCCCGAGCTAGTTCGCGACCCCGAGGAGAGAGCATGCTGTGGCTCCATCCTGAGGCCACCTCTTGCTCGTTGTCCTCGGAGATGGAATGGGTCTCGAACACCACTTGGATCACACTGACATCCTCCTGGCTGACCCGGTTGATTTGTCAACATTCGATCACTGCAGGCGAACGATCCAGAGTTCGCGTCGGGATCAAGGATGGCCAGCGCTGCTGCTCCGGCGGAAGCCGACCAAAGCCAATTGCCGCCTCATCGGGCCATTGACATGATCGCGGACGTGGCTGCGCCGAGCCTGTCCGGTTACCTGATCGTCGACGGCATGCCCGGATCGGGCAAGACCATGGTCACCCGACCGATCGCGGACATGTTGCCGCGCACCGCTCTGCTGAGGTCGGAGTACGTGGCCGAGCTGGTCGCCAGCGGTCGCATCTGGGCTCTCGGCGAAGCGCGCAGGAGCGGCTCGAGCGGACCAGCGCGGCTACCTGACCTTGCACCGGCCGCTTTCCCGGCACGGGACCGCCGCACGCCAACCGCGAGCGGGTTACCGGCAACGACAAGATCGTGGTTCGCATCGTGATGCGTTCGGCCCGCCAAATCGTTGACCTGCACTTTTGCGGACGCAGCTCGTCCATTGTGCGAACCGTTGGCCCTGAGGGGCGCTTGTGCCGTGGTCTATGCACCGTTTGCGGGTGGATTTTTGCCCGGTGACCGGCGTCACTAGTAGCCAGGTGTGGCCGGGCGTCTGCGTTGACCGCTAGTACCAAAGTGGTCATACTTATAGTCATGAGTGAGACGATGTCGCTTGCCGAAGTCAAGGCGCACCTGTCTGAGGTGGTCGACCGTGTGACCGCCTCACATGAGCGCGTAAACATCACTCGCCACGGGCACCGCGAGGCCGTTGTCGTCGCTGCGGACGATCTCGATGCCCTGGAGGACACTCTGGATATCTTGGCCAACCCTGATGCTGTCCGCGAGATAGCGGAGGCGCGGGACGCGGCAGCGCGCGGGGAGGGCTTGGACCTCGCCGAGGTCCGGCGCCGCTACCTGGGTCACCGTGCCTGACTATGGCCTGCTGGTAACACCCCCGGCACAGCGCGCCATGGACCGGTTGCCAGAGCGGGTCGCCGCCGCGATCGCTGAACTTCTCACCGGGGACCTGCTGGTTGCGCCGCGGCGGGTGGGCAAGCCGTTGCGGCGCGAACTGGCCGGAATCTGGTCTGCCCGGCGCGGTTCTTACCGGGTGCTCTATGAGATCGATGAGGCGAAGCGCCAGGTCGTTGTTCTCCGAATTGACCACCGTGCCGATATTTACCGTCCCTGACAATCATCGCGTGGGTCGCGCCGCCGACTCACCCTGTTGGGCTTCCGGCCCGTGACCCGCACAGAGGTACCGGGAGCGGGGCGCCGGCGACGACAAGATCGTGGTTCGCATCGTGATGCGTTCGGCCCACCACCACTTGCGCCCGAGCCGGTAGATGAAGACCGCGATAGCGAGCGCGCCGACCAACCCGATCGCCGCTCCGCCCAGGGAGGTCGGCGCCGAGGCCGTGAAGATGATCGCCAGCATGAAGACCACTGTCTCTCGGCCCTCGCGGCCGACCGCCTGAAATCCAGCGGTTCGGCGTGCCGGTGCGCGCTGATCATCGGGTTATGTGACGGGAAGGACGATGGCAGAGGGGCGATTAGGGTCGTGGTAGACGTGCTGGTGCGCGATGGCGAGTGTGTGAGCTGTCGCGATTGGTTCGCCGGTGCCGTTGTTGCGTGCGTAGCGGGGGTGTGCGCCGCTGGACACCTGCAGCCGTAGCCGATGGCCGGCCCGGAAGCAGTGGGCGGTGGGCCACAGGCTGATGTGGGCCGGGATGGTGTCGCCGGGACCTGGTGGCGGGTTTCCGGGCGAGAGTCTGAGCAGCCCGTCGCAGATGTTGATGGATCTTCCAGAAGGGTCGACGTCGCAGAGCCGCGCGAAGAAGTCGGTGTGCCCTCGGCTGGATCGCACGAATAGTTCGGCGGTCACGTGGCCGATGACTTCGAGGTCGCGGTCTAGCGGCGCGCTGGTGTAGGTGAGGACGTCGGGCCGGGTTTCCAGGGCGCGGTTGTCGGGCTGTGCCTGACCGTTGCGGGGTTCGCCAGGGCCGCCGAGGCTGGGTGTGGGATCGGCGGGGTCGTAGATATAGGAGTCCGGTTCGGCAACTGCGGGCGGCTGGGGGCCAAGGCCGTAGCCGACGTGCAGGTGCCAGCGCTGCGCCTTGCTCGGCGGCGGCCAGGCGGCCAGGTCGTGCCAGTCGGCGACGCCGCCGACGAAGATGCGTACCGGGGAGGGTCGCAGCTGGCCTGCGTCGCCGAGCAGGTGCGCGCGGAGCCAGGCCAGCGAGTCCCGCACGGTCGCCGCGATGACCTCTTGGTCGAGGTGCCGCCACGGGCCGATCAGCAGATATGGATCCCGCCCGGCACCGCGCAGTTCTGCGTAGTCGCGCAGCATGCCCGGCAGGAACGGGTCGAACCAGCCGCCGACCATGCTGACCGGCGCGCTGACGGCGGCGAGGCCGTCGCTGAACCGCCGGGTGGCCCAGTACGGGTCGGCGGGCTGGTCGTGGACGAGCCAGTCCTGCCAGTAGCTGACCCGCCTGCCGGTGGCCAGCCGATCCAGGTCTGCCAGCGGCAGGCGGGCCAGGAGCGGCTGGAGCCGGGCGGCGGCGCGCCGTTGCCTGAGCATGGCCAGGCGCCGTTCCTGGCGGGCGGCCTGGTCTACCCAGCGCAGCATCGTCTCCAGCGCGAACGCGCCGCCTTGGTAGATGGTGGCGGGCGGGTCCGACGTGGTGATCTGCGCCGCGATGGCCTTCAGCGCGGGACCGGCTTCCGCTGCGATCGCCCACTGGGTCACGCCGAGGTAGCTCGGCCCGGCGGTGCCGAACGAGCCGGGGTACCAGGGCTGGCGGCGTATCCAGGCCACGGTTTCCAGGCCGTCGTTCCGCTCGGCGAACGGGTCAAGCGTGCCGCCGGAGCCGAAAGTGCCACGGCAGCTTTGCACCAGTACCTGGAACCCGCGCTCGGCCAGCAGCCTGCCGTACATGAGCCCGAACGGGCCGCGCCGTCCGTACGGTGACCGGACCAGCACCAGCGGCGGCCTGTTCCCAGTCGGCACATAGCGGTCGGCCAGTAGCACTGCCCCGTCCCGCATCGGGACCTGCAGGTCCCGATCCACCCGGACGCTGCGCGTCTGCGGCGGCGGAAGCTGCAGCGCCTTGCCGAGGAAGTGGCTGGCCATCGTCATCGTCGCCCCCGCCGCTTGCTTTCAACCACACTCCGGCCGGTCGCCTGCCCTGGTTTCATGACCATCCGCAGGACGATCTCTGCGGACGGGAAGGCTGCCTCGCCCTGCCCGCTAAGCCTGCCCAGCCCGTCCAGGCACGCCGCTATCACGGTCACCAGCTGGTCCGGGTCGTCGCCGGCCACCTCGCCGCTGGCCTGGCCCTCGGTGATGAGCTCCCGCAGCTGGGCGCGGAACTCCCGGCCTCGCCGCTCGGCCAGCGCCGTCAAGTCAGCTGGTACCGACGGGTCGGCCAGCACGTGACTCAGCAACTGGAACATCTCGGGGTGATCGCGGCGATTGGCGACCAGCGCGCGGAGCACGCAGCTGAGGTGCTCCCCGGGCGTCTGGGTCATCTCCGCCGCATTCGGGCTGCCGGCCGGGGCCGTTAGTGCTTCCTCCGCGAGCGCCCGGAAAAGCTCGGCCTTGCTCGCGAAATACCGGTATGCGAGCCCGTGGCTGACACCGGCGGCCGCGGCGACGTCATCGATGGTGGCCGCCAGCCCCCGCTGCGCGAACACCGTCCGGGCCGCCGCCAGGATCGCCGTCCGCTGAGCGGCGCGGATCCGCTCGTTCTCGGCCTCCGACCTGGGCATCGCCGCACCTCTATCTGAGATGACTGATGTAGTCAGTCATCCTATATGAGCGCCATCTTTGCTGCTAGTCACGATCAGATCGTGAGGGGTCAGTGCCCATCGGGTGCGAGTCCGTGTGCTTGCCATCGCCAGATGGCTCTAGTAGGACCTTACGTATGATTTTGCTAGGAGGCGTGTGAGTGACCACTGCGGTGTTTCAGGCCAGCGACCTGGCCGGAGCCAAGCGCCGGGAGTTCCTCGGGGCGGCCCGGAAAGGTGGCGCCCTGTTGCGCGATACCGACGGGTTCGCGCTGACGATGGTGCCCCTCTCGCAACTGGAGGCGGTCACGGAGGTCGCCCGGACCGCCGTGGCGGCGCTTCTGGCGGCCGCGGCGCTGAGCCGCGGCCAAGTGCGCCCTGCCGAACTGGGCCAGTTCGCGTGGCTGACGGCATTCGACGACGACGACCGGGCAGAGTTCTTCAGCGAACTTCGGGATGCCCTGGCGGTGGCCGAGGCAACCCGCGACGCCGCCCCAGTGGAAACCTGCCTCGGGGGAATGGCGCACCACCGCGCGGGCGCTGTCAGATCCGCTGGCGCGGGAGATCCTGACCGGGCCAGGGGACGATGACTATGACGAAGTCACCCGCCCGGTAGGGTAACCCTGCTCCTGGCGCGTACCGCCCGCACGTCGCCGCCCGCCGCCCCGGCGGAAGTCCACCGGTCAAGCCGGCGTTCCGGGTGCTTGTGCACCACAAGTACCTGCCGATCTGGAACGAGCTGGCAGATCGGGCCGGCCTGGCCAACGCCCAGCAGTTTTGGGACCACGTTGCGATGACGCCAGGCAAGCCGCCCAGAGTCGGCACTTCGAGCGTGATGAAAGGCAAGCACAACGCCCCGAAGTGGCCGGGCTACTCCAAGACCATTCATTACGAGATCACCGGGGCGGGCGAATCGACTACCAGTTCAACCCATCCGCCAGTGACGGCGCACGGGGCGACCCGCACGGGGTCGTCAAGATCATGTCCATCGACCTCGGGAATCACTGACTTCGCATCGGGACCGTCGGGCATCAGGTTTCCGTCTGCACGGATCAGGTGCACACGAGGTCTACCGGAGGTACATGGCCGGACCACGAGAAGACGTTCAGACACGGCGTCCCCAGACTGCCCGGATCATGATCTCCGGTCCGTCGGCCAGCCAGCCTGGGTTCGGGTGCTGACACGTTAGGCCCACCAAATGTCGTGCGGGTGAATCATCTGGGCCTCACGGGATCGGATCCGCTGCAAGGATGACGGCCGTGCGCCGCTACGAGGCGAGTATGTACGACAGCAACCGCTGGGACGGCTTCGAGCTCCGCCCCGGCGAC
>Ga0335073_10006843_pt1 | contig 16016 bp, 6 predicted proteins | sample Lox_Sample_22_FD_207093 | JGI IMG/M metagenome (GOLD analysis project Ga0335073, IMG submission 207093) | Soil microbial communities from Loxahatchee National Wildlife Refuge, Florida, United States - Lox_Sample_2.2 | ecosystem: Environmental > Terrestrial > Soil > Wetlands | place: USA: Florida... | reverse complement strand
GGGGCTCTGCGGGCCGACGCCCTGGAGGTTGTCGGCCACCTCGGTCAGCTGGTAATCCGCGTTCGGCTGCCAGATGACCGGCAGCTGGGTCGACAGGTAGTCCTGCCAGTTGTACAGGTCCTGCAGGCTGCTGCTGGTCAGCGTCTGGTTGATCATCGAGTTGTTGGCCGCGTTGGAGTAGCCGCCCGAGTTGGCGACCACGCCGGACAGGAACAGCTGCTCGCCGGTCGGCGCGTAGTCCGGTGAGAACGACCAGCCGCCGCCCCAGTTCGCCATGTCCCAGTTGCACGGGAGCTTGGCCACCGCGCAGTTGCCCGCGGCCAGCGCGGTCACCTCAGCGAACGGCTTGGGCTGGAGGTTCAGCTTGATCCCGATCGTCGCCGCGTTCGACTGCAGCTGGATCATCTCCGACGCGATCCAGGAGTACCCGGTCGCGTAGGGCATGCTGAAGCTCAGCTTCTGGCCCTTCTTGATCCCCGGCCCGCACAGGCTCGGGTCGGTGCAGGTGCTGATCCCGTTCGGGACCACGTTCCAGCCGTGGCTGGTCAGCAGCGACTTCGCCTTGCCCGGGTTGTACGGGAACGGGTCGCCCGACTTGCCCTGCGGGGACAGCCACTGGGTCACCGGGTTGGTGCCGACCGGCCCGACGGTGGTCGTGCCATATCCGCGCAGTGGCCCGCTGATCACCGCTTCCTGGTTCATCTCGTCCTCGAGCGCCTCGCGGAAGTACAGCTGCTTGAAGATGGGGGCGGCACCGGTGGTGGACTGGTAGTTCACCACGAAGTAGTTGATGCCCCAGAGCGGCCACGGCGTCAGCGTGTAGCCGGATAGCGGGTTGCTGCCCACCGTAGCGTTGATCGGCTTGGCCGGCGCATCTTCCTGCGGCAGGTAGCCGACGTCGACCTTGGTGCTGGAACTCGGCGACTGCAGCACGTTGTACTCGGCCGTGTCGGTGGTGAACGGTACCTCCTCGAACGCGGCCAGCTTCGGCTTGACCGGCCCGGAGTAGGACTTGTTCGGCACGAACGTGACATGGCCGTCGGCGTTGAACGCGCTCAGCTTCCACGGCCCGTCCACGACCGACCAGAGCGGCGACCCCACGTAACCGGTCACGTCCTTGGCCTGGTCGTTGAGGTAGTTGTAGACGGCCGCGCAGTCGCTGACCGTGGTGTCACAGTGGCTCGCCCCGGCGGCGGTCCGGTCCCAGGCGACCGGCATCGGCGTGATCTGGCTCAGCTCGTTGTACAGGAACCAGCTCGCCGAGTAGTTCTTGCCCATGATCATGGTCAGCTTTCGCGGGCTGACCACCGTGATGTCCTTCACGTCGGCCGGGAAGCTGGTATACGCGCCGTAGTCGTGCGGCACCGCGGTCTCCATGTTCAGCCAGAACATCACGTTCTGCGCGGTGACCGGGGTGCCGTTGGACCACTTGTAGCGCTTGAGCGTGATCGTTACCTTGTCGCCGTTGACCGTGGGCGGGTAGGCCAGGCTGAGCGAGTCGTTCACCGTCGGCTGGCCCCCGTTGCCGAACCAGTACAGCGGCCGGTACATCAGGTACTGGAAGTCGAACAGGTTGACGTCACTGATGACGGAGCTGCTCATGTACGGGAATATGTAGGTCGGCGGGCTCGATGGGGGCTCGGCGAACACCGCGGTGCCCCCCTTGACCGGGGTGTTGCCCACGGCCGAGTTGCCGCTGCCGTTGCAGCCCGCGGCGACAAGAGCGCACGCCGTTACGGCCACGGCGGCCGCCATGATCTTGGTGTGAAGCCTGGACCTGAACCTGACTCGCTGCTGTGGGGATCTCCCCATGACTGCGGCTCCTCGACGCTGGGAGCCGTTCAGAGCAGACGTCATCGCCCCCCCTGGCGTGCTCCGACAAATGACAACCTGCCCGCGCCCGCGCGCCGACGCAGCGGCATATGCAGCACTGCTTTTGCGGCGCCGTTCCCCTGGGCGCGTGCTCAGTTCAACTAGTTAGTCCGGTTCCCCGCCGGGAGAGCCTGGCAACAAGTCTTTCGTAATTGTGACTGATTAGTTACCAACTAAACACGCACAGCGACTGAGCGCCCATTGCGTGACCGTTACTTCACGTAGTACCAGTTCTCCGGGTTGATGCTCAGCGTGGGACTCTGCGGCGTGACCCCCTTGAGGTTGTCGGTCACCTCGGTCAGCTGGTAGTCCGCGTCCGGCTGCCAAAGGACCGGCAATTGGGTCGCCAGGTAGTCCTGCCATTCGTAGATGTACTGCAGGTTGCTGCTGGTCAGCGTCTTGCTGATCATCGCGTCATCGGCCGGATCACAGAAGCCACCCGAGTTCCCGACCGCGCCGCACTGGAACAGCTCTTCCCCGGTCGGCAGGTAGTCGGGCGCGAATGACCAGCCGCCGGCCCAGTTCGCCATGTCCCAGTCGCACGACGACCTGGTGACCACGCAATTGCCACCGGCCAGCGCAGTGACCTGGTTGAACGTTTCCGGCTCCAGGTTGAGCCTGATCCCGGCCATCGACGCGTTGGACTGCAGCTGCGTCATCTCCGAGGTGACCCAGGAGAACCCCGTCGCGTAAGGGAAGTTGAAGCTCAGCGCTTGGCCCTTGGCGATCCCGGGGCCGCACCGGCTCGGGCTCACGCAGGTGGACACCCCGCCCGGGACCAGGTTCCAGCCATGGCTGGCCAGCAGGCTCCTCGCCTTGCCCAGATTGAACGGGAACGGGTCGCCCTGCCTGCCCTTCGGGGACAGGAACGGGGTTACCGGCGTGTCGGCGACCGGCCCGACGGTGGCGGTGCCATAGCCGCGCAGCGGCCCGGCGATCACCGCGGCCTGGTTCATCAGGTACGCCAGCGCCTGCCGGAAGTAGAGCTGCCTGATGATCGGGGCGTTGCCGGTGGTCGACTGGTAGTTGACCACGTAGTAGTTGATCCCCCAGATCTCCCACGGCTGCAGCGAGTAGCCCTTCGCGGCCAGAGGGTTGGCTCCGGCGGCCCGGCGGGCTGGCCGGCTCGGGGCATCCTCGGCGGGCAGGTAGCCGACGTCGATCTTGGTGCTGGGGTTCGGCGACTGGAGCACGCTGTACTCGGTCGAGTCGGTGGTGAACGGCACCTCCTCGAACGCGGTCAGCTTCGGCTTGACCGGCCCCGAGTATGACTTGTTCGGCACGAACGTGATGTGCCCGTCAGCGTTGAACGCGCTCAGCTTCCACGGCCCGTCCACGACACCCCAGATCGGCGACGTCGCGTAGGTGCTCAGGTCCTTGGCCTGGCCATTCAGGTAGTTGTAGACCGCCGTGCAGTCACTGACCGTGGTGTCACAGCTGCTCGGGCCGGACGCGGTCCGGTCCCAGGCGGCCGGCATCGGGGTGATCTGGGACAGAGCGTTGGACAGGAACCAGGCCGGCGAGTAGCCCTTGTCCATCACCATGGTCAGCTCCGTGGGGCTGACCACCGTAATGTCCTTCACGTTCGCCGGGAATCCGGTGAAGCCGCCGAAATTCGCGGGCTCGGCCAGCTCCATGTTCAGCCAGAACATGACGTCCTGCGCGGTCACCGGGGTGCCGTTGGACCACATGTAATGCTGTAGCGTGATCGTCACTTTGTCGCCGTTGAATAGCGGCGGGTCGGCCAGGCTGAGCGTGTAGTTCACCGTCGGCTGCCCGCCGTGGCCGAACCAGTACAGCGGGCGGTACAGCAGGTACTGCAGGTCATCGGTGTTGATATTGGTGAAGTAGGCGCTGCTGGCGAACGGCCAGATGTAGTTCGGCGTTGTCGACGGCGGCTCGGCCATGACCGCAGTCCCGCCGGTCACCGGCGCGCCGTTCGGCGGTGCGGAGCTGGAGCTGCCGCTGGTCGCGCAGGCCGACGCCGCGACGGCCAGTGCTGCGGCGCCGACGAGCAGCGCGACCTTTCCGCCGCTAATCCCGAATCTGCGACGGGTTCCCACATAACCGACGGTACTGTCCCGTTCGGCCGCTTAACGCCATCAGTCAGAAGGGTTTCTCAAACGTGACAGACCGGTTATAGCGCAAATGCAGCAGCGAATCAGTTAGACCGCGGCAGCGCGGCCAGGCGCTGCTCCAGCCTGGCTATCTCCGCCTGGGCGGCCGCCAGCCGGTCGCGGCTGCGGGCCACCACCGCCTCGGGTGCCCGTTCCACGAATGACGGGGTGGCGAGCTTGCGTTCGGTCGCCTCCGCGTCGGCCCGGGCGGCGGACAGGTCCTTCTCCAGCCTGCGCCGCTCGGCACCGATGTCGATCGCCGCCGCCGTGTCCAGCTGCACGGTGACCCCCTCGGCCTGCACCGAGGCCGTGGGCGCGAATTCCCCGCCGGGCGCGGCCAGCCGCAGCAGCGAGCGAATCGGTGCCTCGTGACCAGCCAGCGGCGTGGCCTCGATGCCGGCCAGGACGGCCGGCACCGGCTGCGACGGCCGCAGTCCCTGGTCGGAGCGGAACCTGCGCACCTGCGTCACCAGGCGCATCAGCGCCTCGATCTCGGCCTCGGCGGCCGGGTCGCGCTGCGGTGACGGCGCGGGCGAGCCCGAGCCAAGGGCGCCCGGCGCCACCGCCCCCGGCCAGGTGGCCACCATCACCGAGTCGCCGCCGGTCAGGTAGGTCCACAGCTCATCGGTGACGAACGGCATCACCGGATGGAGCAGCCGCAACAACCGGTCGAGGACGTGCCCGAGCACAGCCCGGGTCGTCGCGGCGGCCGCCGGGTCATCCCCGCTGAGCGGCACCTTGGCCAGCTCGAGGTACCAGTCGCAGAACTCGTCCCAGGCGAAGTGATACAGCGCGTCGCAGGCCTTGCCGAACTCGAACTGCTCGAACAGCTCGTCCACCTCGGCGGTGACCGCGGCCAGCCGGGACAGGATCCAGCGGTCAGATACCGCCAGGGCAGACGGCGCGGGCCGCCCAGCGCCAGCATCCGCGCCGTTCAGCAGCGCGAACCTGGCCGCGTTCCACAGCTTGTTGCAGAAGTTCCTCGCCCCGGCCGCCCACTCCTCGCTGACCGCCACGTCGCTGCCCGGGCTGGCGCCGCGGGCCAGGGTGAACCGGGTGGCGTCGGCGCCGAAGCGGTCGATCCAGTCCAGTGGGTCCACGGTGTTGCCACGCGACTTGGACATCTTTTTGCCGAACTGGTCGCGGACCAGGCCGTGCAGGGCGACTGTGCGGAACGGCACGGCGGCGTCCGGTTCGGCGCCGGACATCGCATAGAGCCCGAACATCATCATCCGGGCGACCCAGAAGAACAGGATGTCGTAGCCGGTGACCAGGACGCTCGTCGGGTAAAACGTGCGCAGGTCCGGCGTCTCGTCTGGCCAGCCGAGCGTGGAGAACGGCCACAACCCGGACGAGAACCAGGTGTCGAGCACGTCGGAATCCTGCTGCCAGCCTTCGCCGGACGGCGCCTGGCCGCCGGGTCCCACGCAGACGACCTCGCCGTCAGGCCCGTACCAGACCGGGATCCGGTGGCCCCACCACAGCTGGCGGCTGATGCACCAGTCGTGCATGTCGTCCACCCAGTCGAAGTACCGGGCCACCATCTGCTGCGGGTGGATCCGCACCCGGCCGTCGCGGACCGCGTCCCCCGCCGCCTTGGCCAGCGGGCCGACCTTGACGAACCACTGCAGCGACAACCTTGGTTCCACCGTCGTTCCGCATCGCTGGCAGTGCCCGACCGCGTGCAGGTAGGGCCGCCGTTCCGCGACCACCCGGCCCTGCTCGCGCAGCGCGGCCAGCACGGCCGGCCTGGCCTCGAACCGGTCCAGGCCCAGGAACGGGCCGTGCGCAGTGATCACGCCGCGCTCATCCATGATCGTCATGCTGGGCAGGTCGTGCCGGCGGCCGATCTCGAAGTCGTCGGGGTCGTGCGCGGGCGTCACCTTCACCGCCCCGGTGCCGAACGCCGGGTCGACGTGCGGGTCGGCCACCACCGGAATCCGCCGCCCGGACAGCGGCAGCTCCACCTCGGTCCCGACCAGCCGACCGTACCGAGGATCGTCGGGATGCACGGCCACGGCGGTGTCGCCGAGCATGGTTTCCACGCGGGTGGTGGCGACGTCGACGGAGTCCGCCCCGTCGCCGTACCTGATCGTGACCAGCTCACCCTCGTCGTCGGTGTGGTCGACCTCGATGTCGGACAGCGCGGTCAGGCAGCGGGGGCACCAGTTGATGATCCGCTGCGCACGGTAGATGAGGCCGTCGTCGAACAGCCGCTTGAACATCGTCTGCACCGCGCGGGACAGGCCCGCGTCCATCGTGAACCGCTCCCTGGTCCAGTCCACGCTGTCGCCGAGCCGCCGCATCTGGCCGAGGATGGCGCCGCCGGACTCCGCCTTCCACTGCCAGACCCGCTCCACGAACGCCTCACGGCCAAGGTCGTGCCGGCTCAGGCCCTCCTTGGCCAGCTCGCGCTCCACCACGTTCTGGGTGGCGATGCCCGCGTGGTCCATGCCCGGCAGCCACAGTGCGTTGTAGCCCTGCATCCGGCGCCGCCGGACCAGCGCGTCGATCAGCGTGTGGTCGAGCGCGTGGCCGATGTGCAGCGAGCCGGTCACGTTGGGCGGCGGGATGACGATCGAGAAGGCGGGCGCGGCGGACGAGGCGTCGGCCGTGAACAGGCCGCGCTCCTCCCAATGCCGGTACCGGCGGCCTTCGACGTCGGCCGGCGCGTACTGGGGGGGAAGCTGGGTGGGCTGCGGTTCGGTCACGTCAGGTGAGTCTAATCCGGCGCCGGGCCGCTACCGCGAACGATTCGTCATGGCACGAATCGTCCCCCGTAACCGGATAGCTCCCTATTACAGCCTGGTGCGCAAAACGATTTACTCCTGGTCTCGGCGGTGGCACTGGCCCGGCCGATCATGTCAGGGTGATCTGGAGGTGGCGCGGTCCCGGGGGGGCGAAGCCGTGCCTGCCGGACGGAAGGCGAGGTGACCAGCGGTCGTGCCACGAGCGCCCGCGCTTGTCCGGCGCCTCCTGCCCCATCGCCTCGCGCTCGGCGCCGCCGCGGCGACGGTCATGCTCGCCGCGACCATGCTCGCCGCGTTCGCCTCCTTCTCCGCCACGGTCAGCAGCCACGCGGTGCGCACCTCGCTGGCCGGGAACTCCGGCGCCACGATCTCGGTGACCGCGGCGGTGAGCTCGACCGCCGGCGCGGCGCGCGCCGGGACGAAGCTCGCGGCCTCCCTGACCAGCGCGTTGCCCGGCGTGCCGGTCACCGTCTGGAGCGCGGTGAGTTCCGACTACCTGGACATCCCGCGCGGCCGGGGCCTGCCGAACGCCGAGACCCACCTGATCTCGCTGGCCGCGCTGTCCAGGCACGCGGTCTTGCTCTCCGGCGCCTGGCCCGGCTCCGCCGCCTCTGGTGGCGGCGCGGCCGCGATACCAGCGGTGGCGCCACTGGCGGTAGCCCGCGGCCTCCATCTGGCTGCCGGGACGGTCATCAAGCTGCACGACAGCATCAGCGGCACTTCGGTCAGCGTCCGCATCACCGGGATCTTCCGCCCGCTCAGCCCGGCCAGCCCATACTGGCTGCTCGGCTCGGCCTCGGCAGGCGTCCAGATCTCGGGCGGGTTCGCGGAATACGGGCCGCTGGTGACCACCCCGGGCGTGATGGCCGCCGGGCGCTTCCCGGTCGCCTCCGCGGCCTGGGCGGCCAGCCCGGACATCGGCAAGCTCGGCACCGGCGGCCTGCAGGCGCTGGCCAGCCGGCTGCAGTCCAGGCTGAACGGCCTGAGCCAGCTGCCCGGGGCGCAGGACGTGACTGTGAGCACCGGCCTGCCCGGACTGCTGTCCGGCCTGGGCACGGCCCTGGTGGTGGCCCGGTCCCAGCTAGCCATCGGCGCGACGATCCTCCTGGTCATCGCCGGGGCGACCCTGGCGCTGGCCACGATGATGCTGAGCAGCCAGCGCCAGGCCGAGACCGCGCTGCTGCGGTCGCGCGGGGCCTCCCGGTGGCAGCTGACCGGCTCCGGTCTGGCCGAGGCCGGGCTGCTCATCCTGCCCGCCGTCATAGCAGGCCCGCTGCTCGGCGGTGTGCTGCTGCCACCGCTGGCCCGGCATGGCCCGCTCGGGCACAGCGGGCTCCGGCTGCCGGTCGCCTTCCCGGCCTCCGCGTGGCTGGCGGCGGCCGCCGTGGCCGTCGGCTGCGGCGTCGTGCTCGCGCTGCCGTGGCTGCGCGCGGCCCGCTCCCCCGTGGGCGAGCGGGCGCAGCGCGGCCGCCGCGGCGCCCTGGCCGCCATCTCCCGCGCCGGGGCCGACCTCGCCCTGCTCGTGCTGGCGGTGCTGGCCGGGTGGCAGCTCGAGCACTACGCCGCCCCGGTCTCGACCGGCCTGGACGGGGCGCTCGGCGTCGATCCGGTGCTGGTCAGCGCGCCGGTGCTGGCCTTGGCCGCCGGAGCGGTGGTGCTGCTGCGGCTGCTGCCGCTGGTGGTCAGGCTCGGCGACCGGGCGGCCGCCCGGCGCCGCGACATGACCGCCGTGGCCGCATGGCAGATCAGCCGGCGGCCGCTGCGCCAGGCCGGGCCGGTGCTGCTCGCGGTGCTCGCCGTGGCCACCACCGTGCTCGCGGTAGCCCAGTGGAGCAGCTGGCAGCGCTCGGCGCAGGACCAGGCCAGCTTCGCCACCGGCGCCGACGTGCGGGTCGACCTGCCGCCCGCGGCGCCGCTGGCTCTCGGCCAGGTGGCATCGGTGACCCGGGCCCGGGGCGTGACCGGGAGCACCCCGGTGGTCCGGTCCACGATCGTGCTGCCGACCGCGGGCACGGCGACGCTGCTGGCCCTGGACGCCCGGTCGGCCCGGTCGGTGGCGACGATCCGGCCAGACCTGACGGGCGGATCGCCCGGCACGCTGCTCAGCCGGCTGGCTCCGTCCGGGCCGGCGCCCGGGGCACCGGTCCCCGGCCGCCCGGCCAAGCTGCAGTTCACCGCGAGCCTCACCGCTGGATCGGCCAGCCAGGCGGTCCTGTTCGTGCAGCTCACGGACGCGTTCGGGATCTCCTACTCGCAGCAGGTTGGCTTGCTGGCGGCCAGCGGAGCGGCCCGCACGTTCACCGTGGTCATTGCGCCGGGGCATGGCGCGGCCTATCCGCTGCGGATCACCGGTTTCAGCCTGCAGTACAACATGCCGACCCAGACGGGGGCCGTCGCGGTGCTGTCCATCGCGTCGGTCCGCGGCGCCGCCACCATGACCAGCCGCTTCGGCGCCCCGTTCGCCGCGGCCGTGCCGGGCGGCCTGATGCGCTTCTCCACCACCGCCGGCAGCGGCCAGGTCAACCAGTCGCCGGCGGTCGGCCACGTAACCGTGCACGGCACGGCGCTTTCGGTGGAGTTCGAGTCGGGATCTGGTATCGCCCCGGCCCAGTTCGGGTCGCCGGCCACCGCGCTGCCGGCGTCGCTGACGGTCAGTGCAGGTGGCCCGGCCGGCCCGCTGCCCGTCGCGGCCACCAGCGCGTTCGTCGCCGCGACCGGGCAAGGCCGGGGCAGCACCTTCCCGATCAGCATCGACGGCACCAGCCTGCGAGTTGCCGTGGTGAGCGTGATTTCCGGGTTCCCCACCATCGAGGGAACCGACGGCGGGCTGGTCGTGGATCAGAGCCGACTGCAGCAGGCGCTGGCCGCCGTGGGTGCCCAGCCTCAGCCGGTGACCGAGTGGTGGCTGCGCACCGACGGTGCCGCGGCGCCGGCCGGGCTGCCCAGCGGGGTGTCGGTCACCGACCGCGCGTCGCTGGCCAGTTCCCTGCTGGCCAACCCGCTGGCGGCCGCTCCGGAGCTGGCCATGCTGGCGATCGCCGCCGCGGCGGTGATCCTGGCCGCCGCCGGGTTCTCGGTCGCCGCGGCCACCGCCGGGGAACGATCCCGGGACATCGCGCTGCTGGCGACGCTCGGAGCCACGCAGCGGCAGCTCACCCGCCTGCTCTGCCTGGAGCAGGTGGCGCTCGGCGTTCCCGCCGCCGCGGCCGGGCTGCTGCTGGGCGTCGTGCTGGCCCGGCTGGTCGTCCCGGCCGTGACGCTCACCGCCACCGGCGGGCATCCGGAGCCAGCCGTCCTGGTGCAGATTCCGATGGCCTGGCCCGTGGTGGTGGCCGTGGCCACCGCGGCGGTGCCGGTCGTCATCGCGGCGCTCGGGCCGGGCCGGCGGACGGGCCTGGGCGCGCGCACCCCGTTCATCCGGGTGGAGGCGGAAACTTGAGCGAGCAGATCGGTACCCGCCGCCGGGCGCCGGGGTGGCTCGGGGTGCCGCGCCTGTGGCGGCTGGTGGCCGGTGATCCCGGGCCGGGGCCTGCCCTGGCCCTGGCCGTGATCGCGCTGCTGGGGGCGTTCGTGGCCATGGCCGGGCCGCGGGAGCTCACCAAGGTGCAGAACAACGCGCTGCGGCAGACCCTGGCGTCGGCCGGCTCATTCGGCATCTCCGCGGCGACCGACTGGCAGATCGTGGCCGGCGGCCAGCCGCTGAGCCCCGCACAGATACAGGTCATGGCCGACGTGATGGGCGGGTACCTGCAACCGCCGCTGGTTTCTCCGGCCGCGTCCCGCTGGGCTGGGCTGACCACGCCGTTGCGGTCGTGGCCGGCCGCGCCACCGCGCGCGGTTCTGGGCGTGTCGCCGAAACTCGAGATGGCCTACCGCACCGCGCTGGCCAGCAACGCCCGGCTGGTCTCCGGCTCGTTCCCGCAGATCGCCACGCCCGCCCGGATGGACGGACGGTCAGTGATCATCCTTCAGGCGGCGGTGACCGCGGCGACGGCCACGCGGCTCGGGCTGCGGATCGGGTCCCTGGTGTCGCTGGGGGGCATCTCGTCGCTGCTGCCCGGCGATCCGGGGGCCGTGCTGAAGGTGACCGGCATTCTCCGGCCGACCGACCCGGGCTCGTCGTTCTGGACCCAGGATCCGTCGGTCGCCGCGCCCACTGTGCTGACCATCGGGAGCGGGCTGGCCGCCACCACCGCGTGGGCGGGCGGGGTGTTCGTCGGGCCGAACGAGCTGACCGCGGTCCAGGACGTCTACGGTGGGGCGCTCATCTCGCTGAACTGGCAATTCCCGCTCGTCACCAGCGGCCTCACCGCGGCGGGGGCACCGCGGATGCTGGCCGCGATGAACAGCCTGGCCAACGGCAACGCCGGGCAGGCGGCGCTACAGGCGTCCGGGCCACCGCTGCTGACCCCGCCAACGCTCTCGGCCGAGGGGGCGGGCACGCTCAGCAGTTTCATCACCAGCGAGGCCGCCGTCGGCAGCACCGATTCACTGCTGCTGGTCGGCATCATCGCCGCTACGGCGATCCTGCTGCTGGTCGGGGGGGTGGTCGTCACCGACGCCTACTCCACCGAGCTGGCCCTGGCCCGGGCGCGGGGCGGCAGCACCAGGCAGCTCGCTCTGCGAATCCTGGGCACGGCTGCGGGGGTGGCCGGGCCGGCCTTGGCCGTGGGCACCGTGGCCGCGATCGCCGCGACACCGGACGGCGGCAACACGGTGAGCTGGATACTCGTCGTGCTGGTGGCCGTGGCCGCGCTGGCCGCCCCGGCCCTGCTGGCCGGGTGGCGGATGCGCGGGCTCCGGGCGCTGGCCAATGCGGGCCGCGAGGACCTGGTCATCGGCCGTGGTTCGGCCCGCAGGCTGATCGCCGAGATCACCGCGCTGATCGTGGTCACGGGCGCCGTGCTCGCGCTGCGGCTGCGCGGGCTCGCCCCGGGGGCGGGCTTCGATCCGTACCTCAGCGCGGCGCCGGTGCTGGTGGCCGCGGCCGCCGGGCTGATCGCCGTCCGGGTGTATCCGGTGCCGTTGCGGCTCCTGGCGCGGATCACCGCGGCGGGCCGCGGTACGGTCGGCTACCTCGGGATGGCCCGGTCAGCGCGGAGCAGGTCGGTGCCGCTGCTGCCCGCGCTGGCGCTGGTGGTCGCCCTGACCGTCATCGCGCTCGGCGGCCTGATCCGGGCCGCGGTCAGCCACGGCCAGGCGGCCGCGTCGTGGCAGCAGGTCGGCGCGGATGCCCTGGTCGAGGCGGGCGGGTCGCAGACGTCGATCAGCCCGGCGGCCCGCCGGGCCATCGCGGCCGTGCCCGGGGTGCGGCTGGCCTGCGCCGCGTACGTGATCCCCCCCGGCTCGTCGCTGGCTGCCAACCAGCTCCTCGGCGCGGGCGGCATGACCGGGATCGGCCTGGTCATCGCCGACCCGGCCCAGTACGCCGCGCTGGTGGCCGACACGCCGTTTCCCGCGTTCCCGGCCGGGCTGCTGGCCCCGCCCCGGGCCGGCTCGCCGCGGCGTGGCCCGGTCCCGGTGATCGCGTCGCCTTCGGTCGCGGCCGCGATGCGGTCGCCCACCGGCGTGCTCGGCTTCGACGGCAGCGAGCTGCGCGTCCGGGTGGCCGCGACCGTCAGCAGCACCCCGGCGCTTCCCTCGGGTGGCTCGTTTGTCATCATCCCGTCCTGGGTGGCGTCGCGGCTGGTCGGCAGCGTCGCGCCGGATACGGTGCTGATCGCCGGGCCGGCCGTCAACATCCGGGATCTGCGGGCGGTAGCGGCGCGCACCGCGCCGGGCAGCCAGATAATCTCCCGGGCCGCCGTGCTGCAGGCGGCCGCGAATACGCCCCTGGTGCACGGGTCGGACCTGGTGCTCGAGGAGTCCGCGGGCGCGGCCGCGGCCTGTGCCGTGGCCGCCGTGCTGCTCGGCCTGCTGCTGTCCGGACGGGACCGGACGCGGTTCGCCTCGTGGCTGACCGCGATGGGCATGACTGCCCGCCAGGGCCGGCGCCTGGCCGTCCTGGATGCCCTGCCGCTGCTGCTGGTGGCCATCCTGGGCGCCGAGATCGCCGGCCTGGTGCTCGGCCCGCTGATCGGTCCCGGGCTGGTGCTGTCCGCCTTTACCAGCTCGACTGCCCCGGTGCCCTTGCAGCCCGACCTAGTCGCCCTGATCGCTCCGGCCGTGGGTGCCGTGATCCTGATCACCGTGGCGGCGATCGGCCAGAGCGTGCTGACCCGGCGCCGCACCACAACCGGGGTGCTGCGTCTCGACGAAGGCAGGTGAAGCGGGGTGCAGGCCAGATGAGTTTGGGTGAGCGAGTGGAACGGACCTCGATCGAGCAGCTCACCGGGGGCGCCGAGCGCGCGGGCGCCGCGGCGAAGCCGCCCGGATTCGGCGAAGGCGCGGTGATCGCGTGCGACCGGCTGGTCCGCATCTACTCGACCGCGGGCATCGAGGTGCAGGCGCTGCAAGGGCTTGACCTGCTGGTCGAGGCCGGGGAGCTGACCGCGCTGGTCGGCGCCTCGGGCAGCGGGAAGTCCACGCTGCTGAACATCCTGGCCGGCCTGGACGCGCCGACCGCCGGGCAGGCCCGGGTGGCCGGCCATGACCTGCTCGGCATGGGCGCCAAGGAGCGGCTCGCCTACCGGCGCGCGGTCGTGGGCTTCCTGTGGCAGCAGACCAGCCGGAACCTGTTCTCGCACCTGACCGCCGCGGAGAACATCGCCCTGCCGATGCGCCTGGCCGGGCTGGGGCGGGCCCCGCGCCGTTCTCGCAGCGAGGAACTGCTCGAGATGGTCGGCGTCGGTTACTGCCGGGACCGGATGCCCGCCCAGATGTCCGGTGGGGAGCAGCAGCGGGTCGCGATCGGGGTCGCGCTGGCCAACCAGCCGTCGGTGCTGCTGGCCGACGAGCCCACCGGCGAGCTGGACAGCGAGAGCGGCGACCAGGTGTTCGCCTCGCTGCGCGCGGCCAACACGGCGCTCGGGGTGACGATCGTCGTGGTCACGCACGATCAGCAGGTGTCGGCGCAGGTCCGCCGGACGATCGCCATCCGGGACGGCCGGATCAGCACGGAGGTGCTGCGGCGGACGACGGTCGACTCCGGCGGCCAGGCAGCCGACGTCGCTCAGGAGTACTCGGTGCTTGACCGGGCCGGCCGGCTGCAGATACCGCGCGACTTCATCGACTCGCTCGGCATGCGGGACCGGGTACTGCTGGCGCTCGAGCCGGACCACGTCGGCGTCTGGCCGGATACCCCGAGCCCGGGTGCCGCAGCGGACCACCTGGGCGGCGAGCGTACCGTTCAAGATCATGAAAGTGAGGGGGCATGACGGCGGCCGGCCCCAGCGTGCCTGACCCGGTGATCGCCCGCACCGAGTCGGTGACCCGCACCTTCGGCAGCGGGCGGACCGAGGTACGCGCGCTGCGCGGCGTGTCGCTGTCGGTCAGCCGCGGCGAGCTTGTCGCCCTTCGCGGCCGGTCGGGCTCGGGCAAGTCCACCCTGCTCAGCATCATCGGGGGCCTGGACCGGCCGAGCAGCGGCCGGGTCGAGGTGGCCGGCCAGGACGTCACCGCGATGGACGACGACGAGCGGGCGCGGATGCTGCGCGAGAGCGTGGCGTTCATCTTCCAGGCGTTCGGCCTGATCCCGATCCTGTCCGCGGCCGAGAACGTGGGCCTGCCCATGCGGCTGGCCCGGATCGACGCGGCCGCCAGGGAGCAGCGGGCCGCCGCGCTGCTCGGACTGGTGGGCCTGGACGGGCGGGCCGGGCTGCGCCCCTACGAGCTGTCCGGCGGGGAGCAGCAGCGGGTCGCCATCGCCCGGGCGCTGGCCAACGCCCCTGAGCTGCTGCTGGCCGATGAGCCGACCGGCCAGCTGGACTCCGATACCGGCGGCCAGATCATGCGGCTGCTGCGCAGCATCGTGCACGACGAGGGCATCACCGCGATCGTCGCCACCCACGACCCCGTCCTCATCGGCCTGGCCGACCGCGTCCTGAACCTCAAAGACGGCGTCCTCAGCTAGAGCACTGGTCAGGGAGTGGGGAATCCCATCAGAATGGGGAATCCAGTCAGTCAATACGACTGACTGGATTCCCCGTTGATCCGTGTAGCAGCGCCCAGCGCATAACAGGGCCAGGACGCACCAAGCCCCCAGCACGGCGCAAGACGCCGTTTCCATAATCGGGGTACCTGGAGTGGTCTATTTGCGCTTCAGGAACCCCGATCATGAAAAACAGGTCCAAGCCCCCCCGGGCGGCTGGGCTTGCCAGCGCAAATATGTGGGGCGGTCTGCTTTGCCCGCGTAAATGTGCGGCTCAGCTGGGCTTGTAAGCGTAAATGTGCGGCTCAGCTGAGCTGCCGGCGTAAATGTGTGGGTCAGCTGAGCTTGAAAGCGTGCATGGGTGGGGCGGCGCCAGCCGGGCCAGCCGCGCCAGCCGCGACGGCCGGCCGGAGGTCGGCCCGAGCGGATGGCCCGCTGGGGGGGTCGTCCCCCCAGGGCAAACTCAGGCGCTCTTCTCGCGCGGGGTGCGGCGGGCGACGTCGCGGGGGACGAGCGTGGGGTTCACGTTTTCGAGCACCGACTCGCTGGTGATGACGACGCCTTCCACGTCCTTGCGGCTCGGCACCTCGTACATGACCGACATGAGGACTTCCTCCAGGATCGCCCGCAGGCCCCTGGCCCCGGTCCCCCGCAGGATCGCCTGATCGGCGACGGCCTCGAGCGCATCGTCGGTGAACTCCAGATCCACGCCGTCGAGTTCGAACAGCCGCCGGTACTGGCGGACCAGCGCGTTGCGCGGCTCGGTCAGGATGCGTATGAGAGCCTCGCGGTCCAGGTTGTGCACGCTGGTGATGACCGGCAGCCGACCGACGAACTCGGGGATCATGCCGAACTTGAGCAGGTCCTCCGGCATGACGTCGGCGAACGGGTCGGCCGTGGTGCGGTCGGTCTTCACTCGGAGCACGGCACCGAACCCCATGCCGCTGCGGCCGATCCGGTGCTCGATGATCTTCTCGAGGCCGGCGAACGCGCCACCGCAGATGAACAGGACATTGGTGGTGTCGATCTGGATGAATTCCTGGTGCGGGTGCTTGCGGCCGCCTTGCGGCGGCACCGAGGCCGTGGTGCCCTCCAGGATCTTCAGCAGCGCCTGCTGGACCCCTTCGCCCGATACGTCCCGGGTGATCGACGGGTTCTCGCTCTTGCGGGCGATCTTATCGATCTCGTCGATGTAGATGATCCCGGTTTCGGCCTTCTTGACGTCGTAGTCGGCAGCCTGGATGAGCT